>Ga0197143_1001270_pt1 | contig 21884 bp, 17 predicted proteins | sample GBS70_MetaG_FD_148603 | JGI IMG/M metagenome (GOLD analysis project Ga0197143, IMG submission 148603) | Sediment microbial communities from Great Boiling Springs, Gerlach, Nevada, United States - GBS 70_MetaG | ecosystem: Environmental > Aquatic > Thermal springs > Hot (42-90C) > Sediment...
GGGATAGGTCGATACCGTCCGGCAAGGCCAGGCTCCGTAAAGAGCGGCCTGATGCAGTCGGCGATGAAGACAACCGGGTCGCCGTACCCCGGACTCCGTACTCCAGGGTGATGCCGTCGATTACCGCCGGTTCCACGGTTAATTCGCCCGCCGGTTAAGGCTGCCCGCTGGGGCGTTCCGGCCGCCGGGTGTGGTTCGCCGGGCCCGAAAGGAGAAAACGGGCAAACCGGCCGGAAGGCCACCGAACCCGCAGCTTCGGGCCGTGCCTGTCTTGGCGGTAGCGGTAGTAATCGTAGTAGCCCCGGCCCCGGGGCTCCACCCGGTTGACCACCACACCCACGACCCTCACCCCCTCGGCCCTGAGCTGGCCGGCGACCCGGCCGGCCTCCTCCCGGTCGGTCAGGCCCAGGCTCACCACCAGCACCAACCCGTCGGCGGCAGCGGCCACGCTGAACAGGTCGGCCCCGGCCGCGGCCGGGGCGGTGTCAACCACCAGGGCGTCGAACTCCTGGGCCAGCGACCGGATGAGCTCCCTGAACCGGTGGGAGGCGACCAGGTCGCCCGGATTCGGCGCCGGCGTCCCGGCCGGCAGCACCCAGAGGCCCCCGTCCACCGGCCGGACGGCCCGGCCGGGGTCAAGCTGGGGGTTCACCAGCCAGTCCGAAAGCCCCGGCGACCGCCCAACACCCACAAGGCCGTCCAGGGCCGGCCAGCGCAGGTCGGCGTCTACCAGCAGGACCCGCTCCCCCAGGGCCGCCAGAGCCCGGGCCAGCCCCAGGGCCACCGTCGTCTTGCCCGAGCCGGGCTCGGCCGAACCGACCGCCACCACCTTGAGGGGCCGGTCCACGGCCGCAAAGCGGATATTCGTGCGCAAGACCCGGAACGCCTCGGAAATTCCCCCCCTCGGCGGCCGGCTCGCCCCGGTAGACCGACGCCAGGACGGGAAGGCCGAGGGCGGCCTCGACCTCCCGGAGGGTCCGGAACCGCCGGTCCAGAAAGGCCACAGCCGCCCCGTAGGTCAGCCCGGCTAGCAGGCCGAGGGAGCCGCCCACCGCCCCGTTCAGGGTCGGACTCGGCCGCACCGGCCGTTCGGGGACCGCCGGCGGCTCCAGGACGACAATGAGGTCGCCGCTCTGGGCCTGGGCAAGTTTGAGGTTACCGTAGCTGGCCTGAAGCTGGCCGAGGGCCGCCTGGAGCCGGGTCAGCTGATCCTGCAAGTTTGACCGCTCGGCCTCAGAGCGGGCCTGGGCCAGGGCCGCCCGGACGCGCCCCAGCTCGGCCGCAAGCTCATTGATCTGACTTTCCAGGCGCTGCTCGGCGGCCGCAAACCGCTCGGCCTGCCGCTGCCAGACCACCTCCTGCAGAGCGGAGAGGGTGGCCGAGGCCGCCTGGGCGGCCATCTTGGGGTCGGCGCTTTCGGCCTCAAGGACCACCATCTGGGTGCCCCGCACCGAGCGGGCCGCAAGTTCGAAGGGCAGCCGGTCGGAGGCCCCGAGGCCGAGCTTTTGGGCGACCTCCCGCTTAAGCCATTCGCCCCGGACGAGCTCGACATAAGTGTCGGCGGCCAGGGGGATGGTCCCGGCCGGCGTCAGGGCAGGCGGCTGACCCGACTCGATAATGACCCGGGCCGTGGACCGGTAGACCGGCTGGATGAAAAACTTCGTGATGACGAGGGCTGAAAGGGCGCCTGCGGCCGCCAAAAGCAGGATAAGGACCCACCGGCGGCGCAGGGAGTCAAAAACCGGCCCCAGGTCAAGCTCTTCCGTGTCCATCCAACTTCCCCCCCATTGCTCGGCTGTCACCGTATTTTAACCGATTTACGCTACAGCCAGCCCGCACATTAAACCTTCCGCGGCCGGTGGGTGAGAGCCCGGGCATAAAGTCCCTCAAGCCGGTCCACGTGTTCTCCGAGACTCATCGGCGGCCGCACCCCTGCCCGCAATCGGGCGAGCAGTCCCGGCTCAGTGGCCAGTCGGACCAGGGTAGCTCGCCAGGCTCCAACGTCCCCTGCAGGTAGAATCAAGCCGTCAACCCCGTGGCGGACCCGCTCGGGCAAGCCCCCGACATTCGAAACCAGGACGGGAACGCCGGCCGCGAAGGCCTCAGACACTACCAGGCCAAAGGGCTCAGGCCACAGGGAAGGGACTGCCAACACGTCGACCTCAGACAGAATTCCCCGAACCTGCTCAGGAGAAAGCCGGCCCCAGAAGCGCACCCCTGCTCCGGCCCTGGCCCGCAACCGGGCCCCGTAGTCCGGCTCGGCGGAATCGTCCCCGACAACCCACAGCTCGGCCCGCCCGTCAACCGCCCGGAATGCGTCCAGTAGCACGTGCACCCCTTTTGCCCAGGCTAGCCCCCCAATGTAGGCGAGCCGAAGCCGTCCCGTCCGGTTGTCCGCCGGGCGGAAGCCGGTGGTCTCAAGGCCGTGGGGTAGGACGACGATGGGCCTGCCATCTAACCCGTGGTCTGTGTACCACCGCCGAACGAACTCGGACGGGGCGATAATAAGCGCCGCCCCATCCAGGATTTCACGCAGAAGGTGCACCCGAGCTACCATCAGCCCAACCAGGGCCGGGAAGGCCGCCCAGCCTACGGCAGTGCCGGCCCGGGCCACCCCGCAACGTGCGCAGTTGACATATCCTCGTGGTCCGCCGCAGGGGGACCGGCTGTAGTTGGTTATGAGCTGGGCGTTGCTGCACACCCACCAGTAGTCGTGCAGGGTCACCACGTAAGGCACCCCGGCCCGATGCAACAGCCCTGCCACCCCTGCCGGCAGTCCCATCAAATGCTGGACGTGGGCAAGGTCCGGGCCAAAGGCCTCCAGCACCGCCGTAAAGGCGCGGCTTATAGCCGGTTCACCGAACGTCGCCAGAAACCGGCGCACCGGGGTCACAGGTCCCGACCAGGCCGCCCAGACCCGAACCCCTTCCTCTTCCCGTTCTGCCAGACCCGCTCCGGTCCCACCACGCCGGTAAAATACCCCAACTGCATGCCCCCGAGCGGCCAGCTCCCCGGCGACCTGGCGGGTGGCAACTTCGGTGCCCCCAATATACTCGGGCAGATACTGATGGACGATGTGCAGAACCCGCACCGGTCACCTCTTCGTGAGTCTCGAGTAAAGACCCCGGATGACCGGATATTTTCGGTCCCAGGTATGCTCCGCGTAGACTTTCGCTTCACCCCGCAAACCCATGGCGTGCCGGAGCTCTGGAGAGTCCAGGAGAATCCGCAGCGCCTCGGTCAGGGCCGCTACGTCCCCGAAGGGCACAACGATTCCGTCCTTCCCGTCCTCCACCACATCGGTTACGCCCCAGGTCCGGGCCGCGACCACCGGTTTGCGGTAGAGCCAGGCCTCCAGGTAGACGATGCCAAAGGAATCCGACCGGGATGGGAGGGCGACCACATCAGCTGCGGCCAGCAGGTCGCGCTTTTCGCTCTCGGAAACCGGGCCCAGCAGCAGAAGGTTTCGGCGTTCCGACATGGAAAGGCCGTCCAGCCACCGGCGGGCCGCCCGGGTTATCTGCCCGGCGAGGGCCAGGGCTACCACCCGCCCCTCGCGCCAGAGCCGGCGCACCGCCGCCAAAAGGTGGTATGCCCCTTTATCGTATGAGAGCGCCCCCAGGAAGGCAATGAGCGGGAGCGGCGGACCGTGACGCGCCCAGAACCGGCGGGCATCGCCGCCCAGCACCTGCATGGGATCCACACCCGGTCCAACCACCACCAGCCGCTCCGGAGGCACGCCCCTTTCCTCGTAGAATGCCCGCTCGGCGGCTGTCTGGGCAACGACAGCGTCGCTGGCCCGGACCAGGGCCAGCTGATGACGCATCGTATAAAACCGGCTGAGGCCGTCGGCCCCCGGTCGGGGGCCGACCCCCAGGTGAGTCAGGGGGTAAGCAACAAAGGGGATGCCTCGGCGGCGGGCAAACAACAAGCCTGCTTCCATCAGCGGCTCATAGGTGATGGTCATGGCAGCGACCAGGTCGAACGACTCCCGGGTCTGCCCAAGCCAGGCCCATAAGTCCGGTACCCAGGGCGTGATCCGGGCCAGTCGGCAAAGGAGCGGCACCGGAACGGACCCCAGGGCTGACAGCAACCAGAGCATCCGCCGCCAGGCCGGATAGGTCAGTCCGGCAAAGGGCAGATGCCGAACCGCAAACCGCAGGACCCGGACCCCGCCGTCCCAGCCCTCCGCCTCGGGAATGCGGGGCCGGGTTGAATCCCAGAAGTATTCGAAATCGAAAGCATCGGTGGTGGCGACTGTCACCGGGTGGCCCTCGGCCGCCAGGCGGGTTGAGATCGCCCGCAGGTGGGCCTCAGCCCCCCCGAAGGCTGGAAAGTAACGCTGGATCAGATGGAGCACCCGCATCAGTACGCCCCAAGCCACCGGCTAGCGACCCACAACCAGGGGCAGATAAGCGTGGAACACCTGACCTACCACCAGCCGCAAAGGCACCTCGAAGGTCCCGCCCATGGTGGCCGCGAAGGTGACCGGGCCGAGATTATAAACTCCGGCCCGGTAGTTCCCAGCTTCCACCATCACCCGAACCGGCATCCGTTCCCCGGCTCGAAGGGTTCCCCCCGAAGGGCTCAAGCCGACTCCGGCCGGGTGGCGCGACACCCACCAGCTCAAGGGGGCCTCGTCTCCGCTATTACGCAGCCAAAGCCAGGCCTCAGCCGCGGAAGCACCCTGGGGGTAAAGCACCGCCAGGGGTGAGGGCCCGGCTTCCAGGCGCGCCGGACGGGGATGCAGGCCGGAATGGACGGGATCCCGGTGAAACATCGGCCAGGGTCTCGGACCCGATGTGGCCGCCGTAGTCGAGAAGCGCCACAGGTAGCCGTGAGCCGGATCCCCGCCCACAGCGGGATGTTTGCTACCCCCTACCCAGACCTCCATCCGCCCGTCCCCATCAGTGTCGCCCACCGCCGGCGAACCCCAGACCGTCCAGAAGGTTTCCAAACGGGCCAAAAGCGACCCGTCCCACCGGTAGACCTGGACGTCCCACAGGGTCGAGAAGAGGACCTCCGGCCTGCCGTCGCCGTCCACGTCGGCCGCTGTCGGGGATGAAAAGACCGGCCCGTCCTGCCCCCGGGCATTCTTCGGCCGAAAAATCGGCCAGCCCGGCAGGAGACTGCCGTCGTGCCGCCAGACGTACACCTCGCCCGCGCCTGGAATGTCATCAGGGCCCTGGAGATCCGGATGTCCGGTCCCGATGATTACCTCCGGCAGACCGTCACCGTCTAGGTCGGCCAGGGCTGGGGAACTGAAGCCTGGATACGTCGTCGGCCGGGGCCACCCCGGGTGATCCGGCAGCTTGGCCGGGTCATCGTAGCGGAGGCCCCCGTCGAAGACCCGCTGGGTGTCGAATACATAGACGTAAGGTTGCGCCGTGCGCCCGTGCCGATTCCACCAGTACCAGGCGGTGCCGACAACGATTTCCAGGCGCCCATCTCCGTCCAGATCCCCCACGGCGGGGGCTGCGTAAATTGCCTCGGGGAGGTATCGGCGCACCAGAACCCGACCGTCCCCGTCAAAAATATATAAAAAGCCGCCATCCTCCGTTACGGTTCCGTCCGGCAACACTCCCCCTCCGGTAATGTCTGCGCCGATGACTATTTCCTTACGCCCGTCGCCGTTAAAGTCGGCGCAAGCCGCTGTCGACCATACTGAATCGGCGTTGTAGTAGCCCGGTCCTGGAAAACCGGACGGCAGGTTCTGCCAGCGAACCCGGCCGGCGTTGTCTAGCACGTAAATCCTCTGATCCCACGCCCCGAAAATTACCTCCAGTTTTCCGTCGCCATCAACGTCGCAGAGGGTCGGTGACGAGAAGACACCGTCGGCGAAGCCGTCGCCATCTTGGTCCTGAGTCCGGAAGACCCAGAGGACGTTCCCGAACCGGTCCAGGGCAGCTACCCCGCCGTGATGCCGACGGTCGGCGTCATCGCCGCCCAGGCTAACCACCACCTCTGGCCAGCCGTCGCCGTCTATATCGCCGACGGCCGGCGCCGAGTTTATCGGTGCCCCGAAATCCCGCCACCAAAGAAGGGTCCCGTCGCCCCTCACCGCCGCCAGCCCGGCGGGCCGGTCGTACGCACCCGTGCTTCCGTTGTGGGCGGTGGTTCCCACCAGCACCTCCGGCCGGCCGTCCCCATCCAGGTCGGCCAGGGTCGGGGAAGAGAACTCCACCAGCCCCCCGGGGAGCTTGATGTCGAGCGCGGTAAAGGCCGGCCCTGCTTTGGATCCGTCGGCCCAACCGGCCGCCACAAGGATGATGGCCCCGACCAGTACCCACCTCAGCTTCTGGGCAATTCTCCGCTTTCTCACTGCCCTTCGCCCCTAATTTTATAATTCCGTCCCGGAATCCATTCCATCTGCCCTTGAGAAGCCAGTTCGGACTCCTCGGTTGCAGAGACTGCCTATGGCCTCCTTTGCCTTGCTCGGGTGGTGCCTTGAAACTGCTCGCAGGGGGTCTCAAGCGATGCTCGCGGGGCACTTTTGAACGAGGGTCCAATCTTGTCTTGGAAGGTCCGGGTCTATAAGTCAAGGGGTCCATTCTGGAATATGGTAAGAAAAACTTAATACCCTGAACGGCCCACTGGGGCTGCGGATGAAGCCCGGGGCAGCCCAGGAAAAAGGGCCGACTCGGCCCCGGCAAATGCCGGTGCAAGCACGACGGCAGCCTGCTCGATTCGATTGTTAATCAAAGGGAACGCCGAGCTCAACCGGCCGCCCTCAGCCGCACACGGCCATGTGCCGCAAGATAACCCCCACAAAACAACGACTTTTCGAGGAGCGACCCTGGGCCCCCTGGTCCAGTAGCTTGGCCTAAGCCACGTCTTTCTCCGATTTGGGGGAAGCAACAGCCTTCCGCCGCCCGGTCTGACGTCATCAAATGCCGACCTCCGTAGGTCCCTGCTCACCGGGCTCGACCCCCCACCTGCCGCACGGGGCTTCCGGCGGTAGACAGCCTGAGCAATCAGGTTGTGCAACCAAGCCAACGCGGCTTCACTACAGGCTGACCGCTTTCCATCTTCGGGGCGATGGTGCTCTTGCCAGCACCAAAGCCACCGTGTTTATGTCAGCAACCTCGACCGGCCCTATTCAACCCGAGGACTCGCCACCAGGTAGTCGCGTCTGTACAGGCAGATTGAGCCGTTGCCGGTGCTTAAGCCGGTCGTCTTCGACAATACGGTAGTGGCTTGTCAAATTTGAATTTATGTATTAAACCTCCTGGGGAAAGTATTCTCCCCAGGAGGTGTTCAGATAAACAAGCGCTATATCGTTCGGTTGAGCGCCGAAGAGCGAGAAAAGCTGCAAAAGATTGTCTCTACGGGTAAGGCACCGGCCTATAAGATCCGACACGCCAACATTTTGCTGAAAGTGGACGCCAACGGCCCGAATTGGCCGGACGAAGCCGTAGCCGATACCTTCGGCTGTCACCGCAACACGGTGGCCAATGTCCGCCGGCGCTTTGTGGAGCACGGCCTGGAAGCCGCGCTGGAACGCCAAAAGCGCACCTACCCGCCCCGGCTGATAGACGGGAAACTGGAGGCCCAAATTATCGCTCTTCGTTGCAGTTCGCCACCCGAAGGGCGGGCCCGGTGGACCTTGCGTCTGCTGGCCGACAAACTGGTGGAGTTAGAAATCGTGCCCTCCATTTCCCACGAGACCGTAGCGAACTCCAGCCCCATCTGAAGGAATACTACGTGATTCCTCCGGAGCAAAATGCGGAGTTTGTCGCCTGTATGGAGGATGTTCTGGGCTTGTATCACCAACCGCGTGACCCCCGGCGGCCGGTGGTTTGTATGGATGAGCAGCCGGTCCAACTGATCCGGGAGACCCGTCATCCCTTGCCGGCCCAGCCGGGGCAACCGGAGCGGGTGGATTATGAGTATGAGCGCAATGGGACGGCAGCCCTTTTCTTGTTCACCGAGCCTCTGGGCAATTGGCGCCGGGTCTCAGTGCGGGAGCATCGCACCGCTGTGGATTGGGCAGAGGAAATCCGGCGTTTGCTGGAGGAAGATTACCCCCAGGCCGAGAAAGTCGTCTTAATCTGCGACCAGTTGAATACGCACACCGTGGGGGCATTATATCAGGCTTTCCCTCCGGAAAAGGCTCGGGCTTTGGCTATGCGGTTAGAGATTCACTATACTCCCAAGCATGGAAGTTGGTTGAACGTGGCGGAGATTGAACTTTCGGTGCTCACCCGCCAGTGTTTAGGTCGCCGAATTCCAGACGTAGAGACAATGCGTCAGGAAGCTCGGGCCTGGTATCAGGAACGCAACGACCATCAGAAAGGCGTGGACTGGCAATTCACGACAGCGAATGCCCGGATTCGGCTCAAGCGCCTGTACCCACAAACAAAAACTTGACATACCAGTACCTGGGCGGGACGAATGCGGATTCGGCGCGTGCCCTTGCCATTCAGCCGGCGACCGGTCAGATTTACGTAGCCGGGTTGACGACTTCCACCAACTTCCCCGGCACTGACCGCGGGGCTCAACCCAGCCCCCAGGGCAACACCGACGGCTTCGTGGCACGGCTGAGCGCCGACCTGACCCAGATCCTCGGTGCCACCTACCTGGGGGGATCGGAAGACGATTATGCGAATGCGCTGGCGGTCTCTTCCGGGGGCGATGTTTATGTAGCGGGGGAGACGTTCTCCCAGAATTTTCCCAATGTAGTGGGCGGGGCACAGCCAAACTTCGGCGGGAACGGCGATGCCTTTGTAGCACGCCTGAACGCCGACCTGACCCGGATTTTCCGGTCCACCTATCCGGGCGGGTCCGGCAGCGACTGGGTCTGGCCGGGCGCCCTTATCCTTCATCCGGCAACCGGTCAGGTCTACGTCGCCGGCGGGACCACCTCGGCCAACCTCCCCGCCACGGCCGGCGGCGCCCAGGCCGGCAGCGGGGGAGACCAGGACGCCTTGGTGGCGCGGCTGCAGCCGGACCTGACGGCGATCCTCCAGACGACCTACCTGGGGGGATCGGCCGATGATTATGTCCGGGGCATCGCCCTTTCGGCCGGGGGCGACATCTATGTGGCCGGGGAAACGTTTTCGTACTCTGACCTCCCGGGCCGGGCGGGGGGCGCGCAGCCGTTCTTTGGCGGGGGGTTCTCGGACGCTTTTGTAGCGCGGCTCAACGCCGACCTGACCCGCCTGGTCCAGCCCACCTATCTGGGCGGGTCCGATTACGACTGGGCAAATGCCCTGCTCGTCCACCCCGGCTCCGGTGAGGTGTACGTGGCCGGGGGGACCCGCTCGGCGGACTTCCCGAAGACCGCCGGTGGGGCGCAGGCGAGCCGCCGAGGGAACAGCGACGCCTTTGTGGCGCGGCTGACGGCGGACCTGGCCGGGTCCACCATCACGGTCAACGGGTGCGGGGACGCCGTGGCCGGAAACGGACGTTGCGACCTGGCCGAGGCCACCCAGGCGGCGGTGAGCGCCACGGCGGTCGACGCCTGTCCGGCCGGTTCGGGGACTATGGATACGGTAGTGGTTCCCGCCGGAACCTATACCCTGACCAGGCCGCTCCCGGCCTTCAGCAACAGGAGGGGCGGTCTCCTGCTCTGGGGGGCCGGGGCCGCAAACACCGTCATCCGCTGGACGAGCAGCGGCCGCCTGTGGAGTATTGGTTATGGAGCGACATATGCGCCTGTCGAAATCAACGGCCTTGCCTTCGACGGCGGAGGTACGGGGTCCGGCATCGTAGCATGTTGCGGCCTGATTGTTCAGAACAGTGAATTCCGAAACTTTCGGGCTGATTTTGGCGCAGCCCTCTATCTTCCTGCGACTGGCGCCAAAGTCTTGAACTCCGTGTTCCGGAACAACAGGGCGACAAAATCTGGAGGGGCAATCGACGGGAGCTTCCTTACTATACTCTATAACTCCCTCTTTGAGAACAACGAAGCAGGCGAAAATGGGGGGGCTTATGCCGGTTATCCCAGTGAGTCTAGCATCGCTGGCTCGGTCTTTCGGAACAATCGTGCCGGCGCTTACGGCGGGGCGGTTTACATCGAGTCAGGGTATGTCCATTTCACGGGGACCACTCTCGAATACAACCAGGCGAACGTGGCCGGCGGGGCAGTCTTCGGGCGCGAAAACATCAGTTACCCCACTTTCCGGGATTCGACCTTATCCGGCAACTCGGCACCGGACGGCGGGGCGGTTGTCGGGGCCGAAGTTTGGGCCCTCAACACGACCTTCAGCGCCAATAGGGGGACGTCGCCCACGGCCGGCTCGGCCATCTCTCTCCGACCCGGTGGGACGGCAGAGCTGGCCTTCGTTACGTTTGCGGACAACGCGGGGCCGACAGCGATCAACGTGTCCGGCACCGCGAGCGGCACGGTGAAGCTCAAGAACGTTATGCTGGCGGATCCCAACGCCGACGAATGCGGCCGGGCGGGCAGTCTCACCATCCAGGCGGCCGGGGTCGTTGTGGCCGATGATGCCTCCTGCGGCAGCGGAAGCGGCTTCCTCGTGGACCCGAACGTCCGCTCGCCCCTTGGTTCCCTGGCCGACAACGGCGGCCCCACCCGGACGCACGCGTTGCTTGCCGGGAGCATCGCCGTAGACGCCGCGACCGACTGCACAGACGTGAACAACCAACGGGTGGCCACCGACCAGCGGGTGGGTGGCCCGGCCGCAGGGGCCGAAATGCGATGCGGGGGCCTTTGAGCTGGAGGGGGTAAGCTTCCGAATCTACCTGCCCCTCGTAGCGCGGGGGAGCTGAGCAAAAAAGCGCACATGCCGGCGCGCCCGGGCATCCTTAGGCTCCGGCGGATATTTGGCGAATTTGGCCGGCGTTGAGGCCGCCACGATGGCCCGGCTAACGGCGGGCCATGGGTCCGAAGGCTGACAATCCTGCGCTCACAGCTGACCGAAGCCGGACGCGGCGCCGCGGCCGGATGCCCCGCACTTTGGCGGAGGGTCTAAACGAGCACGACCTCCGGCATCAAAACAGACCCGACATAAGCTTCTGCCAGCGGGCCCGGACCCGAGGCTCTAGAAACTCGCGGACCCGCTCCCGCTGCCGCTCTACCAGCCGCATCCTGAGCCCGCTATCCCGAACGATCAGGTCCACCAGCTCTGCTAACGCCTCGAAGCGCTTGTACCGGAAAAGCACCCCCGCTCCGCCCAGAGTAGCGGGAACCGCTCCGGCCGCGTACGCGACTACGGGCACCCCCAGGTACATGCTCTCGATCAGCGGCTTGCCAAACCCTTCATGCTCGCTCATTGAGACGTAGACGTCGGCCAGCCGGTAGCAGGTCACCAGGTCCCGCTGCGAGACGTGGCCTAAGAAACAGACCCGATTCCCCAGGCCGACATCGTCAACAATATCCCGGAGCCAATCGGCATACGCCGGCACCCAGGGGTCCCCCACCAGGAGGAGGCGTGCCCTGGGGTCGATCCGGTGGTAACAGTAAAGCAGCCGGACCAGGTCTTCCTGCCGCTTGTGGGGAACCAGACGCCCGACAAAGAGCAGCACCGGCCCACCAATTCGGTAGCGGGTCAGCAACTGCGGATTAGGCTCCAGGTCGTACCGGTCCGGGTCGAGGACGATGGGCAGTACCCCGGTGCGAAAGTATCCGGCCCGGCGCAGGTCGGCCTCATTGAAGGGGGAATCGGCCAGACCCAAAATTGTCCGGTCCCGGAGGCGCTCCACCTGCTGCCGGCCCCGCCGGACCTGGGCGGCCAGGCCCGGGTCAAACGGCTCGAAAAACTCCGGCGGTGTGATGTTGTGATACATCAGTATGAAACGCACATCTCGCTCGAGCAGCTCATCCACCAGGTCGGAACCGATACTGTGGTGGAGCACCACCAGCTCCCCAGATTGCCGAGCCCGATATTCGGTGTAGGACCGAACTACGCCGGCCAGCTGGGGGTGAATACTTTCGGCGAATACCTCCGAATCGAATCCCGCCTCCCGCAACCACCGCCGCAACGTCAGCGCCTGGTCGGTGATGGCGTCCCCAGGGGCTGCCCCAATGATGAACTGGTGGAGTCGGCGGACACCACTCACCGGCCCTGCCACCGCCGGACCGTCTCCTCAAACCGGTCCAGCACCGCCTCCCAGGTGTAATTGAGCAGGACATACCGCCGCCCGTTTTCGCCCATCCGGGCCGCTACTCCCGGGTGGGCGAGCAGCCACTCCAGGGCCCCGACAAACTCGTCGTACGTCCGGAACCACAGCCCCCCTCGGCTCCGCCGGACATGGCCCCGGGTAACGGGACATTCCCCGTGGACCAGAACCGGCCGCCCCGCCAGCCACGCCTCCATTACCGTCAGGGAGAAGCTCTCCCTCACCGACGGCTGGCAGACGGCGAAGGCCCGCCGGTAAAGGGCAGCTTTCTGTCCCTCAGCGACGGCCCCCAGGTCGAGGAAGGCCGGGCCCTCCGGCGGACGAATCGGTCCTTGGCCGATCACCACGAGGCGGAGGCGCCCGCCGCTCTCGTGGAAATAGCGCCCCATGTACTCGTATAGCAGTCCCACGTTCTTGCCTTCCTCAAGCCGCCCGGCATACAGGATAAAGGATTCCGGGGAGGGCAGGTTAAGCTCGGCCTCTTCCGATCCCAGATTTACCCCCTCCCCAAGGACGGCGTACCGTCGGGGCCGAATGCCGAGCCGCCGCAGGGCCAGGTCTGCCTCCTCCGGCGAGTTGAACATCACCCCCCAGACCTCGTCCAGCAGAAGCCTGACCGGCGTGAGATAGGCGTGGGGCTCGTCGTGCAGGCACGGCCAGACCACGAACTTTTCCGGGGCAACCCAGGCCGCAAACTGAATCAGGGGCATGACGTAAGGCAGGGCCACCAGCACGTCCCATTCCGGCGCCTGGCGGCGCACGTGGGCGTAGAGGGTGGGACTGTGGGGTCCGGTCTCCACCCACTCGCAGGCTTCGGCCGGGGGAAGGGGCACGCCCAGGTCCAACCGACCCTGCAGCCGGAACCAGCGGTCCCGGTCGCCCCACACCACCGGAAACCGGCGCACCAGCACCCCATCCTCCCGGCTCACCCCCGCCGGGTGCTCATTGGCCCACGTGTAGTGGCTGCGAACGCAGGTGGTCCAGACTTCCACCGACCAGCCCCGCCGCAGCGCCGCGCCCGCAAAGCCGCGGGCCTGGGTCTCCGCTCCGCCAATCACTCCGGTCCCGTATCGGGGGACGACTAGGGCGACGCGCATCCCCCTCCGCCCCCCAACCGGCGAACCTCCTCCTCCAGGGCCCGAACCTGACGCCGCTGCACCTCCAGCTGAACGGCCATCCGGTTCAGAACGCCCACCAGGTGGCGATTCACTGCCAGCTGCTGACGGGCGAGAATAGCAAGGTAGAACAGTACCAGATTGTGGGCCTGGCGGCGGATCAGCCGCCAGAGCCTCCCGAGAACGGGGAGTCGGGTCAGCGGCGAAGGGGCCAGCACCGGCTCAATGTCCAGCCGGGCGTAAAGCTCGTTAGCCCGGCGCAGGTGGTAATAAAGGTCCGGGTCGTAGTCTTCCCCGTCCGGCTCCCCCGGATACCCGGAGGCCCCAAAGGTGGGGAATGGCGCACCCGGCCCGGCGGCCCGGCGGCGAAGCCGCTCCCGGATCTCCGCCATGATCCGGGCCGGGTCGATTTCCGGGTCGTGGATTTCAATCAGGTCGTCGGGCACCTCGGACTCAGGGCTCACGGTCCTTCTCCCAGCTCAGCCCCGCCAGGCCGACTTCCAGCAGAACCTCCGCCAGCTGGCGAATCACTGCCTGCGTTCGGGTCGCCTCCTCCCGGGCCGCCTGACGGGTAAGGAAGATTTCCGCTTCGACCATGCGGTTAACAGCCTCCTGCTCGGCCATCAGGTGGCGAATGGCCCAGCGGGCCGCCAAACTGTACTCGAGGGCGCGGAACCGGGAGATAACCGGCCCGATGACCGGCACCCGCGACCGGAACCGATGTTCCGTGAGGCGGGGGAGAACCGGTCGCTCCGGCCCAGCCCCGGGCGCCCCGTCCCAGGCCGCCCAGGCCGCCCGGTACAGCGTGGCCAGCGCATCCACCACCTGCCGGCAAAGCTCCCCGTTCGCCCCCCAGCGCCCGGCCAGGAGGTGAGGGGCCTCCGTAAGGGCAGTAAGATAGGCCGCGCTTACAGGAACCGGGCCTTCACTCGCGACCACCCCGGTAAGATAGGTGCGCTCCGCCGGGACGAATTCCGCCAGGACCCGGTCCGGTGGCAAATGCTTCAGCACCAGCCGGAGCCGGCCCCGATGATAGGCGAGCGCGCGGGCCGTCCGGTCGGTCAGGGTCGTCGTCCCGTGGTGGAGGACGACCGCCCCCGGCACGTACCGAACCTCGTAGCCGGCCTCGCGCACCCGGTAGCAGAAATCCACGTCCTCGAAGTAGCCGGGCCGAAATCCCTCGTCCAGCAGACCGACCCGTTCTAAAACTTGCCGCCGAAAGGCCATCGCTGCCCCGGTGACGTAATCCGCGGGTCCGGCCTCGTCCCAGCGGCCGTCGTCCGGGCTGCCCTCCCCCCGATGCCGGGCCAGACCCAGCGGCCACTCTACCCAGCCCCCGGCGTGCTGAACCGTGTGACCGTCAGCGCAAACTACCTTGCACCCAGCCACACCTACCCGCGGCTCGGCCGCTGCCTCCGTAAGCCGGACAAGCCAGCCCGGGAGCACCCGCGTGTCCTGATTGAGGAGCACCAGAATTTCCCCCGCGGCGGCCGAAAGCCCGGCATTGCAGCCGCCGGCAAAGCCCCGGTTTGCCGGGAGTCGGATAAGCCGGACCTGCGGGAATAATACCCCCACCAGGTCGGGCGATCCGTCCGTCGACCCGTTGTCGACGGCGATCACCTCGAAGTCCACCCCAGTCTGGGCCAGCAGCGACTCGAGGCACGGCCCCAGGTACTTTGCTCCGTTGTGTACTGGAATGACCACTGAGACCTTCATCAGGACCCTGCTAGCCACCGCCGCAGGCGGTTTACCCAATCGCCCCGGCGGCCGACCGACCCGTCGCCGGCCGCCGAAGGGCCCGCGGGCGCCCCGTCCCGCTGCACGCGGTCCGGCGCGCACCGGGGCATCCGGCAGAAGGCCATTAGCGGGCGCACGGCCTCGGACCAGCTTAAGGCCCGGCGAGCCGCCTCAAAGTTCGAATGGAGGGATTCCCGCGGCAGACCCAAAAGGGTAAGCGCCGCCCGGGCAACCCCCGCCTCGTCCCCGGGCTCGACGAGGATACCCAGCCCGTAACGCTCGACCCACCCGGCGGTCTCATCCCCCCGGGTGGCGACTACCGGCAGAGCGGCCCAAATATAGTCGAGGATGCGCCCCCGGAACGCCAGCCTCGCCTCCACCGTGTCGAGGTGAAGGCTCAGCCCAACCCGACTCTCCGCCAGCAGCCCCGGCCAGTCCGAATACGGCGTCCATTCGCTGAAAAAAACCGCCCGCCCGAGAAGCCCCAGACTGCGGGCCAGGGAAACCGCCGCGTCGTGATGGGTTGGGATGTTAACCATCCCCGGGTTTGGATGCCTGACCCCCGGGAAAATCAGGCACGCCTGCGGGCGGACGGCCCGGATCCGAACCAGGGCCCGGATCGCGGTGAGGGGGTCAAGCCAGGGCCACAGGCCGCCGCCCCAGAGCAGAAGCTCCGCGTCCGCAGGCAGGTCCGGCCAGATTCGCCGGGCCACGGGGACGCAGGCCGGCAGCGGCTCATCGGGAATCCCGGACGGGACGACGTCCACCAGCCGGCGCAGGGTTGGGTCCTCGGCCCAGGTGTGAGGATTCACCCGGCCCACCGCCTCAAGCCAGCCCAGCCACCAGTCCCGCTGGCGTTCCCCAGCACAGATGAAGAAATCCCCCCGCAGGGCCGCCAGGGTCTGGGCCGACCGCACGGCATCCGCGTCGGCCCCCAGCATCAGGGTCTCGGCCAGCAGCGGGTCGTAACCGTCCACGACCACCGGAACCCACGGCTCTTCTGCCAGGACCGGAAGGTGCGGTACCAGAGATACCGGCACCACGGCCACATGGGCCTTCCGAACGGCAGCCCCGACTGTGGGGTCGGCCCCGGTCCGGAAGGTCAGCAGCGGGAGCTCTCCGGCCGGCTCGGAGCCTGCCGGCGCGACCAGCACCACCTCGAACTCCCGGGCCAGCGCCTGGGCCAGGCGGTAATAGCGTACGCCGGGCCCGGCCATTCGGGGCCCGACCAGGTCGTGGCTGAACACCACGACTTTGTTCCGGAAGGCTGCCATCCTTAATGGAAGGATACCGGAACCCGAGGCGGCTGTAAAACCCGGCCGGAGTCGGCCGTCACGGCGCGGCTACCAGGGGCAGCCAGACCCTGGCGGCCGCCGCCTGGACGATTACTTCTCCGGCCATTCCCACACCCCCCGGCCCCCGTGGAGCTGGCAGTAGTACGGATAGCGGCCCGGCCGGCTGAAAGTTCCGCCCGGACCGACCTGACCCGAGTCGAAGCTACCGTCGTCGGCCGTTACGGTGTAGGGAACCTGGCCCTGGTTCACCCAGCGGACGGTTGTGCCCGCAAAGACGGTAATGGTCCTTGGGCTGAAGGCAAAATCCCGCATTTCGACCACCACCTCAGGATGGGCATGGTCAGCGTACCAGTCCTGCCCGTACCACCAGTCGGCCAGCCCGGTTTCACTTACCACCCTGAAAATCCCCACCACCAGCCCGGCCCCCAGCAGGCAGGCTGCCCACATGACCGAAAGCGACCTCAGTTCCCGCCATCTCATCGACTGACTCCCCCTTGACTATGGCATCGGCGGCGAACCCAAAGGTGCAAGCGGCCGGCCGCGGCCGCCTGAGCCCCAAGGACCAGGAAACTGACGGCCTGCATCGCCGGTGTGGAGGCAAAGAAGTTGCCCGCGGCCGCAATATAGCGGTACTCGGGCGGCGTCAGCAGAAGGTGGTGGAACAGGGGAAGCACCAGGTAGCTCCAGGTCGCGGCCGCCGCAACCAGCCGGACGACCCCCCACTCCTCTTCGCGTCGGGCCGCATGCAGACAGACGCAGGCCGCTGTCCAAACGCTGCCGGCGACGACCCCGCCCAGCCCCCCTCCACAGGTACGCGGCCGCCGGACCCAGCGTCCCGGCTCGCGCCACAAGCCGCAGCGTAAGCAGGGTCGGAACCAGGCCCGCACCGGCGGCGGCCCGCCAGGCAAATTCCGACGGCCGCCCGGCCCCCAGCTGGCCCGCCGTGACGGCCAGGGCCAGCCCGGCCGCCGTCACGGCCGCACACCCTGCCCCGACCCACCAGGGCAGCGGCGGCTGGCCCTGCAGGGTGACCGCGCCCGCAATACCGGGAGCGGCCAGGGCCGCACTGAGGGTCCAGACGGCCCACCCGGAGGGGAGGGTGTACGGCTGGCCCCGGATGCGGGCAACTGAAACTGCAGTCTGGCAGGCGAGGCCGTAAAGGACCAGCACCCCGCCGGAGGCGACCAGCCCGGCCATGAGGTACCGGCCGAGGGTGATGGGGTCCAGGGGGCCGGCGCCCAGGTGCCCGTAGAAAAATACGGTGTGCCGGCTGGCCGGGCCGAACCAGCAGCCGAAGAGGCCAACGACGAAGGCGCAGATGCCGGCAGCGTGAGCGAGGATACCGGCTGTCCCGCCGAACCGGGTGCGGGCAGAAACCACCCCCGCCTTCATCTGCAATTTCTGCCGGCCGGGCCACCGCCCGAACTTCTACCGCCGGGTGATGAAGGGCAAGTAGAGCCGGGAAAGGCTGCGCTGAACAAAGGTGTACTCGGCACTGGCGGCGGTGTTGCCGCTGCGGTCGGTGCTCTCCACCCGGTAATAATAAACGGTGCCCTGGGTGAGGCCGGTCAGGACGACCCGATGCTGGCGGTAGTACAGCGGGTCGCTCACCACCCACGGGTAAACCCCCGACCGGGTCCCGTACCGGACAACGCTGGTGGCAAACTCGTCGGTGGTCCAGGTATCCACCGCCGACGTCGGGTTGTCCGGGGGCACCACCACGACGATATTTCTTATCTGCGGCGGGGTCGTGTCGTTGAAGAGCGCCCGCGGGTAGACCAGCGGGGTCTGGCGGGTCTGGTTGGCCGCCAGCACCACAACCCGCGGCCCCACCTGCCCAAGCAGGGTCTGGAGCTGGGGGGGCAAAGTTGCGGTCACCGGGATGTACCTGATGTGGTTGGCCCCGTTGAGCACCAGCCGGGGCGCAACTCCGGCCAGCCGGCCGGTCAAGTCCGAAGGCAGGGCGGCAGGCACGGCGAATTTCTTCACCTCATCGGCCCCGGTGACGACGATGTCTGTTTCCTGCCCGAGGGTTCTGGAGGTCAGCAGGCCCCCCAGTCCGACCAGGACCGCCAGGATGCCGGCGAGCAAAAGCAGCCCCCTCTTCATCACGGCCTCCGGTAGACCAGCGCCAGCCCGCCGTAGTTGTAGTAAGAGTAAGCGCCCTCAACTCTCACCTCGTGATACTGGTCGGTTGGAAGCTGGGTCGCCGAGAGGAAGCCCTGGGTAATGCCCAGCACCGGGTCGGAGGATCTTTTATTAACACGAGCTAGCTGCGTGTTGTTGAGGTAGAGGTAGCCGTAATTGTCGCTAGCTAGGGACCAGCTTCGCTCGTAGTAGGCCAACGCCCCCGGAAGCTTGACCTGGAAGGAATCCGGGCTCGTAGAACCCGTTGTCCAGTCGACGATGAGGACCAGGTCAGTGGCATTCGGGTAACGGAAATCATAGTAGGTCGCCCCCAGAAAAGGAACGCCCGCCCGGCTTGCCACAATCGATAGGGCGCTCTCCAGCCGGGTGCCGATGGCGCTTCGGCCGCCGTTGTGATAGGCTACCCAGTCGAAGATCCGGCTTGCCGGCTCCTGGGCCAGGTAGTACGCTACCACCCAGCCGTCCCGGTGGACATAGACGTGGACGTCGTCGGCCTCGGTGTAGCCGGGCAGGGGCACCGACCCAATGATATAGTCGGCGGTCTGGGTCTCGACCGTCCGGAAGGCGTTGCGGGCGGCGTTGAGGTCGATGCCGCCTGAGGCCTGGAAATATGCCGACATGCCGGCCTCGCTCTCCACTATCCCGGCTCCCGCCAGCGCCTCGGCGGCGGCAGGCCGCAAAAAGGCCGGCGCCCGCAGGCTTAAAATACTGCCCGGCCCCGCCGGCTCCCGGGGCTTGGACCCCACAGGCAGCCCGAAAGCCGCCACCGCCGCAACCGGCAGGGTGAGCAACAAACCGACCACAAGCTTTTTAAACATTGCGAGGCCCCTTCACACAGGTTCTCAGCGAGTCCGGCCGGCTCAGACCCCGGCCGACCCCTCTCCTGCCCGGTTTTCAGCAACTGCCGCTACGGCCCACCTCTGGCCACCAGGGGCAGATACAACCGGTAGGCCTGCAGCAGGTTCCACGCCTCCGGACTCTCCACGGGCAGCACCTGGTCGGCCGTAAGGCGCGCGCGGCTGGCGATGACCCGCCCCAACCTCAGGGCCTCCGGCCGAACCTGCACCCGAAACTCCAGCGCCACATTTTGCCCGGCGCCAATTACCCCTGGCGCCCACCGCACCTGGTCCCCAACCACCGACCCGCCCCCCGTGACGCTCCCGGGGACCACCACGCTTCCCCCGGGCACCGTCGCCGTGACCACCACCCCGCTCAGGTCCACCCCGGTGGTGTTGGTAAACCTCAAGCTGTAACTGACCACATCCCCGGGCTTTAGCGGCCCCTCCGGCATCGAGGTATACAACAGCCAGGGCCCCGGCAGCCCCACCTGCAGCAGGTCCCGGAAAACTACCGCCGTAGCACCCGCCGCCGTAAGCCGGCCCTGCACCGCATAAAACCCCTTCGGCAGGTCCCCGGGCAGGCTGAACCTCAGCCCCTGGCTCGCCCCAGCATCCAGGTCGAATCCGAGGCTGCCCCGCCACCGGCTTGCCCCGGCCTCGTCCAGCAGCTCCACCTCCACTGTCCCGGAAACCGGCCGGGCCGCCCAGTTGGTCACCGTCACAACGCCGCCAGCCGAAACCCCCGGCAGGACAAAGCTCGGAGTCTCACGCACCACCCCCACCGGCCAGAGCGCCCGGAATCCCACCGGGTTGCCCGGCTCCGTCGCCTGCAGCCCGGTCGTCAACTCGGTGAGACTAAGGCTCGCCGGCGGAAGCGCGCCGGCCGTGCCCGGAACCGCCCCGAACCGGAAGGTGAAGGTGAAAGGCTGCGTCGCCCCAGGGCCCACGGTCCCCTGCCAGCGCAGACCGCCCCCGGTGAGCTGACCAGCGCCGGGGTCCAGGACCTCGACCCCCACCGTCAGCGGCTGGGTCACCGTCACCGCCACCGAACTGGTAAGCGGATTGTGCACAAACAGCATCGCCTGGTGCCGCTGCTCAGGCCCCGACCCCAGCACGTAGGCCGTAAGGGGCGGGTCGATGACCTCCGCTTCCTGCTGGGCCGAAAGGCCGCCGGCCGAAACCCGTTGCGGCGCCCAGGGGCTCGCCACATACTTGACCAGAAACGTCCCGCTGTCATTGGTGCCCAGAACGGTCAGGCCCACAGTCGAGCCGCTCCTGGGGATAAAGCCCCTGGGCCCGCTTCCGGTGTCGAAAAGATAATCGACCCGCACCGTCGCCGTCTGCCCGGGCTCAAGGGTAATGCCAGCCAGCGCGTCGAGGAAGAGCTGCGTCCAGGGGAGCCCTAACCGATTAACGTCGGCCAGGTAGCTGGCCACCACTACATAACTGGTCCGGGACGCCCCGGTATTGGTCAGCGTCACCTCGGTATACGCCCGGTTGCTGCACCAAAACCGCCCGAAAAGGCACCCATAGGTCTCGACGACATGGCGGATGGCCCCCACCTCGCCCCGCGCCGGGTTGGGCGGCTGGGCCCTGGCCACCTGCAGCAGCCCGCTTTCGGCCGTCATCAGAATCTGACGTATCCCCTCCGGGGCGCCCAGCAGCCCTGAAAATGCCATCTGGTAGGCCAGCTGGTCTAGCCCAAGCTGATGTCTGTCCAGGTATACGCTGATGGTCGTCTGGGCCGCCGCAACGGCGATCACCCCTGGCCCATCGGCGAGGATTCCGGCGAGCCCATTTAGACCGGCTCGCAACATAAATTTGTACAGGTTGAACTGCTGAGCGGACTCGCGGGCATCTTTCAGGTTCTGCAGAGTCAGTCGGGCCGACTCCAGCCGGCGCTTCAGGCCGAGATTGATGGCGTGCTGGCGCAGGGCCAGGTCCTGCCGGTAAGCATCCTGCTCGGCCGCCGTTAATGCCGGCAGATTCGCCAGCACCCGGCGGCGCTCATCCTTCAGAGCGGCTCTAGCCTGGTCCGCGCTTTGGTTGATGCTGGGCCCAACATAGGTGGAAAGGCCGTTGGGCTGGGGGACAAGCTGACGGAGCAGGGCGATAGCTAGTCTGGTTTCCAACTCCCTAGCCCCTTTCCCGATGAAGGGCTCCGAAGTCATCGCGATAAAACGGACCGCGCCCCATTTGAGGCGATCGGCAATGAGGTCAGCAGGTGCCTTCTCAATGGGGTACAGACCTATATCGAGAAGCCGTTTGAGGAGCGGGTATTTTTCGCCAAATCTAACATTCCATGTGCCCGGTATGTAGCAGCCAGGACAGGCGACCCGGGCCGCGGCCTTAAGGCTCTCCGACTGGGAGGCCCCGTAAAAAACATCGAGCAACCCGAAGACCAGGTCGAGGACCATCCGGGCCCCATCTTCGTAGATGGCCCAGAAGAAGTAGTCCCCCAGGGCCGCCAGCTGGTCGGCGTCATCTTTAAGCTGGCTCAGCCCGTCAATGGCCTGGTCTGTCAGCCGGTTCACCTGGTCGGTAAGCCCAGGAAGCGGGGTCGGACTGGGCGTCGGACTGGGCGCCGGCGTCGGCGTGGGGGTCCGTGTGACCGTCGGGGTAGGCGTCGGCGTTGCCCCCGCCCCCAGAAACCGCAAAATCACTAG
>Ga0197143_1001272_pt1 | contig 21817 bp, 20 predicted proteins | sample GBS70_MetaG_FD_148603 | JGI IMG/M metagenome (GOLD analysis project Ga0197143, IMG submission 148603) | Sediment microbial communities from Great Boiling Springs, Gerlach, Nevada, United States - GBS 70_MetaG | ecosystem: Environmental > Aquatic > Thermal springs > Hot (42-90C) > Sediment...
ACTCGGTAATATGTGTAGACGTTGACGCCGAGAAGGTTAAAAAATTGAACAGGGGAGAACCCCCCATCTACGAACCGATGCTCGCGGAGTACCTCAGGAGGGCCCTAGAGGGAAATCTGTTCGAGGCTACGACTGAGCTGACCAAGGCGATCCGTGAATCAGAAGTTATCTTCATCTCCGTTGGAACACCCTCCAAGCCCGACGGATCCATAGATCTCGGCTTCATAGAACAGGCCTCAAGGGACATCGGTCGTGCCATAAGAAGCAAGGAAAGCTACTCGGTTGTGACCGTGAAATCGACGGTCGTACCTGGGACCACGGAGGAGGTAGTCATCCCCCTGCTGGAGAAGTATTCCGGAAAAAAGGCCAGCACCAACTTCGGCGTTTGCATGAACCCCGAATTTTTGAGGGAGGGACAAGCTCTCTCCGACTTCTTCAACCCGGATCGCGTAGTCATCGGCGAGCTGGACAAAAGGAGCGGTGACACTCTATACCAGCTCTACCGCGATTTCGAATGTCCCATCATCAGGACTGATCTCAAAACGGCAGAGATGATCAAGTACGCTTCGAACGCCTTCTTGGCAACCAAAATCAGTTTCATCAACGAGATAGGCAACATCTGCAAGCGGCTGGGCATAGACGTGTACGAGGTCGCCAGAGGGATGGGCCTGGACCGCAGAATTTCTCCCCACTTCCTGAATGCCGGCATAGGCTTCGGTGGCTCGTGTTTCCCGAAGGATCTGAGGGCCCTGATAGCCAGGGCCAGGGAGCTGGGATACGAGCCCAAGCTACTCGAATCCGTGATGGCCCTTAACGAGAGCCAGCCCTTCAGGCTCCTGGACCTGCTGAAGAAGCACCTACCCGATCTGAGGGGGAGAACAATCGGGATCCTAGGCCTGGCCTTCAAACCCGGAACCGATGATATAAGGGGGGCTCCCTCCATAAGAATCGTCGGGGAGCTCCTCAGGGAGGGTGCGATGGTGAAGGCTTACGATCCCAAGGCGATGGACAACTTCAGGATGATTTTCCCCCATCTGTACTACTGCGAAAGTATGGAAGAGGTTTTGGACTCTGACGCCATCTTGATCCTGACGGAGTGGGAGGAGTTCAGGAAACTGGATTACTCAGGGAAGGTGGTAATTGATGGCAGGAAAATAAACGAAGCGAGGAAGGCGAGAGTGTATGAGGGCATCTGCTGGTGAGGGAATGAGGGGAGAAATCGTGGGGTTGATTCCGGCCGCGGGCGTCGGGACGAGACTATATCCCTTCGCCCGGGCGGTCCCCAAGGAGCTCTACCCGATAGTGGGAAAGCCCGCCATAGAGCACTGCGTGGAGAACCTGAGGGAGGGTGGAATCAGGAAGATCTATGTTCTGGTGGGGTACCAGAAAGGTGCCCTCATGGACTACCTAGGTGATGGCTCGGACTTCGGGGTGAAGATAGCCTACATCTACCAGCACAGAAGGCTGGGGTTAGGCCATGCGGTGCTCCAAGCCAAAGGCTGGGTGGAATCCACCTTCGTGACCCTGTTAGGGGATTCCTTCATCGAGCCCAAGTGCGAGATAAGGGAGCTCATAAACCTCCACCTGCGCGAAAGGCCATTGGCGACCCTCCTTATTTTCAAGGTTCAAGATCCCAGCTCCTACGGAGTGGCCAGCTTCAGGAAAGAGGGAGACCTGCTGGTGATAAAGAAGCTGGTTGAGAAACCGGGACCTAAACACGCGAAAAAGATGAAGGTCAACGGCAAATTTTACGCCCTTTGCGGCGCCTACGTCTTCGAGCCCGGAATCTTCGGGTACATAGAGGAGACACGTCCCCACCGGGATGGAGAAATCCAGCTCACCGATGCTCTGGAGCTGGCCGTAGAGAGAGGGGAGAGGGTGCTGGGGATGGAGTTGGCCGGGAGGTACATAGACGTCGGCAAATGGGAAACGGTTCTCCGGACCGAGCGCGAACTACTTTATTCTCTTTCCCTAGAGGAGTGCACAAGAGAGAGGGAAGAAATGGCTAGGAGGACCCTCTGATGCGGGCTTTAGTTACGGGAGGGGCCGGCTTTCTGGGTTCTTGGCTGTGCGAGCTTCTGGTCCAGCGGGGATATGAGGTGACGTGCCTGGACAACATGAGTTCGGGCAGGCGAGAGAACGTCAAGCACCTCAAGGGAAAGATCAAGGTAGTGGAGGGAGACGTGACCGACCCCCCTCCGCTGCAGAAAGCGGGAATCATCTTCCATCTGGCCTCCAGGGCTTCCCCCGTCGACTTCAAGGAGCACGCCTTGGAGATCCTTACGGCGAACTCCATCGGCACGCTAAGGATGCTACAGCTAGCGGAGAAGTGGAGGGCTCGATTCGTCTTCGCCTCCTCCTCGGAAGTATACGGGAATCCGCTCCAGCACCCGCAGAGAGAGGACTACTGGGGGAACGTCAATCCTATAGGCCCACGCTCGTGCTACGATGAGGGGAAGAGGTTCGGGGAAGCACTAGTCATGGCCTACCACAGGGGGAAAGGAGTGGATGTGAGAATAGCTAGGATTTTCAACACGTACGGGCCTAGGATGAGGAGAGACGATGGGAGGGTGGTATCCAACTTCGTGGTCCAAGCACTCGAAGGAAAGCCACTGACGGTTTACGGAGATGGGACACAAACCCGCTCCTTCTGCTATGTGGAGGATCTAGTCGAAGGCCTGCTGAGGTTGGGAGAAGCCGATGTATCTGGGGAGGTTTTCAATTTTGGAAATCCTGCTGAAATTTCCATCCTAGAACTAGCTAGGCTGGTAAAGCGATTGACAGGGGCGACTTCGAAGATTGTTTTCCTTCCCAAGCTACGGGATGATCCTGCAAAAAGAAGGCCTGATATAAGCAAAGCGAGGGAGCTGCTGAAATGGGGACCTAAAATTCCATTGGAGGAAGGCCTAAGGAAGACGATTGATTATTTCAGGGCGAACATCGCTTCCTAAACCGGATTCCTTGTAATCTCCACTATAGACCTTATACTCAACTCTTCCTAGCCCTTACTCTCCAAGATTATAAACCATACTTATAAAGTAGAGTTTCTGGGCCCTGAAAAGGAATTATCTGCCTAGAGATGCTTGGAAGCTTTTTATATAAATTTACAAAAATTTTCACACCATTCCAACCGGACAATATTATCAAAGGACAAATCAGAGTAGGGGGCCAAATCAAATTCTTTCTTTCTAACATCAAAGCTCTAGAAAAAAACTTCAATGCAGTCCTCTTATTCCCTTTCAGTAAACCTACGACTGAATTCAACAATGCCAGTTGCGCAGATCTTTTCCTTCCCTCCTCTAAAAAAGGGATTAAACTGGTATCCTTGACTTGCCTCTGAATTTTCTTAAGCATATAATACTCCTCCACAGCTGTCTCAAAACTATTGTATAGTAACATTGAGGTGTTCTTTCTGTGCATGCGGTAATAACATAGATAATCTGAGATGCATGCAAAGTCATACTTCAGGGAAATCCTAAGCCACATGTTCCAGTCATTGGGATATGGAAATTCTTCGTCAAATGGACCTACATCCTCATAGCACTTTCTTCTAAACAACACGGCAGAAGGGGGGGCTAGATTTCTCACTGCGAGTTTTTTGAACCCTTCCTTGGAGCTGAATATTTTATCCTCATTGCACAATTTTACTCTTGTTATGACTTTATTGTTCTCATCCACCACCACATACGAAGAGCAAGTAAACCCAATTCCTGGATTTCTCTCAAATATCTTCAGGGCAGTTTCAATCATTTTTGGATGGTAGTAATCATCCGAGTGCAACACCCCGATGACCTCACCCTTGGCCATTTTTACTGCCTTGTTTGTATTAGGAACCATTCCAAGATTTTTTTTGTTCTTGAAAAATCGAATTCGCGGATCCTTAAAACTCCTGATGATCTCTTCGGAGTTATCAGTTGAGCAATCATCGACAATTACTATCTCAAAGTCTTGGTATGTCTGTCGCAATATGCTTTGGATTGTCTTTCCTATGAAGGCGCTACTATTATAGTTAGGTATACAAATACTGACTTTAGGCGATTTGCGAAGCCCCCTTTTCCTTACTAGTTCACTCGCCATCTGACAGAATTACAACATGACCGATAAAACTATTACGGGAAATGGGAGTTATTCTTAGCAAACCGGGGGAAGCAAAAATCTGTACTTCATTTTCTGCTGATGCTCATAAAAAGTTCCTCCATTGAAGATACCATTAACTTAAGAGTAAAGCTTCTTTTAACTTTTTTTCGAGCTTCCAAACCGAGTTTCCTTGCTTTTCTCTTGTCAGTCAATAGAGAAATTATCGCATCTGCAAGTGCCTTGGGATCTCTGGGAGGAACAAGAATTCCGGAAACCCCGTTGGTTAGCTGTTCCGGAATACCACCGACATTTGTGGCAACGATGGGTTTCCCCAGTGACATGGCTTCTAAGATGACATAAGGTAACCCTTCATGGAGGGATGGCAAAACAAAAACATCGAACACGTCAATGATGTCTTTGATGCGGGATTCTGGGTAATATCCCGTAAAAATAACATCTCCTGACAAACCGCGTGAGTGGGCAAAATCTTCCATCTCTTTCCTGATTGTTCCATCGCCTACTAAAATAAATTTAACATTAGAAATTTTCTTTTTGATGAGTGGAATGGACTCGAGCAAATATCTGTGACCCTTGTAAGGCTCAAATGCCCCAACCATGCCAACGACTTTCATAGAAGGGGGGATGTGGTATTGTCTTCTTATCTCTTTCCTCACCTTTGGATTAACTTCTTGATCTTCTATTCCTGTGTGGACCACTCGTAACTTCGCATGCGGAAAATTTCTTAGCTTTACCATACCATCTCTAGCTGCGGCTGAGTTGGTGACGACGAGGTCGACAAAACTAGAAATCAACGAGTCGATAAGTTTTTCTGCTAGCTTCAACGTCCGAGGTAAGGGATAGCTTAGTACTGAGAGGATTATCCTAGAGGCTTGCCGACGCCCAGCTATAACGGCGGACAGACTACTTCCACTACCCGGATAACCCCCATTTATGATGTAGAGGATATCAATTTGAAGTCTAGAAAACTCCTTCGACAGTAAAAAGATGTTACCAAAGAAGAACATATAATTCAAACCACGAAGAAGCATTTTAAGCATGAATTTAACCACTCGGGGGTAGCTTTGCTTCTCTAACCGTTGAAGGTATGGTACAACCGTGTAGATATGAACATTTTTTCTTTTAATGGTTCGGCTGACGGAGCGATTAAATCTTGCTTCGAAAGAAGGGTTGTAATTATAAAGAAGAGCCACCCTATACTTCGCTCTGTCGATTTTATTAAGAAGATCGAACAGGAATCTCTCTAAGCCACCATAGACGTAGTTCTCCGTGTAAATAACTAGGTTTTTCATTTGTAACCATACTTAAAGATGCCTATAATGTAGCAGCTAAATAATCTAGAGTTGATGTCGTCGAAGAATATACTTCGCCGCCTAATCATCCCGATTCCCCCTAATATTTTTAGATAACTCCGGATAAAAACGTTTATCTCACTACATGAAGAAAAGAGTGACGGTTCGAATCCTCCGATATATTCCACAAATATTTTTTCCAATGGGAATTTTTTAGGTAACCCCTCGAAAAACTCCTTGCTCATTACACTCAGGTTGTGCCTAGCGAGTAAATGTCTACATATGCACTTTTGAATATGAAAATTGATACCTTTAAAGTTGGGAACTCCCAGAACCAATTTACCACCTGGTTTGAGTAACGAAAGATGCTTTTTAATCATCAAATCAACATCTTCAAAATGCTCGATAAATCCAAGAGACAGAACAATATCGTATTTCTCGGGTGGGCGAAAAACTAGAAGATCTTTTTTATAAATCTTTCCTTCTATGTCATGAAACTTTAGGTTTTCTAGTGTTTTCTGAACACCCATTTCAGAATTATCTATGCCTGCGACCTTATACCTGTACTTCTCATAAAAATATACCAGCCATCTCCCAGGCGCACAACCTATTTCAAAGAGTTTGATATTTGGATTTGCTTTAAAAAAACTACAAAATATTTTTTCCAAACATCGATCAAAGGGGGAAGTCGGGTCTACCCTGCACGGAATTTTTATTTTTCTCCAGTACTCATCCCAAAATTTTTCGTTGGTAAGGCTAGTCAAACCATCACCTCTCTCCTATAGTAATTTAATGTCTTTTTTAGACTCTCTTCTATGGGAATCGTTGGTTGCCAACCAGTGTCGTCTTTTATCTTTTGATAACTTCCATAAACCTCGGGTACATCTTTTTCACGGATTCTAGAAGACACCGTTTCTATTCTGAAAGAGAGCCAAGTGTTCTTCAAAAGAAGACTTAGAACTTCTCTAATCGAAAAAGATTTCCCCGAGCAAATGTTGTAAATTTCTCTAGACTTTCCATATAACGCTAGCAGATAAAGTGCGTCAGAAGCGTCGACAATATCAAGAAAATCCCGCTTAACATCAAGCCTACCTGTATAGACTACTGGTTCCCTAATTCCTCTTTCGGCCTCTGCAATTTGCTTAGCGAATGAACCGATTGGCGAATGTTCCGACAAGCCTGCTCCGAGAACATTAAAGACTCGACCAACAACCACATCGAAGCCGGAATTTGCATACACCTTGCTCACAAGCGTTCGGCAACACATAGAAACACCATACGGAGAGAGAGGGTTAAGTATCGTATCTTCTTTTATAGGGAGGGAATCGGGTGAGACATAACCGTATTCCGCCGCTGATCCGATAATAACAATTCTGGGGGATATCCCCACTTCCTTGACGGACGAAAGGAGAGAAATAGTAGTTTTAACATTACCTTCAAAGAGCTCATCCCAGTTATTGGAGTATGTAACTCCAGCAAAATGGAAAATATAGTCTGGCCGTACTTCTGAGATAATCTGATTAGTCTGCTCTAAATCGGCAATATCGCAAGCAATTGCTGTGAAGTCTCTCTTTCCTTTAAAACTCTTATCAATACCATACACCTCTGCGGTAGGACACCTATTCTTAAGTGCTTGAAAAAAATTCTTCCCTATAAAACCTTCTATCCCTGTGATTAGAATTTTTTTATTTATCATAACCTAAAAGTTTTTTTTGGTAACGCCTGAACTCATTTTGAGCCCTGTGGTAATCCTCAATCCTTCCAATATCTAACCAGTAACAATCGCTCAGATAACAGAATATTTTTTCACCTTTATTTTTCATCCTCAACATCAAATCTGGCATTCCAAGAGGTTCTCCCTTTTTGATATAATCCCTACAACGTACGTTCAGAACGTTCACGCCCATGCTGACAAATAACTGCCGGGTTGGTTTTTCGATGTAATCAAGTAATTCGAATTCAGGAGTAACTTCAATCACGCCATAATCCACTTTCACCTCTTGTTTATGTATTGCGATGGTGGCTATCCCTTTCTTCTTTAGGTGGAACTTAAATAAAGCCCCAAAATCAAGCGTTGTCAAAGTATCGCCGTTTATCACCAAAAAATTCTCTTGTAAATCGTCTACTAACGAGAGTCCACCTGCCGTACCCAGTGGGACATCCTCCCTAGCATAATCAATACGAACACCCCACTGTTTTCCATCTTTGAAATATGCTTCAATAAGCTCAGCCAAGTATCCAGTTATGATAGTAATGTTGCGAAAACCGCTCCTTTTGAGCTGTCTGATTATGATCTCCATAATCGGAAACTCACCAACTGGAACGAGAGGTTTTGGCAAAGTTGCTGTGTAAGGCTTAAGACGAGTTCCTTTACCGCCGGCAAGGATGATTGCTTGCATTTTGCGCTAAATATTGTACACCTCTGGTTTATATTCTTTCAAGTGCCTGCTTATATAGGCTATAGTTTCTTTTAATCCATTTTCTAGAGAAAAACGAGGTGACCACTTCAGTAAATTCCTAGCTTTTCTATTTTCACAGACAAGGACCATCACTTCACTCTTTTCGGGTCTCAGCCTGCGTGGATCCATTGTGATTTTCACTTTTTTGTCGATTAACTTTATAATGATTTCAACAAGTTCCTTGATGGATATTCCTTTACCAGAACCGATGTTAATGACTTCCCCAACTGATTTTTCTGATTCTGCAGCCTTTATAAAACCCTCAACAGTGTCCTTGACGTAAGTGAAATCCCTTACGGGAGTCAAAAGCCCTAACTGGACCTCCTCCGAAGAAAGGGCTTGAGTGATGATAGTCGGAATGACTGCTCTAGCAGATTGGCGAGGCCCAAAAGTGTTGAAAGGTCTGATAATGACAAGAGGTAAATCGAAACTTCTGTAATAGCTCTCGGCGATTTTATCGGCTGCGATTTTACTGGCGGAGTATGGGGATTGGCCCTGTAGGGGGTGGCCCTCATCGATAGGGGTATAAAGCGCAGTACCGTAAACTTCGCTCGTTGAGGTGTGTACGACTTTTTTTACTTTTTCATCTAAGCTAGCCTGCAGGATATTCAGCGTTCCAACAACGTTTGTATCAACGAAATCCTTGGGTGCTATGTATGAATAGGGGATTGCTATCAAAGCTGCAAGATGAAACACTATATCACAACCTCTCACAGCCTTTCTTGTGAAGAAAGGATCCCGGATGTCTCCGCTCACGATTTCTATCTTATTTTGTATTTCTTTCGGCAATAATTCTATATTTCCCCAATCGTTTCTTGAGTTGTAATGGACCATGGCTCTCACGCTCGCGCCCCTGTTGACTAGCTCTTCTACCAAGTGACTACCAATAAAGCCACCAGCACCAGTGACCAATGTCTTCATTCCTTGCAATTCCATTTTTCTCTTATTTTCAAACATTCTAGCTTTTATCCCTTATGACTGTGAAACAAAATTCGATAATCACTTCCTCGGATGCTCGTAGGCCCTTTTATAGATATATCTTCTCAATAAACCTTACTTTTGTCTGCTTCCAATAAGTGTGACCCTCTCCTAGAAATCTCCACCTTAGGTAGGGTTGGAGATAATCGAGAAAACACGATTCCCTTTTGGGCGATACTTAAAACTTATTTTGGCTAAGCTAGCTTGGGATCTTTTCCCATAACCTTATTATCAATAAAACAATGCCATTTCGATAGAATAAATCAAGATGTAAATATACGAAGATTTGTTCGTTGAATCGGGTCGACATGCAAAAAAGCGGCTCATAATGAAGCGTTGGGATATGTATATTTGTTAGAATCAAAGTTAGCAAGCACGGCCAAAAGGCTTTCTGGCTGTCTTAAATCCTCTACTGGCGTGTAGGTTATGGGGCTAATTTGGATGAATCAATCTCTTAAAGGTAAGGTAACTTTTTTGAGGTAAAATATTAAATACACACAATTGTTCTGATTTCGATAGATAATGAGAGCCTCTACTAAAAAAAGCTTGAGGGCAGGAAAGAACAGACATCCCATGAAAAGCGTTATCTTCCTGGAGAATGAAGAACAGGTTAGAGATTATTTTGAACAACGAAAAGAAATAAAAGGTCGAAGAACGATTGTGGCTCTATCTCCATTTGCAATGTACGAACTTGAGAGAAAGAAAATTTCATATAAGATTCCAGAAGATTACTACATCCCTGAAGAGTTATTTAAGGTAGGCAAAGTTATACACAAACGAGTAGAAAAATTTTGTGATTTTGTCGACAATACTCTGCATCAAGAGCTACCAGAATTAAAAGCCGCTGGGCTTTGTCCGGCGAAGTATCATATTGTCCAATTGATAATGATTTTTGATACCTTGGCATCGAAGATATTTCAATTGAGAAGAATTTTAGATCATGAACGACCTGATGCGGTATTCGCTTTTAGTTCTAACTCGTATCCTTATGGTAGCTATGGATTTTGTTTTGATAATAGGGAGCTACTTTATGGAAAATTGTTGAGTCTTCCCAACTGGGGTGTTCCAATTACAATAACATCAACACCCTCGCACGAGGGCCCAAAAAACATACGCAATAAAACTTACCAACTCGGGGAAAGACTTTACAAGTTTCTGGCATCGGAGCCTAACTTATTCTATGCGCTGGATGCGCTACAACATCGCAAATTTAAAGAAGCTATTTTAAGGTTTAAGAAAAGCTTGATGACAAAAAATAAGAAAAACGTTTTGTTGCTTAATCTAGGTTATGACTCAGGCGAATGTTACGAAACATTTCTAAATCGAGGAATTTTCATGAGTTACTTTGCCGACAAGTCGTTCCTTTGGACTCGTGGTAAAAAGCTGGGCTCTGATGTAATGTTAAAAATCATGAATCGTTTAAAAAGCGATGCCAGAAGTTTTTTTGTGTACGATGGAATAGATTTATATCCCTTAATCCGTGACAGGATACAATTTCTAATCACACATGGGGTTTTAGCTTGTCTCGCAGCCCATGAGGAGGCTAGCAAAGTTATTAAAGCGAGGAAGATAAGGGCAATTTTGGCGCCGTATTTTATTACACCGACATCTCACAGCATCGCTCAAGCGGCCAGAAATCTGGGAGTGCCTGTCTTAACATGGTTTCACGGCGTCCCAATCAGCGATCATGCAACGATTCACTACATGGAACTGATGTCTTCAAACATTTGTATGAGCTATGGCAAGATGCTCTCAAAAAGTTATTTAAGACATGCAAAGGAATGGAATGTTAAAGTTGTTCCGGTTGGATCCGCAAGACTAGACCGTATCAAAAAAGTGGCAAAAATGCTTAAAAACACGATGCCAGAATCTAATAACTCCAAGCGTTTGCTCTATGGTACAACTCATTACTATCAGAATGACTTTAACTTCTGCACTTTTCCACCTCCGTCAGATAACATGCTGTATCGAACACAACTTAAGATACTAGAGGGAATTAGCGAACTTGATAACGTTGAAGTGACTGTAAAATTATTTCCAGGCAGCCACTACAGAGATCCTCCTTTGATAGAATACGCCAAAACAAGGAGCTATAAAGCTATAAAATGGGTTAAAAATGTACCTACCTTCGTTGATTTGCTCAATCACTGTGATCTGGTTGTGCTAGATTTTCCTTCGACGCCGCTTGTTGAAGCGATCGCCGCAGGGAAGCCCATTTTTCTTCTAACTAAATACCTCAAAATTTGGCCTCACGCATTAAAGTTGCTCGAACGCCGTGTAGCATGTTTTGAGCAAGAAGATGAACTCTTAAACTCATTGAAAAACTATCTACAAACGGGCTTCTATCCTGCTGATTTATCCAATGAAGAGTTTTTAAAAACATATTGTACGTATTTAAATGACGGCAAAAGCTGCGAACGAGCGGCTACTGAAATTTTAAAAGCGATCCACCAATCTGAGGCTTTAAGTAAGAAAAACAAAAACATCTCTTAGACGATGGCATATAAAGCAACAATATGAAAAGGCCTCCGGACAAAACGAGTAAAATGTCCGGAGGCGATAAAACATGCCTAGTGGTAGGTCTATACCTGAACTCCGAGCATAGTTATAGGAGGTGATATAAAAAGCCTGAAAACGGTGGGGCTGGGGAAGTTTGAGATCTCTAAGAAGAAGCTGGGAAGTCCCTGAAAACTTGCCAAGAGGGACTAAGATGGCCCCAGAGACCCAAGGCTTTTGCTGGCCCTGAATCTACTGACTACAGAAACTATGTTAGAGCCCTCCTAGTGAACCTCTCGAAGGTCAGACCGAGGGGAAGCTTCCAATGACTGGAGAGATATATGATAAAAATAAGTAAAAAAGAAAAGAAGATGGATACAGTGAAAGGGAAGAAAATACTAGTAACAGGAGGAGCAGGCTCAATCGGCAGCATACTGGTTGAGAAGCTCCTCGAATACGAGCCTAGGATTGTTAGGGTTTTCGACTACGACGAAACTAGGCTTGTCGAACTCAAACGCAGGCTAGGGGAAAGGGAGGACGTGAGGCACCTGGTTGGGGATATAAAGGACAAGGACAGACTTAGGTATGCCGTGGAGGGGATAGACATCATCTTTCACACTGCCGCCCTCAAACATGTCGAGGAGTGCGAGTATAATCCGTTTGAGGCCGTGAAAACGAACGTCGTCGGGACCCAGAACGTCATAGATGCAGCAATTCAGGAAGAGGTGGAGAAAGTGGTTTTCACAAGCAGCGACAAGGCCGTTAACCCTACAAATGTGATGGGAGCAACGAAGCTGCTCTGCGAGAGGCTGATCACCGCTGCCAACTACTATAAAGGAGCGAGGAGAAGCGTCTTCTCCAGCGTTAGGTTTGGGAACGTTGTCGGATCGAGCGGATCCGTCATACCTGTCTTCCTAGACCAGATAAGAAGGGGGGGACCGGTGACGCTGACCGACCCCAATATGACAAGGTTCATAATGTCAGGGGACCAGGCTATAAAGCTACTAATAAAGGCAACAGAGCTGGCGAGGGGAGGGGAGATATTCATCTTCAAGATGCACGCGATTAGGATATCTGAACTAGCTGAGGTGATGATAGAGAAGTTTGGAAAGGGGCGTGTGGAGGTGAAGGTTATCGGGAAAAAACCCGGCGAGAAACTCTATGAGGAGCTGATGACGGAGAACGAGGCAGAAAGGGCGCTCGAGACGGATGAGATGTTCATAGTCTTACCGGAGATGAAAGAGTTGCTGAGTACGAGGTTTGAGTACCCCGGAGCCAAGAAGACTGAAGCTAGGTCGTACAGGTCGTGCGACTGTGAGCTGCTAAGTAAGGAACTAATTGAAAAGATACTCAACACGCTACGACTGGGGATCTAGGCTTGAGGGTCCTAGTCACGGGCGGAGCAGGCTTCATAGGTAGGTGGGTCGTTAGGGAGCTGCTGTCGCGCGGTCACGAGGTCGTTGCTTATGACAACCTGAGTAGCGGTGGCTTGAGGAATATCGAGGAGTTCAGGAGAAACAAGAGGTTCAGATTCGTGCGGGGGGACTTGCTGGATGCGAAGAAGCTGAAGGGGATTTTCAAGGATGTTGAGGCATGCATTCACCTCGCTGCCCAGATAAACGTCCAGAGATCAATCGACAGGCCGGAGGAGACCTTCAGGGTAAACGTCGAAGGGACCTTCAACGTTCTGGAGGAGTGCAGGAGGAGGGACGCGAAGCTGGAGCTCGTCGGCACCTGTCTCGTGTATGACACGAGCGATGGAAGACCGATTGGTGAAGATCATCCCCTCAGACCGGCGTCTCCTTATGCCGGGTCCAAGCTGGCCGGAGAGGAGCTCGCCCTCTCATATCACGAGGCGTACGGTCTGCCGGTCGTGGTGACCAGACCGTTCAACACCTATGGGCCTTTCCAGAGGAGCGACTCCGAGGGAGGGGTGGTCAGCATCTTCATAGAGAGGAAGCTGAGAGGGGAGCCGCTCCTGGTTTATGGGGATGGAAAGCAGACAAGGGATCTTCTTTACGTGGAGGACTGCGCCGACTTCATCGTGAGGAGCCTGATGAGCAAGAGGACAATCGGAGAGGTCATAAACGCCGGGACCGGGAGGGATGTGGAGATAAACAGGCTTGCGCTCATGATATGCAGGGACAGGAGAATGATTAAACATGTGCCCCACCCGCATCCCCAGGCGGAAATAAGAAAGCTTGTCTGCGACTACTCAAAGGCTAGGAGGCTACTCGGGTGGGAGCCCAAAACCAGACTTGAGGATGGAATAAGCAAGACCGAGGAATGGATGGCGAAGAGATGAGGTTCATACCTTACGGACTTCACTGGATTGACGATCAGGATATAGAAAAGGTTGTGAAGGTTCTGAAGGGCGACTGGATAGTCATGGGGGAAAAGGTGAAGGAGTTCGAGGATGCGATATGCGGCTACGTTGGGGCGAGGTATGGGGTGGCCGTGAACTCCGGAACGGCGGCACTCGATGTGGCGATGAACTCCCTCGGGCTGGGAGAGGGTGAGGTGATAACGACCCCCCTCACCTTCGTCGCCACAGCGCATGCCATCCTTTATGCTGGCCTGAGGCCCGTCTTCGCGGACATCCAGAGAGACACCTTCAACATCGACCCAGCAGATGTGGAGAGGAAGATAACCGACAGGACAAGAGCGGTCGCGTGCGTGGATTTTGCGGGTCATCCCTGCGAAATCGGCGAGATAAGAAAGATTGCGGATGAGCACGGGCTGTTCGTTATCGAGGATGCCGCGCATGCGCTAGGAGCGGAGTACAGGGGGAGAAAGGTAGGATCGCTGGCGGATGTGACGGTCTTCAGCTTCCACCCGGTCAAGCACATAACCACCGGAGAGGGAGGAATGTGCGTGACGAGCAAGGAGAAGCTAGCCGAGAGGATGAGAATTCTGAGGAATCAGGGTATGGAGAGTTCGGCGATGGAGAGGTTCGGGCCGGGTGGAAGGTGGGTCTACGATGTGAAGATGCTTGGAAGGAACTACAGGATGACGGACTTCCAGGCGGCGCTCGGACTTTCGCAGCTTAGAAAGCTCGAGTTCTTCATAAGGAGGAGGGAAGAGATAGCTAGGATGTACATCGATGAGCTCTCCAGTGTGGACGGGATCGAGCTGCCGGCGGTCAGACCTTATGTTAGACATGTATGGCACATTTTCACGATTCTCGTGGAAAGAGGAATCAACCGGGATGAGTTCGTGGCGTTGCTGAGGAAGAAAGGAATCGGAGCAGCTGTCCACTATCCCCCGGTTTACCGGTTCACATACTACCGGGAGAGGTTCGACTTCAGGCCGGAGGATTTCCCCGTGACGGAGGAGGTGACAAGCAGAACGGTAACCATTCCGCTTTTCCCTCGAATGAAGGAAGAAGATGTGAGGATGGTCATCGAGGCCGTGAAGGAAACAGCAAGAGAGTTGAGTGGATGAAGGCCCTAAAATTTCTCGTTATCGGGTGCGGGTCGATAGGCGAGAGGCATATAAAGAATCTTCTCGCGCTGGGGGTAAAGAACATCATCGCCTATGATCCAAACAGGGAGAGGATGGAGCTAATCAGGACCAAATATGGGGTTAAGATTGAAGGTGGACTGGATTCCGCGCTCGAAAAGGAGCTGGATGCCGCCCTCGTGTGCACACCTCCCGTAACCCATGTACCCTTGGCGAAAAGGGCGCTGGACGTCGGGCTTAATGTCTTCGTCGAAAAGCCAATTTCTCACACGATGAATGGTGTGGATGAACTTATAGAAACCGCACGCAAAAGGAGGCTCGTTTTGGCTGTTGGATACAATTTCAAATTCCATCCAGGTATGAGAAGGGTGAAGAAGATATTGGAGAAAGGATATATCGGACGTGTGATGTGGGGGAGGGCCATCGTAGGACAGTATCTTCCGGACTGGAGGCCGTGGCAGGATTATCGTAATAGCTACACAGCCAGGAGGGAAATGGGTGGTGGGATTATTCTCGATGGGTCGCACGAGATCGACTACATGAGATGGTTTATGGGAGAGGTTGAGAGCGTCGTTTGCTTTGCGGGTAGATTGAGCTCCCTTGAGGTTGACGTGGAGGACTCGGCGGACGTGCTTATGAAGCATGCGGGGGGTAGGATGTCCAACGTTCACATGGACTTCATCCGAAGGGACTACTTCAGAGCGTGCGAGATAGTCGGAGAGGAGGGAACGGTGAGGTGGAGCTTTCCCTCCGGGACAGTCGAGGTCTTCTCCGCGAAGACAAAAAAGTGGAGGACTGTTTATAATGGGTGCGACCCCAACACTATGTACGTCGAGGAGATGAAGCATTTCATCAGGTGTGTTGAAGGCAGGGAAACCCCGCTTGTGGATGGAGCTGAGGGCAGAAGAACTCTTGAGGTGGCTCTGGCAGCCAAGGAATCTGCGGCAAGTGGAAGGACCGTGAAAGTGTCAGAGTGAAATCCATGAGTGCCCGCGCGAAAGGAAAAATCGTGGCGATAATTCAGGCTAGGGTAGGTTCAACGCGTCTTCCCAGAAAGGTGCTGAGGAGGATCGCGGGCAAACCAATGCTCTGGCACGTGATAGAGAGGGTCAAGCGGGCACGGCTTGTGGACGCGGTAGTTGTTGCTACCACGGAAAAGAGGGAGGACTCAGTTGTGGAGAAAATCGCTAAGGAATGCGGTGTGGAGTGCTTCAGGGGAAGCGAGGAAGATGTCTTAGACAGATACTATCGGGCGGCGGAGAGATTCGGAGCGGATGTTGTCGTGAGGATAACAGCCGACTGTCCCTTGATAGATCCGGAGCTCATCGACCGGGCGATCGAACTCTTTCTGAGCGGAAACTTCGACTACGTGAGCAACACCTTGCCCCCCACATATCCGGACGGGCTGGATGTTGAAGTCTTCTCGTTCAACGCACTAGAGAAAGCTTGGAGGATGGCGAGGATGGCCTCGGAGAGGGAGCACGTGACCCCGTACATCAGGAATCACCCGGAGATCTTCACACTGGGTAACTTAAAATCGGAGGTAGACCTCTCCCACATGAGGTGGACGGTGGACAGGATCGAGGATTTAGAGTTCGTGAGAGAGGTTTACAGAGAGCTCTATAGAAAGGGGAAGAATTTTCACATGAAGGAAGTGCTAAGGCTTTTGGAGGATAAACCCGAGCTGGCGGAGATTAACCGGCACATTGAGAGGGATGAGGGATATAAGAAGTCGTTAAGGGAGGATAGGGTTGTGAAGCCGTGATGTACTACCGGAGGGACGAAGGTGAGTAAGGGAATCAGGCTCTGGGGAAGGGCTAAGAGGCTCATACCGGGCGGGACGCAGCTTCTCTCGAAGAGATCGGAGATGTTTCTGCCGGAGCAGTGGCCGTCCTATTTCAGCAAGGCGAAGGGGGTCGAGGTCTGGGATCTCGACGGGAGGAGATACATCGACACTTACATGGGGATTGGGGCGTGCATCCTCGGGTACGCCGACGACGACGTGAACGAGGCCGTGAAGAGGGTGATCGACGAGGGATCCATGTGCACGCTCAACTCGCCGGAGGAGGTGGAGCTGGCCGAGCTGCTCGTGAAGTTGCATCCGTGGGCGGAGATGGTGAGGTACACCAGAAGCGGGGGGGAGGCGATGGCCGTGGCTGTGAGAATCGCGAGGGCCTACAGCGGGAGGGACAGGGTCGCTTTCTGCGGATACCACGGATGGCACGACTGGTATCTGGCCGCGAACCTAGCTGATGAGAGAGCACTCGATGGCCACCTGCTTCCGGGGCTGAAGCCTCTGGGGGTTCCCAGGGCGCTGAAGGGCACGGCCATTCCCTTCCACTACAACAGGATAGAGGAGCTGGAGAGGATCGTCGAGACAAACGAGATCGGCGTGATAGTCATGGAGCCTCAGAGGGAGCATCCGCCGGAGGGCGGATTTCTGCAGAAGGTCAGGAAGATCGCCGATGAGATCGGGGCCGTCCTGATCTTTGACGAGATTTCGTCCGGGTGGAGGATGAACGTCGGCGGAATCCACCTGCTCCACGGGGTTAAACCGGATATCGCCGTTTTCGGGAAGGCCATGAGCAACGGGTTCCCGATGGGGGCCGTGATCGGAAGGGGGGAGGTTATGGACGTCGCTCAGGAAAGCTTCATAAGCAGCACTTACTGGACGGAGAGGATTGGGCCGGCCGCAGCGATAGCAACCATCCGGAAGCTGAGGAGGTGCAGGGTGCCCTCGCACGTGAAAAGGGTCGGGAAGAAGGTCATGAAGGGATGGGAAGAGCTTGCTGAGGAGGCGGGCCTGCGGATTGAGATCGCCGGGATGCCGGCGCTGGCGACCTTCAAGCTGGACTACGGGGGGGAGAGCCAGGCGGCTCACACGCTTTTCACTCAGGAGATGCTGGACAGGGGGTTCCTAGCCTCGAAGAATTTCTATACCTCGTACAGTCACACCGCCGAAATCGTTGAGCGGTATCTGGAGGCGGTTGGGGAGGCCTTCCGGGTTCTGGCGCGGGCGATTGGGGAGGGCAGGGTCAGGGAGAGGCTGCGGGGACCGGTTGCTCACGCGGGATTCAAGAGGCTGACCTGATTATGTCATCCACTTAACTGAACGATATTTCGGTTTTAAACGTAGAACTTTCCGCTTACTGGTGGGATCTTTTGAGGTGCTTGGGATAGGATCCGTGACAAGCCTCCTCATTTGATGCCTCCGACAAAAGCTACCTAGCAACTCAATTTCCATGAACTCATAGTTCTTCCTACCACCACCCCTTTAATCCTCCTATCTTCTTGAGCAAACTTTTCCGACTCGAGAGAACACGAGATCAGCAAGGTCCTAGAAGAACTCAAAGGTGAACACCCTTTAAAACAGAACTCCCAGCAACAAGAATTTTCGCGTGGTCTTTACCACTCGATTTTATCGGCTGTAATCGGGTCATGTTGTCTGATGTGTACTTTTGCTTTTTTACCCACCACAGCGTCGATTAGTTTCGGCGGCAATCCTATCGCTGGTCTCAATATCTCAATCATATCCCTCGAGATAATTGTACCTGCCGGGATATCTGTCTTAGCAAACAAACTCCTTCGCTGTAAAATAACTGTTTCTTTCTCCGAGGGAGTTACCTGTTTAATAGGTGAACCTAACGCTCGTTCTAAAAGCCTTATTTTTCTAACCATTGCCGCAAACTCTGGAACCTCCATTGCAAATGGGTGGTCAGGTCCGGACAGAGATCTATCAATAGTTATATGCTTCTCAATCACACATGCGCCCAGCGCCACGGCTCCTAATGGTACTAAGTCGTCTAATGTGTGGTCAGAGTATCCGACTGGATACCCGAAAGTTTCCTTAAGAGTGACCATCGCTCTTATATTTGCATCTTCTATCGGAGATGGGTAATTCACCACACAATGGAGGAGTATAATATCGTTGTTTCCAGTCGACTTTATAACTTCTACCGCTTCCCTTACTTCATCTAAAGTACTCGCTCCGGTAGAAAGAATGATCGGTCTACCTTTTTCTGCGATATACCTGAGTAGAGGTAGATTTGTTATATCACCCGAACCAACCTTAAACGCTGGCACATCCAGTTCATCAAGTAAATCCACAGCTTCCTCGTCCCAAGCACTCGAGAGAAAGTGAATCTTCTTCTTTTTACAATAGTCTGCCAAGATCTCATGCCATTCTCTAGGAAGTTCCGCGTCCTTATAGACTTGCCATACTGATTTTGGCCACTTAGCTTGAAATGATTTCTTCTCTTTAAACCCTGTCTTCGAGATTAACTTCCCGGCTAAGAAACTCTGGAACTTCGCTGCGTCTGCGCCTGCTTCTTTTGCATAATCAATCATTTTCTTGGCCTGTTCAAGACTGCCATCGTGGTTTGACCCAATTTCTGCTATTATGTATGTTGGTTCACCATCACCAACCCACCTGTCACCAATTTTTATTTTCATGTAGATCTCCCTTAATACCTTGCAATACACTCTTTTAATTCATTAACGAACCCATTTTCGAGGAGTTCCCTCATCCACACTAGACCTTCCTCAACATTTAGCAATTTTGTGTGTAGCATTTTTTTAGCTTTGCTTATGTCTAGAGAAACATCTCTCGGTCTAACTGCCTTGAAACCGGCATAATCGTTTATACTTATCGGTTCAATGTAAGACCCGTCAAGGGAAAAAACTTCGGCGACCTTTTTTCCAAACTGAAATTTGCTACATCTCTCTGAGCCAGCAACATTAAGCACTCCTTGGATATCACGTTCGTAAATCTCGAAAATCGCCTCAGCCAAGTTGTTAACCAATATCGGGGAAAAGAACACGTCCGTAAACATGGGGCGCTTTTTATTGTTACACAAACCATCAATGACCCACTCCGCAAGACTGAATTTTCTCTGCATGTTCCATCCATATATACACGTTCTAATGATGGTGTAATTTAAATCAAACTCACCAAGGATCCTTTCGCCCTCCAGCTTAGTTTTTGCATAACAGTTAAGCGGATTTGGAAGATCTTCTTCAGTATACATACCTTTTTTACCATCGAAAACGCTATCTGTGGAGATGTATATGAATTTTGCACCAACGCTTTCGGCAGCCATAGCCAAATTCCGTGTACCTTCAACGTTCAAACTATAAGCCTCGTTAGGATGCTCTTCACAATAATCTACATCTGTCAAAGCAGCAGTATGTACGATGAGTTCAGGACGAATTCTTGAGACCGCTCGAAATGTTTCACGTCGGTTTCGGATGTCCATAGCTAGTGTGACACAATTCTTTATCTTTATTGGATGCCTATAGTAAGTTGCATATACTTCAAACTTCTCGCGAGCCATCATTGCAAGATTGCCACCAAGCAACCCGCTACCACCTGTAATCAAAATTTTCTCCATCAAATCACCTTTCGTGTTTCAAGAGTTTTTAAGATAATGTCAGCCACTCTCTTAGCCCCTTTACCATCCACCAACCTTTTTCCTGCCAAGCTCATTTTTTGTCTTAAATCCTTGTCTTTGAGAAGATATAGCACTGCACTGCTTATTTGCTCTTCGGAAACCTCCTTGCCAAGACCTAAATTAATAACAGCGCCCGCCCGCTCTAACTCTCGTGCGTTTATGCTTTGATGTTCCATGTGAGAAATATTTATTGAAGGCGTTCCAACAGCAGCGAGCTCATATATTGTTTCCCCCCCTGCTGTGATTGCTATGTCTGCTCTCATCATTAACCTTGCCATGTTTTTGACATTACACTTGACTTTAAACTTGGATTTCGAGGTTTTAAGCTCTTTTAATAGCTTTTGGAACTCTTCATGACGTGTGTAGGCTGGCCCCAAAACTACGATCACATCTAGTTTCTGGTTTATTTTGCTTAATGCCCTAACCACTTTCATTGTTAGATTTTCTGGATCCGCGCCGCCTAGCGTCAACAACACGTTCCTTGCGTTCTTTCTTATCTTCCGCTGAACTTGATGCATTTTTTCAAATTCCTCTCGGAGCATTAAGTATTGAACACCGATTAAAAATTTGGTATTCGGATTTGTGGTCTTGTACTTCTTCAATTTTGCAGAAAGATAACCACTTACCACTATATCTGCACAATGAGTGACCAAGGCTATGTCATCTATGCTTACCATTAACTTTCCATATTTCTTCAACTCTCTCAGATACTCTTCGCTCGCGTACGGCAGATCTGTAACGATAATATCCGGCTTAAGCTTCAGTAAAGTGGTCGCTATAAAGGCCAACTCTTCTGTCTCACTTAAATTGGAAGGGATAATCTTCAGAGATTGTCCCTCCTTGGAAATCCAAGTAACAGCTTCTCTATATCCTTTGGTAATGAACAACAAATTCACATCTTTGGCTATCTTCTGCATTGCCCGTGATAGCGCGAGACACCTTGCGATGTGACCCATACCTAACTCTGCATTCCCGTCGACCCGGAAGACAACGTTTAGACCGCTCATGTCCTCATCGAGACATAAGCTTAGTGTCTCTTAAATTTTCACATCCCAGAACATCTTGTTGAACGTGCTCTGCCAAAGCATTGTTTCACTCTCTATCCGGAAATCTGAGCTTTCTAGCCGAGATCCCCCCATTCAGAACTAGCCCGCTAGGGTAGTCTAGCCTCCTGAAATCGTCCACAAAGACACACTTCTTTACTCTCTGGTACGCCTCAACGTAGTACCGCTCCGGAGCAAGGTATGAATCTATCACAACACAATCAGCATCCTCAAGAAGTTTTTTTGAATGCTTTCTCGTCACCTAGCCAGTCAAGCAGAACAGCATTAGGAGCCAGATAGAGCACCTCTCGCTCCCCATTTATGAAGATTGAGACCTCAGCTCTTCTCCTCAAACGCCTCAGCGAGCGAAAGACACCGGGTAACATGCCCCAAGCCTGCTTTTCTCCCGCCCTCGGTTAAGATAACGATTTGCATCCATATAACATTTGACTGAACTACTAAAATCTACCAGTGCAGGACGCCATCGCTCTTCGATCCTAGGCGGGAGGAGTCTCCGAAACAGGCTTGCTTCATTGGGGAAA
>Ga0197143_1001274_pt1 | contig 21745 bp, 17 predicted proteins | sample GBS70_MetaG_FD_148603 | JGI IMG/M metagenome (GOLD analysis project Ga0197143, IMG submission 148603) | Sediment microbial communities from Great Boiling Springs, Gerlach, Nevada, United States - GBS 70_MetaG | ecosystem: Environmental > Aquatic > Thermal springs > Hot (42-90C) > Sediment...
CCGACTTCTTGTAAGGGGCGTTGGGATGCAGCCCCATCTCGTGCATCACATACAGGATGCGCCGCTGCACCGGCTTCAGCCCGTCCCGCACGTCCGGCAGCGCCCGCGCCACAATCACACTCATCGCGTAGGAAAGATAGGCCTGCTGGACCTCCTCCTGGATCTCCACGGTCTGGATGCGCTCTACGGCCATCTCGCCTCCTTGCGCAAGCGGGGAAAGGATTCGCACAGATGTAGTTTAACTCGAGGCAGCAGAGGGGTGTGAAGCGAGGATCCCACGAGGGAGTCCCGACGGCGGGATGATCTCTCCGGTTTCACCGGGATCGAGAGAGCAGGGCCAGCGCGAGTTCCCGCAACGCTTCCCCGTAGGGGTTTCGAAGCCCGGCCCGCTCCAGGGCCTCCAGAGCCTGTCGGGTGAACACCGCGGCCGTGGCCTCCGCCTCGGCCCGAGCCCCACACGCCTCCAGATCCCGAAGCAGGACCTCCAGGGGGGTGTCCGGCGCGCGATAGCGTTCGGCGAACCCCGGAGCCCGCTCCATGGCGTAGATCACCGGAAGGGTCTTCTTGCGCGCCCGCAGGTCATCGGCCACGGGCTTTCCGGTGACCGCCGGATCCCCCCAGATCCCCAGGAGGTCATCCTGGACCTGAAAGGCCATCCCCAGCGCCTCCCCGAAAGCCTCCAGCTCCTGGGGGGGGAACCCCGCCAGGCGGGCGCCGATCCCCAGGGAGGCCGCCAGCAGGGCGGCGGTCTTACCCCGGATCATCTCCAGGTAATCCGCCACCGTCACCCGATCCGCCGTCTCGAAGGCCAGGTCCAGGTGCTGTCCTTTGGTCAACATCAGACAGGCCGCGTCGAAGCGCTCCGCCACCTCCAAGATCCGCTCCGCCGGGACCCCGCGCTGGCGGAGGCGCCAGAGGGCGCGATGGGCGATGACGAACAATGCGTCCCCCGCGTTGATGGCCTGGGCCACCCCCCACAGGGCCCACACCGTAGGACGGCCCCGGCGGGTCTGGCTGCGATCCTGAATGTCGTCGTGGATCAGGGAGAAATTGTGGAGGAGCTCGATGGCCGCGGCGGCGGGCAGGGCCTGGGCGGGATCCCCCCCACCGGCGGCGCAGGCCAGCAGGCAGAGCATGGGGCGGATCCGTTTGCCGGCATCGACCCGGGCCGGCCGGAGCTGCGCGTCGGCCCATCCCAGGTGATACATCAGCATCCCGTAGAAGAGTTGCTCCCCGGGATGGGTCGGCTCCCCCACCGCCTGGCGCATCTCCGCCTCCAGGGGCGGCAACCATTCCGCGAAAAACGATTCCCAGGTGCTCCTCACCGGACATCCCTCCCCGGTCCGATCCGCGAAGCCGCGTCCCCCGCGCGGCCCGCTCAGCGCTCCTCGATCAGGGGAACGCGACGCAGGGCGTCGAGGTTTCGCGCCCCGACGCAGAACATGGCGATGCGCAGCTGGCGGGTGATGATCTCGATGGTCTCCAGCACCGCCTCCGCGGAGACCACCGCTGCGCGTAGGAAAGGCCCGGCCATCCCGACCAGGGAAGCTCCCAGGGCCAGCGCCTTGGCCGCCTCCACGCCGTCTCGGATCCCTCCGCTGGCGATGAGGGGGAGATCCGGCGCCCCCCGGCGGGCCATCCGGAGGGCCTCGACGGTGGGGATCCCCCACTCCCGGAAGGCAGCGGCCACCTGCCGGTGCACCTCGTCCGGCGCCCGATGCATCTCCACCTGGCTCCAGGAGGTGCCCCCGGCCCCGGCGACGTCGAGGGCCGCCACCCCGGCGTCGGCGAGGAGGCGGGCGACTTCTTCGGAGATCCCCCATCCGACTTCCTTCACCACCACCGGAACCGGGAGGGCGCGGCACACGGCCTCGATCTTGCGTAGGAGATCCGAGAAGTTCGTATCCCCTTCCGGCTGAAGGGCCTCCTGCAAGGGGTTGAGGTGGAGGATCAACGCGTCCGCCTCCACCAGCTCCACCGCCCGCCGGCAGTGGTCCACCGTGTAGCCATAGTTCAGCTGCACCGCCCCCAGGTTCGCGAACAACAGGATGTCCGGGGCATAGCGACGGACCTGGAAGGTAGGCAGGAGCTCCGGGTGTTCCAGGACGGCGCGCATAGAGCCCAGGCCCATGGCGATGCCCCGGGCCTGCGCGGCCTCCGCCAGGTTCCGGTTGATGCGGGCTGCCTCCTCCGTGCCGCCGGTCATCGAGGAGATCAGCAACGGAGCCTGCAGGGGCTTGCCGAAGAACGTGGTGGAGAGATCCACCTCCCGAAGGTCCAGCTCGGGAAGGGCCCGATGGATGAACCGCAAGCGCTCGAATCCGGTGGTGAGCCGCCCGAAGCTGACATCTTCCTCCAGATTGATCCGGATGTGATCCGCTTTCCGCTGCGAGATCATCGAAGGACGCGCTCTCCTTCCCTGGATCTACAGGCGAACGGCTCGCTCCCGCCGTCCGGTCCTGAGGCGTAACATGCACCATCCTGTGGTGTTTGCACTTAATGCGGAATCATCTTACTTTGGCGCGGAGGGGCATGTCAAGGATGGGATCCGGGGATACGCCCGGAGGTCTGAAGGTCGCCTTGACGTCCCTCCGACGCCGGGTAGAATCCTAAACAAACGCGAACGGGAGGTTTCTATGAGCACGGTGTTCGAACAGGTGCGGGACGTCATCGTCGAAGTGCTCGGGGTGCCGCCGGAGAAGGTAACCCCGGAAGCTCGCTTCCGGGAGGATCTGGAAGCCGATTCCCTTGATCTGGTAGAGCTCATCATGGCTCTGGAGGAGCGTTTCGGAGGTGAGATCTCCGACGAGGACGCGCAGAAGATCACCACGGTGGGGGAGGCGGTGGCCTACATCGAGAAACACATGGTGAAGTAGATCCGCCCTCCCCGATCCCCGACCGGCGGCGTCCGGAACCTCGGAGCACCGGTTGTGTCTTCGCTTGCCCTTCTCCCGGAACCCCCGAAGGGGCTGGGTGGAGCGAGCAGGCCCCGCCCGGCCCCTTCCCATCCCTCGATCGCGCGCAGGGCGTAGATCAGATTTCCCTCCTGAGCGATTCCAGGATTTAGGGCCCTTCGTTGGATCCGCCTCGAACGGGGGAAGGCCGGGTTCATGGGCAGCCTATGCGATCGAGCCCTGCAGGGGACCTCCAAGGCTGGCGCTCGCTCCCGACGTCAGCGCCTGAGGATGTGAAGCGCGGGTTTTTGGAACGAACCTCCCACGGCCTCTATAATGGGCGGTGCGGCGCTTCCCGGGAACGCAAGCCCACCGCCGTTCGTCTTTCCAACGGGAGGCACAGCGGCATCGGGCCCTGTGCCGCCATTCAGCGCCACTTCCGGAGCAAGGAGGTCTTCCCATGCGTTCACGCGCCATTTGGATCGGAGGGCTCCTGTTGACCCTCTCCGCCCTCGCCGTGATCCTCTCCCCGGCCCTGCGGGCGGCCGCCCACGAGTTCCTCCAGGGATTCCGCCTCCGACGCCTGATGGTCGTCCCCTATGCCTTTTCTCTCAGCGAGAACGCGATCCCGACGCTCCATCGCGCCCTGGAGGGGGATGTCTCCTTCGAGGCGCCGGAGGCCCGTCCGGTCCAGAGCCTCGCCGAAGCCGAGGGGATCCTGGGCTTCGCCGTCCGTCGCCCGGCCGGGGTGGAGACCTTCGCCTCGATGGGCGTGATCCCCGAGACCGCGGTTCGATGGACGGTGGATGTGGAGCACCTGCGGGAGGCCCTGCGGGCCGCCGGCGCCGAGGATGTGGAGGTCCCGGAGGCCCTGCACGGGACGGTGGTGACGGTCACCGTGGGGCCGGCCTTCATCGGGACGTTCGAGTTCCAGGGCGCTCCCTACGGGTGGCTCCATGCGGCCCCGCCGGTTTACACCATGCAACCGGAGGGGGATGTGCGCCCGCTGGCGGAAGCAGCCCTCCGGCTCATCGGCATGCCGGCGGCGGAGGCCCGGCGCCTGGCCCACACCGTGGACTGGGGGACTACCCTGCTGTTACCGATCCCCATGGCCCCGGGGATGACCCTCGCGGTGGAGCCGCGCGCCCTAGGCGATCGGGAGGCCACCCTCTTCACCTTCCCCGAAGCCGTGCAAGCGCCGAACGGGGAGATGGTTCCGGTCCGGTTCCTGCTCTGGAGCGATGATCATGGGATCTACCTGATCGGCGGTCCCGATGCGGATCCGGAGCAGCTGATCCGGTGGGCCCGCTCCCTCCGGTGAACCGGGAGGGCTGTTGGGGATGGCGGGCGCCTGGGCCATCGAAGCGGAGGGATTGCGGAAGGAGTTCTCGGGGCGGGTGGCCGTGGCGGATCTCACCCTCCGGGTGGCGGAGGGGGAGATCTTCGGCTTCCTGGGCCCCAACGGGGCCGGGAAGACGACCTCGGTGAAGATGCTCCTGGGGCTGATCCGCCCCACGGCCGGGCGCGGATGGGTGCGGGGCCGCCCCCTGGGGGATCGAAACGCCCGGCGGGAGATCGGCTTCCTGCCCGAAGGCTTCGCCTTCCCGGACTGGCTCACCGCAGAGGAAGTTCTCTGGTTCCACGGCCGTCTTTCCGGGGTGGATCCCGCGCGCTTGCGGCGGCGGATCCCGCAGCTGCTCGAACAGGTTGGGCTGGCCGCCGATGCCCGACGCCCCATCCGCACCTTCTCCAAGGGGATGCGGCAGCGCCTGGGACTGGCCCAGGCCTTCATCCACGAGCCCCGGCTGGTCTTCCTGGACGAGCCCACCTCCGGCCTGGATCCGGCGGGACGGATCCTGGTGCGAGATTTCCTGCTAGCGCAGAAGGCGCAGGGGGTCACCCTCTTCCTGAACTCCCATCTCCTGAGCGAGGTCGAGCGGATCTGCGATCGCGTCGCCTTCATCAAGGGCGGCGTCGTGGTGGAAACCCTGGATCTGCGGGAGGCGGCGGCCGCCATCGTGACCCTCCACGTCCGTCCGAGCCCTCCGGAGTTGCAGGCCGCGCTTCGGGAGTGGGGAGAGCTCCTCGCCTTCACCGATGCGCGGATCACCTTACGGCTGGCGCCGGGGCGGCGCCCGGCGGACCTCGCCCGCTGGCTCATCGGACAGGGCCTGGACCTGGAAGCCCTGATCCCCCGATCCCTCTCCCTGGAGGATGTGTTCCTTCGGGTGGTGGGGATGGAGACCGGCTGAGCCGCAGGCCCCGTTTCGTGCGGGGGGTTCCCCACCGGCCCGCCAGCTCTCTGATACAATTTCAGGGAAACCGGGGGTGCCCGGGATAGGTCTTCAGCGTCTTGAGATCCCCACCGCTTGCCAGGAGGGCTCAATGGAGATCACCGTCACCATCAACGGGGAGCGGCGGACCTTCTCCATCGCCCCATCCACGCGGCTGCTGGACATGCTCCGGCGCGCTGGATATTACGGCGTCAAGCATGGGTGCGACGACGGCTCCTGTGGGATGTGCACCGTCCTCCTCGATGGAACCCCTATCCTCGCCTGCGTCACCCTGGCGGCGAAGGTCGACGGCCGCTCCATCCTCACCGTGGAGGGAGTGGGACGGACGCCGGAGCTGGGCTGGCGACGGACAGAGGGCCTGCATCCGATCCAGGAGGCCTTCGTCGAGACCGGCGCCATCCAGTGCGGCTTCTGCACCCCCGCCCTCGTGCTGGCCGCCAAAGCCCTCCTGGACCGCAACCCCAACCCCACCGAGGCGGAGGTCCGGGAGGCCTTCAGCGGCATCCTCTGCCGGTGCACCGGCTACCTGAAGCCGGTGCAGGCGGTGCTGCGGGCCGCCGCCCGCATGCGCGGGGAGCCGGTTCCCCCGATCGAAGAAGAGGCGCGGCGGATGATCATCCCGCCGGAGGAACCACTTCCGCTCGGCGAGGCGTTTCCTGCGGAGGAGATCTCCCCACCGGCACCGGAGGGCGGGCCCGGCCTCCAGACCCGGACCCGGACGATCGTCCTGCCGACCATCGTGCTCCCTCAGCCGGTCCCGGAGACCCGGGTGGTGGGCAAGCCGGAGAAGAAGGTGGACGCCCTGCGGCTGGTCCAGGGCAAGCCCGCTTTCACCGATGACTTCGAGCTGCGCGGCATGCTTTACGCCAAAGTGCTCAAAAGCCCGGTCCCTCACGCCCGGATCCAGCGTATCGATGTCAGCAAAGCCCGCGCGCTCCCGGGGGTGGTTGCCGTGCTCACGTATCAGGATCTGCCGCGGGTGATCTATTCGACGGCCGGGCAATCGGACCCCATCCCCGGGCCGCTGGACACCTTCTCTCTGGATTCCAAGGTGCGCTTCGTGGGGGACCGCGTGGCCTTCGTGGCCGCGGAGACCCCGGAGATCGCCGAGAAGGCCCTGGCGCTCATCGAGGTCGAGTATGAGGAGCTCCCGGCGATCCTGGATCCCCGGGACGCCATGAAGCCGGGGGCGCCGATCATCCACGATGAGCCGGAGTATGTGCCCTTCGACGGCTCGGATCCCTCCCGCAACCTGGCCGCTCAGATCCACATCGAGATCGGGGAGGTGGACAAGGGCTTCGAGGAGGCCGATTTCATCTTCGAGGGCGAATATGTGGTGCCCAAGGTCCAGCAATCCAGCCTGGAGACCCACGTGGTGATCACCTACTGGGACGAGGACGATCGCCTGGTGATCCGCACTTCCACCCAGGTTCCCTTCCACGTGCGGCGGATCCTGGCGCCGGTGCTGCGGCTTCCCCCCAAGCGGATCCGGGTGATCAAGCCGCGGATCGGCGGCGGCTTCGGGGGCAAGCAGGAGGTGCTGATCGAAGATATCGCCGCCCACCTCACTATCGCCACGGGGCGGCCGGTGCGGCTGGAGTGGACCCGGGAGGAGGAGTTCACCGCCGCCCGCTCCCGGCACCCCATGCGCATCCGGCTGCGCACCGGCGTCAAGCGGGACGGGACCCTCGTGGCCAATGAAATGTATGTACTCTCGGACACCGGGGCTTACGGCAGCCATGCCCTGACGGTGGCGGGCAACACCGGACACAAGGCCATGGCCCTGTATCCGGCCTGGGATGAGAAGGGCGAGCCCCGCATCCGCTTCCACGCCGATGTGGTCTACACCAACACCCCGCCCTCCGGCGCCTTCCGCGGCTACGGCGTCCCCCAGGGCTTCTTCGCCGTCGAGGTCCACATGGAGCGCATCGCCCGGGCCCTGGGGCTGGACCCCCTGGAGTTCCGCCTGAAGAACGCCCTGAAGGCCGGGCAGGAGCATCCCTTCAGCCGGGCCTGGAGCGAGGGTCGGGAGCCGCGCCCGGAGATCGTCCATACCTGCGGGCTGCCGGAGTGCGTGCGCTACGGGGCCGCCTACGTGGGCTGGCACGAGAAGTTCGGGAACCCGGAGTGGCATCGGGTGCCGGGCCAGCCCCACCTGCGCCGGGGGATCGGGGTGGCATGCGTGATGCAGGGGACGGCCATCCCCTACCTGGACATGGGGGCGGCCAGCCTGAAGATGAACGATGACGGCTCCTTCAACCTGCTGATTGGGGCCACGGACCTGGGCACGGGCTCCGACACGGTGATCGCCCAGATGGTCGCCGAGGTGCTGGGGTGCGCGGTGGAGGACATCATCGTCTACTCCTCGGATACCGACTTCACCCCCTTCGACAAGGGCGCGTATGCGTCCTCCACCACGTATATCTCGGGGGCGGCGGCGGTGCGGGCCGCCGAGCAGGTGGCCGAGCAGATCAAGGAGGTGGCGGCGGCCCTGCTGAGCGAGCGCGGGGCGCCGGTTTCCCCCGCCGACCTGCGCCTGGCCGACCGACGGGTCTGGGCGCCGGATGGCCGGAGCGTGACCCTGGAGGAGGTGGCCCTCTCCTCCCTGCACCATCGGGACCAGCGCCAGATCATGGCGGTGGCCTCGTATGTCTCCCCGGTCTCCCCGCCGCCCTTCGCCGCCCAGTTCGCGGAGGTGACGGTGGACATCGAGACCGGCGAGGTGCGGGTGGATCGCCTGGTGATGGCCGTGGATGCCGGGCGCATCGTCAACCCGCTGACGGCCTCCGGCCAGGTGGAGGGGGGGATGATCCAGGCCCTGGGCTATGCGGTCTCGGAGGAGATGGTCTTCGACGAGCGGGGCCGCGTGGTCAACCCGCGCTTCGGGCCTTATAAGATCTTCCAGGCCCACGAGGTCCCGGAACTGGGGGTGATCTTCATCGAGACGGTCGAGCCCACCCATCCCTTCGGCATCAAGGCCGTGGCCGAGATCCCCATGGACGGCGTGGCCCCGGCGGTCGTCAACGCCATCTACGACGCGGTGGGGGTGTGGATCACCCAGATCCCGGCCACCCCCGAGCGGGTCTGGCGGGCCCTCCGGGCGGCCCAGGCGGGTGAAACCGGTCCACGGGCATAAAAACAAGGGGGGAGGAGGCCCTTCTTAGAGTTCCTCCTCCCCCCGGATGCGCCGGAGGCAGGCTTCCGCAGGGGGGAGCGGACGGGCCCACAACCACTCGACCTCCAGCCAGAAGCCGGGGACCGCCGCGCTGGCAAGACGCCCCTGGGAAACCCGCTCCACCTCCCAGCTTGACCCTCCGCGTCGATGCGCGATGACCTCCCGGCGTTCGGCGTCCACCACCCAGTATTCGTCCACGCCGCCCTGCTCATATTCCTGGGCCTTCTCGCCCAGGTCCATGCTGCGGGTGGCGGGGCTCACGACTTCGATGATCAGGGCGGGACGGGCCCGGATGGGCCCGCCTGAAGCCTGTTCGGCCGCCTCGGGAGGCAACACGAAGAGGTCGGGCTCCCGCACCACTTCGGGCAGCACCTGCACCGCCGCCGGCCCCATCAGGACCTTCCCCCAACCCCGCGTCTCGCAATAGCCATCGAGAAGCCGAAGGAGAAAGCGGACCAGATCTTGATGTTCAGCGGTGGTGGGGGAGTGCATCACCACCTCGCCGCGGACGTATTCCCAGCGAGCGGATTCAGGAGCCTCGGCGAGGTAGCGCTCCAGGGTCCAGCCCCCCATCCGCACCAGGTAGGGGCCGGGGATCGGCTCCTTTTGCATATCCACCACCATCACCTGCATCCCGCCCCCTTCGATCCGGACCCACAGGTTCCGATCTTTGGCCGCCCAGTATAATGATAGCGGCGAAGGTTGTCGAGGGTGGCCTTTGCCGACCCGTCCGGGTGTGCCCCCAAATCGTAGGACAACTGCTCGCAGTTGTCCTACAAGGCGGCCAGGCCCGACAAAATCGAGACACACCCCTTGCTGATCGAAGAAGCCTGTCTTCGAGGGAGCCCGCGATGGAGACGCAGGCCAATGAGCAGGAGCTCCGTCCGGAGGCCCGGCCGGCGGTCCGTTCGGTCACCCGGGTGCTCCTTTTGATGTCCGACACCGGGGGCGGTCATCGCAGCGTTTCGGAGGCCCTGGCCGAGGGCCTGCGGGCCCTTTACGGGGCGGCCGTTGAGCCCCGCATCGTGGACGCCTTCATCCAGTATGCGCCCTTCCCCCTGAACCGCTCCCCTGCCCTCTACCCCTATATGGTCAAGCCGGCCCTCGTGCCCTTCTACGCTCGGGCCTGGCACTTCGCCAACCATCCCCGCCGAGCCCGGCAGCTGGTCTATCTCTTCTGGCCGTGGGTGCGCCAGCGCATCGCCCGGCTCTTCGCCGAGAACCCGGCGGACGTCATCGTCTCCGTCCATCCGCTCTTCAACGACGTCACCCTGCGCTACTGGATGAAGGCCCCGCGCCGGGTCCCCTTCGTCATCGTCATCTGCGACATCGGCTCCATCCATGCCCTCTGGTGCGCAAACGCGGACCTGGTCATCGCCCCGCACGAAGGCGCGCGCCATCGGGCCATCGCCTGCGGGGTGCCGCCGGAGCGGGTGGTGGTCACCGGGTTCCCCATCCGGCTCCGCTTCCGGGAGGTGCGTCAGCAGCCCCCGGCCTTCTGGCGGGCGCAACTGGGCTGGCGGCCGGATCTCCCCACCGTGCTGGTGATGGGAGGCGGAGAAGGGATGGGGAAGGTCTTCGAGAACGCGCGGGCGGTGGCCGAAGCCGGCCTGCCGCTCCAGCTGGCCGTGGTGGCCGGCCGGAACGAGCGGCTGCGGCGCCGCCTGGAGGCCGTCGACTGGCCGGTGCCCGCTTACATCTACGGCTTCGTGCGCACCATCCCGGAGATGATGGCGGCGGCGGATGTCATCGTCACCAAGGCAGGACCGAACACCATCGCCGAGGCCCTGGCGGTGGGCCGCCCGATGATCCTCACCCACTATCTGCCCGGCCAGGAGGAAGGAAACGTCGATTATGTGGTCCAGGGCGGGGCCGGCGTATACGCCCCGGAGCCCGAGCAGGTGAAGGAGGCCATCCGGGAGTGGCTGAGCCGCCCGGAGGTCCTGGCGTCCTTCGCGCAGCGCGCGGCCGCCATGGGCTACCCCGACGCCGCCCTGGACGCCGCCCGCTGGATTTGGGAGATCGCCCAGCGGGGAGCCTCCTAAGCCGGGGCGCATCCCGGCTTCCACGCCGGATGGAATCATCCCCGAACGCAGACCCGACTATGGTAAAATTTCCCCGCAAGGCCGTGGATGGCGTTCACGGAAGGGGCTATCCACAAATGAGAGTCATGAACACACGAATTGAGGGAGCAAGGCCCGCTCTTTCGCGAGGCGACCGAATCCGCAGCCGATGCCCGGGGCTCTCGCAGCCCGCTCCTGCTCCGCATCGAACAGGGGCCCGAGCGCGATGGCACACGCTCCGGAGTTGCCCATCACCTCATACCGGTTCACGCTGATCGCGGAAACCCCCGCGACCCTTCCGGCCTTCCCCGGCCCGACGCTGAGAGGGGCGCTGGGCCACACGCTGCGCCGCCTGGTCTGCGCCACCCGCATGCCCGCCTGCGCCCCCTGCCCTTTCCGCTTCACGTGCGCGTATCCGCTGCTCTTCGAGCCCTACGCGCCCCCCGATCATCCGGAGGCCCACCGCTACGCCCGCCTCCCCACCCCGTTCACCCTGGAGATCCCCCTGGAGCTCCCGGCGACCTGGGAGGGCCGCGAGCCGCCGCCCCGCTCCTTCGCCCCGGGCGAGCCCCTGGTGTTCGGCATGACCCTGCTGGGGCGCGCCCGGGAGCATATGCCCTACTATGTGCACGCGATTATGGAGATGGCCCGCGCCGGCCTGGGAGGTCCTCACCAGCGCTTCCGCCTCGCCCGAGCGGAGATCCTGAACGCGGACAGACCCATCGTCCTCTACGAAGAGAACGCAGGCTTCCTGAGACATCCCCCCACCCCTCCCATGCGGGTGGCTCCCCGGGAGCTGCCCGCCCGTCGGATCGCCGTTCGCTTCACCGCACCGATCCGCCTGGAGCTCCAGGATGACCTGGTCTATCCCATCGAGTTCCATCATCTGATCCGGGGGCTGCTTCAACGCCTGCGAGCCCTGCAGGCGGGCTACGGATTGCTGGATGGGGTGGAGCTCTCCGGCGATCTGGCCGAGGCCGCGCGGGCGATCCGCCGCGTGGAGGATCGGACGCGGTGGCTGGACCTGCGGCGCTATTCGACCCGGCAGAAAACGGCGATGCGCATCGGCGGGGCGGTGGGGACGATCGTCTACGAGAGCCCGGAAGGCTTCCAGCCCTTCGCCCTGCTGCTGACCCTGGGCGAGCTCCTCCACGTGGGAAAGCTGACCAGCATGGGATTCGGCCGTATGGAGGCGGATCCGCAATGAACACCGATCGCGCGTTTCAGGCTCTGATCGGACTCCTCCACGACATCGGGAAGTTCCGTCAGCGCGCCCGCTGGGGCCAGGAACGACGGCCCCACGAGGAGCAAGGGGCCGATTGGGCCGCCCAGCGGCTGGCCCCCCGCCTGAAGTTTCTCCCCCCCGAAGACCAAAAGCGCCTGGTCGCAGCGATCCGGGATCACCACGGCTCCCCCTACGATCGGGACGCCCGGGCGCTGGTCGCCGCCGACCGCCTGGCCTCGGGGGAACGGGTCCCCCGGGAGGAGGAAGAGCCCGGGGATCCCGCCCGGGAGCCGTTGCAGGCGCTCCTGCCGGCCTTGCGGCTCCCCGAGCGAGCGCCTATGCCGGACGCATCGAGCTGGGGCTTCGGGACGGTCCCGCTCCCGAGCGGGACGGATGACGCAAAGGCATGGGAGGTGATCTTCCCGCAGCCCACCGCCTCCATCGCCCCGGACTACCCCGGCCTCTGGGAGGGCTTCGAGGCGGCACTGGAGGCCCTGGACCCCGTCATCTGGGAGACGCCCGAGGAGGCCCTGACCGCCCTGATGGCGCTGCTGCGCCGGTTCACCTGGTGCGTCCCCGCCGCCGCCTACCGCGACGAGCCCGACGTCAGCCTCTACGATCACCTGCGGATGACCGCCGCCCTCACGGTGTGCATCGGCGAGCTCCCGGAGGAAACCCTCCGGCGCCTGGAAGAGAGAACCCGGACGGGGGGGTTCCCGGAGGAGCCGGTCGCCCTGCTCCTCGGCGGCGACCTCTCCGGCATCCAGCGCTTCCTGTATGCCATCAGCTCGGAGGGGGCAGCCAAGAGCCTGCGCGGCCGCTCGGCCTACCTCGCCCTCCTGGCCGACGCCGCCGTGGAGTTCCTGCTGCGGGAGCTGGACCTTCCCCCCACGCAGGTGGTTTACTGCTCGGGCGGCCACTTCTACCTGCTCGCTCCCCTCTCCGCCCAAGACCGTCTCCCGGAGCTGGTCGACCGCCTCGACGAGGTCCTGATCCAAGCCCACGGCGGGGATCTGGCCATCGCCCTGGACGCCGTGAGGCTGACCGCCAGGGACTTCCACCTGAAGGAAGGCCGCCTCCCCGAACGCTGGGCGGAGCTCTCCGCCCGCCTGGGGACGCGGAAGGCCCGACGGTTCCGCCGGGCGATGGCGCGCCATTATGAGCTCCTGTTCGGCCCCTTCGGCGGCGGCGGCCTCCGGCCCCGCTGCGAGGTCTGCCACGCCGAGGAAGAAACCGGCGGCCCCCTCGCGCGCCCGGTGGAGACCCGCCCCGACGAGGACGTGGCCAAATGCACGCTGTGCCGCAGCTTCGAGGAGCTGGGCAACGACATCGCCCGCCGCCACGATTTCCTCATCCTCCGCCCGGCCCAGGGGGCCCTCCGCGGACGCTTCACCTGGCGGACGGTCCTTGGCGCCCTGGGGGTGGAATTCCGCTTTTGCGACCGGCGAGGCTTGCGGGACTCCTTCCGGCCGGGGGATCGGGTGATCCGCCTCCACGACGGGGACCTCTCCCCCGTCGAGGGCATCCCGGTCCACGACTTCCGCTACCTGCCCGCCTTCACGCCGATGGATCGGGATGGCACCATCGTGGAGCTCGGGGAGATGGCGAAGTCCGCGGAGGGGACGCCGGCCTGGGCCTGCCTGCGGATGGACGTGGACCACCTGGGTCGGCTGTTCCGCTACGGGCTGGGGGCGCGCTACTCCCTCTCCCGGGTCGCCACCCTGAGCCACCTCATCGCCCTCTTCTTCGAGGGCTACCTGCCGGTCCTCTGCCGGCAGGTCGATCCCGAAGCCCGGCATCTCTATCTCATCTACTCCGGCGGCGACGATCTCCTGGCGGTGGGGTCGTGGGATCGGGTGCTGGAGCTGGCCTTCCGGGCGCGGGAGGACTTCCGGCGGTTCGCGGCCGGCAACCCCAGCGTGACCCTGAGCGGCGGCATCTCCATGCATCCCGAGAAGTTCCCTCTGTATCAGGCGGCGGCGGAGGCCGGCGACCACCTGGAGGCGGCCAAGGGCCTGCGGCGGGCGGACGGCCGCGACAAGGACGCCTTCGGGTTCTTCGGGGTTCCGATGGCCTGGGAGGACGCGGAGTGGGTTCGGAAATGGGCCCGGGAGCTGGGCTCGCTGATCCGAGCGGAGGATCGCGAGGAGCCGCGGCTGGCCCGGGGCTTCCTCCACCGCATGATGAGCATCGCCGGCCTGCTGGAAGAGGAGGTCCGGCTGTTGGGCTTCGACCGCCTGCGCCCCGAGGAGCTGCGGCGGATGGTGGGGTTCCACCGGGCCCGCTGGCGCCTGGTGTACGCCCTGGCCCGCCAGCCGGAGAAGGCCCAGCCGACCTTGCAGCGGCTCCAGGAGGAGCTGCTCGCCGAGGGGGGGCGCCGCCTGCGCTGGCTGAGCCCCCTGGCCCGATGGGTGGAATGGATGACCCGAGGAGGATCCCCCGATTAACCCTCAGACAGGAGGTGCAGCGATGAGCAACCGGAGTCCCTCTCCTCCAGGCGCCCGGGGCAGCCCGGCCCCCGCGGCGCCGGCGAACGAGAAGGAGCGCATCCGCCGCATCATCCTCGAAGGGGACTATCAGGCCCTCGTGGAGGAGGCGGAGCGCATCGGGCAGGAGCTGGCCCGCCCGCTGACCACCTCCCAGATCCGCAACGTCTTCGGCGAGGTGAAGCGCCTGCAGATGCGCTTCGACGCCAACCGCCTCCGCATGCTCAAGCCCAAGCTGGCCTACATGGGCGCCCGGGCCGGCGAGGGCGGCAAGCGCCTCCAAGACGTGCTGAGCACGGCTGTCGACGCGGTCTTCAGCGGCAATCCCTCCGATCGCAAGATGCTGGAGGAGCGGTTCCGGCGCATGGTCGACTTCTTCGAGGCCATCCTGGCCTACCACAAAGCTTACGGCGGGAGGGATCGATGATGAGCGGGAACAGCGTTCAACTCCAGGGGAAGATCGTAATCGCCGGCGTCCTGCAGGCCCTGACCGGCCTGCGGATCGGTGGGGCGGGCGCCGGGATGGAGATCGGCGGGGTGGAGAACGTGGTGGTCCGCGACCCGGTGACCAACCGGCCTTACGTCCCCGGCTCCTCCCTCAAGGGCAAGATGCGCTCCCTCCTCACCCGCGCCCTGGGCAAGCCCCTCAAGACCCTGGTGGAGCCCCGCCGGAACAGCCCGGCCATCCGCATCCACTGGTGCGAGACCGAGGCGGAATACCGAAGCGGGGGCCGGCCGTGTCCCCTCTGCCGGGCCTTCGGCGTCGCCGGCCAGCGGGCCCTGGAGCCCGTCCGCCTCATCGTCCGCGACGCCCGCCTGCTGGAGGAGCTGGAGATCCTCGATGAGAACGGCCAGCCCGCCCGCAAGCGCTGGAGCGAGGTGAACACCGATCTCCCCTACACCGAGGTGAAATCGGAGGCCGCCATCGATGTGCTCACCGCCGCCGCCAACCCCCGGCAGATGGAGCGCGTCCCTGCCGGCGCCCGCTTCGAGGTCGAGCTGCTCTTCTCGGTCTACGACGCCGACGACCGCGAGGCCTTCCGCACGGTGCTGCTGGGGATGCGCCTGCTGGAGGACGACTACCTGGGCGGCAGCGGCAGCCGGGGCTACGGCCGCGTGGCCTTCCGGGACCTCCGGGTGATGTGGAAGCCGGTGGCCCATTACCTGGATCCCCAGAAGCATCCCGCCGTCCCGCTGGCCGAGGGGCGCACGGTGGAGGAGGTGATCGCCCGCTTCGATGAGCTGGCCGCCCGGATCCCGGCCTTCGAGGGAAAGCAGGGATGACGGAGGAGATCGTCTACCTGGAGCCCCGCGGCGCCTTCCACCTCGGGGAGCGGGGGATCGGCCTGGAGGAGACCTCGCCCCTCCTCCACGCCGACACCCTCTACGCGGCCCTGGGGGTGGCTTGGGCGATGCTGTTCGGAGAACCCGCCCTCGCCGAGGAGTGGTTCCGCCCGGAGCCGCCGGTCCTGATCTCCTCCGCCTTCCCCTTCGCCGGCCCGGTCCGCTTCTACCCGCGGCCCTACCTGCCGGTTCGGGCTGAGGCCCTCCCCTTCCCCCTGAAGGACATCGCCTTCGTCTCCGAAGGGGTGCTGCGCCGGATGCTGCGCGGCCAGCTCCTGGAGGAGGGCGTCCAGATCCACGAGGGGACGGTCTGGATGACCGGGGAGGAGGCGGAGGCGCTGCGGGAGGCCTTCGGGCGGCGGGATCTGACAGGAGAGCGCTTCTGGGCCCGCCGCCGCATCCCCCGGGTGGCCCTGGATCTCGTCACCCAGACCTCCAGCCTGTGGCATTTCGGGCGCCTGGTTTTCCGGGAGGCCGGAGCCGGGCTGTTCTTCCGGGTCCGCTATCGGGATCCCGCTCAGGCGGAGCGCTTCCGGGCGGCGGTCCGACTGCTGGGCGACCACGGCGTCGGGGGCGACCGCACCGCCGGCCACGGGCTGTTTGTGCCCCGCTTCGAGCCCGCCGACCCCCTCGGCGACCCGGCGGCCCCCGCCTTCATCACCCTCGCCCCCGTCTACCCGCCCCGGGACCAGCTCGAGACCCTCCTCGGCGAGGCCGCCCGATACGGATGGCTGACCCGCAGCGGATGGATCGGCGGACGGCTGGCCATGCCCTACCGCCGACGGGCCGTCCGGATGCTGGCCGAGGGCTCCCTCCTCACCGGGGACCCCCGGGGCCTGTGGGGGGCGATGGCTGACGTCACGCCTCGAGAGACGCCGGAGCCCCTTCCGCACCCGATCTACCGCTACGGCTTCGCCTTCCCGATCGGCGCCTCGAAGGAGGCCCTTGCTGAGACAGGAGCGTAGACGATGGGGATCCTGGAGCGTCGGATCTATCGCGTGGAGCTCCTCTCGCCGGTGCACATCGGCAGCGGCCAGCGGCTGGGCTCGGCGGACTTCGCCGTCCTCGACGGACGCCTGTGGCGGTTTGATCCCGAGCGCCTGGCGGCGGCCCTGGCCCGCGACCCCCGGGCCCTGGATCGCTACATCCAGGAGGGGGCAGCGGCGCTGCGGTTCTGGGGGGAGGCCGACCGCCGCGCCCTCGCCCGCTACGTCCGCCCGTGGTCCGGCCCGCCCCCCCGGGAGATCCGCGAGCACATCGCCGACCCCCTCGGGCGGCCGTATCTGCCCGGCTCCTCCCTCAAGGGGGCGATCCGCACCGCCCTGGCCTTCGCCGCCCTGCGGGCGTCCTCCCCGGCCCAGCGCCAGGCCTGGCTGGAGGCGGTGGCGCGAAGGGCCGAGGAGGCCCGGCAACGCAGGGCCCGGGTCAAGGAGTTCGCCGACGACCCCCTGATGCAAGCGTTGATGGGGAAAGAGCCTCATGAAGACGCCCTGCGGGCCCTGCGGGTCTTCGACAGCCCCCCCGCCCCCATCGACGCCCTGGACGTCGGGCGGATCCGGGTGGCGGTGCACGAGCCGAACGGGACCCTGAGCTGGCTGAAGGCGCCGGGGGAGCACGTCCCGGATCCCGGGCAGGCCTTCGAGATCGCCGCGGAGATCCTCCGGCCCCATCCCCGGGCCGCCCTGCGGGTGGAGGTGGAGGCGGACGCCTTCCTGCTGGAGCGGGACGTCCTGGGGCCGCAGGAGCGGCGGGCGCGGGTCCGGGAATGGACGCGCGCCTGCAACGCCTTCGCCCGACACGTCGCCGAGGCGGAGCTCCGCTTCGGGGAGCGCCTGGGCCTGGCGGAATGGACCGCCTTCTATCGTCGCCTGCTGGCCCAGATGGAGGCGGAGCCCCAGGCGGTCTACCTGAACCTGGGCTGGGGGGGCGGCTGGCGGAGCAAGGCGGCGGCCGAGGCCATGGGCGCGGAGGCGGTGCGGCAGCTGCGGCGCCTCTTCGATCTGGGCAAGGGGGATCCCTTCCCCAAAACCCGCCGGGTGCTCTTCGAGGACGGAAAGCCCACCCTGCCCCTGGGATGGATCCGCCTGATCCCAGAATGAGGCCGGGATGCGTCCGGCCTCTTCGCGTCCGCGGAGGGAGGGGCCCATGGCGTTGCTGATCCTGTGTAACATCGGCGCGCGGGACGTGATGTGGGAGGATCAGGAGATCCGGCCGGCCCGCGAGGAGGGCAAGCGCCTCCTCCAGGAACTGGAGGGAGATCCGGGGCAGGCGGCGCGGCTGCGCTTCCCTATCCTGGAGCCGTGCCTGCGCTATCTCCTCTCCCGCCATCGCGCTGAGCCTCCCTGGCGGGTGATCCTCTTCGGCACCGACCAGACCGATCCCCGGCACCGCTCCTCCGACACCCTGTATTTCGCCGAGATCCTCGCCCGCCATCTCCCGGGGCGCCTGCGGGAGGCCGGGTTTCGGGAGGACTTCCGGGTGGAGGCGCGGCGGATCGAGGGCATCAACCCCGCCCTGTATGACGAGGCCTTCGAGGCCTTCGGACGCCTCCTGCCCGAGCTCCCCGAGGGATTTCAACACGCCTACGTCATCCTGGCGGGCGGCACCCCGGCCTGCAACATGGGGCTGCTGCTGCAGGGGATCCGCCGCTACGGCGAGCGGCTGCGGGCCCTCTATCTCCCCTACGGCGGAGAACCCCACGAGCTGCGGGTCGGCCGCCAGCTCCTCCAGGCCTTCCGGGAGGAGGCCGTCCGGGACCGGCTGCGGGAGGGGGATTTCGCCCGCGCCGAGCCGCTCCTGCGAGACCTCGGGGCCCCGCCGGGCCTGATCGCCCTGGCCGCCTACGCCGCCCGGCGGATGGAGTTCGACTTCGAGGGGGCCCGGGAGGCGCTGGATCGGGCGATGACGGAGGGCGACCCGGCGACCCGCGCCTTCATCCGGGAACGGCTCCAGCACGATCTGGACCCCCTGCTCGGGCCGGGGGATCCTCAGCGTCGCTGGGAGGCGCTGCTGCGGGAGCTGTTCTGGAACGCCCGGGCGGCCTATCGGAGCCGCCGCTACGCCGACTTCCTGGGCCGCGTCTACCGGTTCCAGGAGGCCCTCCTCCGTTACCTGGTGGAGACGCTTCTCGGCCTCCCCACCGACCTCGCCCCGAAGGCCCGGGAGGAGACCCGCCGGCGCTGGGAGGAGGGGATCCGAGGGAACCCGGCGCTGTTGCGCTTCCTGGAGCAGCAGGAGGTAGAGGGGCGGCCGCTGGACTGGCAACAGATCTCCCGGCCGACCTACAAGGCCCTGCTCGCCTTCGCCATCGAGAAGGGCGGGACGGATGCGGACGGCCACCCCCTGGTGCCTGAGAGGGAGCGAGGGCGGTATCAGGAGCTCCTGCGTTGGGTGAACCAGCTGGATCCCCTGGTGGAGCGGCGGCATCGCACCATCATCGGCCACGACTTCGTGGGCGTCTCCGAGGAGGACCTGCAGGCCGCTTACGCGCCATGGCGGGAGGGGAAGGTCCGCGATCCGGTGGAGGGGCTGGCGCGCATCCTGGGGATGCTCCGGATCGACACGCGGGACGATCCGTATTCCGCCATCGCGGACTTCATCCAGGGGCGGCTGTCTCAGGAGTAGGAGGGGCGCGCCCATATCGGATCTCCTTGGGCCCGGCCATGCCGATGCTTTATCTCACCGAACAGGGTGCGGTCCTGGGGCGCGAGGGGGACCGCCTGGTGGTGCGCAAGGGGGAGGAGGTTCTCCTCAGCGTCCCGGCCTTCAAAGTGGAGGGGGTGTGGGTCTTCGGGGGCGTGTCGCTCACTACCCCGGCCATCGGGTTGTTGTTGGCCCAGGGGATCGAAGTGTGCTTCTTCACCGTGGAGGGGCGGCTGAAAGGGCGCCTGACGCCGATCCTTTCGCGGAACGCCCTGCTCCGGCTGCGGCAATTTGAGCGCTATACGAACGAGGGGTTTCGGCGGGAGATCGCCGCGCAAATCGTGGCGGCCAAGCTGGAGAACGCGCGCCGCCTGCTGATGCGCTACGCCCGCACCTATCCGGAGCGGGGCTGGGAGCGGCCGCTGCAGGCCCTGGAGCGGCGGATCGCTCAGGCTCGGGCGGCGCCGGACCTGGAGGCGCTGCGGGGGATCGAGGGGAGCGGCACCGCGGCCTACTTCGAGGCCTTCCGGGAGATGGTCCGGGGGGAGCTCCGTTTCGAGGGCCGTCGTCGGCGCCCGCCTCGGGACCCGGTGAACGCCATGCTGTCTCTGGGATATGCGCTGCTGACCGGGGAGATGATCGGCAAGATCGCCGCCTGCGGGCTGGATCCTTACATCGGGTTCTATCACGAGGTGCGGCAGGGGCGCCCGGCCCTGGCCCTGGATCTGGTGGAGGAGTTCCGACATGCGGTGGTGGACCGGCTGGTGCTGAGCCTGGTGAACCGGCGGGCCTTCCGGGCGGAGGACTTCGAGGAGCGGGAGGAAGATGGAGCGGTGCTGCTGCGGCCGGAGGCCCTGCGGCGATATCTGACGGCCTATGAGGCGTTCATGCGTCGCTCGCCCGGCGAGGGGGCGCCGTCCTGGCGGGAACGGCTCGACGAGCAGGTCCGGCGGATGGTGCGGGCGGTCTGGAGCGGGTCGCCGTATATGCCGTTCCGGATGGAAGCGTGAGGGGTCCGATCCTGGCGGGTGGCTCGCTCGCCGCTGCATCGCAGGCTTATGGAGGAGACGGGGATGCCTTATCTGGTGGTCGCGTATGACATTCCGGATGATCGGCGGCGGCTGCGCCTATCGCGGGTCCTGTGGGGGATGCTGGACCGGGTGCAGAAGAGCGTGTTTGAGGGGGAACTGGAGGAGCGCCTGGTGGACCGGCTGGAGGAGCGGATCCGCCGGGTGGTGGAGGCCCGTGAAGACGCGGTGCGGATTTATACGCTGTGCGCCGCGTGCCAGCGACGCATCCGGGGCCTCGGCGTGTCCTCCCTCCGAGAGGACCCGGACGTGTGGATCATCTAAAGCTTCCGCGAATCCCTTCGACCCCGCAAAACCCGGGGGGATTCGCGGAAATTTGCTAAAACAAACCGAAAGGGGCCGCCAGATCTGGCGTTCATCGGGCCGCGCACACCCAGATGTGGTGGGTCCGGGAGGCGAGGGAGAGCCCCTTTTCCGCGAATCCCGGATCAGGGCGAAAACCCGGGGGGATTCGCGGCCGGTTAGAACGCTAGGAAAAGAAGCTTGACAGATCCGCAAGAGGACGCTATCATAGGAACCGAAGTCAGGTGGAGGTGGGGGGGAAGGAAGAGGTGAGGAGACGGTAGAGTGGGGAAGAAAAGAAAAACCCTCCGCCGCCCTTGCAGTGACGAGACCCGTTTTCAGGGGATTGCGACCCGCCCACCGCTCCTTAACAACTGAAAAGGAGGGTAGCCATGAACTTGCAGTGACGAGACCCGTTTTCAGGGGATTGCGACTCACTTAGGGATCGATCATTCTGGATCATCTGGAGACTTGCAGTGACGAGACCCGTTTTCAGGGGATTGCGACGTCGGACTCGCGCGCGAAAAACAATTTCCACTTCCATGCCCTTGCAGTGACGAGACCCGTTTTCAGGGGATTGCGACAGGGATCGGGCGGCGGCGCGGCGGGGCTCCGCCACGAGGACCTTGCAGTGACGAGACCCGTTTTCAGGGGATTGCGACACAAGAGTGCGAGGGTGAACTACCACCCGGCCCATGGTGGGGCTTGCAGTGACGAGACCCGTTTTCAGGGGATTGCGACCGTTGATGTCGAACTCTCGGGGCTGCGGCCGCAGGATGTTCCTTGCAGTGACGAGACCCGTTTTCAGGGGATTGCGACCCTGGGCAAGAGCCCAGGCCTCCGGATTCTCCGAACTCATCTCAAAACCCTGGGTAGGTAGTATACTCGATCTTGGGGAGCCTGATCCCGGAGGGAGGCGATGGAGTTTCGGGAGCTGACCGATGAGCAATGGGCGTTCCTTCAACCCCTGCTTCCTCCCAAGGCCAGGACCGGGAGGCCCCGGGCTGATGATCGCCGGATCATCAACGGGATTTTATATGTGCGGATCACGGGTTGTCGCTGGCAGGATATGCCTCGGAGATATGGGGCGTATCCAACGGCGTGGAGACGACCCAAAGAACTGCAAGAGAAGGGGGTGTGGGAGAAGATCTTTCGGGCGCTTTTGGATTGGGGCGATGCCGAGGGGAAGGTGGAGGTGGAGGAGGTGGGGGTGGATTCCACGATGATCGAAGCGAAAAAAGGGGGGAAGCGG
>Ga0197143_1001275_pt1 | contig 21721 bp, 18 predicted proteins | sample GBS70_MetaG_FD_148603 | JGI IMG/M metagenome (GOLD analysis project Ga0197143, IMG submission 148603) | Sediment microbial communities from Great Boiling Springs, Gerlach, Nevada, United States - GBS 70_MetaG | ecosystem: Environmental > Aquatic > Thermal springs > Hot (42-90C) > Sediment...
CTTATTTTTTACCTGATAATGAAAAAATAATATATTCTTCAACACATCATCTTTCAAAAGAATGTCCAGAAGTTCCAAAGTTAAATTTAAAAAGATATTACTGGCCAATTTTTGATTATGATATATACCTTGCAAAAAGAAATGGTGAAATAATAAAAAAACTTACTGATAATCCTGAATATGATGCAGAAGGTATTGTTTCAAAAGATGGTAAAATAGTTTTTACATCTTTTAGAGATGGTGATATAGGAATATATATGATGGATACACTTGGAAATGTCAAAAAGATTATAAATGAATTTGGTTATGAAGGAGGCCCTTGGTTTTCTCCTTCAGGTGATAAAATAGTTTTTAGGGCCTTTTATCCTGAAAATGAAGAAGAAAGAAAAAATTATATTGAACTTCTTGAAAAAAGGGTTGTATCACCACCATATATGGAAATATTTATAATTGATACGATGGGTGAGAATTTAATAAAAATTACAGATTTTAAGAAAATGTGTTTTGCACCTTCATGGCATCCATCAGGTGAATATATAATATTTTCCGCAAATCTTGAAAATCCATGGAATTTTGATTTATATATAATAAAACCTGATGGAACCGGTTTTGAGAGAATAACTTATTATGAAGGTTTTGATTCATTTCCAATGTTTTCTCATGATGGTAAAAAACTTGTATTCTGTTCAAATAGGGGAGGGAAAAAAGGGGAAACAAATGTTTTTATTTGTAATTGGAAAAAATAGTAAATTTATGTTATAATTTATTCTTTAAAAGCCGGGGTGGCGGAATTGGCAGACGCACATGGTTGAGGGCCATGCGGGTTTAAGCCCGTGCGGGTTCAAATCCCGCCCCCGGCATTCTCATTTTTTAATTTTTGAAATTAAAGGAAATTGTAGAACTTTCAAAAGAATTAAAAAATATTTCATCAATAAATAAAAAAATAGAGATTATTTCAGGATTTTTTAAAAAATTAAATAAAGATGAATTTAAGATTGCCATTTCTCTTTTAATAAATGAAAATCCCTTTGGGAAAATTCAAATTGGATGGGGAAGTTTAAAAAATTTTCTTTATCTTAAAGAAACTGGTGAAGGAATTGAAATTAAAGATATTGAAAATTATTTAAAAAAATTAAGTGAAATAAAAGGGGATAAATCAAGGAAAAGAAAATTAAATTTAATTTATGAAATTTTTAAAAAATTGAACAAAGAGGAAAGGGAATTTTTTATTTCCTTTTTAATGGGTGAAGTAAGGCATGGAGCAAGTAAAGGAATAATTAAAAAGGCAATTTCAAAAAGTTTTAATATAGATGAAAGTAAAATTGATGAATTGATTTTAAAAAAGGGGGATTTTCTTGAAATTGTCCAAGGTATTTTTAAAGAAGGTAAAGAATTTTTATTAAGGGAAAATTTTGAAATTTTAAAGCCCTTTTCCCCAATGCTTGCAGAAACAATTCATTCAATTGATGAAATTCCTTATGGAAAATATGCAGTTGAATATAAGATTGATGGAATAAGAATAGGTGCCCATAAAAAAGGAGATATTTTAAAAATATTTTCAAGAAATTTAAGAGATATTACAGAAAATTTACCAGAAATTGTTTCTATTTTAAAGGATATAAAAGGTGATTTTGTTCTTGACGGAGAAGTAGTTCTTTTAGATGAGGAAGGTAAATCCCTTCCTTTTCAAGAGATTATGAAGGTAATTTCAAGAAAAGAAAGGGAAAGGAAAGAAAATATTATGCCTTTTTTCTTTGATATCCTTTATAAGGATGGAAATATTTTATTTAAATATAAAAATAAGGAAAGATGGGAAATTTTAAAGGAAACAGTTCCAGAAAAATTTTTAATTAAAAGAATTGAAACGGATAAAAAGGAAGAAATAAAAAAATTTTTTGAGGAAAGCATTTCAAATGGAAATGAAGGAGTAATGATTAAAAAGATTGATTCACCATATTTTATAGGTTCAAGAAAAAAATATTGGTTAAAACTAAAAAATTCTTATACACTTGATTTTGTAATTCTTGAGGCGGAATGGGGTCATGGAAGAAGAAAGGGATGGCTTTCAAATTTTCTTTTAGGATGCCTTTCTTCTGATAGTAAAAAATTTTTACCCCTTGGAAAAACCTTTAAAGGTTTAACTGATGAGGAATTTAAGGAGATAACAAAAATTTTATTAAATAAAAAGATAAGGGAAAAAGAATATGGGATAATTGTTAAACCAGAAATTGTTGTTGAAACAGAATTTTCTGAAATAGAAAAATCACCCTTTTATGAAAGTGGATATTCATTAAGGTTTGCAAGAATTAAAAGAATAAGGTATGATAAAAATTCTTATGAGATTACAAATATAAATGAAGTTAAAAAAATATTTGAGGATTTTAGAAAGAGAAAGGGTTTTGTTTGAAAAAACATTTTTTTTAACTTTAATATTAAATTTCTTTGCCGGGGTGGCGGAATTGGCAGACGCGGCGGATTCAAAATCCGCTGGAACAAAAATTCCATGCGGGTTCAAGTCCCGCCCCCGGCATAAATAAAAAATGGTAGAATTTTTAGGTCTTTTATTTTTAGCATTTTTATTTGAATTTATTGATTCTGTAATAGGAATGGGATATGGAACATCCTTAACCCCAATTTTAATACTTTTTGGTTTTCCTGCATCAAAAATTGTTCCCTGTATTTTATTTTCAGAATTTATAGCAGGTATTCTTTCAGGAATTTTGCATCATAAATTTGGGAATGTAAATTTTGATTTTAGAAGGGATGAAAAAATAGTTTTAAAAAGATTATCTGGCCTTGGATATATTCCTCGTTCTTTTGATGCAAAAATAAGTTATTTTTTAATAATATTTGGAGTAATTGGAGCAACAATTTCTTCTTTTCTTTCTATAAATATTTCTAAAAAAATTGTGAATTTTTATATTGCCCTTATGGTTACAGGGATTGGTATTTATATTTTAATAAATTTAAGAAAAAAAATTTTATTTAAATGGAAAACATTTTTATTCATTGCCTTTTTAAGTGGATTTAATAAAGGGATTTCAGCAGGTGGTTACGGGCCCCTTGTTGCAGGTGGTCAAATTATTTCAGGTCGTTCTGCAAAAAGTTCAATAGGCACAACTTCTCTTTCAGAGGGAATTGTATGTTTTGTTTCAATATTAGTTTATATAATATTTCAAAAGGGAATAGATTTTAAGATTGCATTACCTCTTTTAATAGGTGCATCCCTTTCAACTCCATTTTCAGCAATCTTTGTTAAAAAAACACCTGAAAAAAATTTAAAAACTTTAATTGGAATAATAATTCTTTTACTTGGTATATCAAACTTTATGAAATTTTTTAATCTCTTTTAAAATTGGAATATTTTCAATTTTTTCTTCATCAAGAAATTCCCATAATATTCCCTTTGGTTTTTTAATATTTGAATTAATTTTATAAAAATTAAAGGGTGTTATTATATAATCAACTGGTATATCATGGGGTAAAAAAGGTATATTTTCTTCTATAATTTGAAGTTCATGAACAGTTGTTATTATCTTTGTATTTTCATCTATAAATCCAAAATGCCTTCCTATTGCATATTCTAAATCAGAATATCCACCTCCTTTTCCAACTCTTTTCCCATTTAAATTTACTGCAACAGAACCAGCAATTATTAAATCTACCCTTTCTATTTCTTTTGGATGAACCTTTTCACCAAGTAAAAATGCCCCTTTTATTGTTGATGCAAATGAAATATCTTTTATTTTTTTAGGGTCAATTTTTATAAAACATTTTAATTCTTTAAGTTTTGGAACAGCCATATAAACTATTTTTCCTTCTTTTAATGCCTTTTCCCTTATATGTTTTTGTGGTGAATCAGGATTTGATTTTATAAATTTTGCATTTTCCCATTCAGGAACATTTTTTAAAAATTGAGAACATTTTTCTGCTCCTATAAAATTTGGTATTCTTCCCCATGCCCCAGGAAAAATTGCAACATTTTTTTCCTCTAAAATTTTCCATATTTTCTCCCTTATAATCCTTTTCCTTTCTTTTATTTTGTAAATTTCCTTCATGAAATTGCAATTACTAAAACAAGTATTTTTTGAACCCCATTTTCTTTTAAAATTTTTGAAACTTCATTTAATGTTGCTCCTGTTGTCAAAATATCATCAAATAGTATAACTTTTTTATTTTTAAAATCAAAATCTGTTTTAAATATTCCCTTCACATTCTCTATCCTTTTATTTTCATCCTTAATTTTTGCCTGTGGCTTATTATACTTTATTCTATAAATTTTATTAATATAAGGCAATTTTAAAATTTTTGAAATTTCCCTACAAAATATTTCATTTTGGTCAAATCCCCTTTCCCTTTTTCTTGCAGGATGCAATGGAACAGATATTATAAAATCATATTCTCCATCAAGAATTTTAATTTTATTAATTAAAAAAGGAAGAATAATTTTTGAAAATTTTTTCATCCTTTTATATTTATAATTATGAATTAAATCAAGAATTTTTCCCCTATAATGAAAAACCCCTAATATTTCATCAAATTCAAAATTATTTTTACATTTATGATTGTATTTCTTTTCTTTCCCACAAATTTTACAAGATGGTTCCTTTATTAAAAGAGAAGCAATTTCCTCAAAGCATTCATCACATATTATTTTATTTTTTTGAATTTCCTTTTCACATAAAGGACAAAGATAAGGAAAGAAAAAATTGAATATTTTTTCAAAAAATCCTTTCACTATTTATATTATAATCCTTTATAATAATTCTCTCAAAATGGGGCTTTTACTTAAAAATATAAATAAAATATATGTATGTGATGATAAATTTAGAATATTAAAAAATTCTTCAATTTATATAGAAAATGGAAAAATAGAAGATATTGGGAAAATAGATAAGAAAGGAGTAGAGGAAATTGATTGCAGTAATTATATATGTCTTCCAGGTTTTATTGATTCACATACCCATCTTATATATGGAGGTGATAGGGTAAAAGAGTTTGAATTAAAATTAAAGGGTTTTTCATATCTTGAAATACTTAAAAAAGGAGGTGGTATTTTAAAAACTGTTTCTGATACAAGAAAAATATCTGATGAAGAACTTGAAAAATTAGTTCTTGAAAGACTTAATCTTATGTTTAAAGAAGGAACAACAACTTGTGAAATAAAAACAGGATATGGACTTTCTTTAAAGGATGAGGAAAGGCTTCTTAAAATTTTAAATAATGTAAAGAAAAAAGCAGTTCAAGATATTGTTATAACGTATATGGGTGCTCATGCTGTTCCAAAAAATTATTCAAAAAAGAAATATGTTGAAGAAATAATAAATGAGGGAATAAAAATTGCTTCAAAATATGCAGAATTCTGTGATGTTTTTTGTGAAAAAGGTGTTTTTACATATTCTGAAAGTAAAAAAATATGTGAGAAAGCAAAGGAAGAGGGCTTACTTTTAAAAATTCATGCTGACGAACTTTCTCCCTCAAAAGGTGCATATCTTGCAGGGGAAATTGGAGCAGTTTCGTGTGAACATATGGTTTATTCAAATTTAAAGGGTATAAGAAAGATGAAGGAAAAAGATGTTATTGCTGTTCTTTTACCTGCTACATCATTTTTTTTAAGAAAAAAATTTGCAAATGCAAAAAAAATTAAAGAAGAAGGACTAAAAATAGCAATTGCTACTGACCACAATCCAGGAACTTCCCCATGTTTTTCTATATTAACTCCTGCAAAATTAGCCCTTTTTATTATGAAACTTGACATAAAAGATGTTATTCTTGGAATAACTTTAAATGCTGCAAGGGCAATTAAAAGGGAAAAGATTATTGGGAGTATAGAAAAAGGAAAAAAGGCTGACCTTGTCCTTTTTAAAACAAATGATATACATTACCTTTTTTATAATTTTGATTTAAAATTTAAAAAAATTATTATTAAAAAGGGTAAATTATTTAAAATAGATACTTGAAGAATTTAAAAATTTATTGTATAATAAAAAACATAAAAGAGAAAAAATTATGAAAAGGAGGTAAAAAATGGAGATAGAAATGTTTTTTAAAAATAAAATATATGAGTTTATAAGAGAAAGAAATTTTGAAAAGGCAGAAGTTCTTTTAAAAAGGGAAATTGAAGAAGGAGGCGAAAATTCTTATCTCTATGAGCTTCTCGGAGATGTGAATTTTGAAATGGGAAAAGATGAAGAGGCACTTTTAAATTATAAAAAAGCTCTTGAAATTGCAAAAAATGAAGGAAAAGAAATGGAAATTCTTTCAATTTTGATTAAAATGAAAAAATTGGAGGGTGAGACAAACCTTGTTAATATTCCTCTTTGTAAACTTTTTATGAAATATGGTTTAAAAGAAGATTTTAAAAATACCTTTTTGAACTATTTTAAAGGACTTTTAAATTCTGGCAAAAAAGAAGAAGGGAAAAAATTTATTGAAGGTGTTTTTGAAGATGAAAATTTAAAAAATGAATTTCTTTTCTATTTCCTTTCAAATTTTAAAGAAGGCGAAGAAAACCTTAAAAAAGCAATTTCTGGATATGAAGACACAGGGAATATAGAGACAGCAAAAATTTTGAAGGATTTTTTAAAAGAAGGCGGAATTGATGTTAAGGAACTGAAAAATATTATAAAGATAGAAGGGATTGATGAAAAAAAGCTTGAACCAGAAGGAACACTTGAACTTGCTGAACTTCTTGATAGCATAGGTTCAAAGGAAGAGGCTTTAAATGAATATTTGAGTTCTATATATGGATTTTGTGTAGAAAGGAATGACATAAATAAATGTAAAGAAATTCTTGAAAAGATAAAAAAACTTGAAATTTATGATGAAAGAATAGAAAAAATTGAGAATTTTTTAGAAAACCTTCCTGAAAGTAAATCAGAAATCAAATATGAGGAAGTTTATCCTGTTTTTGAAAAAAGATTGGACGAAATTGTTTCAGAAAATATAGAAAATTTAAAGAAAATTGCAAAAATTTTCTCTTCATCCTTTTTACACAATGAAGCAATTAAAATTTTTGAAAATCTTCTTGAAAAAGGAATAAATTTTGATGAAATTATGGAATATTATTTGTATTCTCTTTACCAGGTGGGAGAATATGAAAAAATTCTGGAACTTGAAAATTATAATAAAAAAGAAGTTGTGGATTATTTTAAAGCACTCTCTTATGAAAAACTTGGAGAAAAAGAATCTGCTCTTGAAATTTTGAATGAAATATATGAAAAAATTCCTGATTTCATGGATATAGAGGAAAGGATAAGGAAATTAAAAGGTGAAGAAATTTTAAAAGTAAAAGAAGAAGTTCTTGAAGAAGTTGAAGTTTTAGAAGAAAAAGAATTTGTTAAGGAAGTTGAAGAAAAGGTGTCAAGAAAAAGGAAAGAAATTCATGAAAGATTTATAATAATTTATTAGGAGGTTAAATATGAAAATATATGAATATTTTGGACTCAAAGAAGACCCTTTTTCAATGGTTCCTGACCCTAAATTCTTTTATGAATCAAAACCACATAGAGAAGCCCTTATGAGGGTTATTTTTTCAATTGAAAATAATAGAGGTGCTATAGCAATAACAGGTGAAGCAGGAACAGGAAAGAGTATTCTTTTAAGGAAGATACTCTTAAATTTATATGAAAATGAAAACTATGAACCCTTATTAATAATATGTGCTCATTCAAATTTTGATAGAAAGTGGTTTTTAAAAAAAATAGTTAATTTTTATGGTTCTGAAGATGTGGAAGGAGATTTGTTTTCATTTGTGGTAAAAAAAATAATGGAAAGATACGAAGAAAGTAAAGAAAAAATGGTTCTCCTTATTGATGAGGCTGATAAAATAAATAATATAGAAGTTATGGAAGATTTAAGAAATCTTTTAAATTTAGAGGTAATTGATGAAAAAGTTTTCCATCTTGTTCTTGTTGGTTCAAAAAATCTTTCTCAAAATTTAAGAGCATATTTTCCCTTTTATCAAAGAATAGCTCTCTGGACTGAATTGAATGGATTTTCAGATGACGAAATAGAAGAGTATATAAAATTTAGAATAGAAAAATGTGGAGGAAAAAGGGAAATATTTACAAAGGATGCGAGAGAAAAAATTATTGTTTATTCCAAGGGTATTCCGAGAATAATAAATATTATATGTGATTCTGCACTCTTGGAGGCATATATTGAGAAAAGGGATAAAGTGGATGGTGAAATGATAGAAAAGGTGGTAAATATGAGAGGACTTAAATGAAAGAAAGTAAGGAAATAAGGGAAATAAAGGCAAAGGCATCTGAATATATTTCAGCAGGACTTTATAAAGAAGCCCTTAGAGAACTTGAAAAACTTTTAAATTATCCAGAAGCAGTTGATGGTGCCCTTTATCAGAGGATAGGTGAACTCCAAAAAAAGATTGGTGATAAGGAAAAGGCAATTGAATATTATTTTAAAGCAATTGAAGAATATAAAAAACATGAATCCTATTCACATTTAGTTGCTCTTTATAGAAAAATCCTTGAAATTATTCCATATAAAAAAGAACTCCTTTTTGAACTTGCTGATGCCTATTATCATATTGGTATGACAACAGAAGCTGCAAAGGCACTTCAAGAATATGCTGATTATCTTTATAAAGAAGGCGAAACTGAAAAAGCCTTTGAAGTTTATAAAAACTTGTTAAACATTGTTCCTGAAAATATTTTGCTTAAGAGGAAAGTTGCAGAACTTTTCCTTTTACATAATCTTTTTAAAGATGCATGGAGATTATATAAAGAGATATTTGAACACTACAAAAAATTATCTAAAGAGGATAAACTTGTAGAAATAAAAGAAAAGATGGAAGAAATAGAAATAATAATGGGAGAAGAAATAAAAGAATTTAAAGAGGAATTAAGTGTTAAAGAGGAAGAAGAGGAAGAAGAGAAGGAATTTATGAGTGTTGAAGATTTAATTAGAAGTAGAGAGAAGGGGATAAAAGATTTTATAGAGTCAAAAGAAAAAGAAGAAGTAGAAGAAATATCAGAGATTAAGGAAACCATTGAGGAAGTTCCAAAGGCAAAAGAAAGCGTTGAAGAAATTCCCAAAACAGAGGAAAAGGCAGAAGAAGTTGAGGAAAAAATAAAATATAAGAAATGGGAAGCAGAATTAGATATGGCTGATGCTTATCTGGACCTTGGAGAAAAAGACATAGCTTTAGAACTTTATTATAGTGCAGGAGAAACTCTTTTTAAAGAACAAGATTTTATGAATGCTATAAAAGTATACAAAAAAATTATTGATTTATTTCCATTTGAATTAAAAGCAAGACAGAAGTTAGTTGAAATAGCCCAGCGTATAAAGGATAAGAATCTTCTTGTTGAATCTCTTCTTGAACTTGCAAATTGTCTTTATGAAAGAGGAGACAAGGAAAAGGCAAAAGTTTGGTATCTCCAAATTTTGAAAAGGGCTGACCCTAATTGTAAAGAAGCAAAAGAAAGGCTTTCTATTATTGCTCCGGAAATTTTGGAAAAAATTGAAAAACCAAAAGAAAAGGTAAAGGAGCCAGAAATTAAATTGGAAGAAAAAAAGGAGGAAGAAAAAAAGGAGGAAGAAAAAAAGGAAGAAGTTATTGAAGAAGTTGAGATTGTTTCTGAGGATGCATTCATTGACCTTGGAAAAGAGATAAGAGAGGAACTTGAAAAGGAAGAAAGGAAGGTTTCAAAAGAGGAAGAAAAAATATTTGAGGAAATGAGGGAATCTATTTATTCCCATGCAGAAAATATTGACCCCGTTTATGCCTTAGAAGTAGGTATAGCAATGAAAGATTTAGGGATTTTGGATGAAGCAATTACTAATTTTAAGAAGGCACTAAAAGGAGATAATAAAATAAAAAAAGATGCTTATTATTATCTTGGCCAAATTTTTATTGAAATTAAAAGACCGGATTTGGCAATTGAAAATTTTTTAAATGCTTTAAATATTAAAACAGAAGATGAGGAGAGGGATAGAGCATTGCATTATGAGATAGGATTAGCATATGAAATGATGGAAAAATGGGCTGAAGCAATAAGACATTATAAAATATTGTATGAAAAAGACCCTTCTTATAAAGAGATAAAACAAAAAATAGTTGAACTTGTAAAAAAAATTAAGTCCTCAAAAAAGGAATGAAGATAGACCTTCACTTACATACAAATGCCTCAGACGGAGAACTTTCTCCTTATGATTTAATTCTTTTATGTGAAAAAATAGGTTTTGATATAATTGCAATTGCTGACCATGATACAATTAGAGGATTTAAAGAGTCAAAAAATTTTAATACAAAAATTGAGATTATACCAGCAGTTGAACTCTCAGCAAGAGATGAAAAAAAAGATATTCATATACTTGGGTATTATATTAATGATGAAAAAGGACCTCTTTGTGAATATTTAAAAATATTTAGAGAAGAAAGGGTAAAAAGGATTTATAAAATTGTTGAAGTTTTAAAAAGGATGGGAATAAAAATTGAAGCAGAAGAGGTTTTTAAGGAAAGTCCTTTTTCTGATTCAATAGGAAGACCTCATGTTGCAAAAATTCTTGTAAAAAAAGGATATGCAAGAGATATAGATGATGCCTTTGAAAAATATATAGGTTATTCAAAACCTGCTTATGTTCCTAAATACAAAATATCTGTAAAAGAGGGAATAGAAATAATAATAAAAAGTGGTGGGATACCGAGTTTAGCCCATCCAGGTCAATATTATGACCCTGAATACTTTTTATATTTAAAAAAATTTGGATTAAAGGGAATAGAGGTATGGCATCCTGATAATTTTCCCTATTTAAATGAACTTATTGAATTTGCTGAAAAAAATAATTTTTTAAAAACAGGTGGGAGTGATTTTCATGGATTTTCTCATAATTCAAAAAAAGAAATAGGAAAAATTTTAATCCCTTATTCATCCTTTCTTGATTTAAAAAGGGAAATAAATGAAGAAAATCCTTATTATTTCACCATGGGAAAATGATTGGAATTTAGAAAGAATTAAAAGAAGTCCTGAAAATGCATATTTTTTTAAGGAAATTTTAAAGGAATTTGAAGTTTATCATTTATTTTTAAAGGATAAAAAAACTGGGATTCCTCTTTCTTCTAATCATTATCTTTTTCCAGTTAAAAAATTTAATTTCAAGAAAATTCCCCTTTTATTTTTCTTTGAATTTATTTTAAACAATATAAAAATTTATTTAAAGTCAAAAGAAATTTTAAAGGAAAATATAAATATTGTTTTATGTCTTTCTTCTTACCTTTGCCTTTCAGGTTTTTTAATAAAGAAATTTTTGAAGAAAATAGTTATTTTAAAACTTTTTGGAATATACACATATTTTAATTCAAATTTCATTAAAAAAACATTTTTAATTCCAGAAAAACTATCTTTTCTTTTGCCCTTTGATTTTATATTTTGTGTAGATGATGGAAGCGGAGGTGAAAAATTAAGAAAAATTACAGGATTTCCAAAAGAAAAGTTTAAAATTTTAAAAAATTCTTATCCTTTAAAATGGAAAGAAATAGAATTAAAGGAAAAAGAAAAAATTATACTTGGTGTATCTGCCTTAGAAAAATGCAAGGGTTTTGATTATTTTATAAAGGCAGCAAAAGAAGTTTTAAAAAAAAGAAAGGATGTTATATTTTTAATATGTGGAGAAGGTTCAGAAGAAAAAAATTTGAAAAAATTAATAAAAAAATATGGAATTGAAAACAACTTTAAAATTGTAGGTGGCATTCCACATCCTGTGATGCCTGATTTTTATTTAAAAGCAAAAATTTTTGTATCAACAAATATTTATGGAAATAAGACAATTCCTGTAATAGAGGCAATGCTCTTTTCTATTCCCCCTATTGTTTTTGAAATAAGAGAGGAAAGAAAGTTAATAAAGGATGGTGAAAATGGTTTTTTGGTTCCTTTAAAAGATTATATAAAAATTTCTGAAAAGATTAATCTTTTATTAGAAAATGATAGTTTAAGGGAAAAAATTGGAAAAAACGCAAGAGAATTTGTTCTTAAAAATTTTCAAAGTTGGGAAGAAAGGATTAAGGAAGAAATTGAAATAATAAAAAAATTCTTATGAGATATTTTAAAAATTTATTTTTTCTTATTCTTTCCTATATTTCAAATCTTTTATTCAATTTTTTAATTTTAAAAATTTTAACAAATTTTCTCTTACCTACCCTTTTAGGAATTTACTTTTCCTTTATTGGTGCATTTCTTATAATTTCTCAAATCTTTCTACTTGGAATTCCTTATGTTTTTACAAGGTATATACCTTTTTGGGAAGAAAAAGGAGAAAAAGAAAAAATATTTTCACTATTTTATTTGTTTTTTATTCTTTATCTCTTTATTTTCTTTTTATTATTAATTCTTTTCATAATTTTCCCCTTTAAAAAAAGAGAAATTTTTATTCTTTCACTTTTAGCATCTTTTTCCTTTTCCTTTATTACTGTTTTTTCTTCCCTTTTTAATTCTCTTAGAAAAATGGAATACTCTTTTTTAATAAATTTCAGTTACTTTTTATCTTTAACTCTTTTTTTATTTCTATTTAGAAAAGAATTAAGCGTTGAAAAAGTTTTTTTAACTCACATTATTTCCTCTCTTATTTCCATATTTATTTCTTTCCTTTTATTTTTTTCTTGTAAGGGATTTATATTAACTCCTTTAAATTTTAAAATAATAAAAGAAATAAAGAATTATTGGAAGGAATCATTTTTTTTACATTTTCTCTCTCCAATATTTGATTATTCTGATAGAGTTCTTCTTGCTTTTTTTAAAAGTTTTATAGATGTTTCTGTTTTTGTATCTGCAAGGAAAATTGTGACTCCTTTAAGGCAAGTCCTTCAATATCCTCAAGAAGCAATGGCACCTGAAATTTCTGCAAAAGTTAAAAATTTTGATGAAATAAAAATCTATTTTGAAATTTTAAGAAAAATCTTATTTTTAATATCAATACATCTTTTTTTCATAATGATTATCTTTGGTAAAATTTTTATAATAATTATAACAAATGAATTTTATTTAAAAGCATATCCTATCCTTTTAATACTAACTGCAAGAATAATAATTTCTTCCTTATATTCCCCTTATCTTTTATTTTATCGCTCCTATGGAAGAATAATTCATTTTTTCTATTCTGACCTTTTATGGATAATCTCCTTTTTACTTCTTTCCTACCCCTTTATAAAATACTTTGGTATTCTTGGACTTGCTTTTTTAAATCTTTTTTCAACCTTTTTAGTTTTAATTTTTAACTATTTCTTTATATTTCCAAAATATGAAATTATATCAAAAAAAGAATTTTTAAAAATATTTAAGTTTTCAATATCAAGTTTTTTACCCTTTTCAATTTTAATTTTAAAAAATAATTTATCTCCCCTTTTAATTTTGACAATTTATTATTTTTTATTTATAATTTTATCTTTAATTTTTAAACCCCTTGAAAAAGAAGAATGGAAATTATTCTTGAAGAAAATAAAGAGGCAATAATAGAAACCTTTAAAGAAAAATTCCTTTTTAACAATTACATATGGTATAAAACATTAAAAGAAGGGATAAAGGAATTAAATGTAGGTTTTTTAAAAAGGGATAAATTTTATATGCCCTTTGGCTATAAGAAAAAATTATTTTTCTATTCCCTTTATTTTTCTCCTTTTACAACTCCCTATATTTTTAAAGAAAAAATTGATTTTTCTTTTATTTTTAAAAAAATTAAATATATTCTTTTTATGGAAATTGTTGATGAAGAAAATAAGATTTCTAATGAAAAATATTTTTTAAAAATAAAAAATTTTTATTATAACATAGATTTAAAAAAGGATATTTCTTTAATTGAAAGAAATTATAAGAAATCTTTGAGAGAACAGATAAGACAAGCAAAAAGAAAAGGAGTAATTTTTATGGAAATGCAAGAAAAAGACCTCTATGATTTTTATAAAATTTATGAAAAACTCATGAAAATTAAATATAAAAGGAAGCCATTATATCCTTTTACTTTTTTTAAAAGCATATTTAAGAACTTGTTTCCTGAAAGAGCAAGGGGATTTGTTGCAGAAGTAAATTCTAAAATAGCAAGTGGTGTTATATGTCTTCATCCATATGAAAATTTTTCACTTGCCTTTATCCAAGGAACAGACCCTGATTATTATAGTTATCGTGTATCATCCTTTATTTTTGATGAAATTATAAAGTATTATAAAAATAAAAATTTTGAAATATTCTCATTTGGTTTAACTCCTTTAAAATCTTCTGGGACTTTATTTTTTAAAGAAAGTTTTGGATGTGAGAAAAAAGAAGTATATATTTATAGATATACAAGTTCTATTTATAACTTTTTAAAGGGATTTGAAAAAATACATTAATTTTCAATATAATTGAATATAATGAATATTAAAGAATTGCTTTTAAAACTCCTTGAATTTAAAACAATTTCCTCAAATACTGCGGAATTAAGAAAAATAGTTCTTTTTGTTGAAGAAATTTTTAAAAATAAAAATTTTTATATAGAGAAATTTGAAAGAAATGAAAAACCTTCAATTTATATCTCCTTTTATAAAACCTTTGAGCCAGAAATTCTTTTTTTAGGTCATCTTGATGTTGTTCCACCTGATAAGGAAAAGGAATGGATACCAAAGGAAGAAGGGGATAAAATATTTGCAAGAGGTGCTATGGATATGAAAAGTTCTTGTGCCACTTTAATTAAACTTTTCCTTGATCTCTATGAGGAAAAAAGAAGAGGCAATTTTGCTTTACTATTTACAACTGATGAGGAAATCGGAGGGAAAGATGGTGTTGAGTATGTTGTTTATTATAAAAATTTATTTCCAAAATTTGTTATAATTCCTGATGGTGGAATAAATTTTTCTCCTGTTATTGAAAGCAAAGGAGTTTTACATGTTGAAATAAATGCAAAAGGAAAATCCTGTCATGGTTCAACACCTTGGCTTGGTGAAAATTCAATAGAAAAATTGATGGATATATATAGGGAAATTAAAGAATGGATTTCAAAGGAGAGTGAAGGTAAAAATGGGGAAAAATGGCATCCAACAGTTAGTATTGGTGTAATAAAAGGTGGTAATGCTGTAAATAAGGTTCCTGATGATGCTTTTATGCAAATTGATTTAAGATTTCCCTATCCCTACAATTTAAATTATTTTGAAGAAAAATTAAAAGAAATTCTAAAAAAATATAAAGATGTTTCTTATAAAATGCTATCAAAAGGAGAAGCAGTTTATACAGATGTAAATAATGAATATATAAAAAAATTTAGTGAAGTTTATGAAAAGGTTTTAGGTAAGAAAATAAATTTTAGTAAAGAACATGGAGCAACTGATGGTAGATTTTTTGCAGGAAAAAATATTCCAGTTTTAATAATATATCCGATTGGTGGGGGTGTTCATTCAAAAGATGAATGGGTAAGTATTTCTTCCTGCGAAACTTTGTTAAATTTATTTAAGGAGTTTTTAAAAAATTATGAGGAAAGTTAGAGTTTCACTTTTACAACTTTCCACAAAACTTGGTAAAATTGAAGAAAATTATGAAAAAATTTTAAAGGGTATTGAATATTCCTTAAAAGAAAAAGCGGAAATAATAGTTACTCCTGAACTTGCAACAATTGGTTATGGTTCAGGAGATATATATCTTGATAAGGTAAGAGAAAATCTTGAAATTTTAGAAAAAATAAAAAAGATTGTGAAGGATTTTTATTTAATACTTGGATATATGGAAGAAGATAATAAAGGTTTTTTTTATAATTCTGCTGCTCTTATTTATAATGGTGAAATAATTGGTAATTATAGAAAGGTTCAACTTGTCAATTATAGATTATTTGATGAAAAGAGATATTTTAAGGCAGGAAATAGAATGCCTGTTTTTAAGACAAAGTTTGGTAAAATAGGTATTTTAATTTGTGAAGATGTATGGTTTCCAGAACCCCCAAGGGCAATGGCATTAAGAGGTGCAGAAGTTTTATTTGTAATAGGTGCATCACCTTTTGAAAGGAAAAAAGATGAAATATGGATAAACTATTTAAAGCAAAGAGTTTATGATAATATTTTACCTGTTTGTTTTTGTAATCAAGCAGGGTGTCAAGAAGGAATTATTTATATGGGTTTTAGTATGTATTTAAATGCAAGAGGAGAAATTATCTCTAAAGGTAAATTAATTGAAGAAGACATAGTGATTTTTGACCTTGACCTTGATGAATATAAAAGGATTAGAAGAAGGGATATAAGATTAAGGGAAGTAAGAAAAGAAGTTATAGAGGACCTTTTAAAGGCATGTGAGGAGATGGAAAATGAAGGAAATTAAATTTGATGAAAAGGAACTCAGGGTAATAGAAAAGGTTATAGTTGAATCAATAAAAACAAGAGTTTTAAAGGCAAATGCAAAAGGTGGTATTGTTGCACTTTCAGGTGGTGTTGATTCATCCCTTGTTCTTGTTCTCTCAAAAAAGGCACTTGATAAAAATTTACTTGCTTTAATAATGCCAGAAAAGGGTATTACACCTGAAAAGGATATTGAAGATGCAATTAAACTTGTTAAAAAAATTGATGTTGATTATGAAATAATTGAGATAAATGAATTTGTTGAAAAATTTTCAAGGGTTTTAAAAAGAGGGGAAAAGGAAGAAAGAGAATATTCAATTTACAATTTAAAGCCGAGAATAAGGATGATAATTAATTATCTTTATGCAAATACCTTAAATTATTTAGTTATAGGAACAACTAATAAAACAGAACTTCTTTTAGGATATGGGACAAAGTATGGTGACCTTGCTGCTGATATTTATCCAATAGGTGATTTATATAAAACACAGGTATGGCAACTTGCAGAATACCTTGGAATTGATGCTGAAATTGTTAAAAAGGTTCCTTCTGCAGGTCTTTGGAAAGGACAGACAGATGAAGAGGAAATTGGCTATACTTATAGTCAAATTGATTCTGTCTTATATTCACTTGTTGACCTTGAACTTTCTGTTAAAGAAACTTCTCTTATACTTGGAATTTCTGAAGAGGCAGTTTATGACCTTTATATAAGGATAGTTAAGAATGAGCACAAAAGAAGAACACCAACAATTACAAAGATTTCAAAAATGTGTCTTGATAAGGATTGGAAATATCCAGTTGAAAGGGAATGATTAAGGTTTTGGGAATAAATGGTTCTCCAAGAAAGGATGGAAATACTTCACTTTTGATAAATACTGTTCTTGAAATTGTCAAAAAAGAAGGAGCAGAAACAAATTTAATTCATCTTGTAGATTATCCAATTTCCTTTTGTATTGGTTGTTATTCAAAAGATAAAAATTTATGTAATCCAGAAGTTTTTAAAGAGATGCTTCCAAAAATTTATGAAGAACTCGTAAGTTCTCATGCTTATGTTTTTGGAACACCTGTTTATTGGTTTAGTATATCAGGTCTTATGAAAAATTTTATAGACCTTTTAACAGCCCTTGAAAACATTCAAAAAATTTTAGAAAATAAGGTTGCATCATGTGTTATATCTTATGAAGAGGATGGGGCAATAAATGCTGCTTCCCAGATAATCATTCCTTTAAATTTTATGGGAGTTTTAATTCCTCCATTTGCAATTACATATGCAAGAGGGAATCTTTTTTTAAAGGAAAACGAAGATACCATTAAAGAGCTTGAAATTATTGGTAAAAATCTTGTTAAATTTGCAAGGATTTTAAATGAAAATAAAAAAGGTAATCCTTAAAGGTTTTAAATCCTTTTTAGATAAGACGGAAATTATATTTTCACCAAGAATTACAATTGCAGTTGGTCCAAATGGTTGTGGAAAAACAAATATTTTTGAAGGAATTCTTTTTGCTCTTGGTGAAAAAAAACTCCAAAATTTAAGGGGGAATGCTTGGCAGGATTTAATTTTTTCTGGTAATGAAAAGATAAGGGGATTAGGTGTAGCAGAGGTTGCAATAATAATGGGGGAAAACGAAGAAGAAATTGAGATAAGAAGAAAAATTTATAAGGATGGGAAAATAGAAAATTATATAAATGGTGAATATATTTCTCATTTAAAATGGAATGATAAATTGTATGAAATTTTTCCAAAAGGGAATGGATATGCCCTTTTTAAAAATGAGGATATAGAAAAATTTATAATGGATGCTTCAAGATTTTTAAAGGAATTTATACATTCAGGGGCAGGAATTGAACTTTTTGAAAAGAAAAAGGAAACTTTAAAAAGGAGACTTTTAAAGGTTCAAAGAGAAGTAGTAAGGATAGAGGATATTTTAAGGGAAAGAGAAAGGAGAATTGATGAACTTGAAAAAGAAGTGGAAAGATTGAAAATTTATTGGGAAATAAAGGATAGGATAAGTTATTTAGAAAAAATGAAACTTTCAATAAGTTATTTTAATTTGAAAAAAGAGATTGCAAAAAAAGAAAAGGAAAAAGAAAAATATATTCAAGAAATGATGATGTATAAAGAAAAGGAAAAGGAATATGAAAGCGTGATTTCAAACATTAAGGAGAAAATTTCTCTTATAGATGAAAATATTAAAAATATAGAAGAAAAGGAAAATGAACTTCTTCAAAAGGAAAAGGACATTATTATTAAGAAAACTAAATTTATGGAAGAGAAAAAGAATTTGATTTTGCAAAAAGAAGATATGGAAAAAAGAAGAAAAAATCTTTTAAACATTTTAAATGAAATAAGGAATGATATTGAAAAAATTTCTATAAAGGATTTTGAATTTGATGAGGAAAATTTTAAAAAGTTAAGTTTTGAACTTAAATCTCTTCAAAATGAAATTTTAAAATTAGAAAGGGAAAAGGAAAAATTAAATTTAAGGAAATTTAGTTTGGAAGAAAATATAAAAATTTTAAAGGAAAGAATAAAAGAGAATAAAGAGAAATTTGAAAAAGAAAAGGAAAAGGAATTTAGTTTGAAAAATGAAATTGAAGTTTTATTAGAGAAAATAAAAGAAAGGGAAAATTTGAATGATGAAAATATAAAGAAATTGCGTGCTTTAAATGAAGAAATTGAAAAAAGGGAAAATGAAATTTTAAATATAGAAGTTAATTTAAAAAATCTTTTGGCAAAATTGAAATATGTTGAAGAAGAAATAAATTTAAAGGATGAAAAAATTTTCCTTAATTTTATTGATAAAGATGATGAAAGAAATTTAATTTTTGAAAAAATATTTTTTTATCCTGTTTTATCTTATAAGGATATACTTTCAGAAAAAAAACAAAGAGAAAAATTTTTGATAGAAGAAAAAATAAAGGATTTCATTAACTCTCAAATATCAAAAATTTCAAAGGTAGAAAATCTTAAAGAATTTCTTAAAGATGTTTCAAAACTTGAGGAAGAAAAAATTTATATTACAGAAGATGAATATTTAATTGAAAAGGGATTTATTGTTGAAAAGATAAAAAAGGAAACTATTTTAAAAATAAAGGAAAGGGAAGAAATTAAAAGAAAGATTGAAGAAGAAAAAGAAAAGATAAATAAGATTTTAGAAGAGAATAAAAAAATGAAGGAAGAAAGAGAAATATTAAAGAAAAGAATTGAAGAAATTGATAAGAAAATACTTGAAGAAAAAAAGAATTTAAGGATTAAGGAATCAGAATATGAAATAGTTAACTTTAATTTAAAAAATTTTGAAAATAGGATAAATAATGGTGGAATTGAAATTGAAAATACTCAAAAAGAAATGAATTTTATAAAAGAAGAGATTTATAGAATTCAAAAAGAAATTAAAGAAAAAGAAAGGAAAAAAGAAGAGATTGAAAAGGAATATGAAAAATTGGAAGTTATTTTTAAAGAAAAGGAAAAATTAAATTATTTAAAAAAGATGGAGGAAAGAACTTTAAAAGAAATTGAGGAAGTAGAAGGAAAAATAAAGGAAATTGATGAAAAATATGAATTTATTTTAAAAGAAATTGATGAGATTTTAAAGGAAGAGGAGGAATTTTTAAAAGTTAAAGAAAAAATTAAAGAGGAAAAGGAAAAAATTTTAAAAGAGAAAAAGGAAATTGAAGAAGAAAAGGAGAAAATTTTAGAAAAGATTAAAGAAAATGAGAAGAAAATTGAGATGGTAAAAGAGGAAATTTTCAAAATTGATGCAAAAATAGAAAATTTAAAGGAAAAAATCCTTGAATTCCCTCCTGATTTAGAAGAAATTTCTTCTTTTACACCTGTTAAAAAAATAGATGAGGAATTAGAACTTTTAAAGAAAAGATTATTTGAATTTCATGATGTAAATCTCGCTGCAGAAAAGGAATACAATAAAGAAAAGGAAGAATATAATAAAATGAATGAGGCATTAAAAGATGTTAAAATTTCAGAAGAAAAGATAAAGGAAGGAATAAAAATTTTGGATGAAGAAGCAAAAAGAAGGTTTTGGAATATATACAATGGTTTTAAAAATAATTTAAAGGATGTTGCAAAATATTTACTTGAAGGAGATGTTTATATAGAACTTGAAAATCCCTCTGACCCTTTAAATTCTGAATTCATAATAAAGGCAAGTCCTTATGGAAAGAGAATAAAAAGTATTCCTTTACTTTCAGGAGGTGAAAGAGCACTTTTAGCCCTTACAATAATATTTTCTTTATATAAAACAAGTCCTGCTCCTTTTTGTATTTTAGATGAAGTAGATGCTGCACTTGATGATGCAAATACATTAAAGTTTGTTAACTTTATTAAAAACTTATCCTCAAATACTCAATTCTTTATAATAACTCATAATAAAAGGACAATGGAAGCAGCAGAAATTTTATATGGTGTTTCAATGGAAGATGGAATTTCAAAGGTATTTTCTTTAAAACTTGAAAAATAATTATTATATAATAAAAAACTTATGAAAATTGAAAAATTAAAAGAAGAAATTTTTTCCTTAAAATCTTTACTTGTTTTAACAGGTGCAGGAGTTTCTCAAGAAAGTGGAATACCAACTTTTAGAGGAGAAGAGGGATTATGGAAAAATTATAATCCACAAGAACTTGCAACACCTTATGCCTTTGAAAAAAATCCAAAACTTGTATGGGAATGGTATAATTTTAGAAGGGAAATAATTTTAAAGGCAAAACCAAATCCTGCCCATTTTGGAATTAAAAAACTTGAAGATATTATACCTGAATTTTTACTTGTAACACAAAATGTTGATGACCTTCATAAAGAAGCGGGTTCAAAAAAAATTCTTGAACTTCATGGAAACATATTTAGAACAAGATGCACAAAATGTAATAGAAAAGAATTTAAAAAGGAAATTTTAAGAGAAATTCCTCCAAAATGTAAGGATTGCGGAGGTCTTTTAAGACCAGATGTTGTATGGTTTGGAGAAAGCATTGATGAAGAAATTTTTTCAAAAATTTTAGATTTTTCTTTAAAATGTGAAGCAATCTTAGTTGTTGGAACATCAGCAGTAGTTTATCCTGCTGCTTCAATTCCCTTTATTGTTAAAAATAATGGTGGAAAAGTTTTTGAAATAAATTTAGAACCAACTCAAATTTCAGAAATAGCAGATATAAGTATTTTTGGAAAAGCAGGTGAAATTTTCCAAAAACTAACTTGACAAAATATGCATATTTTTTATATAATTAACTAAATTAAAAAGGAGGGTATGATGAAAAAAATTATAAAAATCTTAATTTTAAGTTTTCTCATAAATAAAGGTTATGCTGATGAAATTGAAGAAATAAGAGAAAAAATAAATGAATTAAAAAAAGAGATACAAAAACTTGAAAGTTTAATTAATAAAAATGATTTAAAAG
>Ga0197143_1001276_pt1 | contig 21711 bp, 20 predicted proteins | sample GBS70_MetaG_FD_148603 | JGI IMG/M metagenome (GOLD analysis project Ga0197143, IMG submission 148603) | Sediment microbial communities from Great Boiling Springs, Gerlach, Nevada, United States - GBS 70_MetaG | ecosystem: Environmental > Aquatic > Thermal springs > Hot (42-90C) > Sediment...
CTGTGAAAACTGCAAGGGCGATGGGCAGATCAAGATCGAGATGCATTTTCTCCCGGATGTCTATATTACATGTGATGTATGTAAGGGAAAAAGGTATAACAGAGAAACTTTAGAAGTAAAACTCAAAGGGAAAAACATAGCAGATGTTCTTGATATGAGCGTAGAAGAAGCACTTGAGTTTTTCAGGCATTTTCCCTCAATTAAGCGAAAGCTTCAAACGCTTTACGATGTGGGTCTGGGTTATATCAAACTTGGTCAGCCGGCAACTACACTTTCAGGTGGGGAAGCCCAGCGGGTAAAGCTGGCAGCTGAGCTTTCAAAAGTTGCTACAGGCAAAACAGTTTATATTCTGGATGAACCCACTACCGGCCTGCATTTTGATGACGTAAGAAAGCTGCTGGAAGTCCTTCAGAGGCTGGTTGATGCTGGCAACACCGTAATTGTTATTGAGCACAATCTTGATGTTATCAAAACAGCCGACTGGATTATCGATCTTGGCCCTGAAGGAGGGGACCAGGGTGGGGAGCTTATATTTGCCGGTCCTCCGGAAGAAATTATTAATTGCCCACGCTCCTATACTGGCAAATACCTTGCAAAGCATCTTCAAAAGGAGCTTTTAAGAACCTAGGACTCTGCCCATGACATTAAAAGTAAATCCTGAGCTCAGTCAACAGATAGAAAAACTGCCCGATCTGCCAGGTGTGTATTTGTTTAAAAATGAATCAGGCAGCGTCATCTACGTCGGCAAAGCAAAGTCGATTAAAAAAAGGATAAAGAATCATTTTTCGAGGCCGGTAGACCCAAAGCACGAGGCCATGTTAGCCGAGGTTCAGGACATCGATTATCTGGTGGTAGCTAACGAGATAGAAGCTCTTCTTCTTGAATATAACTTGATTAAAAAGCACCGACCAAAATACAACGTGCTTTACCGTGACGATAAATCTTACCCTTACCTTGCAGTTACAGTTAAGGATGAATGGCCGCGACTGATTTTAACCAGGAACCTGAACCTTTCAGGAGCCCGTTATTTTGGTCCCTATCCAAAAGCTTCTGCTGCAAGGGAAGTGCTGAATTCACTTCTTAAACTTTTTCCTCTTCGTACCTGTAGAGGGGCTGTGCTGGGCAAAAAGGGACAATCACCCTGCCTTCTTTATCATCTTAAAAAGTGTGCTGGCCCCTGCATCGGTGTTGCTGATCGAAAGGAGTACATGAAGCATGTAGAAGAGGTTATAAGCTTTCTTTCAGGAAAAAGCGACAGGCTTATTGAAGAACTTGAAAGGAAAATGTTTGAAGCAGCTAACAGGCTTGAATTTGAAAAGGCTGCTGCCTATCGTGAAAAGCTTCTGGCGGCTCGCTACATAGCTTCCCAGCAGCGAGTGGTTCTTGAAGACAGGATTAGTGTAGATGTTTTCGGTTATTACGAACCTTTAAGTTCCTCGGATAGTTATGTAAGAATTCTTCAGGTTAGAGAGGGCAGAATTATTGGTGCTTACGGTTATGCGTTTAGCGGGCTGTTATATGAACAGGCAATTAAAGAAAGCTTTTATCTTTTCTACAGTCAGAACCAGGATGTGCCGCGTGAGGTTCTGCTGCCGTATCGCATATCAACCGATGTTACGGCAGAACTCGCTTCTTTTCTAAAGAAGGTTTCAGGAAAAAAAGCTAGTATAAAAACACCTTTACGTGGTCGTAAAAAGAAGCTGCTTCAGGTTGCGGCTGAAAATGCTGCTTCTTATTATTTCTGGTTCAAGTTTCAACATCGTGCTTCACTGGAGCGGACCCGGCAGGCAATTGAAGAACTGGCTGAGCTGCTCGAACTTAAGCGATTGCCTCTTTTTATTGAATGCTATGACATGTCTGGTTTTCGGGAAGAGAACCCGGTGGGTGCAATGGTGGTCTTCAGGGATGGCCAACCCGACAAGAAATTTTATCGCAGATTTAAAATAAAAAGCGGCTCTAAGAGCGATTATCATAAGATGGTTGAAGTGCTCGGCCGTCGGTTTGCAAAGCTAGGGGCTTCAGAAGATAAGGCGTTTGCACGCAGGCCGGACTTAATAATCCTTGATGGTGGCAGAAGTCAGCTGGCTGCTGCTTTGAAGGCAGTTAAGGACATTGGTATGGAAGATTTACTTGAGAAAACTGACATCATTGCAGTGGCAAAGCCTGATGACCACATTTACAAGCTGGACAGAACAGAACCAATTGTGCTTCCGTCAGGAAGTGAAGCGCTTAAACTTATTCAAAGGATCAGAGACGAAGCTCACCGCGTAACTGTAGGTTATTTCCGTTCGCTTGAAGAGAAAAGGATAAAGATGTCCGTGCTTGATACAATTAAAGGCATAGGTCCCCAGAGGAAGAAGAAACTGCTTGCATATTTCGGTGACTTGGAGGGTATTAAGAGAGCCAGTCTGCTTGAGCTTCAAAAAGTGGTTCCCAGGAACGTTGCCTTAAAGATTAAGGAGGTTTTAGATTCACAGTGAAAAGACTTTCATTTCCTTTCGCTTCTTACTGGTTTAATGTCATCTTTAACAAGGATAAAATAGAAAGTTCCAGGTTTTCCCTAAAGCCGGAATTTAAGCCTTTTTTTGAAGAGGAAAAAAATCTTTTTGTCAGGAGAATAGCTGCAGGGCTTGAGGAATACCTTTTAACCGGACAGTTCAGGTCAGACGAATTTCAACTCAACCTTGGTATATATCCTCCTTTTTTTCGCAGAGTGTACGCGGAGCTCATGAAGCTGCCTCCCGGTCAGACAATAACCTATAAGGAGCTTGCCAGCCGCGCGGGCAGCCCTAATGCGGCGAGAGCTGTAGGTCAGGCAATGATGAGAAATCGTCACCAGTTATTTATACCCTGTCATCGGGTTGTGGGTGCACGTTGGATAGGTGGTTGGTCTGGCATACCCGGGCTTAAGGAATTTCTGCTTTTCCTTGAGAGCAAACAGCGGAGAGTTTAAAATCAAATCTATGAAGTTTCTTGCAAAAATAGTTTTAAATGCGATCTTTTTTATTCTTCTCTCTCTTACCATCCCGAGTTATATTACCGTCGACGGTCTTTCTGCATCGCTGGCAGCATCGCTGCTTTTTGCCCTTGTGAATGCTTTTTTAAGGCCCATACTTGTTTTGCTGACACTGCCGCTAAACATTTTGACTTTTGGGCTATTTTCATTTATAACAAACGGCCTGTTGATTTATCTTGTATCTGCAATTTTGCGACCTGCATTTGGCGTCTCCGGTTTCTGGGAGGCGGTTTTAATTGCCTTTTTGATTTCTATCTTTAACAGTGTACTAAACCGGTGGCTGGAGAATGACTGAAACGAACTCAAATAAGCACACTGGCATCGACCTCATCATTGTGACAGGCATGTCGGGTGCCGGTCGTACAGAAACCATGCGTGCTCTTGAGGATATAGGGTTTTACTGTGTCGATAATTTGCCCCCCAGGTTCATTTTAAATCTGGTTGAACTCCTGGAGCTTGAACCGCGCAATATCAGACAGGTTGCTGCTGCCTGCGATGTCAGAAGTAAGGATTATTTTCCGGAGCTTCTGGAAGTAATTTCAGAACTCAAAAGGAGAAAAATTAATTACAAGATCATTTTTCTTGAAGCTGAAGACGAAGTGCTGGTAAAACGTTTTAAGCGTGAAAGGCGGCGTCATCCGCTGGCAGAGGGCGGCAAAATAGTTGATGGAGTCCAAAAAGAGCGCAAGATTCTTGAAAATCTGCGTGAGATTGCTGATTACATCATAGACACATCAAACTTCGAGCTTTACCAGTTAAAAGAAAAAATTAAAAACATTGTTGCTGGCAGCGAAGGTGTAAACCTTCTGATAACTGTTGAATCCTTCGGCTTTAAGTTTGGTTTGCCGCTTGATTCAGACATCGTTTTTGACGTAAGGTTTTTACCCAACCCCTACTACATTGAGGAGCTTAAAGATAAAACCGGCCTCCAGAAAGAAGTGAGCGAATACGTGCTTAAAAACAAGGATGCCCAGGAGTTTCTTACCAGAGTATTTGATCTGCTTGATTTTTTGATTCCCCGGTATGAGAAAGAAGGTAAAACGCATCTTGCAATTTCTATTGGTTGCACGGGCGGCAAACACCGATCTGTGGCTATTGCCGAAGAAATCGCATCTTATCTACGGCGAAAGAATATCAAAGTAACGGTGAGCCACCGTGACATTGAAAAGGAAGCCTAAAGTAGCCTGTCTGGGAGGCGGCACAGGCTTACCTGTGGTGTTGCGCTCCCTTGAGGGCATTGCTCAAAGAGTTTCTATAGTAAACATGGTTGATGACGGGCGAAGTACTGGCCTTTTGAGACGCAGGTATGGACTTCCTGCAATTGGTGATCTGAGAAATTCGCTGGTAGAACTTGCACGCGAACGTGAACTTGCCCAGGCGTTTAACTTTCGCTTTGAATACGGCCCTTTAGCACCTCATTCTGCTGGTAATATATTGCTGGCTGCTTATTTAATTCAGAACAATAATAACGTTATGAGCATGGTTGACTGTTTTTCCAGAGTTTTAAAAACTGACGGAAGAGTTATTCCTGCCTGTCAGGAACCGATCATCCTGGTTGGGGAGACAAAGAATGGTAGAAAAGTGCGGGGACAGGTGAATGTTAGCCATACTCGAGGCATTAAAAGGGTCTGGATAGAACCGGCTGTAAAGGCGACTCCAGAAGCTATTGAAGCAATTGAAGAAGCGGATTACATAATTATTGCTCCTGGAAGCCTCTATTCAAGTATTTTAGCTGTGCTACTTACTGGCGAGATTGGAAAAAGGGTGCTTGAGTCGAAGGCAAAAAAAATCTGGATCATGAATGTAGCCAACGAGAGAAACGAAACTTTTCGATATCGGGCAAGAGATTACGTAGCAGCTATAAGAGGGCACTTCAGCGATTTTTACGTTGATTATTTGCTGTTTTCGAAACCACCAAAAAAATTTACTAAACTTGTCCGATTGGTTAAACTAGATATTGAAGAGTTAAAAACAGTTTCTAGAAAGCTCATAATCAGTGATTTTGTTAATGAAGACGAACCTGAAAAGCACGACGACAAAAAACTCAGACAGGCTTTGAAAAAAATTTTCAGGCTGGAAGGAATTAGTTGAGCTTTACGGTTGAAGTTTTAGAGGAAATAGCTAAAGTAGCAGAAGAAGACCCTGAACTGTTGCTAGCTGAATTTATTGGTTTTATTACTGTAGGTGGCTACATCAGACTAGGTCGGTCCGGTCCGGAGCTCATCATCAAGGTGCCGCGTCCCGTTTCGGCACGGCGCATCATCAAAACGGTAAGAACGCTTTTTAATGTAGAAATTGAACCCGTTATCCAGGTTGAAAATGCATTTGAAAAGTGGTACGAAGTAGCTTTCAAGGGCGAAGAAATTTTTTCCAGGCTGGAGCAGTTGGGTCTTCTCAGCGGACTTAATGGAATAAACGTTAGGGCTATCAGCAAGCATTACCAGAAGAAAAAACCTTTAATAAATGCTTTTTTACGTGGAGTTTTCCTCGTTGGTGGCTATGTGCAACACCCGAGGCAGGGGCGTGATCTGGAAATAGCCTTTCCGGATGAAGAAACGCAGAAGTTAATTGCAGATTTTTTTAAATCTGAGGGTTTCAAGGCCGGTTTGCGCTATCGTAAACACAAGTACTACATTTACCTGAAGAATTACGAAGATATTAAAAACTTCCTGAGAAGAGTGGGGGCACAAAATTCAAGCTTTAAGTTTGAAGAGCAGCAGACATTTAATGAAATGAAGAACTATGTCAATCGGCAGGTCAATTTTGAAAAGGCTAATGTTCAGAGGATGGTCAACAGCGCTTTCAGGCAGATAGAAGCCATTTTGACTGTTGAGAAAATTATAGGCATCAATAACCTAACTCCAGCCCTCAGAGAAGCAGCTAATTTGAGGCTTAAATACCCTGAACTTTCGCTTGAAGAACTAGCAAAGAAAGCTAAAACCAGGCTTACTAAGTCTGGTCTTAGCCATAGGTTAAAAAGGATTCAAAAATTGGCAGAAACTTTGGAAACTCAAAAAAAGGGAGCTGATGTCGAATGGCAGTAAAAGTAGGTATTAATGGTTTTGGAAGAATTGGCAGGCTGTTTTTGAGAGCTGCTTTAAAAAGGGATGATGTTGAGGTTGTAGCTGTGAATGACCTTACAACGCCAGATGTTCTTGCTCACCTTCTTAAGTATGATTCCATTCATGGAAGGTTTGAGGGAGAAGTTTCTGCTGGTGCCGATTATCTCATGGTTAACGGTCGGAAGATAAAGGTCTTTTCTGACCCTGATCCTGCAAAAATTCCTTGGGAGGATGAGAATGTTGATGTTGTAGTTGAAAGTACGGGTCGATTTACCGACGGAGAAAAAGCAAAGGTTCACTTGCGAGGAACGGTTAAAAAGGTTGTAATTTCTGCTCCAGCAAAAAATGTTGATTTAACCGTGGTTCTCGGTGTCAATGAAGATCAACTGAGGTCAGAGCACACCGTTATTTCCAATGCTTCCTGTACGACCAACTGTCTGGCGCCCATGATTCGGGTGCTTCAAAAAAATTTTGGAGTAATTGAAGGTTTTATGACCACTGTCCATGCGTATACCAACGATCAGAGAATTCTTGATGCACCTCATAAAGATCTGAGACGTGCAAGAGCAGCTGCAGCTTCCATTATTCCTACGACTACAGGTGCTGCCCGGGCTATAGGGCTTGTCATTCCCGAACTTAAAGGCAAACTGGATGGAGTTGCTCTGCGGGTGCCAACGCTTGATGGTTCAATTGTTGACCTCAATGTAAGGCTTGAAAAAGATGTTTCCATTGAGGAGGTTAATACTGCTTTTAAAGAGGCTTCTGAGACTTACCTGAAGGGGATTCTTGAGTATACGGAAGACCCAATTGTCTCCGCTGATATTGTCGGCAATCCTCATTCATGCATATTTGATGCTTTAAGCACGATGAAAATAGGAAACTTCTATAAGCTTTTTGGATGGTACGACAATGAATGGGGTTATTCAAATCGCCTCGTAGAACTTGTGGTTTATCTGAAAAAGTTTTTCTAGTTTGGAGGTCAGATGAAAAAGTTTAATAAACTTACCATCAGGGATTATGACCTTAAAGAAAAGAAGGTGCTCGTAAGAGTTGATTACAACGTACCCCTTACCGAGGAAGGTCAGGTAGCTGATGATACACGCATCCTGGCTACCCTTCCAACCCTTCGCTATCTTTTAAATAAAAGGGCTCGTATTATTCTGGTTACCCATCTCGGAAGACCAAAGGGCTACGACCCACGGTTAAGGGTAGATCCTCTTGCTGAAGCACTTTCGCGTTATCTCGGACGTCCTGTCAGAAAAATCGATAGAACCGTTGGAGATGAGGTAAGAGCTTTTGTTGAAATCATGAAACCGGGTGACGTTGTTTTTCTTGAAAATATCAGGTTTCATAAAGAAGAAAGGGAAAACGATCCTGAATTTGCCCGTGAGCTTGCCTCTCTGGCTGATGTCTACGTCAATGATGCTTTTGGGACCGCGCACCGTAACCATGCCTCTGTAGTTGGTGTGGCAAAATATCTGCCGGCTCTTGCAGGACTTTTACTTGAACGTGAAGTCATACATCTTTCCAAGCTGCTTGAATCGCCCGTAAGGCCTTTCCATGCGGTACTTGGTGGCAACAAGATTTCTGATAAACTGGGTGTGATTCGCAAATTTCTTCAGATTGTTGATTCTCTCTACATAGGCGGAGGAATGTGCTTTACTTTTCTGAAAGCTATGGGTTACAACGTTGGTCAGTCACTTGTATGGGAAGATTACCTGGATGAAGCAAAAGCAATACTCGAGGAAGTTAAAAATGGAAATGCAAAGTGCAGGTTTTACCTGCCGGAAGATGTGGTTCAGGCTCCCGAAATAACCGAATCGGCACCAATAAAGGTGACCAAGGTGGAAGAGTTTTATGATGACTGGAAGGGTCTTGATATAGGACCAGCAACGATTAAAAAGTACACTGAAAACCTTGCGCAGGCAAAAACAATATTCTGGAACGGTCCTATGGGTGTTTATGAGATCGAAAAGTTTGCAAAGGGAACCGAAGCGATTTGCGAGACGCTTGCGTACTCTGAAGGCACAACAATTGTGGGTGGCGGTGATTCCGACGCAGCCTTAAGGGAGTTTGGATATTCTGGTTTAATGTCTTTTGTCTCTACCGGTGGAGGAGCAAGCCTGAAGTTTCTTGAAGGAGAAACTTTGCCGGGAATTGAGGTGCTTCTTGACCGCAAGTAGGAGGGCAGAATATGAAAGCAAACAGAAAAAGAATTCCCATAGTTGCAGCAAACTGGAAGATGAATAAAACCTGTGCCGAGACGGTAGCGTATCTTTCCAGGTTGCTCTACTCACTCGAAGAACTCAATGGCACGGTTGAAATATTGATCTTTCCGCCTTTTACAGCCCTGAGAACAGCTACCACCTATCTCGAAAATGAGAGGAAAACTGATATTTTTCCATTAATTGGAGCTCAGAACATGCACTGGGAGCTCAAGGGGGCTTATACCGGTGAGGTTTCTCTGGTCATGCTATTAGAGTTAGGTATCAAGCATGTCATCCTTGGTCACTCTGAAAGAAGGAGAATTTTTAATGAAACAAATGATATCGTTCTCAAAAAAGTAAAAGCAGCAGCGGCACATGGAGTTGTGCCGCTAATTTGCGTTGGTGAGACTCTTGAAGAAAGGAACGAGAAAAAAACGGAAGAGGTACTAAAAAACCAGCTTGTTGACATCCTTGAATTTTTTAAGGAAAGTGGATTTAACGATTTTATTATTGCTTACGAACCTGTCTGGGCAATTGGAACAGGCATAGCAGCAAGTCCTGAAGAGGCAAATGATGCCTGCCGCTTTATCAGGGCACTTGTCGGAAGCTACCTATCACCGGAGGTTGCTTCACGGATTAGAATTCTCTACGGTGGCAGTATTGATGAAAACAACTTCGAGGGCTTCTTGCTTGAACCGGATATTGACGGCGGACTGGTGGGAAGTGCGTCGCTTGACGTGGAAAAGTTTGTTAAGCTGATCAGGATGGCGGTCAAACATGCCTGAAATGATGCGCCCCAGGCCGTTTGTGCTTATAGTTCTTGATGGATGGGGCATAAGCGAGCCATCATCCCATAATGCAATTTATGTTGCCCGCACGCCTAACATTGATTATCTCAGCAGTAATTATCCATTTGCCAGGCTCGGTTCAAGCGGTCTGGATGTCGGTCTGCCGGAAGGGCAGATGGGCAATTCAGAGGTGGGCCACCTTAACCTCGGCGCTGGTAGAATTGTTTATCAGGACTACACAAGGATCAATCTAGCCATTAAAGACGGAAGCTTTTTTGAGAACCCGGTGTTGAACGAGGCTTTTGATTACGCAAAAGAACGCGGTGGGAGGGTCCATTTCCTGGGACTTGTTTCAGATGGTGGTGTTCACAGCCACATTAAACACCTTTTTGCGCTGCTGGAACTAGCTCAGAGAAAAGGTCAGCCGCAGGTATATGTTCACGCCTTTCTTGACGGACGGGATACTCCACCTAAAAGTGCCCTATCTTATATCGGGGAGCTTGAAGAGTTCATAAAGTTAAAAAAAACCGGAAAGATAGCAACAGTTTCCGGGCGCTATTATGCCATGGACCGCGATAAGCGCTGGGAACGAACAAGAAAGGCATTTGAGGCAATAGCTTTTGCAAGAGGACCAATAGAGCTATCAGCCTTGGCGGCGGTTGAAAATGCCTATGCAAGAGGGGAAACAGATGAGTTTGTTATACCAACTGTTATTGATGGTTATTCCGGAGTTAAACCAGGCGATGCAATGATCTTTTTTAATTTCAGACCGGACCGTGCGCGGCAAATAACCAGAGCTCTTGCTCTGGAGAGCTTCAATGAGTTTGATCGGGAAAGTTATCGTCCGGATATATACTTTGTCTGCATGACAGAATATGACGCAACCTTTAACCTTCCTGTGGCTTTTCCACCGGAAAAATTAAAAAATATACTTGCTGATGTTCTGGAAAGGGAGGGGTTGACTCAACTCAGGATCGCTGAAACTGAAAAGTATGCCCACGTTACTTTTTTCTTTAATGGAGGAGAGGAAAAACCAAGAAAAAACGAGGAGCGGATCCTTATTCCATCGCCAAAGGTAGCAACCTATGATTTAAAGCCCGAAATGAGCGCTTATGAAGTTACCGAAACGTTAATTGAGAAAATACGGTCAAACAGATATGATTTTATTCTTGTAAACTATGCTAATGCAGACATGGTGGGTCACACAGGAGTTTTTGAAGCTGCTGTCAAGGCTGTAGAGGCTGTTGACAGGTGCGTAGGAAAGGTTGTGGCTGAAACCCTTAAGGTAGGAGGAGAACTGATCATAACGGCAGATCACGGAAATGCCGATAAAATGCTTGAACTCGAAAACAGCAAACCTTCACCTCATACAGCTCATACAACTTCAGACGTTCCTTTTATATTTGTGTCAGATCGAAGGTCAGCTCTGTTGAGGCCTAGGGGAATCCTTGCTGACGTGGCCCCAACAATTCTGCACGCGCTTTCGATTGAAAAACCAGATGAAATGTCCGGTTCATCGATGGTAATAAAGTTTGTAAAAAGAAAACAAAAAGAAGGAGTGGTTTAGATGCTCTATGCTGTTCTTGTTGTTCATGTTTTATTAAGCATTGCCCTGGTGATTTCTATTTTGTTACACAACCCTCAGGGAGCCGGTCTGAGCTCGGATTTTACCTCCAGTTTGGGTTACGGCGGAAAAACTTTGCTTGAACGTTACCTTGATAGGATTACTATTGGCCTTGGAATTGGACTTGCTATTACTACTTTTTTGCTGCTTTTTCTCTATAGGTAATTAAATTTCTAAAAGGAAGGAGGTGAGAAAGTTTGAGCAGGAAAACAGCCAAAAAAAATGGTAAGGGAGGTGCCGGATTGAAGAAAAAAGCTTTAATAGTTCTTCTTGCTGTCGTGTTTGTGTTATCAGCTTCCATGTTCGCCGGGTGTGCTAAAAAGGAAGAAGGCGGGAAAAAAGAGGAAACCAAAAAGGAAGAGCCAGTAAAGGGAGGAACTTACTACCATCCTCTTTATGCTGATCCAGTGTCCCTCGACCCAGCTCATATTTCAGAATCAGAGAGCTTCAGAGTTGGTACCGCTATTTTCGAGGGTCTGGTAAAGTATGACCCCAAAACTCTTGAGATTAAGCCTGCACTGGCTGAAAGCTGGGAAGTAAACGAGGACGCTACCGTATTCACCTTTAAGATTCGTAAGGGAGTTAAGTTCCATAACGGCAAGGAAGTAACTGCAGCTGACTTTAAGAAAGCCTGGGAAAGGGCCTGTGCAAAAGACACTCAGTCTGAAGTTGCTTACATTCTTGCTCCTATCAAGGGTTTTGACGAGATGCAGAAAGGTGAGGCTAAAGAGCTTTCCGGCGTCAAGGTTGTTGATGACTACACTCTTGAAGTAACCTTAAAGTACCCATTTGGCGAGTTTGTCCAGACTCTCGGTCACCCGGTAGCTTCAGTTTACCCTGTCGAAGAGGCTGAAAAGGCTGTAAAAGAAAAGAAAGTCTGGGAAAACCCGATCGGAACAGGTCCATTCAAGTTTGTCAGCTGGAAGCACAACCAGGAAGTCGTCGTTGAAAGAAACCCTGATTACTGGGGCGAAGAACCCTATCTTGACAAGGTTGTCTTCCGTGTCTTCGATGACGAAAATACTGCTTTCCTCGAGTTTAAAGCTGGAAACCTGCATGAGTGCGGCATTCCTACAGGTCAATATAAGGCTACCAAGGCGGACCCGACTTATGGTCCAATGGTCATTACTGGTCCTGAACTCGCACTTTATTACTATGGTTTCAACATGGAAAAAGGAGTCTTTGCTAAAGACAAAAACCTAAGGCTTGCCATCGAATATGCAACTGACCGTGACGCCATCATCAACACAGTTATGGAAGGAATTCCTGCTCCGGCAACGGGCATTGTTCCTAAGGGAGTTCCTGGTTATGTAGAAGGACAGTCCCCGTACACTTATGATGAGGAAAAAGCAAAGGAATACTGGGAAAAATCGAGCAAACCTGCTGAAATCACCCTGTGGTACAACACCTCTGAGGGTCACCAGAAAATCGCTGAAGCAGCTCAGGCCGGCTACAAGAAGATTGGAATCAACGTCAAGCTTACCAACCTTGAATGGGGCACTTACCTGGATAAGGTAATGAAAGGCGAGTGCGAATTCTTCCGCATGGGCTGGATTGCCGATTATCCATCAATGGACAACTTCCTCTATCCTCTGTTCCATTCTTCGGAAAAAGGCAACAACAATATGACATTTTATTCCAACCCCGAAGTTGACAAGCTGCTTGAAGAGGCAAGAAAAGAAACCGATGATGAAAAACGCTATGAGCTTTATCGTAAAGCTGAGAAGATGATCCTCGAGGATGCTCCCATCGTTCCGATTTACTTCTACCGTTACGCAATTGTTGTTCAGCCTGAGGTTAAGAACTATGTAAGATCTGCAATGGGGCTCGTGCCCTTTGAGCAGATCTGGCTGGCGAAAAAGTAGAGCAAGGAGCGATTCGCCTGTCGGCGCCTTTAAAAAGGCGCCGACAGGCTTTACAAGTTATGAATTTCTTTTACAATGTTGATGTTTTTGGCTCAGAACTCTTAAAGGGTGATGGAGTCTGTTTAGATTCATTGTTAGAAGAATAGCGCAGTTAATACCGATAGTTATTGGTATTACCTTCATTACATTTATGCTACTTTATCTTATCCCGGGCGATCCTGCTAGGATGATTGCTGGCAAAAATGCCACGCCTGAAATGCTTCAGGCAATCAGGCATGAACTCGGGCTGGATCAGCCCTGGTACAAACAATACTTAAACTATTTATGGAAAATAGTTCATCTTGATTTTGGTAACAGCTACAGGTACAAGAGGCCTGTAGCCGAAATTATTTTTGATGCAGCCCCGAAAACGGCACAGCTGGCCATTACTGCTGTTTTAATAGAGGCGATTCTCGGTATTATCGCAGGGGTTATCTCGGGAGTCAAGAGGTATAGTTTTGTAGATACTTTAATTACCGTTTCGGCGCTGGCAGCATCAGCTATTCCCATTTACTGGCTGGGCATGATGCTTCAGTACTGGTTTGGTCTCAAGCTAAAACTGCTGCCTATTTCGGGTTATGGAACGCCAGCGCACCTTATTTTGCCTTCAATAGCGCTTGCGACTTCTTCAACTGCTCTTGTTGCTTTAATGACGCGTTCAAGCTTTTTAGAAGTGAGTTCCATGGATTTTGTAACAACAGCCTATGCTAAAGGATTGCCGAAGTGGAGGGTTATTTTTATTCACATTTTGCGCAATGCAATGATACCTGTGGTAACCGTTATTGGTCTTGATCTTGCATCACTTATGGGCGGAGCCGTTTTAACGGAAACTGTTTTTAGCTGGCCTGGTATTGGAAGGACTATTTATCAGGCTATATTAATGCGCGATGCTCCCATAGTCCTTGGAGGAACTCTTTTTCTGGCAATTGTATTTGTAGTGGTTAACTTTATTGTTGACATCATCTATGCAATTTTGGACCCCAGGATCAGGCTGGAGGCTTAAAGTTTGGAACCGCGTGAGCTTGAAATTCTTGAAAATGTAAGTGAGCTTGAACAAAAAGCTCTTGTATCACCTAATAGGCAGATTATTAACCGCTTCAAGAAAAATAAGCCGGCTGTATTTGGTTTAATAATTGTGCTCATTTTAGTAATTGTTGCTATCTTTGCTCCTTTTATAGCGCCCTATCCTTACGATAAAGTTAATTACAAGGAATCTCTCAAACCGCCTTCCGCAAAGCACTGGCTGGGTACAGATCTCCTTGGAAGGGATGTATTTTCAAGAATAGTTTATGGTTCCCGGGTTAGCCTGGAGGTTGGCATCATAGCAGTTGCTATTTCAGTGACCATAGGTGTTACCCTGGGACTTATTTCGGGCTATTTTGGTGGCTGGATAGATGCTTTAATAATGAGACTTGTTGATATTACCTACTCTTTTCCGTTTCTGTTGTTTGCCATTGCCATCATGACCATTCTTGGACCAGGTTTGATTAATGTTTTTATTGCCATAGGAATTATAAACTGGGCATGGTTTGCACGTGTAACCAGGGGTTCTGTCCTTTCAGCTAAAGAACAGGAGTATGTGCTGGCGGCTGTTGCCATGGGAGCTTCCCCTCTAAGGATCATGTTTAAACACATCATGCCAAATGTGATTGCTCCTGTAATAGTAGGTACAGCTTTGAATTCAGGTTATGCTATTCTTGCGGAAGCAGCACTTTCATTTTTAGGTATAGGCGTCCAGCCCCCTTATCCAAGCTGGGGCCTTATGCTTTCAGATGTGCGTAACTACATTACCACAGCTCCATGGATGACAATTTACCCTGGACTGGCTATAGCGCTTACGGTTTTAGGCTTTATTTTGCTTGGAAACGGACTCCGGGACGCAATTGATCCGAGGATGAAGATCTAATGGCACTTTTAAAGGTTGAAAACCTGAAAACATACTTTGAGACTGAAGAAGGCTTGGTAAGAGCTGTCGATGGTGTAAGCTTTGAGCTTGAACAGGGAAGGGTTCTCGGAATAGTTGGTGAATCAGGTTCGGGTAAATCAGTGATGTCCCTTTCCATTATGAGGCTTGTGCCTTATCCTGGAAAAATCGTCGACGGAAAAATTTACTTTAACGGCATGGACATTACTCAGGCTGATGAAAAAACAATGCAGTCAATCCGGGGCAATAAAATTTCGATGGTTTTTCAAGACCCGATGACCTCTCTAAATCCCGTGTTCAAGATTGGGTACCAGCTTATCGAAGCAGTTCTGGCTCACAGAGAAGTAAATGTCGTTGAAGCTAAAGAGCTTGCCGTGAAGGCTCTAAAAGAAGTTGGCTTACCTGACCCTGAAGACGCCCTTAATCGTTATCCTCATGAGTTTTCGGGCGGAATGAGACAAAGAGTGATGATAGCTATGGCACTAATCAACAATCCGGCCATTCTTATTGCTGATGAGCCGACCACTGCGCTTGATGTTACCATTCAGGCCCAAATCCTTGATCTGATGCGCAACCTGCAGAAAGAATTTAATTCGTCAATTATTTTAATAACGCACGACCTGGGTGTCGTTGCAGAAATGAGCGATGATGTAATTGTCATGTATGCTGGCAGGATTTTTGAAAAAGGAAAAGTTGAAGATATTTTTTATCGTTCAAGAAATCCTTACACCTTCAGCCTTCTTGCATCGATTCCGAGACTTGATCTCGAACAAAAAAAGCTAAAGCCTATAAAGGGAAACCCACCCAGCCTCATCAAACTGCCTTCAGGCTGCGCGTTCCACCCCAGGTGTGAATTTGCAAAGGAAGTATGTCGGAAAAAGCAACCTGAGCTTGTTGAGGTTGGCAAGGAGCATTATTCTTACTGTCATTTTGCCGGTGAATTTGAATTCAATAATGGAGGACGCGTTGAAACCCCTGCTTAAAGTAGAGGATCTGAGAAAATATTTTCCTGTTAAGAAAAAGAAACTTTTTGAGAAAAGAAGAATTCTTAAAGCAGTAGATGGTGTTTCGTTTGAAGTATATGAGGGAGAAACTCTGGGCCTTGTTGGCGAATCTGGCTGCGGAAAAACTACTCTAGGAAGAACTATCCTTCGTCTTTATAAGCCAACATCTGGCAGGATATGGTTTAACGGCAAGGATGTGACTTCGCTTCAAGGTAAAGAGCTTAAGGAGTTTCGCCGCAACGCGCAGATAATCTTTCAGGATCCTTATGCAAGTCTAAATCCACGGATGAAAGTCAAAGACATTATAGAAGAGCCCCTAATAATTCATGGGTTTAACAGGGAAGAAAGGGAAAAAATAGTTGATGAAATTATGGTACAGGTGGGGCTCAATCCGGAACACAAGTTTCGCTATCCCCATGAATTTTCTGGTGGACAACGGCAAAGAATAAGCATAGGTCGTACAATTGCCCTCAAGCCTAAGCTGATTGTTTGTGATGAGCCCGTATCTGCCCTAGACGTTTCTATTCAGGCTCAAATAATAAACCTTCTTGAAGAGCTGCAGGATAAATTTAAGCTAACCTATATCTTTATTTCCCATGATTTAAGCGTTGTCAGGCATATCAGTGATAGGGTTGCCGTAATGTATCTCGGAAAAATCGTTGAACTAGCAAAAAAAAGAGACATATATGAACAGCCACATCATCCCTATACTACAGCCCTTCTTTCTGCAATACCCATTCCGGATCCTGAAAAGGAAAGAAGCAGAAAACGAATAATTTTAAAAGGGGATCTTCCCAGCCCGATTAATCCACCCGCAGGATGCAAATTCCATACTCGCTGCTTTAAGGCTCAGCCGAGGTGCAGCAAAGAGGAACCTCAGCTGATCGAAATTAAACCTGGTCATTTCGTTGCCTGCTTTTATCCTGAAAATGTTTAATTATTGATTTTAATTGCTGTTTTTCTTACAATTTATATCTGCTAAAAAATCTGTCGGAGTGGCGGAACTGGCAGACGCGCTGTCTTGAGGGGGCAGTGCTCGCAAGAGCGTGTGGGTTCAAATCCCACCTCCGACACCATTTTTAGCTGTTTTTTTTCTTTTCTGAGAAGCTCTTTTTCCTATGTCTTTCTTTAATCTTTCGCCCTCACGCGTGAAAAGACCTTCCATCAAATGGTAAATAACAAGCTTGATTTCGCAGGGCAGTAGAACCTGTGAAACATAAACGCCATCGGGAATATTATCAAGCACAGTGGGGGTGAGGTTTAAAATACCAGATATACCTGCCTCAATGGCAAGCTGGGCTGCCCTTTTTACCCAGGTAGGATCACAGGCAATGATTCCAATTTTTACGTTTTCAGGTAGGCCTGTAGAAAGATCTTCGATAAATTTGACCGGAATTCCGTCGAGATAAAGACCTTCATCCGCCGGCATCTCAGAATAAACCACAACAGGTTGAAATCCGTATTTCCTGGGGTCAAAAAAATTAAACACTCCACTCCAGGTATTAATGCTGCCTATAAGCGCAGTTTGATGGATGCGGTCAATATGGAGTATTTTTGAGATTCCCTCATAAAGTTTTTTAATATCGTAGCCTATGCCAGGTGTTCCTGTTTCAAAAGGGATGTAGCTTAGATCTTTTCTGACGACTTCTTCGGTAAAACCAAGGTAGGCTGCTATTTCTTTAGAGGTTATTCTTTGCCTGTTAGCAGATTTCATCAACTCCGATAATAAACAGTGGTATTCAGCAAGACGAAAAATGACAACTGTTGGAATTTTTGTTTCACTCATCCGACCCACCTCAATTTATTATGCATCTATTTTACAGAATTAACAAACCATATTAAATTTTAAAAATGCTTGAGAAGCTGCTTTAACGGGTTATAATTATTTGCTTGTGGTTGAAGCATTGTAACGAAAGGCGGTGGACAAAATGGATACACTTGGTCAGCACTACATAGTTGAAGCTTCTGGCTGCGATCCTGAAATCATATCGAGCGTGTCAATGGTCGAAGACATACTTGTAAAAGCTGCCGAGCTGGCAGGCGTTCAAATATGGTCAATTTCCTTTCATCGCTTTCAGCCTCACGGCGTATCTGGAGTTGTAGTTATTTCTGAATCACATCTGTCTGTTCACACCTGGCCTGAGGTTGGTTACGTTGCTCTTGATATTTACACATGTGGCAAAGATGCAAAGCCCGAAATCGCAGTTGAATATGCGCTGGAACAGTTTAAAGCAACCAGCGTACATGTTACTGAAATAAGCCGCGGACTCCAGGAAGGAGACAATGTCTTTTTCCACTCAATCGTTACCTGGGAAGAAGAAATTAGTGCTTCGGAAAAGGCTATCAACTTTTCCAGCGATATAGAATTGAAGACAAAGGAAACAATCAAATCGCTAAATAAACGTTCTAAAAAAGGCTAAGCTACCACATCAATAAAAAGCGACGGGTTTTCTTTTTTCAAAGCTTTAATTAGAGCATCCACAATTTTAGGGTCAAACTGACTACCGCTGTTCTTTTTCATCTCCTGTATTGCGTCTGTTATCGAAAGGGCCTCGCGATGCGGTCTGTCAGAGGTCATAGCCACGTAAGACTCAGCAACGTGAATGATTCGGGATCCAAGAGGAATGTTTTCTCCTTTAAGACCTGATGGGTAGCCAGAGCCATCGTAGTGCTCTTTGTGGTGATAGATTATCGGAATGATGTTGGTAAAGAAATTTATTCTTTCGAAAATTCTTGAACTAATTGCTGGTACTTTTCTTATTCTCTGGATTTCCTCTTCAGTAAGTTTTCTTGGAGCGTTTAAAATTCGATCTTCAATGAAAATCCTGCCTATGTCGTGAAGCAGAGCTGCATATTGAATTTCTCTAATTTCTTTCAGGTTAAGTCCTAGAATCTTTGCAATTTCCGTAGCGTATTTTGCTACTTTCTGCGAATGACCCCTAGTATAAGGATTAGCTGCGTCAAAAGCAGCAACGATTGCCTCAACCGTCTTTAAGGTCAGGTTTTTAATCTCAGACATCAATTTCGAATTGTAAAACACCATGGAAACCTCAACGGCCAGGGAGCTCAAAAAATCCTGATTTAATTCCTGTAAAGGTTCTTTTTGAAAAAGAACAATAATGCATCCTGCATTATCGTTTTTAATGATAAGTGGCAGGTAAATTGCAACACTGGCACCAGTTCTTTCTAAAAGCTCTTTCAGTGACATCAGATGGCTTTCATTTTTTCTTGCGATTACTGGAGTTGACTGATGATTAAGTTCCCTTACATGTTCACGAAGAGCTAAAACCTTTTCAAGCTCCTGAATTTTTTCTGGCCTGTTGAAATCGGATCGAGCTAAGTATTCAATTAGTTCAGCCTGTTCTTCTTTAAAAACAAAAATAGAGGCAAGGTCAGCATTGGTGTATTCAAAAACCTTCCTGAGAGTAACTCGAATCAACTCATCCGTTTCGGCAAGGGAAGACACTGACTTATTTAATTCGGCAATCACCTTAATCAGGCGTGATTGTTGCTCTTTGATCGTGTAATATTTTGCTCCGGTTAAAGCAAGGTGCGATTCGTCAAGGAAGTTGTTTAAGATCCGGATTTCGTCACCGGTAAGCTTTCGAGCTTTCCTTGAGGCAAGAACAACAAACTCGTTTTCAATAACAGGCGCTATAAAGAAGCTTTTGTAGGAACCATTATGGCCAAGTTCTTCAGCTGTGAGTTGCACTACCTGACCACTTTCTACCTTATTTAAAAACCTGCTTATAGTTCGCAAAAATCCATCTGAAATGAGTTCCTCGGCATTTTCTTCTGCCAGCACTTTAACTGTCTGCGGATTGGCAATCTTTATAAGAAGAATACCATCAGCAGCAAGCAGCCTGCGTAGTTCGCGGGTAAACTGATCATAAACTACAGCCGGTTCAAGCGAAGCAAAAAAATTGGTGCTGATTTTATTGAGCGATTCCAGCTGCTTTTTTTCAATCAGGGTTTTTTGATTTTTTGACCTTAAGTATGAGGCAAAACTTCCCGTGGCTACTGCCAGTAAAAAAAGGGAAAAAGAATGAAGCAGGTTTGCTACCAGCACAGCTCCATCAATTATGTTAGCCGATAAAAAAGAATAGAAAGAGAAAAATGCAGCAACTGTTACTGCGGCTGCCGGGGAAATTGTAAACCCGGCAAGGGCAACCGGTATCAGTGCCAATTCTTTGAGATCGAAAGAGGATGGCGAATTGCGAATAATGTAAAATGCAAGCAAAGAAATTGCTCCAACCAGTATAAAGCTTGCGTACCTGGATATTTTTTTTCTATCCATCAGTAATATTTATCGGAACAAAACGTAGACACTTGAAGAAGATTTTAGCATAAGGCTGTTTCAAAAAGTTGAAAATGCCATAAAGGCTTGCTAAAATTTAAAACCGCGAGCGGATGTGGCTCAGGTGGTAGAGCGTCACCTTGCCAAGGTGAAGGTCGCGGGTTCAAGTCCCGTCATCCGCTCCATAAAGGGAATGTAATCAGCCGTTTAAAACGGCTTTATTTTTTTAATAGACCGGCGGCGTAGCCAAGTGGTAAGGCAGGGGTCTGCAAAATCCCGATACGGCGGTTCGAATCCGCCCGCCGCCTCCAGCTGGCTGTGGTATAATCTCTTATCGTAAGTGTGGGCGCTTAGCTCAGGGGGAGAGCACTTGCTTGACGCGCAAGGGGTCAGAGGTTCAAATCCTCTAGCGCCCACCATTTTTTGCTGTGCTTTTCGCTGTAGATATCTGAACGTCTCAATTCCTTCTTTTCAATCACTGCCGGTACCTTGCAATTAAAAACCTTAAGGTAAGATAGAGCTTGTTCAAGAGGCATCATGGAGGCACCGGACCTTAACAAATTAAGGATGAAAGGTAACTGTAAATCGTAAGGGGCTGGAAGTTAATAAAGAGGCAGAAAACTGGAAGGACATGGTAGAGGTTTATGCCTGGATGAACGAAGGGTTTTTATCTGTTGGTGATGATATTATGCAGGTCATGTTTGCAGGAGATATCGGGAAAAACGTATTTGATGCCCTACAAAGACTCGTGAGTTTGATCAAACGAAAGGTAGTGTCCGAACAGGAGCTGAAATAGCTGGAACCTGAAAATAAGAAGCGTTAAGTTTTTAATTTTGGTTTAACTTTAATCGAGCTTTAATCTTTTGAAACTCCCTCAATCTTTAAAATGAACCTTAATCTGCCTGAATAATTGTCACGAGTTATCCTTCCCAGAAAAGAATCATATTTTCCGGCTTCTTCCTGAAGTTTTTCCTGATACGCTTTTCCCTCTTCCATTTTTCTGTAGCCAGTAGCTATTCCTTCTTCCATGCCGGTCAGATATGTAGCTGAATGCTTTAAGCCGGGTATGTTTTTGCCCATAAATGATCCACCGTTAACAACGATCTCAAGGCTCCTGCGCAGCTTAAGTAACACGTCAGGAAGTTCAGCGAGCATATTTAAGTTTTCTGCCTTTGAGTCCAGTCCCTTGCTTATACTCAAAAGTCCGTTGGCAATAGGAGTAAGATTGTCTCTAACAAAGGTTAGTCCGGGTAGATAGTTACCATCAACGATTCCTCCATCTCTTAAAACAATAAGCGAATTTTTAAGCAGCGTAAGATCTTGTGGCAACTGTTTTAACGAGCTCATTTGTTGAATCACTGTGTCGAGTTGAGCTGAGATTAGCTGAAGTCCGGTTGAGGCTTTATGAAGGTTATCTTTCGTTTCAGAAAGAGAGAGAACCACTACACCGGGCTGAATTTCACCGCCGTTAGTAAGGGTTTCCAGAAAAGTTTTTTGAAGATTAAGAGAGTTAATCAGATTTTGTGCAGCAATAGTATTTGTGGTTGAGGACTGAAGCTCGTAAGCGAGCAGGAGGCTCTGCCTGTTTAAATCAAGCGTTTGCGAGGCCAGCGAAATGTACACGTCAAAGACTGCTTCTGTCTGGGAAATACCCAGAGCAACACCGTCGATGCTGTTTTTCAGCTCAACAAGTCCGTTGATAAGCAGATTTATGTTTTCAATTGAACCTGTGTCAATGGATTTGATAAGCTGATCTAAAAAGATAATCTGGCCATTAATAGCAGCTTTCAGTCCTTCTATACCGCTTGCTGATCGTGTAATCCCTGAAGAGATTGCTGCCATTCCTTGCTGAAATTCTGTAAGCCGGGCAAAGGCGGCGGGATTT
>Ga0197143_1001277_pt1 | contig 21704 bp, 21 predicted proteins | sample GBS70_MetaG_FD_148603 | JGI IMG/M metagenome (GOLD analysis project Ga0197143, IMG submission 148603) | Sediment microbial communities from Great Boiling Springs, Gerlach, Nevada, United States - GBS 70_MetaG | ecosystem: Environmental > Aquatic > Thermal springs > Hot (42-90C) > Sediment...
CCCCGTTGGTGACCAGCGAGACCTCCTCCGCATGCTCCGCCATCTCCCTCACCACCTCCTCCAGATCCTCCCTGAGGAGGGGCTCCCCTCCCGTGAGCTTCACCCTCCTCATGCCCAGGGAGGAGGCCACCTCCGCCACCCTCCCCAGCTCCCCCGCCCCCATCCTCCTCCCCCCTCCCTCCATTCCCTCCCTGTGGCAGTAGAAGCAGCGCAGGTTGCACTCCCCGGTCACCGAGACCCTCAGGCTCCTCAGGGGCCTCCCGAAGCGGTCCTCCACCTCACCTCCTCCTTAGCCTCAGCTCCACCTCCCCTCCCTTCCCGCCCCTGAGGGAGGAGAGCATCCCACGCACGGTCCCGGAGAGCATCCTCCTGACGAAGGGGTTTAGGGGAACCCTCCTTCCCCCCACCCACAGCTCCACCTCCCCCTCCAGGGCCGCGCACCTCCTCCTCCCCTTCCCTCCCGAAGCCGCCGCCAGCAGGAACTCCCTGCAGCTCGAGAAGCCGCACTCCCCGCAGTCCAGCCCACCCACCGGGGTGGTGGCCCTCTCCTCCACCAGGTCCGCCAGGCCCCGGTGGTTCCCGAAGGAGAAGAGGGGCTTCCCCTCCACCCCCCTTCCCACGAAGGCCGCCGTGAACTCGTCGTCCAGCTCCCTCGCCTCCTCCTCGCTCCTGGCCACCATCACCTTCACCACCTCCTCCCTCTTGAAGCCCTCCAGCAGGACGAAGTCCAGCCCCCTGAGGGAGAGAAGCACCTCCCTGAGGCCCTTCCTCCCCCTCTCCCTCACCGCCACCTCCTCCCCGCTCAGCGCCACCACCACCCTGCTCCCCGCCTCCGCGTGCCTCCAGGTATCCGTTCCCCTCCGGTCTATGCTGGGATGCCCGGACAGGTGCTTCACCGTACCCACGCGGTATCCCCTCCTCACCAGCTCCCTCACCAGCCCCGCCACCACCTCCGTCTTCCCGCTGTCCTTGTACCCACCCACCCCCAGAACCCTGAACATCACGCTAACCTCCCCCCGAAGAGGAAGACCTCCACCTCCTCCCCCTCCGCCAGCCTCTCCCTCTCCGCAGGAACCCTGAGATAGCCGCTCACCTCCAGCAGGGAGGTGATGGCCCCCGAGCCCTTCCTCACCACCTCCGCCAGGCACCCCTCCCTCCCCAGCCTCAGCTTCACCGGGATCAGCTCCTCCCTTCCCCTGGCCTTCTCCACCCCCTCCGCCAGCCTCGCCCTCACGGAAAGAGCGGGAGACTCCGGGAGGCCCGCCATCCTCCTGAGGTAGGGCTCCACCAGCAGGTGGAAGACCATGAGGGCGGAGAGGGGGTACCCGGGCAGGCCGAAGACCGGTTTTTTCCCAAGCAGGGCCACGAAGGTGGGCTTGCCGGGCTTCAGGGCTAGGCCGTGGAAGAGTAGGCCGGGCCTCCCCATCCCCGAGACCACGGAGGGGACCAGGTCCCTCTCCCCCTCCGAGGACCCCCCCGAGACCACCAAGGCCTCGCACCCGGAGAGCCCCCTGCTGATCCTCCTCCTCAGCTCCTGGGGGGAGTCCCTGGCCACCCCCAGCCAGACGGGTATGCACCCGCAGGAGGCCACCGCGGCGCACAGCATGGGCCCGTTGGAGTTGAAGATCTTTCCCTTCCCCAGCCTCCTCCCGGGCTCCTCCAGCTCGTCTCCCGTGGCCATCACCCCCACCCTGGGCCTGGCGTAGACCCTCACCCTCCCCACCCCGGCGGCGGCCAGCGCCCCCACCACCCAAGGCGTGAGGACCCTGCCGGGGGAGAGGAGCCTCTCCCCCCTCTTCCTCTCCGCACCCCTCCTCCACACGTTCTCCCCGGGGGCCACGGGCCGGTACACCCTCACCCTCCCTCCCTCCTCCACCGCGTGCTCCGTCATCACCACCGCATCCGCTCCTCCTGGAAGGGGCGCTCCCGTGGCCACGTAGGCGCACTCTCCCCTTCCCACCCTCACGGAGGGCCAATCACCCGCCTCCACCCTTCCCACCACCCTCAGGATCACGGGGGCGTCCTCCTCCGCCCCGAAGGTGTCCTCCGCCCTCACCGCGTATCCATCGTAGAGGGCCCTGTCGAAGGGGGGAAGATCCACCCCGCACCTCACCTCCTCCGCCGCCGCTCTCCCCCAGGCCTCCCAGATCCCCACCTCCTCCACCCTGGGGCGGGGCCTCCACCTCCCCTCCAGCCTCCTCCTGGCCTCCTCCAGCCCTATCACCCTCTTGACCACTCCCTCGCCTCCTGGGCCAGAAGGGTGAGGAAGATCCTGAGGCCGCTCAGGATGGTGGTCCCCTTCGCCTTGCTGTACTCGTGGTAGAAGCACCTCACGGGAACCTCCCTCACCCTCCACCCCTCCCTCGAGGCCCGCAGGATGAGCTCGGAGGAGACGGCGTAGCGGTCCTGGGTGATCTCCAGCTCCTCCAGCGCCCGGCGGGAGAACCCCCTGTTCCCCGACTGGGAATCGGTGTAGATCCCGCTCAGGAGAAAGGTCAGCACATCCAGGACGAAGTTCCCGAAGCGCTTGTTCAGGGGGATGCCCACGTTCCTCCTTCTCCCCACCACGAAGTCCGCCTCCCGCAGGGCCTCCACGATCCTTCCCACCGAGTCGGGATCGTGCTGACCGTCGGCGTCAAAAGTCACCGCCGCCTCCGCCCCCCTCCGGGCCACCTCCTTCAGACCGGTGCGGAGGGCCGCCCCCAGCCCCCTGTTCCTCTCGTGCCTCACCACCTCTGCCCCGTGGGCGAGGGCGATCTCCCCCGTACCGTCCGTGGAGCCGTCGTCCACCACCAGCAGGTTCCTCCACCCCCTCCTCCTCAGGTCCTCCAGCACCCTCCCTATCGACCTCGCCTCGTTGTGGGCGGGAAGGACCACCCAGACCCTCTCCCTCCTCATCCCCCCCTCCTCTCCAGCAGCCTCCTAATCCTCACCAGCTCCTCCACCACCTCCCCCATCCCCGCCCCGAAGAGGGGCCTGCCCCTGACCCTCCTCAGCACCTCCTCCCTCACCTCCCTGAAGTTGGAGAGGTGGAGGAGGGAGGCCTCCGCCCTCCTCCCTACCGGTCCCCCTCCCCCTCCCGCCTGTCCCGTGTACCCGGCGGTGTGGATGTCCACCGTCCCCAGCCCCAGCCTCCTGGAGAGGGGACCCTGAACCACGTCCACGCTCATCACCCTGGCGTAGGGAACCGCGTGCTCCATCTTCCACCACACACCCCTCCTCACCCTCACCTCCTCCTTCCCCAGCCCGTACCGGAGGGAGGAGCAGTAGCGGGGAATCCAGTACAGGACCACCCCCGCCACCGCCAGCAGGGGTAGGAAGTAGAGGAGGGAGAAGAGCAGGAGGTGGAGGGCGGTCCCGTGGCGGTGGAGGAGGAAGAGGATCCCCATCCCCAGCAGGAGGAGGGGAACCATGACCAGGCTGAGGTAGAGGTGGTAGAGCCTGCGGGCGTTGGGATGGGGCCCGAACTCCCTCTCCGCGGCCATCCCCTCCCTTCTCCCCCTCGGGAGTAAAAGGATTACATCAAAGGATATAACGAAGGGGGAGCACTTTCTTCGATGAAGGTCTGGTACTCCGAGATCTCCTTCTCCACCAGGAGGAGGAGCGAGGTGGTGGACCTCACCGACCAGATCCTGCAGGAGGTGAGGAAGTCGGGGATAAGGAACGGCCTGCTGGTGGTGAACCTCCCCCACGCCACCGCCTGCCTCACGCTCAACGAGGGGGAGAGCGGGGTGAAGAACGACCTCCTGAGGAAGCTGGACGAGCTCGTCCCCCCCTCCGGGAACTACGAGCACGATAGGATAGACGACAACGCCCACGCCCATCTGAAGTCCTCCCTGGTGGGGACCTGCAGGGTCCTTCCCGTGGTGGAGGGGAGGGTGGTGAGGGGGACCTGGCAGAACTTCCTGGTGGTGGAGGAGGACGGGCCGAGGACCAGGAGGCTCTCCGTCCTCCTGATGGGTGAGTGAGTGCCCCTCTACCTGGACATAGAGACCTCCGCCAAGACCGCCGACCAGGGCTCCGTGGTGGCCCTGGGAACCCTGAGAGGGGAGGGACCCAGGGTGAGGTTCTGCTCCACCCAAGAGGAGGAGAGGAAGGCCCTGGAGGAGCTTTCCCTGGAGCTGAGGGACTGCGACCTGCTGGTGACCTGGTACGGCTCGGGTTTCGACCTGCCCTTCCTGAAGGCCAGGGCCCTCCTGCTGGGGGTGGACCTCAGGTCCCTCCTCTCCCTTCCCTCCCTGGACCTCTACCTCTGGTGCAGGGACCACCTCCTCCTCTCCAGCTACCGCCTGGACTCCGTGGCCAGGTTCTTCGGCCTCGCGAGGAAGGTGGAGTTCGAGGGGAAGGACGTCTCCACCCTCTTCAGGCTGGCCCTGAGGGGGGACAGCACCTCCAGGGAGCTGATCCTCCAGCACTGCGCCGAGGACCTGGAGCTCCTCCGGGAGGTGCACAGGAGGATGGAGCGGTGGGTGGAGCATGCGGGAGGAGGAGCTGGAGGGGCTCAGGGTTAGGGTCTCCCGATGCCGAAGGTGCGGCCTCTGGAGGACCAGGACCCAAACGGTCTTCGGCTCCGGCTCCCTCTCCCCCAGGCTCGTGCTGGTGGGGGAGGCCCCCGGAGCCCAGGAGGATGAGGAGGGCCTCCCCTTCGTGGGGGCGGCGGGGAAACTCCTGACCTCCCTCCTCCTCTCCGCCGGGCTGGGGAGGGAGGAGGTGTACCTCACCAACGTGCTCAAGTGCCGCCCCCCGGGGAACCGGACCCCCCTGCCGGAGGAGGTGGAGGCCTGCAGGCCCTACCTGGAGGAGCAGCTGAGGATCCTGGAGCCCCGCCTGGTGGTTTCCCTGGGCAGGGTGGCGGCCTCCACCCTCCTGGGAAGGCCCGTGGTGCTCTCCAGGGAGCACGGAAGGGTGCTACCCTGCTGCTTCGCGGGAAGATCCTTCTCCCTCTTCCCCACCTACCACCCGGCGGCCGCCCTCTACAGCGGGAAGAACCGCTCCAAGCTGGAGGAGGACTTCCGAAGGCTGGGGGAGCTCCTCACCTGAACTCGTACTCCGTCCTGTCCTCTATCCCCGCCTCCCTGAAGGCCCTCTTCCGGTTGAGGCAGGACTCGCACCTTCCGCAGTGCACCCTTCCGCTGAGGTAGCAGCTCCAGGTCTCGTAAACCAGCGGGCCCATCACCCTGAAGCTCCTCCTGAGACACTCCACCTTGTCCATTCCCTCCTGGGCGGGGGAGGTGATCTCCACCAGCGTGTTGAAGTGACCCACCGCCAGGGCACCGGAGAGGAGGGAGGAGAAGAGGGGAGTGGTGTCGGGATACTTCACCCTTCCCGTCCTCGCGTCCACCTCCGTGTCGCTGAGGGTGGCACCGTAAAGGACCTTCTCCGCCCCCAGCGTGTGGGCGTAGGCCGTGGCCAGCGTGAGGAAGACCGCGTTCCTGAGGGGGACCACCACATCGGGGTGGTACTCCCCCCTCACCTCCACCCCCTCGTCCGTGAGCTGGGTTCCCCTCCACAGCTCCCTCATGAAGTCCATCCCCACCACCACCGGCTCCCCGAAGCCCAGCTTCCTGCAGAGGGAGAGGGCCGCCTCCACCTCCCTCCATCCCTTCTGCCCGTACCTGAAGATCAGGGGATGGATCTCATATCCCCTCTCCGCGTACTGGGAGGCGAAGCCCGTGCTGTCCAATCCCCCGCTGATGAGCGCCACCGCCCTCCTCGCCATCCCCCCTCCCTTCCCTGGAGGGGCTTAATACCTCTCCCTCCGAGTTCTACCGGTGTCCGGGTATTCGGGGAAGCTGGACGACCTCCTCTCCAGGCTCTCCGTGAAGGTGGGGGATCTGGTGAGGGTGGAGAGCAGGGGGAGGGTGTACGAGGGGATCCTCATGCCCAGAACGGAGCTGGGGGATCCGGAATGCCTGGTGCTGAAGCTGCCCAGCGGCTACAACGTGGGGGTGAGGGTGGACGGGGAGACCAGGATCACGAAGGTGGGGGAGGGCGAGTCCTGGAGGAGGCTTCCCCCTCCCCCCTCCTACCCCGATCCCTCCAAGCCGCTGGTGAGGCTGGTGGGGACGGGGGGAACCATAGCCTCCAGGGTGGATTACCGGACGGGAGGGGTGCACCCCGCCTTTTCCCCGGAGGAGCTCTACTCCCTGGTCCCGGAGCTGGCGGAGCTGGCTAGGCTGGAGACGGTGGAGGCCTGCAGCGTCTTCAGCGAGCACCTCACCCCGGAGCTCTGGGTGAGGATAGCGGAAAAGGTGGCGGAGGGGCTCAACTCGGGGGCCAGGGGGGTGGTGGTGGCCCACGGAACGGACACCATGGGCTACACCTCCGCCGCCCTAAGCTTCATGCTCAGGAACCTCACGGGACCGGTGGTGCTGGTGGGGGCCCAGCGATCCTCCGATCGCCCCAGCACGGACGCCCACCTCAACCTCCTCAGCGCGGTGGCCGTGGCCTCCCGCTCCGACCTGGGGGAGGTGTGCGTGGTGATGCACGGCTCCATGGAGGACGACTTCTGCCTCATCCACCGCGGAACCAGGGTGAGGAAGTGCCACACCAGCAGGAGGGACGCCTTCCTGAGCCTCAACGCCTCCCCCCTGGGTGTGGTGAGGGGAGGGGAGGTGAGGATGCTGGGGGAGTACAGGAAGAAGGGGGAGGGAAGGGTGGAGGTGGACGCCAAACTTGAGCCCAGGGTTCTCCTCCTCAAGGTCACGCCCGGGATGGCCCCTGATCTCCTCTCCTCCGCCCTGCAGCTGGGATACAGGGGGATAGTGCTAGAGGGCACGGGACTGGGCCACGCCCCCGAGAGCCTTTTCCCGTCCCTGAGGGAAGCGGCGGAAAAGGGTGTGCCCGTGGTGATGACCTCCCAGTGCCTGTGGGGAAGGGTCAACCTGAACGTTTACTCGACGGGCAGGGACCTGCTGAGGATGGGGGTGATTCCGGCCGAGGACATGCTCCCGGAAGTGGCCTACGTGAAGCTCATGTGGGTGCTGGGCCACACCAGGGAACCTGGGGAGGTGAGGAGGCTCATGCTCCAGGACCTGGCGGGAGAGCTCTCGCCACGTAGTCCTTTTACTTCTCTCCCTCCCTTCTGATTCCCGCTGGCCTGACTGGGTTCACTTGGCCTCGAGGCCCCTTTTCCCCAAATACTCCCTGTATTCCTCCACGACCTCCGCGAGGCCGGGAACGTCAAACATCCTACGCCTCGTCAGGGCATTGGCTGCAGCCATGTACATCTCGCTTATGATCCTCTTCAGCTCCGGATCAAGTCTTGGAGGCTCCAGCCCGCACAGGCTTCTCCAGTCCTCGATCCCCCTCCCCTCGGCCTCCTTTTTGGCCCTCTCGGTGGCCCGGTACCATTCCGTCTGCCTGTAGTAGATTCGTGCCACCTCCTTGCTCACGTGAAGGCCCTGGTAGGTGAACCTGCACTCGTCTAGGGTACCCACCACGTCCACCACCATCAGCCTTCTCTCCGGATCGAAGGCCAGTTCTATCTTGCCGTCCTCGTTCGTCAATCCCGCCCCTACGGCGATTTCGGTTATAATCTCGTTGACCCTGAAAAGCAGGGCCTTTATCTCCTCAACCTCCTTATCCGTGAGTCCCGCTATCTCCTTGGCCTCCCTCCAGGTGATGTATCTGTCGCTTTCCTCCAGCTTGGTGCTCACGTCGAAGATGGGCCTGGCCAACCTCTCCCCAGGCCTGGGCATGTGATCCAGGCCGAGCTCCTCCAGGGTCACGGAGCCCCGCTCAAGCCTCTTGAAGACCGACGAACCCTCCGGGAGCCCGTTCCTGTAGATTATCTCCAGGGGGATCAGGCAGTTCCTCAGCGAGGGAGTGTAAACGGAGTAATCGTACCTCAGCTTCCCCTCCTCCACGTGTGCTCTGGGTCGGTACACGTTCACTAGGTGAATTTCCATAACGTTCGAGGGCCTCTCCAACTCCTTGAAACGCACCACCCTCTTCCCCTCCAACAGCCCACGGTAATGGGTCCTGATCCCCGCTTCCTCCAGCCTCTCAAAGCAGTATGCGCCCATGAGGCAAAGGGCGGCGCCCTTCCCCTCGATGGAGTCAGGCATCTCTCCCCAGTCGAAAACCGAGTACCTGTCCGAGAAGTGAAACCTGCCCACCCCCATCTCCGTGGTGGTGGGTCTCTCGATCACTTCCAGGTCCTTAACGCTGCCCATTCCGCTCCCGGCTCTATCGAAGTTTAGATTTATATCTCCATCTCCGGCCTTCAGTAGCCCCTCCCCGAGGAATCGCACCGGCGGCCAGCTCCGACTCGGTTTGGCTGGGCCTAAGCCTTAACCCAACCCACCCCAAACTACCTCGGTTTCACCTCTTCCTCGACTTAAGGGCAAGCACGGAGGGAAGGAGAAGCACCGCTGCCGCGAAGGCGTAGAAAATCACGAGGGCCACCAGCTCCCCGAACCTGGTCATGGCGGGCATCCTGGAGAGGGAGAGGATGAGGAAGCCCCCTCCCATGGTCACCGCAGAAGCCAGCACCGCCCTCCCTATGCTCCCGGCGGTCCTGGCGGCGGCCTCCTCGGGGGAACCTACCCTCCCCAGCTCCTCCCTCATCCTGGAGGAGAGCTGGACGCTGTAGTCTATGCCCATCCCTATCATGAGGGAGAAGCTCCCCAGCGTGAACACATCCAGGGACCAGCCCAGCAGGTAGAAGGTTCCCAGCTCCCACATCACCACCATGCACACGGGGAGAAGGGTGAGGGTTCCAAGCACGGGGGAGCGGAAGAGGAGGATCAGGACCAGGAGGCAGAGGGAGAGGGCCAGGAGGGTGGTCTTCAGCATGTTGGGAATGATCCTGCTGAAGAGGTCTGAGATGACGGCTGGCCCTCCCCCCACCGCCGGCTCCCCGTCCAGCCTGAGGCTCAGCAGGGGACTGGAGAAGTTTTCCACGTGCTCCCTCACCAGCTGGGTGGCCCTCCTGAAGTCACGGTCGGTCCTGCCCAGCACGTTGAAGATGACCAGGGTCTGGTTGTCCGAGAGGGGGAGGAAGAAGCCGTGGTTGGACTCCCTCAGGTTCTCCAGCACCTCCGCCACCTCCTCCTCGGTCTGGGGCATGTGCCCGGAGAAGAGGGCGTACTGGAAGACGGGATCCGCCAGGCTGTAGCTTCCCCCTATCAGCCCGGAGGCCCTGGGATCCGACACCACCCCCTCCTGGAAGCTCCTGAGCTGCTGCAGGGCCTGGGGCTCCAGGATCCGCCCCCGCACCAGGACGAAGAGCTGGCTCTGACCCCCGAAGAGATCCTCTATCCTGTGCTGGGTCTGGAGGGACTCCACCCCCGAGGGCAGGAGGAGGTCGAAGGACATGGTGGAGCCCACCCTGGGGGCCACCAAGGCGGAGAGGGCCACGGTCGCCGCCAGGGCCGCCAGGATGGGTCCCCTGCGGCGCACGATCCTCCTGCCCAGCGAGGCCAGGCCCCTGCTGATCCCGCCCTCCCGCCCTCCCCTCCCCTTCTTAACTCTCCCATTGCCTGCCAGGGCCGGGAGGAGGGTAAGGGTGAGGAAGAAAGCGAAGAAAACGGCTAGGGCGGCGAACTGTCCCAGCGTCCTGACGGGGGGGAGGTCGGAGATGGAGAAGGAGAGGAAGCCTATCATGGTGGTGAGGAAGCACATGAGCACCGCCGTCCCCACCCTCCTCGCGGAGGTTCCCAGGGCCTCCGCGAATCCCTCCCCCCTCCCCCTCTCCTCGTAGTACCTGGAGAGGAAGTAGAGGGAGTAGTCCACCCCGGCCACCATGGAGATGGGGATGAGGGCCACGTGGATGGAGGTGAAGTCCGACCCCGTGAGGCCCATCACCCCCATGGTCCAGAGGGCCGCCAGCCCCACCACCAGCAGACACCTGCCCGCGTCCGAGAACCTGCGGAAGGTCAGGAAGAGGATGAGGATGACGAAAAAGATGGTAGCGGGGATGAGCACGCTGTTGTCCCTCTGCATGATCTTCCCTATATCCCTCTCCATGCTGTAGGACCCCGTGAGCCCCAGCTTCAGGTTCTCCGCCGTCCTGAGCTTCTCCCTCACCTCCTCCACGGTCTTTCTGAGCTCCTCGTGGGGGAGGGAAGAGCTGAGGTAGATCCTCATCAGCCCCGCCCTGAGATCGGTGGTGAGGTAACCCCTGAGCTGCTGGGAGAGCTGGGGATCGGAGAGGATGGTGAGGTAGGCCTCCATCACCAGGTTCTCCGTGAGCGGATCCCGGGAGGGATCCATGAGGAGCCCCCTAACCTGCGGAAGCTGCTGGAGGAGGACATCGGCGTAGGACTGGCATCCCACCACCCTGCCCTGCAACTCCGGGGAGGAGAGGAGGAGGTTCTCCAGCCTGAGGAGCTCGCGAAGGCTTCCCGCCCTCAGGAGGTTCTCCCCCTCCACCAGCGCCGTTTCGGAGCTCATGCCCTGGAACTCCTCAGCCACCTTCAAGGTCACCCTCACCGAGGCCTGCTCGGAAGAAAGGAACTTCTTGTAATCGTAGGTCTGCCTCACCCGCCCCGCCCCGTAGGACATGAGGAGGGAAACCAGGACCACGACCAAAACCACGGTGCCCCTTCTCCTGGCGCAGGAGATGGCCATCTTGTCAAGCATCTGAGGAGGTTTATGCCCCCTCTTAAAAGGTTTTTCCGGGTTCGGGTTGCTCCGATCCTGAAGCGGGACTAAGCGGGGCGGGATCCCCTGCCGCTGGAGTAGGTGCTGCCGAAGCCCCTCTCCCCCCTCTCCGTGGGCGAGAGCTCCCCCTCCTCCAGCTCCACCTCCGCGCAGGGAAGGAGGAGGAGCTGGGCCAGGGGCTCACCCCTTCCGATGCGCAGGGGCTCGCTGCCCAGGTTCCTCACCAGCACCCTGACCTCCCCCCGGTAGGAGCTGTCCACCACCCCAGCCCCCGTCCCGAACCGGTGGGCGAGACCGCTCTTCTCCTTCACGATCCCCACGTATCCCTTCGGGATCTCCACCGCTATCCCCGTTCCCACCCACCTGCTCTCCCCCGGTCCCACCACCACCTCCTCGGAGCTGAAGAGATCCACCCCCGCATCCCCCTCGTGCTTGGGGCCCTCTATCCTGGCCGAGGGATCTAACCTCCTGTACCGGAGCTTCATCTCGCTTCCTCCCTTCTGGAGGGGTGTAAAAAAAATCCACCGACGGCCTCCGCCCGAAGCGGTGCCCTCTAAAACCCCTCCGTTCAAGGAGGATGAATGGAGAGGGACTACCGCGGGGTGGGCCTAAAGGTGGGGCTGGAGATCCACCAGGAGCTGAACACGAGCAAGCTCTTCTGCCGCTGCCCCTCCGTCCTGAGGGAGGAGAGGGCTCCCCTGCTGGTGAGGAGGAGGCTGCACCTCTCGCAGAGCGAGCTGGGGGAGACCGACAGGGCGGCCCTGCTGGAGGTGTCTAGGGAGAGGGAGTTCCGCTACCAGGTTTATCCCGACTCCCTCTGCCTGGTGGAGCTGGACGAGGAGCCCCCCCACCCCCTCAACGAGGAGGCCCTGGAGGCATCCCTGATCTTCTCCCTCATGGTGGAGGCGAAGCCCGTGGACGAGATCCACGTGATGAGGAAGATCGTGGTGGACGGAAGCAACACCTCCGGCTTCCAGCGCACGGCCCTCATCGCCACCGACGGAAAGCTGAGGACGGAGAAGGGGGTCTTCCACCTGCCCACCATTTGCCTGGAGGAGGATGCGGCCAGGAAGGTGGGTGAGGGGGAGGGGTACGTGGAGTACCGCCTGGACAGGCTGGGGGTTCCCCTGCTGGAGGTGGCCACGGCCCCCGAGTTCTCCGACCCCCAGACCCCGAGGGAGGTGGCCCTGAGGCTGGGGCTCCTGCTGAGGGCCACGGGGAGGGTGAAGAGGGGGCTGGGGACGATAAGGCAGGATCTAAACATCTCCATCGCGGGTGGGTCCAGGCAGGAGATCAAGGGGGTTCAGGAGCTGGACCTCATACCGGCGGTGATAGAGAGGGAGGTGCAGAGGCAGCTGGCCCTCCTGGAGATAAGGGAGGAGCTGAGGAGGAGGGGGGTGGGAAGGGTGGAGAGGAGGTTCGTGGAGGTCTCCCACCTCTTCCGCAGGACCCGCTCCAAGATGCTTCGGGGAGCGCTGGAGAGGGGGGAGAGGGTGATGGCCCTAAGGCTCCCCGGCTTCGGGGGACTTCTGGGGAGGGAGGTCCAGCCCGGGAGGAGGTTCGGCACGGAGCTTTCGGACAGGGCCAGGGTGGAGGGAGGGGTGGGGGGAATCCTGCACACGGACGAGCTCCCCGGCTACGGAATCTCAGAGGAGGAGGTGGAGGGACTCAAGAGGGAGACCGGGGCCGGAGAGGGAGATGCGGTGGTGATGGTGGTGGGGCCGGAGGAGAGATGCAGAAAGGCGCTGGACGCGGTGGCGAGGAGGGCGGAGGAGGCCCTGGTGGGGGTGCCGGCTGAGACCAGGAGGGCCCTCCCCGACGGGAACACGGAGTTCATGAGGCCTCTTCCGGGAGCGGAGAGGATGTACCCCGAGACGGACATACCCCCCCTCCCGCTCACCCCGGAGAGGCTCTCCTCCCTCCGGCTCCCCGAGCCCCCCGAGAGGGTGGGGGAGAGGCTGATGAGGGAGCACGGGCTCCCCGGGGAGGTGGCGGAGCGCCTCCTCCTCTCCGGCATGGTGGAGATCTTCGAGAGGCTGGTGAGGGGCTCCGGAGCCCCGGCCAAGCTGGTGGCCTTCACCCTTCTGGAAACCCTGGTGAGCCTGAGGAGGGAGGGAGTGAGGGTGGAGGGTATAGGGGAGGAATTCATGCTGGAGGCCTTCAGGGAGGTGGCCTCGGGAAGGGTGGCCAAGGAGGCCCTTCCGGAGCTCCTCAGGAAGGGGGCGGAGGGTAAGGGGGTGAAGGATGCCCTGGAGGAGCTGGGCCTGGAGAGGGTGGAAAGGGAGGAGCTGGAGAGGAGGGTAAGGGAGGTGGTCTCCTCCCACCTCGAGCTGGTGAGGGAGAGAGGCGAGGGGGCGGCCAGACCCCTGATGGGGATCCTGATGAAGTCGCTGAGGGGAAGGGTGGATGGAAGGGTGGTGAGCGAGCTGCTCCTCAGGGAGATCAGGAGGGTGAGGGAATGTGCGGGATCATAGGATATGTGGGGGGAAGGAGGGCCGCCCCCCTCCTGCTGGAGGGCCTCAGGAGGCTGGAGTACCGGGGATACGACTCGGCCGGGATGGCCACGCTGGAAGGCAGGATCTGGGTGAAGAAGGAGGCGGGGAAGCTTGAGGAGATAGAGGAGAAGCTGAAGCTTTCCTCGCTGCCGGGGAAGGTGGGAATCGGGCACGTGAGGTGGGCCACGCACGGAAGCCCCTGCAGGAGGAACGCACACCCCCACCTGGACGACTCCGGTGAGGTGGCCGTGGTCCACAACGGCATCATAGAGAACTACCTGGAGCTCAGGAGGGCGCTGGAGAGGAAAGGTCACAGGTTCGTTTCCGAAACGGACACAGAGGTGATCCCCCACCTCATCTCCCACTTCCTGAAGAGGGGGGAAGGGCTGGAGAGGAGCGTGGAAAGGGCGGTTAAAGAGCTCAGGGGTAGCCTGGCCATAGCCGTGCTCTACGAGAGGGAGCCCGAGAAGCTCGTAGGGGTGCGCAGGAGCTCCCCCCTGCTGGTGGGCAGGGGAGAGGAGGAGGGCTTCCTGGCCTCAGACATCCCCGCCCTCCTCCCCTTCACCAGGAAGGTGATACCCCTGCATGAGGAGGAGATGGCCGTGCTCACCCCCTCCTCCCTCTCCCTTAGGCACCTGCCCTCGGGCAGGGAGCTCAGGAGGAGGCCCATGCTCGTGAGGTGGACGGCGGAGATGGCGGAGAAGGGTGGATACCCGCACTTCACCCTGAAGGAGATCCTGGAGCAGCCGAAGGCGGTGGAGGAGACCCTGAGGGGGGCCGGGAAGGAGGTGGAGAGGCTCTCCCGCTTCCTGCTGGGGGCGGAGCGCCTCTACTTCGTGGGATGCGGAACCTCCTACCACGCGGCCGTGGTGGGGAAGTACCTGCTGGCCAAGCTGGCGAATCTCCCGGTTGAGGCGGTGGTGGCCTCCGAATTCTCGGAGAGCTGCGGGGGGGACGGTAGGACGGCCCTCCTGGCCATCACCCAGTCGGGGGAGACCGCCGACGTGCTCAGGGCGGTGAGGACGGCCAGGGCCTTCGGGGGAAAGGTGGCCTGCCTCACCAATGTGGTGGGAAGCTCCGTGACCAGGGAGAGCCAGCTGGTTTGCTACACCAGGGCCGGACCCGAGGTCAGCGTGGTGGCCACCAAGACCTTCACCTCCCAGGTAGCCTACCTCCTCCTCCTCTCCCTGAGGCTGGGGGTGGAGAGCGGTAGGCTGAGGAGATCGGAGGGTAAGGAGCTGCTCTCCTTCCTCCTGCGCTCCCCCGGGCTGATGGGGAGCGCCCTACGCTCCACCTCCGCCAAGAGCGGGGAGCTGGCAAGGGGTCTGCTGAGGGAGGAGCACCTCTACCTGGTGGGAAGGGGGCTGGGGTACCCCATCGCCCTGGAGGGGGCGCTGAAGGTGAAGGAGATTTCCTATTTGCACGCCGAGGCGCTGGCCGGAGGGGAGCTGAAGCACGGCACGCTGGCGCTGCTGGAAAAGGGGACACCCGTGGTGGCGGTGGCCGTGCCGGGGGAGGCCAGGGGGAGGCTGATGAGCAACCTGGAGGAGATGAGGTCCAGGGGGGCGAGGATGATCGTGGTAGCGGAGGAGGGCGACGAGGAGTCACCTAGGCACGCCGACCTGCTGGTGAGGGTGCCCGAGACGGGGGAGCTCCTCAGCCCCCTCACCTTCATCCTCCCCCTGCAGCTCCTGGCCTACCACCTCTCGGTGGGCAGGGGACTGGACCCCGACAGGCCTCGCTCCCTGGCCAAGTCCGTGACGGTGGAATGAAGCACCTCCTACGCTGGCCCGGCCTGCGAGAGGTGGGGAAGAGGGGGCTGCTCCTCTTGGACTACGACGGCACCCTCACCCCCATAGTTGAAAGGCCTGAACTCGCCCTCCTTCCCCCGGACGTGGCCAGGACCCTCCGGACCCTCTCCCGAAGGCTCAAAGTGGTGATAATGAGCGGCAGATCCCTCCGGGACCTCAGGAAGCTGGTGGGGGAGAAGGGAGTGTACTACGGGGGGAATCACGGACTGGAGATAAGGGGTCCGGGAATCTCCTTCGTCCTCCCCGAGGCCACCCGCCTCCGCCCGCTCCTAAGAAGGGTGAGCCGGGAACTGAGGAAGAGGACGAAGGGGGTGAAAGGGGCCCTGGTGGAAGACAAGGGGCTGAGCCTGAGCCTCCACTACAGGCTGGTGGACCCGGAGAGGGAAGGGGAGGTGAGGAGGATCCTGGAGGAGGTGTTGGAACCTCACCGTGACCGCCTGCGGATAACGGAGGGGAAGAAGGTGCTGGAGGTGAGGCCCAACCTGCGCTGGGACAAGGGAAGGGCCTCCCTCCTCCTGCTGAGGCTACTGGACCCGGAAAGAAAACTGCTCCCCGTCTACCTGGGGGATGACAGAACGGACGAAGATGCCTTCCGGGTCCTCAACCCAAGGGGAGGGGTAACCGTGTTGGTTTCCGAGAGGCCCGCGAACTCCAACGCTCGTTTCTTTCTGCGCAGCCCAAAGGAGGTGGCCCTCTTCCTGCAGATGTTAGAGATTTTATCCGAGGAAGCCAAAAAGAGAAGATGAGACTATGCCTGGCCTCCCAGACCCCCCTGGTCCTCTTTCTCCGGGAGCAGAGAGAAAAACCTGAAACGGTTCCGCTGGAACTCTCCTCCCTCAGGGAGGGGGAGGACTACGAATTCACCGCGGGAGGGGTGACCAGGATGGTCTATCCCCTCCTGCGGAGGATGAGGGAGGGGGGCCTGCTGGAGGCCGCCCACTGGGTTTCCCTGAACCCCGGGGCGCCTCCCCTCCTCTCCTCCTCTGGCCTCCTCCTCCACCATCTGGAGCTGGAGAGCCAACGCCTCTCCGGGTACGGGGCCGCCAAGGAGGCCCTTTGGAGGATGCTCCACGGACTCTCGAGGGAAACCGTGGACTTCCTCTGGCAGGACGGATTCATCGACTACACCTACTTCAACCGAAAGTGCGCCGAGTTCCTGCTCTCCCTGGAGAAGGAAAACGACTTTGACCTCTTTTACATCCATGACTTCCAGATGCTGCCGCTCGGGCACATGCTCAACCTCCTCAAACCCAAGCTTTTCAGGTGGCACCTCCCCTTCGACGAGGCCCTTCTGCCGGAGGAGTGGAGGCCCCTCCTCTCCCTCTACTTCAACTCCTACGAGGCCGTGGTGGTGAGCTGCCGCAGGTATCTGGAAGCCCTCAGGAGCCTGGGATACAGGGGAAAGAGCGTACACCTTTATCCCTACCTGGATCTGAGTCTTTACGGGAAGCCGACCCGGGAGGAGGTGGAGGCCCTCTGCCACAGGTTCGGGATAAGGGAGGATGAAAGGGTGGTGCTGGTGGTGGCAAGGCTTGACCCCATGAAGGGGCAGGACAGGGCCATAGAGGGCTTCGCCAGGGCCGGAATCCCCGGAACCAAGCTCATGCTGGTGGGGGATGGGAGCTTCTCCAGCTCCAAAAAAGGAATAGGACTTTCCAAGGGCGAGAGGTGGCTGGGGTACCTGAGGGGGAAGGCTAGGGAGCTGGGGGTGGAAGACCGGGTCATCTTCGCAGGCCATCTGAAGCACCGGGAGCTCCAGGCCGCCTACGAGAGGTGCGAGGTGGTCGTCCTCCCCTCCCTGCTGGAGGGTTTCGGGCTGGTGGTGATAGAGGGCTGGCTTTACCGCAAACCCTGCCTGGTCAGCCGCAGGGCGGGAGTGGCGGAGCTGATCAAGGAGGGGGAAAACGGGCTCCTCTTCGATCCCCTCCTGCCGGAGGAGCTGGCCGAGAAGCTCTCCCTCCTTCTCTCCGACGAGCGCCTGGCGGCCTCGCTGGGGGAAGGCGGTAAGGAAACCTCCTCCCTCTGCTCCCTGGAGAGGGGGGTGGAGGAGGAGGCCAGGGTGATGAGGGAGCTGGTGGGAGAATGAACCTTCCGGATGTCCTCCTGAAGCTCTCCTTCTTCGTTTTCACCCTCCTCATCACGGCCCTCCTTTCCCGGATCCTGAGTCTCCTCATCGGGGACCTCTTCAGGGAGTGGACCCCCTCCCTCAGGACCAGCCTTCAGAGACTGGCCTCCGTCGCCGTTTGGACGGTGGGACTGATCTTCGCCATAGGGCTGCTGGGCCTCAAAACGGACCTGCTCCTCCTGCTGGTGGGCCTGATGGGAGTGGCGGTGATCCTCGCCCTGAGGGAGGTGCTGGAGAACGTGGGGGCCAAATACTTCTCCGACCTCTACGTACCCTTCAAGGTGGGCGACATCATAAGGGTGGGGGGACAGTCGGGCAAGGTCATAGAGATAAATCCCGTGACCACCGTTCTCCTCACCAAGGAGGAGCACCTGATCTCCATTCCCAACTCCGTCTTTATGAGGGAGAAGGTGATCAACCTCACCCCCCACGTGTGGAAGGAAATCCTGATCCCCGTCACCATCAGCTCTTCCCTCAGCCTGCCGGAGTTCGAGAGCGAGGTCCTCAAGGCCTGCGGCAGGTTCCGGCGGTATCTGGACGAGCGCTTCCCCCCCCTTCTCACGGTGAAGGGGAGGGAGGAGAAATACGTGAACCTGATCCTCACCCTCATGGTGAGGGATCCCTCCAAGAAGGAGGAAATCGTGAGGGAGCTGAACCGGAAGATCTCGGAGATAGAGAAAAACCTGAAACGGAAGAAGTAATCCGCTGGAACTGGATCCGGTTGATCCCGGCCTAACCCCGGAGACCCGCAGCACCCCCAAATAAAATAAGAAAAAAAAACCATCTTATTTGGAATGAAGGGCCTCATCCTGGCCGGAGGTTTTGCCACCCGCCTGGGGACCGTAGGGGAGGTCCTGCCCAAGGCCATGCTCATGGTGGAGGGGGACACGGCGGTGGGGCACCTGGTCTCCAAGCTGGAGAGGCTGGGGATAGAGCCCCTCATCACCACCAACGCACGCTTCAGGGAGTTCTTCCGCTCCTACCCCAACGTGCTGGTGGAGGGGGCCACCAGGGAGGAGGAGAAGCTGGGGGCCGTGACGGCCATAGCCAACGCCATCAAAATGGCCGGGGTGGAGGAGGACCTGCTGGTGGTCTGCGCGGACAACTACTTCTCCTCCGACCTTCGGGGCTTCGTTTCCTCCTACCAGGGTGATCCCCTGGTTGGGATCCACTACGCCGGAGGGGATCCCGGAGTGCGCCTCCAGGAGATGGCCACCGTGAAGTTCTGCGGGAGCGACCAGTACCCCCCTCCCAGCCGAGAGTTCTGCATAGAGGAGTTCAAGGAGAAGGTCGACCCTCCCCTCAGTCCCTACGTGAGCACATGCCTCTACCTCTTCCCCCCACGCATCTTCCCCCTGCTGCTGGAGTACACGGCTGAGAAGAAGAAGGATGCCCCGGGCTTCTTCATCCAGCACCTCCTGGAGAGGGGAATCAAGGTGAGGGGATACCTGCTGGAGGGGGAGTGGTACGATCTATCCTACCGGAACTACCTGCTGATGTTCAGGGACTCCCGGCTGGTGAGAAGGGACGAGGACGTGATCCAGTTCCAGAGGGAGAGCGGGGGGAAGGTGATGCTCCTGACCTTCCTCCGCAGGGGAGGTATGTACCACCTCTCCAGGGGGGAAGGGCTCCTCTTCTTCATAGAGGGAGAGGTGGAGATGAAGAGGGGGATGAGGAGGATGAGGGTGAGGGGGAGGGAGGTGGTGGAGGTCGCGCCGGGGGAGGAGGTGAGCCTCCTGAACACCTCCTGCCCCTACGCGGTCTTCTTCTCCCTCAAAACGGGCTGAACCCACAAGCGTTATACGTGAGGAGGGAGAAAGGAGGGGTGGTCCCTTGCCCTGCGTGCTGGTCTGCGGAGGGCAGTGGGGGGATGAGGGGAAGGGAAAGATCGTGGCCTACCTTTCCCTGAAGTACCGGCCCCACCTGGTGGCCAGGGCAGGGGTGGGCCCCAACGCGGGGCACACCGTGAACTTCAGGGGGAGGAAGTTCGGGCTCAGACAGGTACCCTGCGGCTTCGTGCACGAGGGGGCCAGGCTGCTGATAGGGCCAGGGGTGCTGGTGAACCCGGACGTGCTACTGAAGGAGGTGGAGGAGACGGGGACGGGGGGAAGGCTGGGAGTGGATGGGAGATGCACCCTCATCGAGCCCCACCACGTGGAGAGGGATATGGGCTCCGATCATCTGAGCAAGAGGATAGGGACCACGGGAAGCGGCTGCGGTCCCGCCAACGAGGACAGGGTGAGGAGGGTGGCCAGGCTGGCCAGGGAGGAGGAGAGGCTGCGCCCCTTCCTCACCGACGTGCCCCTGGAACTCCACGAGGCCCTGGAGAGGGGGAGGAAGGTACTGATCGAGGGCAGCCAGGGCTTCGGGCTCTCCCTCATCCACGGCACCTATCCCTACGTGACCAGCAAGGACACCTGTGCCGGAACCATGCTGGCGGATGTGGGGGTGGGGCCCACCAGGGTCTCGGAGGTCCTCCTGGTCTTCAAGGCCTACGCCACCAGGGTGGGGGAGGGACCCTTCCCCACCGAGATTTCCCAAGAAGAGGCGGAGAGGCTGGGGATAGTGGAGTACGGGACGGTGACGGGAAGGAGGAGGAGGGTGGGACACTTCGACTTCGAGATGGCTAGGAGGGCGGCCATCATCAACGGTGCCACCCAGCTGGCCATAACCTGCCTGGACAAACTCTTCAGGGGGTGCGCCGGGGCCAGGAGGTGGGAGGAGCTGACCGAGGAGGCCAAGAGCTTCGTCAGGAGGGTGGAAGAGGCCACGGGGGTTCCCGTGACCATCCTCTCCACGGGGGAAGGAATAGAGGACGTGGTCGATCTCAGCAGGGGCAGACTTTGAGGCTGGTGGTGGCGGTAACCGGGACCCCGGGAACGGGGAAGTCCTCCTTCTCCTCCAAGCTGGCCAGGGAGCTGGGGGCCAGGCTGGTGAGGCTCAACGAGCTCATAGAGAGGGAAGGGGCGTACACCCTGGACCGGGACGGGAGCAAGGTGGCCGAGCTGGGGAAGGTGGTAAGGGCCTTCCGCAGGATCCTGAGGGAGTCGGAGAAACCCCTGGTGGTGGAGGGGCACCTCTCCCACCTCCTTCCCACCCGTTGCCTCTCCCACGTGGTGGTGCTCAGGACCCACCCCCGCGTGCTGGAGAGGAGGCTGAGGAGGAGGGGATACCCCCCGGAGAAAATCAGGGACAACGTGGAGGCGGAGGCCCTAGACCTCATCCTCTGGGAGGCCGTGGAGAGGCATGGGGGGAAGGTTTATGAGATAGACACCACGAGAAAGGGGAACCACGTTCGCCTCTTCCTGCAGGCCCTGAGGGAGGGAAGGAGGCTTCCCCCCGGAAGGGTGAGGTGGCTGGGGGAATACGTGGCCTCCCTGGGCTGCGGCCCTAGCCCTAGAAAACCCCGAAAACGCCCAAGGTGCTCAGCTTAGCTCCCAGCTGATCCTGTCTCCCTCCTCCACCCTCCTCACCCTCCCCTCCTCCTCCAGATACCTCAGGTGGGCCAGGGCCTCCCCCGTGGCGAACCACCTCTGGATGGGGGGGAAGCTCTCCCAGGGCCCCTCCAGGTCCCAGGTCATCTCCGAGGCCAGCTCGTAAGCGGTCCTCCTCCCCTCCTCCAGGAGGGAGAGGACCTCCTCCGCCCTCAGGCGGTGATGGAGCTTGAGCTCCTCCACCCTGGCCCGGTGATCCCGGAAGGGCCTGCGGTGTCCGGGTAGGACGAGCTCCACGTCCAAGGAGGCTGTCTTCTCCAGGCTCCTCAGGTACTCCCCCAGCGGGTTCTCCTCCTCCGAAAGGGGGGAGAGGTTGGGGGTGATGTCCCCCAGGAGGTGGTCCCCGGAGAGGAGGAGCCCGCGGTGGGGCTCGTACAGACAAAGGTGCCCCCTGGTGTGGCCGGGGGTCTCCACGCAGGTGAAGGAGAACTCCCCCACCTCTATCCTGCTCCCTCCCCCCACGAAGGTGAAGGGGGGAAGGGTGCCTGGCCCGTAAAGGCGGCCCGGATGGGTCTGCATCATCCTGAGGAGCTCCTCGTCCGGGATGCCGGTCAGGAGGATCACCCCTCCCATCCTCTCCCAGGAGGAGAGGAGCTCAGCCTCTGGTCGGTTGAAGTACACCAGGGAGTCCGCGGAGCGGAGGGAGGAAACCAGGCCCAGGTGATCGGCGTGGAGGTGGGTGATGAAGAAGTCCGCCCTGCGGAGGTCCACCCCGAGCTCCCGCAGCTCCCGGAGGAGGACGGAGGCGCACTCCTCCCGGTTCATCCCCGTGTCCACGATCAGGTCCCTCCCCTCCCCCCTCACCACATAGGAGTTGACCGATCTCAGGGGATTGCGGGGGAGGGGAACCTCCACCCTGTAGAGGCCAGGTAGGATCTCTTCCATCCCCCCACCCTCCGCCGGTGGGGTATTTAACACACTTCCCTGGACTGAAACCAGAGGAAAAACCCGTTTCCTGCCCACAGGGGGAGGAAAGGGTCCCCTCGGGAAAGAAAGGGGGGGAAGAAAGGGGATTGCTCCCCAAAGGGACGAGGAAGGGGAGAAGGGAATGACCGGAGCGGGTCTAGGCTCCAAACCCTCCCCGTCGGCCGGAAAAGAACCTCGCCATCCACAAAGGGAAAAATACTGCCACCCTTTCCTTCCTCTCCCCCCCGCCCTCGATACCTTTATA
>Ga0197143_1001278_pt1 | contig 21703 bp, 24 predicted proteins | sample GBS70_MetaG_FD_148603 | JGI IMG/M metagenome (GOLD analysis project Ga0197143, IMG submission 148603) | Sediment microbial communities from Great Boiling Springs, Gerlach, Nevada, United States - GBS 70_MetaG | ecosystem: Environmental > Aquatic > Thermal springs > Hot (42-90C) > Sediment...
AGCTCCAGAGCTCATCCAGTTTGATGCGGGCCGTGGCCCGAATTCCATTCCCTTTTGCTAAGCAGGCAATCACATCGTAGAAGGTCTCCTCGCTGGCTTTCTGGCCAAACAAGGGGGTGCCTCGCCGCGCCGAGAAGGTGCAGCCGCACACTTTGCATCTCAAGAGTTGGGTGTTCGCTCTGCCGTAATGACCGGCACCCACAATCTGGTTGTCAGGCCCCACTTTACCGTAATTGGGGCAGTCGGTATGGGGACAAAAGTACATACTGGTGTCTATCTGTTTCTTACGGCCCATTGGGAACCTCCTCACTTTTTATTCGGTCCGCAATTATAGGGCCAGTTGAGACAGTGGTCAAGGGACACCAGGAGGGATCTTGGATGGGGAAATTATCTTGCGATCCAGCGCGGCCCCTCCGGGGATCCCCGGTCGAATGGTGTCCCCAATCCGACTGCCTCCCGGGCCCATCCCCCGAGCGCCGGGATCTCCGGGACGGACCGGGAAGTTTGGGATCCGCCAGCCCTCCGCGCAGGCGAAACGCCTGGGCTCTGGATCTTTAAGGTCAAATCCGGCCCGAAAGACCCCCCTTTCCGGCGCCTGTGATAACTAAGTCAGATATGATGGAGTATGGAAGAGAAGAAAAACGAGGAGGCAGGGCTTGTCGGTGAAGCAAATCGTCATTGCCAATCTTCGTCCCGTCCCAGGCTCTGTGGTGAGAGAGGTGACGTGAACCAAGCGCCCGGTGGTGATCACTTCTGGGCGATCCAGAATCCCTGTGGCGGCCATCGTGCCCTACGAGTGGATCTGAGATCCTGCAAAGGAAGAGGGCCCGGCATCGAACGAGCCCGAATACTCGGTCTTTCACTCAAGGAAGGGGAATAGAAATCGAGGAACGCTTCCGGCAACCCATCGGTAGGGGGCGAGAGCCCTTGCGCCTTCGTAGTAAAGGACGGCCAGGGTGGTCTTTCCGCTGAGAGGCCCAGCCGGCGGATACCCGTGTTCAGCGCCTGCGCCAAACCCTCGCTGGCTTCTGCGAGCGTTATGTTCAGGCCAAGCACATAAGATCTTCATCTCAGCCAGCATTCACTCGAGCGAGGCGGGATTCGTCAAGATGGTGTGATCACGACCTTGAGCGCTTTGCCCTGCGCCATAAGCTGAAGACCGTCCAGGATCCTGTCCAATGGGAAGCGGTGAGTGATCAGGCGCTCGACCGGCACCTCTCCACGGGCAATCAGGTCCAGGGCCCTCTGATTCTGATAAGGGGTGGAACCGTAGGCGCCTACCACTGTCAGCTCGCGATAATGGATCTGGTTGGCGTTGCATTGGACCACCGGCTGTTCTTTCGGTAACCCGGCGAAAAGGCAAATCCGTCCTCGACGGGCAGCCATTGCAATAGCTTGCTCCACCGCCTGAGCGGAAGGGGCGGCCACGATGATCACATCGCTTCCGTATCCATGCGTCAGCCGGAGGACACGTTCAACGGGGTCGATCTCCATTGAGCAAATGGCCTCATCCGGCTCTACGCGCTCCGCGGCCATTCGCAGGCGAGTTGCGTCTACGTCGATCAGAAAGATGCGGTCCACCCCCCGCGCCCGGGCCAGCCAGACATGCATGCAACCAATAGGGCCAGACCCCAGAACAACTACCGTGTCCCCAGGCCCTGTTCCCACCTGCTCCTGGCCATTTAGAACGCAAGCCAGGGGCTCCGCTAGCGCGGCTGCCTCATACGATAGGCTATCCGGAATGCGGTGCAACCCATCCTGCTGGATCACTTTTGCCGGAATGCGCATGAAGGTCGCGAACCCGCCATCATAGTGATAGCCTATGGATTCCAGATTTTCACATACCGTCTGAAATCCCTTGCGACAGTAGCGGCATTCCCCGCACGGGATGGCGGCGATCACCTGGACCCGATCCCCAGGTGCCCAGTGCGTGATCCCTTCTCCAAGGGCTACAACCTCGCCGGCAATCTCATGCCCTAGCACACGGGGGAGAACCAGATGAGGATGACCGTGACGAAAGATTTTAAAATTCGTGCCACAGAGGGCACATGCCCTCACCCGGATGACCAGCTCACCTGGACCGGGCTTCGGATCCGGATCCATTTCCAGCTCCAGCCGGCCGGGAGCGTAAAGTCGCGCTACTTTCATCATTCCTCCTTGACACAGAGCAAGCTTAGAACTTCTTCTGCTGATGTAGCCGCACGCAGCCGGGCGGCTTTTTCAGGATCCATCAATATCTGAGCAAGCCTGGAGAGCACACCAAGGTGTTCCTCGCCATGAACAGCTAGCGCGAGACATACAAAAACTTTCTCCCCTCCCCAATCCACTCCGTGGGGAAACCGGAGATACGCGAGAGCGGAGCGGCGGATCCAGACATGGCTGGCATCAGTGCCGTGGGGGAGGGCAAAGCCCTCCCCCACGTAGGTTGAAATCTATCGTTCTCGCTCCAGCATAGCCTCCACATAAGGAGGCTCCACAGCGCCGATCTCGACGAGAATCTCTCCGGCCTCGCGAACAGCCTCAAAGCGTTCGATCGCACGACCCTCGAGTCGGATCGCCTGAGGCTGTAGCAATCCTGCGGAGATATCTAGCTTTCGATCCATGTGTCCTCCTGGATTATCCGGACCAGATGGTCAAAAACTGGATCGCCCAGGAAAGTGTCGAAGGGAAGGATTACCTTATCCGGGGCAACTTCGCGAGCGCGTGCAGATAAACCCCGGTGGCACAGCACCACATCCGCATCTGGCGGGATACGATTTACCGTGGTGTGCTCGATGTGAATGGCAAAGCCCCGGAGCTTCTGACGAAGCTGGGAAACCAGCAGAGCGCTGCTTCCCATCCCCGCCTCACAAGCTACTATGATCTTGCGAATCTCACTCCCCCGTATCTTCCTCATCCCTGGTCCTCCCCGGATGGAGAAAGCTTAAGGAGGATGCTGGCTACCATGCCGGACACTGCTGCGCCCACCGCAATGCCAGCCAGAGTGGCCAGATGCCCACCCTTGGGAGTCATAGCCAGTTCCGCGAAGATGCTCCCTGGGGACGGGGTTGCCACCAATCCGGCTCCTGTAAGCAGAAAGGTGAGGACAGCAGACATCCCACCGGCGATCATGGCCAGGATAAGGATCGGCCGCATCAGGACGTAAGGGAAGTAGACCTCATGGATGCCACCGAAGAAATGGATGACGATAGCTCCCGGCACCGAAGGGCGCACCGAGCGCGGACCGAACAGCCAGTAAGCGATCAGGAGCCCCAGATCTGGCCCCGGGTTGGTTTCCAGGAGGAAGAAAATCGATTTGCCCTTCTGGGCAGCCTCTGCTACCCCTAGAGGGGCCAGCACGCCGTGATTGATCGCGTTGTTGAGGAAAAGGACTTTACCGGGCTCAATGATGATCGAGGCCAGAGGAAGCAGGCGGGCCTGGACCAGAAACCCGACGCCCGCTGCCAAGGCCTGCGAGACCGCCTCAACTACAGGCCCAATGAGCACATGGCCCAGGGCCGCCAGCGCCCCACCCAGGATACCGGCGGAGAAGTTGTTAACCAGCATTTCAAACCCAACTGGGATCTTCCCCTGAACAGCGCGATCGAATTGCTTGATCAGCCACGCTCCCGCCGGGCCAACAATCATCGCGCCCAGGAACATGGGAATCTGAGTCCCTACGGCGATCCCAGCGGTGGCGATGGCTCCCACAACAGCTCCTCGCTGGCCGTGAACCAGATATCCACCGGTATAGCCGATCAAGATCGGGAGCAGAAAGCGGATTAGCGGACCCACCAGCTCAGCCAGCTTGGGATTCGGGAGCCAGCCAGTAGGGATAAAGAAGGCTGTGATGAGCCCCCAAGCGATGAACGCGGCAATATTAGGGATGACCATATTGGCCAGGAAGCCTCCAATTCGCTGAAGCCGGGCCTGAAGGCCACGCGCAGCCAGTGGCATAGGAACCATTGTCATGTCACACCTCCTCTTAGAGGGGTTCAACACTAGTTTGAGTTAATACAGATTCCATGTCATTTGCTCGAAACCTGGCGATCTCTCCAGAGATCGTCACGGCTGTAGCTAGGGCGGTAGCGAATCGAAGAGCTTTCGGTGGCGGGAAGCCTTGTAAGGAGAAATGAAGAAACGCTCCAAGCAGGGCATCTCCTGCCCCAACCGACTGGCGAATTTGAACCCGGGGAACTCGGGCCCACCAGATCTTACAACCATCGGTCCACACCGCACCATCGCGATCCAGAGAGAGTAGAACTTGGCAACCCCATTTCCGGGCGAACTGCTGGGCTGCTATTCCTCCATCGTGGACATTTTGGATCGCGCGGCCCACCAATCCCTCCGCCTCAACCCGATTGGGCTTGATTAGATGCGGGCGGGCTTCTAAACCGAGAGCCAGTGGTAGACGACTGGGGGTAGGATGCCGTGGACGTGCGGAAACGCCTCAAAGAGCTAGGGACAGAGCTGGCCTTGCGGATGAAACAGACCTAGCGCGATGGAATGCGTGACCCCCTGCGGCGGGCTTCTTAGGAAAATGGGAAGCGCTGGGGGAAATGACAGTATTGGGTGGGGGGGCTTCTCCGGCGCAATGAAGCGCAAGATGGGATCGGTCTTCCCCATGGAGTGGAAAGATCAGGCCCTGCGGCGCGCTCTAACGGTGGCTGCGCGGCATAACCGGGATCAGCAGGTTGTTTTTGGGGTCTTCCTTTCTCCGTCCTCGGGCACTCTGGCGGGAATGACCTTCCCCTATTTTTCGAAAAGACTCGAGCCCCGATGGGGCTTGACAATCTCCAAAGGCTTGGTTATACTGTTGTCTGGACAAGTAATGTGTGGAAGGCCTTGAGGAGGTAAGGCCATGCCGTGGAGCTTGCTGGATGTTCGGCCCGGGATTCCAGACCCCAGAGGCCGGCGCGGCCGCCGATCTCCCATCCAGTCTTTGCTGGCCGCGCTCATCTTAGCCGCCATGAACGGTCCATCTTTGTTCCAGGGCATGGGGCGGTGGGCCCGGGCGCATTCCGATCGGCTGACCCAACATCTGCCGGTTCATCGCAACTGGATCCCCGCCCTCGAAACGTTCCAGACTCTTGTTTGCCGTTTAGATTGGTCTTTGTTGCGGGGGGCGTTAACAGTTGGTGGATGGCTGTAAATGTGGAAAGCCTTAGCCTGGATGAGAAAGTTTTGCGGGCCAGCCAGTGGGATGGGGAGGCGTCCCGGAGGGGGGGCAGCCGCCTCGGGTCACCGGGTGGGGCGGGTCCTGGGTCAGGTGGTGGCCGGGGGCCGGGATCCGACCGAGGCGGCCCTTCGCCCTCCTGGAGCAGATCCCAATCGCCGGCCAGATGGTCGCGCTGGATGCGGGGTTGATGACCCAACCGGTGGTTCGGAAGGGGGTCGAGAAAGGGGGGGCTACCGGGGACCGATCCAAGGGAACCGACCGGAGATGGAGGCGGCGGTGAGGCTTTGGCGGCGGGGCCACTGGGAGATCGAGCATTGGCTCCACGGGGTCCGGGATGGGAGTTTCGGTGAAGACCGGCGGCAGGGCCGGCCGGTCGGGCCGGGGCTCCGCCGGATCCGGAACGTGGCCCTGAACCGGCTCCGAACCCTGGGGGATCGGTTCGGGGTCGACGGATTCCGGGCCTTCAGCGCTTGGCTGGACAGAGGTCTAAGCCTGCGGATCCGCCCAAAGCCATGAAAACTGGAAAGCCCTAACAAAGACTGGAAAATGAGGCGATTCAGGATGAACAACATTTTCACCGTTTCATTCCGACGAGGTGGCCCTCTCCCTTTGCACGCCCAGATTGTGGAGGCCTTTCGAAAAGCGATTCGAGAGGGCCATCTGAAGGCGGGAGATCGCTTGCCCTCTGAGCCTGAATTGGTGGCGTGGCTTGGTGTAAGCCGCGCTACTATTCGCCAGGCGATGGCTGAGCTGATTGCTGAGGGGCTGATTTATCGTTATCAGGGGCGTGGAACATTTGTGGCTCCCAGGAAGTTTGAGCACCCTTTGCAGCGCTTGGTAAGCTTCTCCGAGGACATTCGCTCCCGAGGGATGGAGCCAGGATCTAGGATCCTCTTCCTTGGCCAGATCCCTGCGGATGCCGAGGTCGCTGCCCACCTGAGGATCCCGCCCGGAAAGACTGTCCTGCGAATTTACCGGCTTCGCCTCGCGAATGATCAGCCCGTCGGTCTTCACGATAGCTATTTGTCTTATCTCCATCTCACGGCGGAGGAACTGGAACAAGTCGGCTCGCTCTATGCACTGCTGGAATCCAAAGGGATCGTTCTGGCCGAGGCGGAGGAAACTATTGAGGCTGTGGCTGCCACCGCCGAACAGGGGCGTTTCCTAAATCTCCCTCGCGGCGCGCCCCTGCTTCTGGTCTCCCGAGTCGTCTATACCCTGGAGCAGGTGCCAATTGAGTTTGTGAGGGCCTATTATCACCCCAACCTGTATCGCTATAGCATCCGCCTAAGGCGTTAACCATAAACCGACAAAGATAAGGAGGCTGTCATGGTTCGCATGAGGCATATCCTTTCGTTTCTGACGGCTGCCACCCTATTGGTCGCCGCATGCGCCGCCCCTACTGCCCCGCCAAGTCCTACCCCTGCCGCCCCAGGCCAGCCCGCTAAATGCGCAAAGCGGGTGGCCCTTATTATCGCTCAGGGCGGCCTGGGCGATCTCTCCTACAACGACATGGGGTTCGCTGGAGCCACCCAGGCCGTTCAGGATTTCGGAGTTGAGCTGACGCCTATAGAGTCGCCGGATCCGGTTGGGCAAGGGGAAAAGCTGCTGCGCGATGCAGCCAAGGCCGGCTTTGATTTGGTGATCACCCTCGAGTACACGCACTTCGACCCCCTCGCCCGAGTGGCCCCCGACTTCCCCAATGTCCTGTTTTCCATCTTGAACATTGAAGTCAAGCAACCCAATGTGGTCTCCGTGATCTTCAAAGAGCATGAAGGCTCCTTTTTGGCCGGCGCACTGGCGGCCATGGTCACCCGCGATACGAATATTCCCGGCATAAATCCCCAGAAAATCATCGGCGTAATCGGGGGCACAAAATCCAAGGGGATTGACAAGTTCATCGTCGGATATGAGGAGGGAGCCCATTATATCGACAAAGATGTACAGGTCCTTCGCGCGTACTCCGAGACCTTCGGAGATCCGGCCAAGGGCAAGGAGCTGGCCCTGGCGATGTTTGAGCAGGGCGCTGATATCGTGTACCAGGTCGCCGGAGGGACCGGTCAGGGGATCATTGCCGCGGCCAAGGAAACTGGACACTATGCGATCGGCGTGGATGCTGATCAGGACTACCTCGCCCCAGGTCATGTCCTGACCAGCATGCTGAAGCGAGTCGACATCGCTGTTTACGACCTCATCGATCGGCTCTGTAAGGGCACGCTGAAAGGGGGAACCACCGTTTTCTATGGCCTGAAAGAGGGAGGGGTTGGATTAAGTGAAATGAAGTTCACCCGTCATCTGATCCCCCGGGATTATCTTGACAGGATTGAGGAGCTCCGCAAAAAGATCATCTCTGGAGAGATCAAGGTGACCGATGTGACCGCCACTCCTTGAACAGGGCGCACCCATGGCGTATCTGGAGATGCGGGGCATCACCAAACGCTTCCCCGGCGTGGTGGCCATTGACCATGTGGACTTCTCCGTTGAAGAGGGGGAGATCCATGCCCTGGTTGGAGAAAACGGCGCCGGGAAGACTACTTTGATGCGCATCCTGTATGGGATGGAGAGCCCGGATGAAGGTATCATCCGCCTGGGGGGGAGGGCTGTTCGCATCCCGAACCCCCAGGCGGCGATCCGTCTGGGCATCGGGATGGTTCATCAGCATTTCCAGCTGGTTCCCTCTTTCACGACCCTGGAGAACATCGTGCTTAATCGGGAACCTCGCCGGGGTCCTCTTCTGGATCGCCAGCATGCTCGCCGTGCGCTGGGAACTCTTATTGAACGCCTGGGGCTGGAAGTCGACCTCAGCGCACGCGTCAGCGAGCTGTCTGTAGGAGAGCGACAGCGCGTGGAAATCCTCAAGTTGCTTTACCGGAACGCGCGCCTGATTATTCTGGATGAGCCCACCACGGTTTTGACCCTTCAGGAAACTCACGCGCTTTTCGGAATGCTACGACGACTTAAAGAGGAAGGTCGGACCATTATCTTTATTTCGCACAGGCTGAGCGAGGTGATGGAGATCGCCGATCGAGTTACCGTGCTGCGACGGGGCAGGGTGGTTGGAGTGCGGTCTGTCGCCTCCACGGATGAGCGCGAGCTCGCTCGCATGATGGTTGGGGAAGTGATTGCTGTAGCCAGGCAAACAGGCCACAGTCTTGAGAACGCGCCTCCTGCGCTGATCGTGCGGGATGTCACGCTGGCAGAGATCCCCGGCCGCCTGTCGCTTAAAAGCCTTTCTTTTGAGGTTCGCCGAGGAGAAATTCTCGGGGTGGCTGGCGTGGAGGGGAATGGCCAACAGGAGCTGGTTGAACTTCTGGCAGGCCTCCGCTTTCCCCAAAAAGGACAGATCCTGCTGGACGGCAAGGATATCACTTTCATGGATGTCAGGGGACGACGCAGGCATGGCCTGGCTGTGATTCCACCTGATCGTCTCCAGGAGGGCCTTAGCCTGCCCGCCCCGGTATGGGCCAACCTGATCGCGACTCGCTATCATTTGCCTCCGTTCAGTCATTTGGGATTCCTCAACCGCGCTCTTATCCAATCTTATGCGGCTCAGCTGATCCAAAAATTTGAGGTCATGGTGCCCAGCATCGATGCTCCCACGCTTACCCTGTCGGGCGGAAACCTGCAACGTCTGATTATCGCCCGGGAAGTCTCAACACCCCCGCGCGTGCTGATCGCTGCTCACCCCACACGAGGGCTTGACATGCGAGCCACTCAGGCCATCCGGAAGCTGCTTCTGGAGCTTGCCGATCAGGGCACAGCTGTTCTTCTGATCTCCACAGATATAGACGAGCTTTTGGCCTTGGCCGACCGTCTGCTGGTCCTTCATCGGGGGGAGATTGTTGGGTTCTTGCCAATCTCCCAGGCTGACCCGGAGTCCCTGGGACTGTTGATGGCAGGACGGAGGCTGGAGCGGAGGGGTTGAATGATCCGCGCAATGGCGTTTCGAAATTTGCAGGAAGTCGCGCGTTTTATGATAACCCTCGGGATTGCTCTGATTCTTGGGGCGATCATCATTCAATTATCAGGCCGCGAGGCAAGTGCCGCCTATCGGGCTCTATTTGAATCCGCCTTGGGCAGCCGGCTGGCTCTGGCGGACAGCCTGGCTGTCTCCACGCCCCTTATTCTGACCGGTTTGGCAACGGCCGTCGCATTTCGTACCGGGGTATTCAACGTCGGCGTGGAGGGCTCCCTTTATATGGGAGCCTTTGCAGCGGCCTGGGTTGGATTCACTTGGCCCAACACGCCTTCGGGGTTGCTGATCTCTGCCGCTATTCTGGCGGGCGGGTTGGCGGGGAGCTTATGGGGGCTCATTCCGGGAACCCTTAAGGCATGGCTCGATGTGGATGAAATTGTCACTACTATTATGATGAATTATGTTGCCGTATCTTTTACGAGCTATCTGGTTAACTATCCCTTTGCAGTGCCGGGGCTTGCGAATGCGATGTCCCCTATGGTTCCCTCTTCCATCCACCTTCCACGCCTTCTACCACCCTCCCAGCTGCATGCTGGATTCATTCTGGCCCTGCTGTGCGCTCTGGGTGTGGGGGTGCTATTCAGCCGAACGACATGGGGCTTTGAGTTCAATCTTCAGGGCTCAAACCCTATCTTCGCACGTTGGGCAGGGGTTCGATCTCCTCGCGTGATCCTCACAGCGATGGGCCTCAGCGGCTTTCTGGGAGGCCTGGCCGGCGCTTTTCAGATTCTCGGCGTTCATTACCGATTTATTGCCAATTTCTCTCCGGGATACGGCTACGATGGGATCGCAATCGCCTTGCTGGGCCGAACGACCGCTTTCGGCACCCTCGTTGGCGCTTTGTTGTTCGGCGCGCTTCGCAATGGCGCCTCTGGTCTGGAGCTCTTTGCTGGGATTCCGTTGGAGCTTGTCCGTATTCTGGAGGCCGTCATTATCCTTATGGTCACCGCTGAGGCGACGATTCGCTTGAAAGGCAAGCAGATCCCTATATCCGTGGAGAGGGAGGGATAAGCCTTGTCGGCGATCCTGTTCGCAATGCTACGGATGACTGCGCCCCTGATCCTTGCCGCCACGGGAGGGATCATCTCCCAGCAGGCTGGCATGATCAATGTGGCCCTCGAAGGGCTGATGTTGATTGGGGCTTTCGCTGGGGTGCTGATCGCCTATTACGCTCAAAGCGCATGGATCGGGACGCTTGCGGCTGTTGCTGCCGGAGCCCTCTTTGCTGGATTGCTGGCCTTAGCCGTCCTGGGGCTTCGGGCGAATTTGATCGTGGCTGGTCTCGCGTTAAATCTGCTTGTTCTGGGCCTAACCCGGTATTTATTGCAGATACTCTTCGCCACGCGTGGCGCTTTCGCCCCTGAGAGGCTGCCGGGCTTGGGGACGCTTGAGATCCCCACTCTCCGGGGTTTTCCGATCCTTGGAGACATTATCCTGGGGCATAGCCCGCTGGTTTACTTCTCATGGATCCTTGCTCTTCTCAGCGCGTTCTTCCTGGACCACACGCCGGAAGGGTTGCGGCTGAGGGCTGTGGGGGAGAACGAGGAGGCCGCCCGCTCGCTGGGCGTTCCGGTAAATCGCGTTCGGGCCCTGGCCCTGGTCGCCAGCGGGTGCCTGGCAGGCCTGGCGGGAGTGCAGCTCTCGCTGGGAAACCTGCAATTGTTTTTCGAAAACATGACGAACGGAAGGGGATTCATTGCGCTGGCTGCCATTTACTTCGGGCAAGCTCGTCCGGCCCTCACCTTGCTGGCATGCTTGCTGTTTGGGCTGTTCGAAGCTATCCAGATCCGATTGCAAACCCGAGTGGACATCCCGCCCCAGTGGCCTCAGATGCTGCCTTTTATTTTGGTGATTCTGGTACTCGCCGGGGTTTCTATGCATCGACGTGCCCGCCGCATGTTCTTTTGATTTTTCCCGCACCTCTATCCGCGCGGAGCAGGCTTTCGCCATGGGTGATAAAGAGAGGGCACCCCACGTCCTGGCTGTGGGCTATTCAAGCCTGGATTGGATCTATCGCGTGGACCGGTTGCCGGATGTGGGGCAGACGGCGCGAATCCTGATCTCACGCCTACGCCCTGCTCCAGGCGGATGCGCGGCCAACATCGCTGTCGCCTGCGTTCGGCTTGGCCTGAGGGCGGGAGTGCTCACGGCCGTTGGAGATGACGCCCAAGGGCGAGGCTATGTGGCGGCGCTGAAGGCAAGGGGCGTGGAGACTCAGGGGATTATCTTCATTCATGGAGGGCGCAGTCCTTCCTGTTTCCTGTTCGTCGATCCGAGCGGCCATCACATGACCTTCTATGATCCCGGATTCTCCGAGCGGCGGAGGTTTGCCCTCTGGATCCCGATGGCGTGGAGGAGGAGCCTTCAGTTAGGGGTCATCACGGTCGGCTCCCCGGCGATGGTTCGGAAAGCAGCATTCTGGTTCCAGCGCCACAGGGTTCCTATCCTGTGGTCCCTGAAGGGCGATCCCAGGGCCTGGCCTCCCTCCCTGCTGGATTGGCTCGCTCGCCACAGCCAGGTGATCCTCATGAATCGTATGGAGGCGCTCTGGCTGCAGAACGCCCTTCGAATTAAGGAATGGCATGATCTTCTTCTCGGCTCGGTGCAGGCTGTTGTGATTACGGCGGGGAGCGAGGGCTCCCAAGTGCTGGATCGGGAGGGATGGAAATCCGTTCCCGCAGTTCCGCCCCGCCGGCTGGTAGACCCCACGGGGGCAGGCGATGCGTTCGCGTCGGGCTTCCTGTGGGGTTGGATCCATGGTCTTTCCGCGGAGCGTTGCGCGCGGGTGGGAGCGGTGGTCGCCTCCTTCGTTCTAGAAGCATGGGGCGCTCAGGAAGGCCTGCCGACCCTGGCCCAGGTGCGAAGGCGCTATCATTCCTTCTTTAATGAGCCACTCGATCTCCATGTTCGGGGAGGCTACGAATGAGCGTGGCTTTAGTTCTTGTGGATGTCATCAATCAATTCTTCGACCCCCGCGGGGAAAATTACCATCCATCCTATGAGGAAGTGCTTCGGGCCATTCAAAGGCTGATCGCTGCCGCCCGACAGGGAAAACGCCTAGTCATCCATGTGCGGGAATGGCACTATCCCAATCACGCGGATGATTTCGAGTGGCGCAAGCTTCGACCGCACGCCCGGGCCGGATCATTTCAGGCGGAATTCCCGGCCAGCCTTTCGATCGCCGTGGACGATCTGATTGTTCACAAGCGGCGATACAGCGCCTTCTTTGCTACGGATCTGGATCTGCTTCTTCGTGAACGCCGCATCGGAACCCTGATCCTGGCCGGCGTGAAAACCCATGTCTGTGTTCGCGCGACGGCTCAGGATGCCTTCGCGCTGGGCTATAAGGTCCTGGTGGTCCGGGAGGCAGTCGGCTCCAACCATGCTCATCTGCATGAGGCGAGTCTGGAGGACATTGAGCGCTATATGGGCCATGTGATTGGCCTGGAGGAAGCGATTCGGCTTTTGCATGGATGAAACCCCCGCTCATTTCCATCGGAGGATATTCAAGATGCGCCCTTTCTCTCATCGCTTCCTGCGATGTCCGCCGGAGGCACAGGCTCCATGGGCGATCCTTATGGGCGATCCTGCCCGCTTGGATGTACTGCTTGGCCTCCTGGAAGATCCCCATCGCATCGGCCAAGAGCGGGAGTTCGCCCTGGTTGCTGGGTACTATCGCGGTGAGCGGATCCTGGGGCTATCAGCCGGCCTGGGAGCTCCGGCCGTCGCTATTGCGTTGGAGGAGCTGCATCATCTTGGCGTGCGGGCTGTGGTTCGCGCCGGGACAATGCTGGCCCTCCACGCTAACCTAGGCGATTTCATCCTCGCCTGGGGAGCCGTCCGGATGGAGGGCACCTCAATCACCTATCTTCCCGTCCATTTCCCCGCCGTAGCGGATCCTGATCTTTTCTACAGCTTCCGGTCTGTTCTCATCGAATCCGGGGTGCCCTATCAAATCGGCCTGGCAGCCACCTCAGATGGCTTCTATTCCGTTCTGCTTCCTGGAGCCCGTTCTCAGACAGATGTGGAGAAGCCTCTCCAGATTCTGTATCGTCATGGCGTGGTGGGCGCGGATATGGAAACTTCCGCCCTTTACATCACCGGCATGGCTCTGGGCGTTCGATGCGTCAGCTTATGTGTGGCTACCGTCAGCGGGCTGGATGGGCACGCCCTGGAAGATGACCAGCGCCGTCAGAAAGAAGCCCTCCTCGTCCGGCTGGCGCTGGAAGGGATCGTTCATTTCGCCCGCGGTCATGGGAAGGGGAGGGAGCGATGAACAGCCTCTTCGAGCCCGGGCGGAAAACAATCGTGGGGATGCTCCACCTGCGCCCGCTCCCCGGGTCTCCCCGCTTTCGGGGCTCTCTCGAAGAGATCATCCGTTCAGCCCGGGCGGATTTAAGGGCCCTGATCCAGGGCGGGGTGGATGCGGTTCTGATCGAGAACTTTGGGGATGCCCCCTATCCGGTGAAAACCATGCCTCTGATATCCATGATGGCGATGGCTTATATCGTGGGGCTGCTGGCCACGGAGATTGACCGCCCTTTCGGGATCAACATCCAGTTCAACCAGTTCAAGGCTGAGGTGGCCCTGGCGGCGGTCAGTCGGGCCAACTTCATCCGGGTGGAAGGGTTTGTGGACAATCTGCTGACGGATTCTGGATGGTCCCCTGGCTGTGCGGCCTGGGTAACCCGCTATCGGGCTCGATGGGCGAGTTCCCTTCAGATCTGGGCGGATGTCCACGTCAAGGAAGCCATCATCCTCGGGCATCGCCCGCTGATTGAGGCGGCTCGCGCAGCGGCTTCCAGCATGGCCGATGCCCTGATCATTACTGGAACACGCACGGGAGAGGAAGCTTCACTGAACGCTGTGCAGGCCGTGAAGGAGACTGTCCCGTGCCCGGTGCTGATCGGAAGCGGGTTGAACGTGAGCAACGCGATGCAGCTTCTACGGGTCGCAGATGGGGCCATCGTGGGGACGGCGTTCAAAAAGGACGGAAAGGTGGAGAACCCGGTGGATCCGGATCGGGTGGCAATGCTGGTCCGCATCGTTCGACAGCTGGAGGGTTGAGAGGATGAAACGGATACAGATGCTCATTGGAGGTGCCTGGCTGGATGCTTTTTCGATGGACATCTCGGTCATCCGCAATCCGGCGACGGGGGAGCCGGTGGCGGAGGCACCAATTGGCGGCCGGGAGGAGGCCCGGATGGCCCTTGAGGCCGCCCGGCGGGCATTCCCGAAATGGGCTGGCACGCCCGCCGAGGAGAGGGCCGCTTTGCTGCATCGGGCAGCCGAGCTTATGCGTGAGCGTCTGGAGGAGATCAGCCGCTGGCTGACTCTGGAGCAGGGGAAGCCTATCCGCGATGCGCGGAAAGAGATCATGCTGACCGCCCAGGTTTTCGATTATTATGCCGAAGAGGGAAAGCGGATATTCGGGGAGTGGGTTCCGACCGGGACGCCTCACGTTCGCAGCCTTGTGATTCGGCAGCCCGTTGGGGTAGCGGCGGTGATTGCTCCCTGGAACTATCCGGTCGAACTGCTGGCCTGGAAGATCGCTCCTGCTCTGGCCGCAGGCTGCACGGTGGTCGCCAAGCCCGCCAGCGCTGCTCCCGTCGCGGCTACGGAGATGATCCGCGCGCTTCATGACGCGGGCCTTCCTCCGGGGACAATCAACCTGGTCCTGGGCCCTGGTCGGACGGTCGGCGCCGAGCTGGTGGAAAATCCAATCGCTCGCAAGATCGCGTTCACCGGAGAGACAGAAACCGGGCGATGGATCATGGAAAAAGCCGCCCGCTCTATCAAGCGGGTGTCCCTAGAGCTGGGCGGGCAATCCCCTATGATCGTCTGTCGGGATGCAGATCTTGAAAAGGCGGTGGCTGCGGGTGTCCGCCGCGCCTTCTCCAATATGGGACAGATTTGCGTCAGCGTGAACCGGATCTATGTGGCAGAGGAGATCGCCGACATCTTCATCGCCCGCTTCGTGGAGCGAGCGCGATCCCTGCGGATCGGCAATGGGCTGGACCCGGAAGTCGAGCTGGGGCCGATGTTTAACGAGGAGGTTCGCCAAAAGACCCGGGAGCATATCGCGGACGCCGTCTCGAAGGGCGCGCGGATCATCTGGGGGGGACGCGAACCGGACGGAGAAGAGTTCAGGCAGGGCTACTTTTTCCTTCCCACCGTTCTAGTGGATGTAAACCATTCTATGCGCGTTATGCGCGAGGAGACGTTCGGACCGGTCGCTCCCATCATGCGCTTTCGAGATCTGGACGAGGCGATCGCTCTGGCAAATGACTCCCCTTACGGTTTGGCTGCCTATGTCTTCACCCGCGATATCCGCACAGCCTTTTATGTGGCAGAGCGCCTGGAGGCTGGGGGCGTGGGCGTCAACATTAATGATGTGACGGAGCTCCAGGCGCCTTTCGGAGGCTGGAAGGAGAGCGGGCTGGGACGGGAGTTGGGCCGCTGGGGCCTCGAAAGCTATCTGGAGCTTAAACATATCCGGATTGCTCTGGATTATTCATGAACTAGGAGAATAGAGGATGACCGGGCTGCTGGAGGGGATTCGCGTTCTAGACCTCTCTCGGGTCCTGGCCGGGCCTTACTGCGCCATGATTTTGGGCGATCTCGGAGCGGAGGTTATCAAGATCGAGCAGCCTGGCCAGGGGGATGAGACCCGGACCTGGGGCCCGCCCTATGCAGGCGGTGAGAGCGCTTATTATCTGTGTGCGAATCGAAACAAAAAGAGCGTCACGCTGAATCTCCAGCATGAAGAGGGCCGCCGTATTCTGAAAAATCTTATCCGCTGTAGCGACATCCTGATTGAGAATTTCCGTGCCGGCACAATGGAGCGATGGGGATTAAGCTATGAGGACTTGGAGCCTCTTCATCCGGGCCTAGTGTATTGTCGGATCTCCGGCTATGACCCGAACGGCCCCGATCGAGACCGGCCGGGCTATGATTTCGTCATCCAGGCGGAAAGCGGCCTGATGAGCATCACCGGTCCGGTGGAGGGCCCGCCTATGAAAGTGGGGGTAGCCATTGTGGATGTGGTGGCCGCTCTTTATGCAGCCATCGCTATCCTAGCTGCTCTGGTAGAGCGCCAGCGCTCCGGCCGGGGCCAGAAGATTGAGATCTCGCTCTTCGAGTGCGCCCTGGCTTCCCTAGTGAACGTGGCCAGCAATTATCTGATTTCAGGCCAGCCGCCGAAGCGCTATGGCAATGCCCATCCGAACATTGTCCCGTATGAGGCCTTTGAAACCGCCGATGGCTATATTGTGATCGCAGTCGGCAATAATCGGCAGTTCCGTGCCCTGTGTGAAAGCATCGGGCGGAGGGAGCTTGCAGAGGATCCTCGCTTCGCCACCAATCCGGGACGGGTAGAAAACCGCGATTTGCTTATTCCAATCCTGCGTGGAATTTTCCGCGAGCGGACCACCGAGGAGTGGCTAAGATTGCTCCTTTCCATAGGTATTCCTGCGGGGGCGGTAAGAACAATACCGGAAGCCTTATTCTCCCCTCAAGCTCTGAGCATGGTTGTAGAGGTCTCCCATCCCACGGCCGGGCGAATCCCGATGGTTCGCTCCCCGCTCCATTTCTCACGCACGCCTGTTCGGATGATTCAGCACCCTCCTATCCTTGGGGAGCATACTCAACAGGTTCTGGTTGATCTCCTGGGCTATGATCGCGAGACCATTGAGCAGCTTCACACTCTCGGAATTGTCTAGTGGCTTATGTCTGGCGAACCGATGTTAGTCGAGATCCTATTGAGGATGATTCCTGAAGAGGCGATTCGGGTAGGCGTCTCGGTACCTGATTGGCGCGCTGCCATCCGAGCTTGTGGGGAGGCCATGGTAGAGGCTGGTATTGTGGATATGCCTTACATCGATCAAATGATTGCGGCCATTGAGGAGCTGGGTCCTTACATTGTTATCGCGCCAGGGATCGCGCTGGCCCATGCCCGCCCCTCTCCGGCAGTGCGGCGACTCGGCCTTGCCATTATTGTGCTGGACTCACCCGTTCCTTTCGGCCACCCGGAGAATGATCCGGTCCGGCTGATTATTGGCCTGGCAGCCCCGGATCCTCATTCACATGTTCAAGTCCTCGCAGTTATGGCGGAAATGCTTTCCGAGGAATCATGCCGCTTCGCGTTGTTTCACGCGGCAACCCCTTCGGATGTTCGCCGCGCTCTGGTGAAGTTTTCGCAGCGCGGTTCATGCGCATAGGAGCTTGCATTACCCTGTAAGCTCGGGAGGAGCTCGATGAAGATCCTAGCGGTCTGTGGGATGGGGCTAGGGAGCGGGTTGCTCCTGCGGATGCAGGTGGAGAAGGCCTTGCAGCGCATAGGCAAGCAGGCAGATGTCGAGGTCGCGGATATCGGCGTGGCTCGTGCCATGGCCCAGACGGCAGACCTCATTGTGACGACCCGGGAACTGGCAGAGCGTCTCGGCGATGTGAAGCCGCGAGTGATCACCATCTCCAATTTCGTCGATCTGGAGGAAATGATCCGCAAGCTGAAGGAAGCGCTACAGGATCTTTAGCCATCCAAACCATCCTGAAGGAGGTGTGTCATGGAGATCCTGCTCGCCATCATCGGATTCTTGGTTAATGAGGTGTTCAGCAAGCCATATTACCTGGTTGGTTTGATGACGGCGATCGGCTTGATCGCTCTTCGAAGGCCGATCAGCCAGATCATCGGTGGAACGCTGAAGGCAACGATGGGCTTTCTCATTCTGGTTGTCGGGGCGATTACTGTGATCCAGGCTCTGGATCCTCTGGGGAAGCTCATCCTAGGCGCCACAGGGGTGCGGGGCGTGGTTCCGACCAACGAGGCGATTGTTGCTCTGGCCCAACAGGAGTACGGGCAGCTGACAGCCACCCTGATGTTCCTCGGGTTCCTAGCCAGTCTGGTGATCGCCCGCCTCACCAATCTACGCTATGTGTTTCTGACCGGGCATCATATTTTCTACATGGCCACGATGCTGGCAGTGATCCTGGTGACTGCAGGCCTCACAGGGATTTGGGCGATCATCATTGGGGCGATCCTGCTGGGAACGATTATGGTGGTGATGCCGGCCTTCGCTCAGCCCTGGATGCTGGCGGTGACGGGCGGCGAGAAGATCGCAATGGGACACTTTGGCTCCCTGGGCTATATTGCCGGCGGAGTGGCCGGCCAGCTGGTCGCTCGCCTGGCGGGCGGGAAGACCAAGAGCACCGAGGAGATTGAATTCCCGGCCGGGCTGCGGTTTCTGCGGGAGCCGATGGTTGGAACAGCCGTCGCCATGCTGTTCATTTATCTGATTTTTGCCATCTGGTACGCCGCGCGCGTGGGGACGGCGGAGGCAGTGAAAGGGGTAGGGTTGCCAGAGGGGACTACCCTGGCCTCCTATCTGATGGCCCAGGTGCTGAACGCCCTGAATTTCGGAGTCGGAGTAGCGGTGATCCTGCTGGGAGTTCGCACGATCATCGGCGAGGTGGTCCCCGCCTTCGCTGGCATTGCCGAGCGCATCGTTCCCGGAGCGCTTCCGGCGCTGGACTGCCCGGTGTCCTTCCCTTACGCGCCCAACGCTGTTCTGATTGGCTTCCTGGCCAGTGTGGTTGGCGGACTGGTTAGTTTGGGCCTGATTGCCCTCATCCAGCCCGTTCTGGCCTTGGCCCTTATTCTGCCAGGAATGGTTCCGCACTTCTTTACGGGTGGGACGGCGGGGGTCTTTGGCAACGCTACCGGCGGCCGCTGGGGAGCTGTGCTGGGAGGCTTCGTGAACGGAGTGATGATCACTTTCCTGCCTGCCTTTCTGCTTCAGGTGTTGGGAGCTCTGGGATTTGCCAACACCACCTTTGGGGATGCGGACTTTGCCTGGTATGGAATCGTGATCGGGAATATTGCGCGCATGGGCGGCATAGTGGGAGCCGCGGGCGTCCTGATCGTGGCCATCCTGCTTGTTGCCCTGGCCAGCTGGTTCCAGAGTCGTTATGTGGAGCGCGGCTGGGTGCCCGGTCAGGGCTTTGTGGGCCAGCCTGACTCTGGAAGGTAAAGACAGAAAAGTTGTCCGCCCTGTTCCAGAAACTTCTATGAGATCCACAAAAACTACCTAATGTCCCTAGTCAATTGACACAATATTTTTGGGAGCCTGGGTGGTACCCGATACGTCAGCAACTCTTGCAGAGTCCATACGTGATCCGTCACTCCCGCCGCCATCATCGGGGTAACCTCCTGCTATTTCTTGGGAGACCTGCTCCCCTTCGTGGGAAGAGGAGGGTCTATCTCTTCCCGCAGACCATTGTGCGGGAGACAAAAGGGATAATCACCCACACACAGGTGTAACTGCTGTTCCATCCAGTAACGCTTCCTGGAAAACCCTAACGTCTTGCGGGTGAAGCGCCGATTGTGCTGGCGCATCGTGTTGTTCTGCCGTTCCACATGGGCCGTGTGGACGCGTCGGCTGGCCGGAGACCGTTTCAGATAAGCCTCCAGCGCTTCCGGCGTGCCAAAAACCCCTTTCGTGGTGACTTTCACAACCCGACCCTTGCGCCGATGCTTCACCACCTGGGCTTAGAGCAAGTCCGGTGGGGGCACCAACCGGGGCTTGGGCTGCGGGCCTCGTTGGCCCTGGCGTTCGGGCTGCACCCATGGACCAAAGGCCTTGAGAATGGCTTCCCGATATGGAGGCCGCTGGTCACTGAAGAAAACCCTCAGCGAACCGTCGTTCACTGCTTTGGTTTGGGCGATCAGCCGGTCGGCGTTCTCCTGGTTGACCTCCCCCTTGGGAAAGGATCTGCTCCCTAAGCGAGGGGGTCGGGGAGGGGATCGTCCGGGGTCGCTGCGTTGAGGGGAACCCCGCGGATTTCTTCCCCCAGCAACCGGCGGCGGATGGCCGGGAGATCGCGGGGTCGCCAGGCGGCGATCTCCCACCCCTCTTCCTGCAGGCACCTCAGGATCGCCTGCTGGTGCCTGTGAGGCGATTTCCCGTCCGCCTTGAGTTCGACGGCCAACCGCTCCCCGCCCCGCTCCAGCTGCAAATCTGGGGTTCCGACATGCCACCGCAGGGCCCCCACCCGCCAGTCGCCCTCCCGGGCTATCTCCAGGAGCTGGAGCTGCAGGGCGACCTCTGGGTGGGCGGAGGCCGTGTGCCACCGGAAGCGGAGCCGGGCCCAGACCCGGTTCAGCCGGTGCCGAATCTCCGCCTCCTCCACCCCGACTTCCCCCAGGGTGGCCTCGATGTCCGCCAGGACCGTTTCCTCCCCCAGCTAGGCGCAGAGGGCGGCGACATAGCGGGCGAAGGACGTCCCGCCCAATATGGGCCATCGGGAAATCTCAGGTTCCCATGGCTCCGGGGGTAGATCCACCACGAAACTCAGTCTCTCCGCCGCATACGGGGGACTTTCGAACCCCTCCGGCCATCCTCCTCGGGCCTGCGCCCGCCCGGCCAGTCGCCGCTCCAGCGCCCCCTCGATCTCGAACCTCCGATACCACCGCCTCCACCGGAGCCGGCTCATGGCCTCCTCCCAGCGGCAGGCCCGCGCCGGATCCCGAAGGATCCCCGGGGGAAGCCGCCGGCCAGCGGCCGCCCGCCGCAGGAGCTCAATTTCCTCTTCCTCCAGGCCGGCCGCTCGGGCGGCCCCCTCCGGGTCTGGATGCCGGGCCAGTTCCTCGATCAGCGCCCGGATCGTTGCCCGAGCGAACCCATCCCACCCCATGCCCCCGCTCATCCTCCGGCCCTCCTTTGCGCCCATGCCTGGGCGATGCGGATCATGTCCGCCCGCCAGCGCTCGCCCGTGTCGTCCTCCGGATCCCCCCTGAGGCCGAAGAACGGCCCATCGGGCTCCGCGTGCAGGTAGAAATCCCCCTGGAGGGCGCCGCACCGGGGACATCCATTGGCCCAGTAGATCTCCCGAATCGTTCGGGAGAACCGTTTCTGAATGGTTGGGGGGCGCGGCACCGGTGGCGGCGCCTTTCTCACATAACCCGCCCGGCCAGGCGAAGACCAGGATCTCCGCCCCGCATCGCCAGCACACTCCGATCCCCACCCGGTAGGGATATCCCGGGATGGGAACCCCGGTTTGCTGAGCGATCGCCCGAACCCGCTCCCGGAAGGCCGGTAGTCTCCCTCAATCGTGTGGGTGCATAATAATTTCGCATCAGATGATTGGAGGGCGCGAATGCAGCGCCCACGATTGGTTTCGCCCGGTTCCTTCTGCTGGAACCAAGATGGTCCAGATTACGGCAAGGTTGATCGAAGAGGTTCTCAATCTTCTTGGTGAGTATACCGCCTATGTCGAGCGCAGGCATTGGACGTCCCGGCAGAGGAACGGGAGGCTGGTGCGCAAGACCCTCTCCTTTTCCAGGGGACGGGAGATGCTCGAGGCCGCCTGTGCCTGGGAAGATGGGGTTTACAACCTGACCTGCTCTGTCAAAGCGTTGCGCATCGAGGCGGGCAACGGACGAGGCTGGTGGCAGCCCCGCTCACCCGCGATGGCGGCTGGCTTGATGGATCCTATCTGGATCTGGACTGTTAAAGAGCTACTCATGACGGTTGTGGCCCCTGATGTCACCAACACGAAATAAGGAGACTACC
>Ga0197143_1001279_pt1 | contig 21691 bp, 15 predicted proteins | sample GBS70_MetaG_FD_148603 | JGI IMG/M metagenome (GOLD analysis project Ga0197143, IMG submission 148603) | Sediment microbial communities from Great Boiling Springs, Gerlach, Nevada, United States - GBS 70_MetaG | ecosystem: Environmental > Aquatic > Thermal springs > Hot (42-90C) > Sediment...
ATACCCGCCTTCGGGCTGCTTGCCTGCGGCGTGGGAGACCTAAGCGTATGTCAACTCAACGAGGTAACCAGTTTAGGGGGCCTAGACGACATCCTCAGGGATGTCTTCAGCCTCGTCACGTGGATGTTCAACCCACAGAACAACGAGCTGATGAAGATGTGGAGGTTCGCTCTAGGGAGCTTGGCTGGATGGGGCATTTTGATGGCCGCCTCCGCCGCGCTTTCAAAGGGCATGGGAGGGGTGGCAGCTAGCCTGGGCTTCGGGTGATGGCTATGGAGGGGATGGCTGAGCTCGCTCTCGGGATTGCGGCGCTGGTCTACGGCGCCGGCCTAGCCCTCTTCCGCCTCCCGCTCCTGCAGGTGAGGAGGTGGGGGTGGACTTTGATGATGCACTCGTGGAGCGGCGTCGCCGTGTTCGTGCTTGTCGGGAGCCTAGCCACCTTGAAGGGCATTATGGCGAACTATGTCTCCGACATGGGGTTCGGCTGGGCGCTCTCGGCTACCTTCGACGACGCCATAGAGTCCGCTGAGGCGGTTAGGGACATGGCTTTCGCGTGGACCAACGCGGTCAACTACGCCGCAGTCGCGCTGGGCGCCCTGATGTCCTTCCTCATGCTGGCGCTCCTCCCCACGTGGGTAACGGGTGTCGGCGTGCTGCTGTCAGCCATAGCGAGCTACGTTGTGAGCGCCGTCTTCGGGGCCCTATTATTTATGCAGAAGCTCCTCGCAGGGGTCATTCTCTTCATGGAGGGTGTAGTCGCCTTCGTGGGGTTGATGAGCGTCCTGGCTCCGGCGATGTTCGTGGCCGGCCTCGTCCTCTTCATGGTCCCGTTCGCCAGAAGGGTCGGGAAGACCTTCATGGTGATGGGCGCTGTCCTGACGCTCGCCCTGCCGGTAGCCATCGTAGCCGCCTCCCCGCCGCCTGGGTACGCGGAGAGGAGGATAATGGAGGCCGCCGACGTTATGGCTGTCAGCGCCGCCTCCAAGGCGGTCGCGGACGAGACCGGCGGCCTGAGGTACACCGTGTACGACAGGGAGAACGATACCATCTGGTACCCGTTCCTCCTAGCGGAACCCCTGGGGGAGCCTGACGTGGACCGCGCAAAAGTCTGCAGGAACATCCCGAGGGGCGCGAACATCACGTGCGACCAGCTCGTGGAGATGGTGAAGGAGGTGCTCAAGACGCCTGAGAAGGCAATACTCGATACTGGGGGAGGGGGCTACTACAACGCATACGACGAGGGCTACAGGATGACGATGACGAACAACACCTTCTCAAGGCGCGTCTGGTTCCTGAACATGTGGATGGTTCTCTACGACAACTCGTCTAAGGACCTTGAGGTCTTCGCGGTACCCGACGAGCCCGACCGCCAGGTCATGGAGTGCACCTCGGGCGGAGGCTATTACGACGACGGGTCGTGGCATTTAGGGCACGGCGGCGGGCTGAGGAATGCATGCGAGGACATCTACCAGATGTGGAGGGACAGGTGGGAGGCTTTCTGGCGGTCCACAAACCTGTACAACGAGACCAGCCTGTGGATGGTGGCGGAGAACAGGAACAGCACGTTCGTCTGGTTCACCGAGCAGCCGTGGGGCACCCCCAAGGAGGACTTGAACAAGTACGAGGTGAAGGTCGAGAAGAAGCGGGAGAGCCGCTGGGAGGAGTGCGACCTGTGGATAGACGACGACAACGACCCGGAGACCCCCGAGGTATGCGGGCGTAAGAAATACTACACACAGGCGTACTACCATGGAAACAAGAGCGTTTACTTCGTCTACCTGAACATGTCCGACACAGAGGTCTGCTGGACGTACATAATCAACGGTAACCAGGTCAGGCACTGTGAGACAAGGAAGGGGGCCCCGGACTGGAGCTACAGGGTTTACGACTTCCACGGCCCCAAGGAAAAGTATCCGCCAAACCAGATAGAGATAAGGAACGAGACCCACCGCCACAACGCGACGATAGGTGGATACGTCTGTGATTTCACGTATAGGGAGGGTGTTTTCGACTCCCACTTCGAGGAGATCAAGCAGGAGGGCTTCATAGAGGACTACGGCCCATACACGCTTGAGCAGGGGATACAGGCGGTGGACAGGAACGAGCCGCTCACCCTCGACGCCCCCACCGAGGAGAAGAAGGTCGTAGTCGAGGTCGAGGTCATCTGCAGGGCTTGGAGCTACGCTGGCTACCCGATACTGCCCTCAATGCTAACTTACGAGTTTAGAGTCGACTTTACGGCGTCCGACAGCATGCCCTACCTCCCGCCCGTTGAGTGGGAGAAGTTCGACGAGGACGAGAGGTATATGGGGGAGCTCGCCCGCGGCGCCTACGTCCCCGACACCATATCCGCGGGCGGCGTCTCGATAAGGGTTAACAACATGAGGCAGGAGTGGGATAGGTACCAGAACTTCAGGCAGGGGCTGTACAGGGACGGCCCGTCCCAGGAGGCGACCAGGAGGGTTAACGCCAAGCTCCTCGAGTATAAGGAGAGGTCGTGGGAGACCAACGCCACTATACTCAACAGCAACATACCGCTCGCCAAATCCGTCTCCAACCTCTTGTACGAGCAGGCGTACGGGGCTTACGCCGGGAGCAGGATAATGATACCCTCGCACATGCTGCTGGTAACTGACGCGGGGGCTGTCGGAATACTCAAGCCCCTCGCAGACCTGATAGGGCAGAGCTTCGCGATAGGCTTCGCCATAGGGCTTGTCGCACTCGTAATAGACACCTTCCAGGCGTTCGTCGGCGGCCAGAGCATTATGATGGGCTTCCTCATGTCCAAGGTCGGCAACATCTCGATGGCAGCCCGCTTCTTCAGCCAGTACATGTCCGCCGTCCACAGGATGGCGGGCGCCAACATCATCGGCAGAGTGATTGCGAGGAGGATGGAGAACCAGATGCTTAGGGCGGCCTTGGAGCAGAGGAGGCTTGACAGGAAGCAGTGGGAGAAGCTGGCGGAGAGCAGGAAAAACGCCCCGCTCAGGGTTAGGATGATGGAGAGGGCCCTGGGCAGGGAGAGGGTGGAGAAGATGCTGGATAGCAGGAACCCGCTGGAGCGTGCCGTTGCCAAGGCCTACGCCATGTCCGTGGTCTCGGAGGGGTTGAGGGACCCCGGCTTCAAGGCGTCTGTGGAGAAACTCATGGCGCTGGAGGTGATGGAGAAGAAGGGCCTCCTGTCGAGGTTGGACTCTGACAGGCTCTCCCCCTCCGCCGCAAGGAAGTTTTTGAAGGCGTTCGACCCGTCCGTAAACCCCGAGGTCAAGGCGGGTACGGAGAAGGTGGTGAGGGGGCTTTCCCAAGGCGGCTCGGCGCGGATGACGCCTGAGCAGTGGGCTGAGGGCTTCGCCGCCATGATGAGGAACCCCGACCTCACCAGGTGGGAGAAGGTAGCTCTCGCCGACACCTTGGCCCGCAGCAACGCCGGCGAGGCCATAGTCAAGTCGGCGCTAGCCGCCCCGTTCGGGCACGCCGTGAAAGCTCTAGGGGAGGAGGTCGCGCAGGCTGGCGCGAGGCTTGAGTCGGAGAAGCTGACAAGCTTCGGGACGTTCCTGGAGAGCTTCGGGAGGGGGTTCGACGGGCATATAAAGGCTCCCGCAGCCTTCCAGATAGGTGCGGCGGAGCCGTGGGCTGAGAAGGGTGTAGGCGCGACCGTCCCGCAGGGCTACGTCCCCGACTTCCAAGTGGACTGGAAGACGTTCACGAATACTCCGGCTGAGGCCGTCGTTAGGAGGCATGAGGCTGGAGGGGACGTGTCCGACGTAGCCAACGCCGTGTCATTCGTCGAAAAATTCGGCAGCTCGGAGGACTACGCCAAGGCTGTGGACGACAGGAACCTACAGCACTGGATGGAGATAGCCGCCAACCCTGACCCAGCCAGGTATAACCCGGTCCAGGTTGAGTCACCCAAAGACGCCTACGTGGTCGATGTACGCTACCACGCCTCCCCCGATGCCATGGATGACGTCGTTAAGAAGGCGGACGCCGACACCTTGGCTGATATATCGAAGTTCAGGTTCGACGAGGCCGGCGGCGCTAGCTTCACGGTCACGCACGTCGTCGAAGGCGACAGGCTGCACGAGTTCCGCCAGGAGGTGGAGGGCATGGGAGGCAGGGTCGACGTGAACAGCTTAGCCAGTTACAGCGGCGCCCACACCTCCGAACGCGACGCCCAGCCCGTGTTCACCAACCCCCACGCCGACGTGGACTCCGGCACGCGTAGTTTGGATGATTTCTCCGGGCAATCCGAGCCTGTGGAGGGCTTCATCGAATGGGTTCAGAAAAACTACCGTTCGGGAGGTGGTAGGAATGGGTGAGGAGTACAGGCCGTTTAAGAGGAGGCGCGTCGACTTGGACGCGAATAACAGGCCGACCTACGAGGAGGACGTGTACGAGAGGGACGACGACGGGAGGCCGATAGGCTTTAAGAGGGGTTCGGGCTCGGTGGTTAGGCGCAGGTCGCCGGCCGAGGGGCCGCCTATCAAGCCGTACCTAGTGCTCTCCGGCGTCTTCGCCGGGGTCCTCCTGCTGTCCGGCCAGCCGCTCTACGCCGGCGTCGTCGCAGCCGTGACCTTCGCCGTATACCTTGTTTCGAGGTGGAGGAGGTGAGCTCGCATGGGCATACTGGCTAAGATACTCGGTATCGGGCCGCTCTTCTTCGGGGCGCTGATAGTTGTCTCCCTCTTCGTCCTAACCAGCATACCCGCGCTCGCCCCTCTCATGCCCTACGCTGCGGTACTTTTCCCAGCCCTGGTCCTGGCGCTCTGGGGTGTAAGGAGGCGCCTCCCGGCCTCCGTGCCGTGGATGAGGAAGGGCGCCGACAGCTTCACCTACTGGTACGTGACCTGCAACGACCTGGCCTTCTGCCAGGTTGGGAAGCCCTCCGAATTCAGGGTGAACGATGGTCCCGAGAGGGTGGAGGAGGCGACCCTTGTCCTCGACGACTGGGATAGGAGGAGGGGGTATGCTGTCAAGATTCTGAGGGTTGCCGACGTGATGAAGAACTACGAGACGACGACGGAGGACGAGAGGGTGCTTTTACTGGACAGGATGGTGAAGGCGGTCGAGGGCTTGGGGGACGTTGAGGCGAAGCTGATAATAGACCGCTCCCCGACGGGGGAAACTGCCCACATACTCCTCTACGCTGCGTTCGAGGAGGACGAGGCCGGGGCCGCCGAAGCCGTGGAGCATGCAGCCGTTGTGCTGAGCAGGCAGATGGAGGGCATAGGCATGCTCTTAGTGGACGACATGTCCTACTTTGGAGAGGGGATAGGTGACGTGCACAGGTCTAAGGAAAAGGTTAGGGAGCCCTCCAGGGTCTACATACCAGCCTTGGCGGCGGCCTCCCTGTCCACGCTCTTCTTCAGCCTGATGACCCCGGGCTTGGGGGCTATGGGGTCCACGTTGGCGGCCAGCGGCGCCCTAGGGCTCTTTCTAACGTTCATGCTTGCTAGGGCCGCCTCCACCCTCACATGCCGCCACTGCAGGTCGGGGAAGGTCCACAGGCACTGGAGCATAGGCAACGGCCGCGTATCCTTCGAGGAGGGCGGGGTGATGGTCTGGAAGGGTAAATACGAGACGGTTGTAAGCAAGTTCGCAAGCCTCTCGGGAAACGCCAACAGGGACCTGACCAGCAAGGACGTGGACAAGAGGCTTCCAGCCTACCTCGCGATCTTCAACAACCTCATATACACCCTGAGGGACTTCAGGATAGCCCTACACATCACGCCCCAGCCCGTAGGGGACACGGTAAAGCTAGCCATGGCTAGGGCGGACCTATACGGCATGGACGCGCAGGTTGGCGGGGCTGTATCAGGGTATTTGAAGGCTGGCAGGAGCATGAACGTCGCCGACAGGATAATGCATGGGGAGAGGCCCTACCTGATACACTGCGTAATCGAGGTCAGGTCCAGGGCCTCCGGGGAGGTTTCTTCGAGGGAGCTGGACATGCTGGACAAGCAGCTCCACGAGGCCCGCAGCCTCTTGGACAGCATGAACCTCTCCACCAAAGTCGTCAAGGACGGATGGGGCGCCGCTCTATGCCACAGGTTCCTCTACCTTCCCCCGCCCAGGAGGGGGCCGCTCGACCCGGACCCGATACCCGCCGTCAGAGCCCTCACCAGGGACTTTGTCGCGATAAGCCCGCTCGCCTTCAGGAGGAGGCCCCTGATGCCGAAGACGGGCATATACCTTGGGAGGGACGAGTACGGGCGGCCCGTGTATTGGAACCCGAGCATACTCCACAACCCCCACATGCTTGTCCTCGGGAGCCCTGGTACGGGCAAGTCCACGCTCGTCAAGACGCTCATATTCAGGGCCGAGAGCCTCACGCCATACACCGGTACCGGGGAGCCGCCGGCCTTCATAATCATAGACCCGGCGGGCGAGTACGCCGACAAGGCTGGGGAGCTGGAGGAGCAGGGCGTCAATGTAACGGTCGTGGACCTATGCAACAGGAAGTACAACCCCCTCCTTCTCTCAGGGCTCCCGCCAGAGCAGAGGATAAGCAGGTTCGTCGACAACGTCCTCCCCAACGTCATCCCGCTGCAGCCCATCCAGTCCAGCATCCTATACCAGGGCCTCAAGGTGATGTTCCAGTATTACGGGATACGCGACGACGACCCCTCCACGTGGACGGATGAGCGTGCTTCGAAGTGCACGGTCCAGCAGCTCTACAGGTACGTCGCCTGGAGGCGTTCGGAGGCGGAGAAGGCTGTTAGGTCTAGGGGCGGCAGCCCCGAGCTGGACGCGGCCGTAAGCATATTGCTCGACCTTGAGAGGAGGCTGAGGCCGTTCGCCGAGGGCGCCTTCGCCCTCGACAGGACCGACGTGACCCTTCAGGAGCTACTCAGCTACGGGGGCGTCGTCATAATCTCCTTCAAGACGAGGAGCGCCGGCGGCCAGGTGGTCATGGGGGAGGAGATGCAGAGGCTGATAACATGGAGCGTCCTCGAGCACATACACAGCTACATGCTCAGCCAGCAGGCCCGCGAAGGCGTCAAGCTCATAGTCGTAATAGACGAGGGCCACAAGTTCATCCTCGGAAAGGTGGGCGAGGTGCCCCTCGGGCAGCACCTGAGGGAGGAGAGGAAGTTCGGAACCAGCTACATACTGGTAACCCACCTGCTTGACGACCTGCTGCAGGAGGCCGACCTCGCAAGGCGTAGGGGCGTCCCAACCGTAGCCGCCTTGGTCTCCACCACGCTCGCCTTCGGCTACGGCAACCCTGGCGAAGCGTACAACGCCCAGAGGCTGCTCAACCTCACCGACGCGGAGAAGCGGAGGCTGGAGGGCTTCAGCACCGGCGAGGCCTTCCTGAAGTGGAGCATAGACCCGAGGCCGCTCTACTTCAAGGTAGAGCCGGAGCAGAGGGCCATGGTCAGGAGGAGGATGGGTAGGAGGGAGATGTACTATGAGGCTCTGTAAAGCCCTTGCTGTTGCCCCGCTTCTGCTGCTGTTTCTCGCCGCCGCCCCGGTCTGGGGCGAGGACCAGCCCGCGGCTACACGCGTAGGCATGTTCTACGACACGACCCAGCCAGCCCACCTCCTCTGGCCATACACGTTCAGGGTCCTCGTAGTCGAGGACCTGGTGGGGAGCGGCTGGCAGTGCTGGACCGCCTACCCGAACGGGACGTACGCGATGGACCCGGGGAGGTGCAGGCCGGTCTCAGGCCTCAAGCTGAGGGTATGGTATGCGGAGCTCAGGGAGAGCGTGGAGGTTTTAACGGATGAGAACGGCATAGCCTCCGTGGGCTGGAGGCTCTTCTCCTACCCGCACGCCACCTTCAGGGTCGAGGCAAGTGTCGGGGAGGACCTTGTTGTGAAAGAGTTTAAAGTCTCCCCGCAGCCCTGGTCGCTCGCAGCCGTCACCTCGTTCGCCGCCATGCTCTCAGCCATGGTCCTGGTAATAAGGAGGGGTGTCTGGTGATGTTCGCGGCCAACACATCGATAACCGAGCTCGGCTTCCTCCTCCTGCTGGTTAACTATGTTCCATCCTTCCTCTTCATCAAGTACATATTGCTGGGGAACGTCCCGGAGAGGCTCCCCTCCGATAGCTACGCTAAGGTGGTGGTTGTGAAGGTGGTCTTCGCCGTCCTGCTGTCGATAATGGCCTCCTCCGGTGGGGGCGGCGGCGTCTTCAGACCCGTCTCCGGGGTGGCGGCCATACCCGCCTCGCTTGGCGGCGGCTACTTCATCGCAAGCATGGTCCTTGACATGGTCTTGATGGTCCTGCTCTGGCGGGGGGAGTTCTACGGCGCGGCGAAGATGGTGATGTTCAACGTCATATACGTCCCCTTCCTCACGTTTCTCGCCGTCCTTTACGGACTTTTCCATGAGCAGGGGAAGACGATCAAGCGGGTTAGGGAGGACCTGCCGAGGAGGGAGGACGGGGTGCTTCTGGGCCACGCGGCCTTCCTGATGAGGGTTATCGAGAAGCCTGTTAGGGGGTTGAGGGATGTCGACGTAAGGCCCCACGGCGACATACGCCCCCTCCCGGTAGAGCCCCCGGTCTACTACAGCCCCAAGGTGGGTGAGAATGACCTGAACCCCCACATGCTGATAGCAGGCAGCAGCGGAACAGGTAAGACAACGACGATATACAGCCTGGTCAGGGGGCTTTCGAAGAACTACCCCGTCATCTTCGTCGACGTCAAGGGGGATGTTACGAGGGCCCTCCTGGGGGACGGGGCAAACTCCTACATACTGCCGGTGGCTCAGGTTGGAATCAACCCGTTCTCCAGAGTCGTCGACACCGAGACGGAGAGGGATGGGGTTGAGGATCTGATGAGCTCCATATCCGTGGTCGAGCAGGTCGGCTCCAGGCAGGCCCACTACATCAGGGAAGCCTACGCCGAGATATACCACTCCGGCAAGAAGCTAACGTACACGGGCCTGGTTCAGATAATCGACAGGAAGGAGAAGGAGTCTGTTTTGATTACGTCCCCTGAGAGCCGGAGGGGGCCGGGTACTAAGGACGCCCTATACAGCATAAGCTCCAAGCTCAAAGACCTCTCAGAGTACCTGCGCGACGACGGGGCCTCCCTGAAGGAGCTGCTGGGGAAGGGGTTGAAGGGCGGCGATTCCGGCTTCCCGATAATCGTCTTCAACCTCGAAGGTATAAGCGAGAACATAAGGGCGATAGTCCTCGAGCTCATCCTGAGGAAGATAGCTAAGTACCTGTTCATGAGGGGGCCTCTCGCCTACCTAAGCGACGTACCCCTAGTCCTGGTGGTTGACGAGGCCTACCTGGTTACCAGGCCGATGGACCGCCAGGGTGCGGAGGACGGGGCGAGCAAAAGCATCCTGGAGGAGATAGCCAGGACCGGGAGGAGCTACGGCGTGGCCCTCGTTCTAGTCACCCAGAGGCTGAGCGACATAGCCGACGGCATCAGGCAGAACTGCGATAAGTGGATAGTCTTCAGGACGGTCAGCCCCGGAGACCTCCGCGTCTTGGAGGTGGATGACAGGTTGCTTGGGAAGGTTGCGACCCAGCTGGGGAAGGGCTACGCATACATAAGGCTGGTAACGGGCAGGAGGCTCGAGGGGATGAAGTATACATCCGATGTATCAGCCACGACGGTCGGATACCTATTCAGGATGGAGAGGCAGCCCTTGAAGTTCGAGGCTGAGGGCGACGGGGAGGGGGATAGGCCGTCGTATAGGTTCCTGATGGCGTGCTACAGGTGCAAGCTGGCGATAAAGAACCCGCTGTACTGCCCGTTCTGCGGAGGCCCGCCCATGCTCGAGCGCCCAGTCCTCAACCTAGAATTCTCCAATGGGGAGGTGGGCGGGAAGGATGTGGAGGGCCGGGCCGTTCCCACCTCAAGCCAGGCCGGGGGTTCAGCCGTCCCAGCAGTCTTTGTGGACTGGGAGGAGGTGAGGAGGAGGGCTATCGAAAAACACCCTGACATGCAGGAAGTCCTCTCAAAACTAACACATGAGCAGATAGCCGGCTTTCTGACAAACTATCCGAACTACTCTGGTGCGGAGAGGGAGCTGTACAGTAAGCTTCTCCTGCTGAGGGCCTCCAATGGGGTGGTCCGGATGAGAAGGGCTGGAGCTGTTTTGCTCGAAGCATATAAGGAGGTGGCTGGGAAGTGAGCGACGACGGATACTACGACGACCGCAGCTACATATACAGCTACTTGGACTACCGCCCCGACCTCCCGCCACACTACGCCGACCCGTTACCTCTTCCCGACAGGGACCCGGACAGGCGGGTGGGCCGCAGGGGCAGGGATGGTGGCGGCAAGGCTGGCAGGGACAGGGACGAGTCGCCGAAGGGCCTCGTCGGCGCTAAAGCCGTCTTCGCCTCAATACTCTTCACCGCCCTGGCCACGCTGGTGTTGGACCCGGGGCTGCTGGTATACACTCTCCCGATAGCCACCCTCTTTGTAACCATGCTTGCGCTCGCGGGCAAGGGGAGGAAGAAGAGAGAACCTAGGAGGCTGGGGCCATGCTTGGACGAGTGATAGCCTTCGTCGTGGGAGGGTTGGCCTTCATGCTGCTGCAGCCCATACTCTCAAGCATAGCCCTGATCCTGCTGATGGGGCTAGTGCTGATGTTCATCGTAACCATGTTCATACCCGGAGGCTGGGTGCTTTTCTTCGGCTTCAGGGCGGTGACGGGTTTTCTGGGAAGGTATATAGCCCCCCTCTTCATCCTGCTTTTAGCAGGCCTTTTAACCGGCCTCGTGATGCTCGCCGCCGGCCCCCAGGCTGGGCTCGCCCTCGGCTTCACCATAGGCGGCCTCGCAGGCGTCTTCGTATTCTCGAGGCTATCCGCGAGGGGTTCAGGCCCAACGGCTCGGGCTTTTAAACCAGCCCTCAGGCCCGCCCGGCCGCACGCGGCCGCCCAACCCCACCAGGCCGGCGTAGATATGAAGCCGCCAAAGGGCTGGTCCGTCCCCGTAGTTGCTGGCTCCGGCTTCTTCGGGGGGAGCATGGGGCTGATGGCTGAAGCCTTCCGTGAAGGCATCGTGGTTCTGGGGGAGGCGGCCATTCCGGCCACCAGGGCGCTGGTTAAAGGCGCGGTCGACGCAGGCCTTAGGGTCGTCGTGATAGGCAACCCCTACATAGCTCCTGACGTGGACGCCAAGCTCGTATGCCTCGGCAAAACCAGCTTCAACGTCTTCTCCGGAGGCGGTGGTGACGGCTTCGTGAAGAGGGTCTGGGCCGAAACCGTTGCCGTCCCGCTCGTGGTTGCGGCAGGGCTTGACACGGCTGAGGGCGGGATGGTGGTGAGGTTCCTCCAGAAGTTCGCCGGCACCAGGTTGACGCCGGACGACGTGGACAAGATAGTTGCGGAGTACGGCCCCACGAGCTCGGCCCGCCTAAAGGACGCCCTGAGCATACTCTCAACGTACTTCGGCGAGGACTTCCCGCCGCCTGAGAAGCTGTTCGCGGGAAGCTGGCGCGTCCTGGTCGTCGACACGTCGAAGCTCAGCCAGAGCCTACAGCTATTCGCCACCATGTACCTCCTGTACGAGGCCCCGAAGCTCTTCCCCGGCTGCGTCATCGTCTTCGACAGCGCCGAGCTGGGCCTGCCGGAGCAGAGCGTCCTCCCCTACGACGCGAGGCATGTCTGGCTCAGGACGTTCAAAGCCGTCGAGAGGCTCAAGACTATGGGGTTCGTGATGGTCGCCAGCACCGGGATGGTTGCGCCCGAGCTCCTCGACCTGGCCGACACGTACGTTATGACCCGCGGGTCATCCCACCTGAGGAGGCAGCTTCAGGAGAGGATGGGTTTTGACGTCAACCTTCAGGTAATACCCGTAGGCCACGCCTACGTCTTCACCAGGGTAAGCCGCGACGGCGGGGCCCACCTGTTCGGCGGAAGGCTGCTGGACGTAAAGTACGCGGATATTGAAAGGCTTGAGGCTGAGGCGGATAGGGAGGCGACGCTCCTCAGGGAGGAGATGCTGGGCCCGCTCAGGGACACCATGCTATACGCCGAGTTCGCCGACATGGCGGAGGCGTGCTACCGGGTCCTGAGGGCCGTGAAGGCCCTCGCCACGCCTACCCCCGAGAGGGTCCTAGCCGAGGTCGGCGGGGACGGTGAGAAAACAGTTAAGCAGATGCTTGAGAGGCAGTACCTGCTTCTGGACCCGGCCGGCGTCCTGGGGCTAACGACCCTCGGGGAGCAGGCGCTCAGGGACTGGGAGGGCAGGGTTAGGGTGAAGCAGGGGCGCCAGCCGGCCGCCGTCGAGCGCTCCGCTACCGAGCCTGCGGTACAGGCTGGGCTGCGGGCGTTCCAGCAGACGGTAAAACCCGACATGGTTGAAGCCTCAGGCTCGTCGTCAGGGCCAGGGAGGTCCTGATGCGCGGCGAAACCATACAGGCGGTCGGGATAGCCTACAAGGCGGCCGTCAGGGCTTTGAAGGACGCCACAGGCGTGGTGAAGGGCCACCTGCCGGAGCTCGCGGAGAAAGCCGTCTAGAAGGGGCTCCTGAAGCTTGACGAGGACGAGGTCAGGCGGCTCTACGCAGCAAACATAGAGGCGAAGCGGATTGGCAGGGAGATCTCGGAGGGGTCGCAGCCCTCGGAGGAGGAGCTGAAAAGGCTCAGGGACGCGGCCGAGCTCCTGATAAGCCTGGCGGAGAGGGTGATAGCCTTCGTAGACACCCGGAGGTGAGGAGGCTGGTGAGGGCGGGCAGGCGGGCTGAACCGCTTCAACCACCCGGCCGCATGCGGCCAACCTACCAAATTCTGAGTAGCTACTCAGCACTTTATAAGTGCTTATATACCCAGCCGCACGCGGCCGGCCCTTCTGGCGGGAGGTGGTTGGATGTGGCTAGGCTGAGCGGCCACCTTCTGGGGCCGTTTTCGTGGTGGGTCTGGAAGGATGGTTACCCGGTCTTCGTCCCCTCCCCCGAGCTCAGGGAGAGGGTTGTCAAGCAGCTCGGGGATTACAGCCTCTCCATCCCGCCCGACTCGCTCGCAAGGGCATATATAAACAGCTCCACGGACATGTATCTGTACGTTTACACTACTTCGTATGATCTGGTTAAGCACTTCAGGAGCAACCCGGTCCTCAGGAGGCGTCTCGGGAGCCTGCACTGCTTCCGCTGCCATACATGCGACCGCTACCTATCCACCTCCCTCACGTCCGAGCCAGTCTGCGAGGTATGCAACAGCCAAGCCGGGATAGTTATCTTCTGGACAGACCCCGAGGCCCGCGTGTTCACCGTAGGCCCGTGCGAGCCCTCCGGGGGCAGGCTCTACACGGCGGCAAGGGCTACTTTGTCGGCGAGGTCCTCAACATCAGGAGGGACCTGTACGGCAACCTCTACGCAACTATCATAGGCTTCTACGACAGCCCCGCGGACATCGACCACGACAGGCTCCTTGACGTTTCGGAGCTCCCGGAGATAGGCTGGACCAGGCCCCTGTTGCTGGAGCAGGTGATGCATCGTGAAGGTTGAGGAGCTGGTAATACCTGACTGGCGAACTCCCTAGCTGCTAAAGGTATCATAGAGCTCTACCCGCCGCAGGCGGAGGCCGTCTCCAGGGGTCTTCTCAATGGTAGGAGCCTGCTCGTCGCCACACCTACGGCGAGCGGGAAGACGCTACTAGCCGTCCTGGCGGCCGCAAAGCACCTAGAAAGCCACGGCAAGACCGTTTACCTCACACCCCTAAGGGCCCTAACATGGGAGAAGCGGGAGTTCTTCCAGGACGTTTTCAACCCGTTCGCTAAGGTTGCTGCGGTCAGCAGGGATTTCGACCAGCCGGAGGACTGGCTGAAGGGCTACGATATTATTGTTTCAACAAACGAGAAGATGGACAGCATGCTAAGGCATAGGGCCGAGTGGGTCTCCGGGGTGACGCTAGTCGTCGTCGACGATGCCCACCTAATATCCTCCGCTGAAAGGGGTCCGACGCTCGAGGTCCTGATAGTTAGGCTCAAAGAGGAGCTTCCAAACGCCCAGCTCCTCCTGCTCAGCGCAACCATTAAAAACGTGGGCGATGCCGCCGCCTTCGCGGAGGCCGAGCCGGTCGTCAGCACCTGGCGGCCCGTGCCGCTCAGGGAAGCCGTCCTACAGCACGGCAGGGACACGCTCTACTTCGCAGACGGCTCCGAGGAGAGGGTTCCACGCCTCTCAGGCGACCCTGTAGGCAGCATGGTGCTGAACACGGTAGCCGCCGGGGGGCAGGTAATGGTCTTCGCGGGGAGCAGGAGGCAGGCCGAGACGGCGGCCCAGACGCTCTCCAACCTACTGAAGCCCGTTCCGAAGGACTTTGAAGCCCTGAAGCGTTTATCCGAAGAGATCTTCGACGGGAGCGACTTCAGCCAGAGGCTCTCGTCGTGCGTGAGGCGCGGCGTAGCCTTCCACCACGCCGGCCTGAGCTACGCCCAGAGGCGGGCTGTAGAGTCGGCCTTCAGGGAGGGGCTTATAAAAACCATCGTGGCCACGCCAACCCTAGCGGCTGGCGTCAACATACCCGCCCGCACCGTCGTAATACCCGACGTGAAGCGCGGCGGTGAGGATATGACCGTGATGGAGTACAAGCAGCTGTGTGGGAGGGCTGGCAGGCCTGGGTACGATAGGGAGGGGCTGGCGGTCATAGTGGCGAAGAACAGCAGGCAGAGGAGCCTTTACATGGGCAGGTACGTCCTGGGGGAGCTTGAGCCCGTCACCAGCATGCTCCAGGACCAGAGCTCCCTGCGGTTCCACATGCTCGGCCTGGTCTCCAGCGGCTACGGCGACGAAAACGCGATCAAAAGCCTACTGTCCAAGACCCTGGCGATGAGGCATGAGGGGCCTGCGCTGCTGGAGAAGGCTCGGAGCGCCCTCCTCTACCTCGAGGCCGCGAAGTTCGTGGTGAGGAAGGAGGGCTCCTACGCTCCCATCAAGCTCGGCAAGAGGGTCGCCCAGCTCTACATAGACCCGTTGACGGCCAGGATAATCCTCGCAAGGCTTGATAACGTTGAGCAGGCCGGCCCGCAGGCTGAGGACCAGGCGCTGCTGACCATTTCGTCCACGCCAGATGTCGAGGACCTGCCCAACCTCTAGCCAGCCCTAGACTGGTTCCGCGAAGCATCCGACTTCGACGCAAAAACGATAGCCAAGGCCACCGTCCTTAAAGCGTGGGTAAACGAGATGGGCGAGGGCAGCATCTGCGACAGGTTCGGGGCGGCCCCCGGCGACATATACGTCCTGTCCGAGTCGGCGTCCTAGGTCGCGCAGGCGGCTGCGGAGCTCGCCCAGATGGTCGGCAGGAAGGCCGCCAGCAGCATATATCTCAGCCTCTCAGCCAGGATAAAGCACGGCGTCAAGGAGGAGCTCCTCCCCCTGGTCTCCATACCTGGGGTTGGCAGGGTCAGGGCTAGGGCCCTTTACAACGCAGGCCTCAGAAGGCCGGAGGAAGTAGCTCAGGCTGGGGTGGAGAGGCTCACGCGCATCCCCTCCATAGGCGAGGGTGTTGCGGTGAGGATAGTGGAGGCGGCCAGGGGGTCGAGGCCGTGATGTGTTATATACCTGGACGCGTATGGGGAGAGAGTATGGTGAAAGTGGAGGTGTTGTTAAACATGTTTAAACGAACCGAGGGGGGCGGTGTGCCGTGGAGGTAGTGAACATACCCATATCCAAGCTCGTGAAAGACCCGATGAACATGAGGAAGGACCCTGAAGACGTTTCGGAGCTCGTCGAGGAGATCCGGAAACATGGGTGGACCGTGCCGCTGGAAGTCCGGCCCCTTAAAAACGGCAGCTACGGCATCGTATGCGGGAGCAGGCGGCTACATGCCGCGCGCGTCCTAGGGCTAGAATCCATCCCGTGCATAGTCGCCGAGATGGACGACGACGAGGCCATGAGGCGGAGCATGGCAGACAACGAGCTCCACAAGGAGCTGACCGAGGAGGAGCGCGTAGCGTACTATAAGCTTATGGTTGAGAAGGCTGGGAGCATAAATGCTGCCGCAAGAAAATACCGCATCCCCAAGGAAACAATGCGTCAGGCTTTGGAGGAAGCCAACCTGGCGGACCTGCTGGATGGCGGCGAGGAGGGGTCTAAGGGCTTGGGCAACAGCCAAAAAACACATCCACCGCCTTCAGCCCCACCTTCAGAGAAGCCGAAGCTCAAGAAGAGGGACATAGTGAAGCTAGCGAAGGACATCATAAAGAAGAAGGCTGGCGATAAAAACACGAAAAACGAACCCTACTGGAAGGTGGACACGGAGTTCCTGAAGGAGGTAAAGAAGGAGGTTCAGGAGAAGCTGGAGAAAATATCCAGCAAGCTGTGGGAGCCCGCGGTCTTTAAACGCAAGCCCGACGGCCCAGCCCTCCACGAGGTGTTGCAAAAACCCACGATTCTTGAGTTCGTGCCTGTCGAGCCCTGGCCCCTAGGCTGGAAGCCCGCCCCCGTACAGAACGGCCCTCTGAAGACCCTCGTCCCCGTCTACGGCTTGGGGGGCGACTTCAGCAACATCGCGGTGCTCCTCTGCCCCAAGTGTGGGCACGTCCTCAGAGGTCTGGGTAAGGGCATACCGGTCGTCTGTCTTAACTGCGGCTTCCCCAGCTCAGACGAGTTCGAGTGGAAGAAGGTATGACGGCTCCCGAGCAGATGGTTAGGAGGTTTTACAGGACGACGGGCGTTCAAGGCTTGGACGAGCTCATCTACGGCTGGCCCCGCAGGGGTCTGGCGCTGGTGTACGGCAACCAGAAGGCGGGGAAGACGACCCTCGCCCTCCAGGCGGCGGTCCAAGTGGCCGCTGAGGAGGAGGGGCAGGTGCTCCTCCTCGACACGGAGTCCGGCGGCATAGGCGAGTTGCGGCTCTACGGCCTCGCCAGCGCCATGGGGGTTAAGGAAGACCTCATCCCGAGGCTCATCTCACGCATAAACATCTACAAGGCGAACGAGCTGAGCGAGCAGCATAAGATGATTCTAGAGACCTTCGACGAGGTGAGGAGGAGGTCTGAAGTAAGCCTCTTCGTGGTCGACAGCATCGCCTGGCACTACCACCAGCGCGTCATGAACGCCCCCGCGGAGCACGTCGGCAGCGTGGCCAGGGAGCTGATGGGCAAGCTGGAACTACAGACAAAAACGCTTTTGAACTACGCGAGGGACAGCGGAGCCACCGTCATCTTCACGAGCTGGTCCGCGTCTAAGGCTAAGAAGGCCTTCGAGGACCATCAGAAACGTGTGCTGGAGAAGGAGGCGCGTAAGGGCTACGTCGACGTGAGGGACCTGGATATTGTCCTCGGCACGTACGGAGAGGACTACATAGGCGGGCGCTTCGTAGGCTACATGGCTAAGGTGATAGCCCGTATATGGCGCCTCCAGGGCAACCTGAGGTTCTTCGTCGTGGAGGCGCATAGGGAGAGGCCCGACAACATGGGGCTCTACATGCAGATATCTGAGAAGGGGCTGCACCCCGTACCCGGCGCCAAGCCGGTACCCGTCGAGAAAGAGCTCCTCAGGAGGCTTCTCCAGGAGGAGGGTGAGGCTGTTGTTAAAGATACCTCTGGGAGTGGAGAGGATAGACAGGATAGTAGGCGGCCTGCCCGTGGGAAAAACTAGCATAGTATACGGCCCCCTCGGCAGCCTCAAGACATACCTCTGCCTGGCGGCTGTAAAGACATTCACCGCCAGGGGCGGCGTGGCGTACTACATCGACACCGAGCTTAAAACGCCTCAGGAGCACGTGGCTCCGGCGGTGTATGTTGAGGCAGCCGACGTCGGCCGCCTGCTGGACACGCTTTTAGACGTTTCGAGGAAGGTCAGGTACGTATCCCCCCTGCTCGTCGTGGTTGACAGCATCTCCGCCGTAATGCACCCGCTGGTGGTGAGCCACCCTGACTACGCGAAGGAGAAGATGCGCTCCCTGGCCTACGTCGTGAAACGGCTCAACTCGGAGGCGGTAACCATCCTCTGTGTTTCGTGGCAGTTGAGGGGCTACCACGGCAGGTACCTCGACCCAGCGCTCGTTATGAGGACTGAGAAGGCCGCGGACGGTTTAAGGCTGGTCGTCGAGCGCTGCGAGGACATGCCTACCCCCTTCGAGGAGGTCGTACCTGTGGAGGAGGTGCTGAGGGTTGCCCTTGCTTGACCTGTTCAAGCGTAGGAAGGTTGAGGAGCCAAAAGCCCCGAGCCGCCCGAAGCCAAGCATCAGGTACACCGGGGAGAACTTCAAGATGGTTGAGGGCCTGGACGACATCAAGGTAGTCCTCGAGAGGAGCATGAAGCTCCAGCGGGAGACGGGGCTGAGCGGCAACGACTACAGGGTACACATCCTCCTCGCAGGCCCCCCAGGGATTGCGAAGACCATGCTCCTCCTATCGGCTGAGAAGGAGATACCGCAGGAGAGGAGGATTTTTCTGCTCGGCAGCCAGGTGAGCAAGGCTGGGCTCCGCAACAAGCTTCTCGAGGCCGGGGACAGGATAGAGTTCATATTAATAGACGAGCTGGATAAGATGGGGAGGACAGACTACGACGTCCTCCTAAGCGTCATGCAGACCGGTAGGATCTCGGTCCTGAAGGCCAGCCTAGAAGCTGATGCGTCCTGCATGGCAACCGTCCTGGCCACAGCCAACTACCTGGAGAAGATACCGGCCGAGGTCCTCGACAGGTTCATGATACTCTACCTCCCGCAGTATGATTCCGCTGACTTCAGCAAAGTGGCCGTCAAGATACTGAGGGACAACGGCTTCGGCGAGCAGCCAGCTAGAGAGCTCGCCGAGATGATGTGGAAGATGGGCTTCAGGAGCGCCCGCGACGTGCTGAGGGTTGCCAGATACTCCAGGGGGGACATGGGCGAGGCGGCCACTATCCTGACGATAATGAGCAGTAGAACCCCGCCCGAGGTGAGGAGAAAATGATGGTCAGGATGGACGGTGCCTCCGACGAGCTGGGCAGGACGGTCGTCGTCTTCGACCCCGACTTCGTGGTTATCGAGGCCGAGAAGATGCCGGCGCTTCTCTCCAAGTCGAGGGCGGCGGCTTTTGGGGTTATACCCGCCGTCTGCGAGGAAGCTTTAAGGGACCAGAGGGCCCGCGAGGTCCTGGAGCGGTACATCGGCAGCCCAGACCACATCCTCGCCCTAGTTAACGGTATGAAGCACGTGAAGGGTAGGCAGTACTACGTCAAGCCGGAAACGGACATCCTGCCAATCCACATAGCGTTCTTCCTTGAGCCGCAGGTGCCTGAGGAGGTCGGCCCGCTCTCCACATCCTTCAAGAGCGCCTCGGACGCGTTCAAGGCCATTAACCAGAGGCTTTCACAGATCGGGAGTGAGAGAGCCCTGTTGCTCGACAGGTTGCACGTGGACGGGGAGGCCGCTCCGAGGCTGGCGCAGCTGGCTGACGAGGAGGCGTCACTGAGGCGTAGGCTGAGGCAGGCGTACGCGGACAGGAAGGCCGCAGGCGAGGCGCTGTGGGGCAGGCTGAGGAGCCTCGGGCTCGACAAAATCGTCCAGAAACTCCCGGACGGCATGGTAACCGTGCACGTACCGTTAATCAGGCAGGATGTGGCGGCAACGGTATCGGGTAGCGCGAGGGGGGCCGCGGGGTTCGTATACGGAAGGGTCACGGAGGTGATCGGCTATAGGGAGCGGGACAGGCTCCAGAGGGTTTTAGCCCTCTCAAGGCTCGTTAGGGCGATAAACGCGGCGAGGCGCAGCGGCAGGGCTGAAGCGTCTATATGGATAAGGGCATTCCTCAAGGTCAGCGCCCGCGAGAGGTTCGTGGTCACGTTCAGCCTTAGAGGCGGGGGCCAGGGTATAAACCTGGTTGACTACCCATTCATGCCCGACTTTGAAACGCTCTCCCAGCTCATACCGGCCAGCCTCAGGAATGTTTACGGGGACGCTCTCGAGGCTAGGGCCGAGGACGTGATGGGCTTGATCGATAAGATAAAGCCAATCGGCGAGAGCGGCGTAATGCTCCCGGTCGGCCTGAAGGCCGTCATAGACTTCAAGCCCAAACTCCAAGCCGTGCAGCAACCGGGTGAGGGTGAGTCGGTGTGAGGTACTTCCCGATCGCGCTCCTTGTAGCCGCGCTCCTCCTAACCCTTACGCCGGCCATGTCGCAGCGGGAGTACGGGTTCAGGGTCGAACCCCTCACAGTCTCAGCGGACTACACTTCCCTGGATGTTTCCGGGGATGCCGTTGTAGCGGTGGGTAAGGCGGGTCTGCTGACTGTCTGGAGGCCTGGAAGGATTGAACACGTAACATTAGCCACCTCGGACCTTTCGTCCGTATCCTGCATGGATACATGCGTGGCGGTTGGCAAAGGGGGCATCGTCTCAGACTTCGACCCGTCGAGGACGTCCTACAGGACTTACACGCTTTTCAGGAAGGACCCGGTGTCCGTAGCCTTCGACGGCAGGGTAGCCGTCATATCCGCAACAGACGAGCTCTACGTCTACAGTCCCGGTGGCGAGGTTTTAAGGGCCTTCCAGACCCGCCTGAAGGTCTCCCGCCTGACATTCTCGGAGGGCGCGTTCCTGGGCGTGGCCGATAAAACCGTAGTGGCAGTCAGCCCTGAGGCAGGTGTCGAGAAGATAGCCGATTACGGTACTGCCTTAATAACGGCTTTCAAGCATAGGGGGAGCGTCTGGGCCCTCGCCTCAGACGGTCTCTACGTGGACGGCTCCCGCGTCCTCCAAGGCTCCTACACGGCGGCCGCACCGCACCCGAGGGGGGTGCTGCTCCTCTCAGGCACCAGCATACAGCTCTACGACGCCGTTGACAGGCAGGTCAAACACCTTTCCACCGTAACGAGGGCGGTCAGCAACATACGGCTGTACGCCGGGGACCGGGTTGTAGCCTCGGGCCCTTCGGGAGCCCTGCTCATGGTTGGGAGGGAGGGGCAGCAGCTCCTGACGGCTCCGCCAGGCGAATATGTGGATGCTGTGTCGGACGGCTCTGGAGGGGTCTGGCTTGCACTCAAGAACGGTCTGGTACTGCGGTATCTTAACAACAGCTTTACAGCATACGTTGTCGGCGACCAGCCGATAGCCTTGACGTACTCTGGTGGGCGGGTCGCCGTCCTCGGCAGCCGCTGGCTCTGGAGGCTCGAACCCCACACAGGCGAGGTCGTGAAGGTGGAGGCCGCCGTCAGGGGTTCCGACTTCAGAGACATAGCGCCATCCGTCAGGGATGGCTATTGGGTCACGCTCGTTGGGGCGACGGTCGTCGATGTGTCGGTGGATGGGCGGGTGGCTTCCACGAACGTCGGGGGCAGGCTTACCGCGGTAACCCGGGGGTACGCGGTAGGAGATAAGATAGCCGCTATGATAGGTGACGAGCCTAAAGTCTCCAAGCAGAACACCACGCTGGCAGGCGTCGACGCAACACAATGCGGCGCAGTAGCGGTGGGTAAAAACAGCATAGTATACCTCAAACCCGAAAAAATAGAGTCTGTCACGGTCCCCAACGCGGACCTCAGAACCGTCTCGGTAAACCCCCGCGGAGCGTACGCCTTGGCTGGCGGCTCCAAGGGGGTCCTCGCCCTCTACGACGGCTACAGGGCCACGGTGCTGCCGACCGCCCTACCGGAGGATGTTGTGGCGGTGGCGTGGGTTGACGGCAGGGCGGCGTTAGCCGCGACGCCTAAGGCGGTCTACAGGCTGGTCGAGACCTTCTTCCCGGATCCCAGGCTCGAGGTGGTGGCTCCGAGGTCCATGGAGGTCTTCACGGGGACCTCCCGGAGGATAGCCGTGGAGGTGAGGCCGCTCAACGGAATGTCAGGC
>Ga0197143_1001280_pt1 | contig 21680 bp, 17 predicted proteins | sample GBS70_MetaG_FD_148603 | JGI IMG/M metagenome (GOLD analysis project Ga0197143, IMG submission 148603) | Sediment microbial communities from Great Boiling Springs, Gerlach, Nevada, United States - GBS 70_MetaG | ecosystem: Environmental > Aquatic > Thermal springs > Hot (42-90C) > Sediment...
GTTCCAATCCCCAAGGACCCACCTGCAGTAATCCTTGCTTTTTCAGAATTACCACCGGCTCTAAAGATCAAATCGTGGTTAGTCATCGCGCTAAGGATTGCGCCACTAGAGTCCACACCAAGCAACACCTCTCTTGTACCGTCCTTCACATTGAAGTATGCTGCGCCGGAGCGATAGACAGTCAAAGGCCTGTCTGGGGTAGATGTGCCAATACCAACCCTACCTTGTTCGTCAATCCTCATCCTTTCTAGACCGTTTGTATAAAACGCTGTCCTACCATGGGTGAATGTCCCTGCATTCCTCGAGATTTGCCCAATCTCGAGCAAGCCTTGTCCAGCACCGATGGTGCCTGGGGTGTATCTAATAGCAAGGCCTGTGTCCCAGTTATGAGACGTGGCGAGTATAAGTTGTGCTGTGCTTCCTGAGGAGGGATAAAACCAAAGACTTCCAGCACTCTGATAACTTCTAATGTTGAATGCAGTCTGTCCCTGAACATCTGCAAGCCTCAAAATACCACCGTCCACCAAAAGATTTCCACCCCTTATGTGAACCTTCTCAGAAGGTGCAGAAGTTGAACCAATGCCGACATTACCTCCACTTGGAGCAATATAGGTTGTTCCATTGCTTGAAATACCGAGCCTAAGGGTACCTGAACCCGGAATACCTGAATAGACATTGAAATCCGAACCGCCAAAGTGAGGTCTTATAGGTCCTGTGGAATATATGTCTCCACCGCTGTTACCATAAAACTTCAATGTGGAGCCTGTGCCTTTGACAACAAACAGCTGGTCAACATCAGCCGCGTTGGTGGTTCCTATTCCTACTTTGTATGCGGCAGAAAGTGGCATCAAGGCAGAGCCAGAAAGCTGCCAGTAGTTTGTTCCAGCACTCGCCCAGTTAGCACGGCAGTCCCCAGCAATGCAGAGTTCTGTCGCGTTCACCTTCCCTGCAACATCCACCTTTTGTGTGGGAGAAGAGGTACCGATTCCTACCCTTCCGTCAGGAAGAATCCTTATGAGCTCTGTGAATCCTGCACTAGGATTGTTGAACATGATCCGCAAATAATCGTTGCTGTCGTCACCGAAGATGATCGCAGCACGATCCGCATTGCCGCCTTCATCAACAAGACCCACAAAAAGGTTGTCCGTGTCTTGCCCAATCATAATCCCTTGCCTAGCGCTTGCAGGCCAACCAGAGGCGACCCCAGAATAGGGATTACCAATCTGAAGTGCAGTCACAGGTGCAGTTGTACCAAGCCCAAGCCTCCCTTCATGCGTAATCCTTGCAAGTTCTGTAAATGCAGACGCTGGGTCGTTTGCAAGGTTGAAGGAGATGAAGGAAGGCGCATAAGCAGCGGCAGTGTAAAGGGCAAGGTTTCCACCTTGAGCCTGAGCAATGCCATATCTATCGTTTGTCCCATAGTACCATTCAAGCCCTCTCCTTGTGTTTTTGGTGCCTTCCATCAAGATTACGCCATCGCTGCCAATCTTTACCTTTTGAGCAACATCGAGCAGTGCAGAAGGCGAGGTTGTACCAATGCCTACAAAGCCTGTGTTGTTGTTGTAAATGTTGTTACCAGAGACTGTCCAAGGACCTGTAACCTGGCTCCAAGAGGTCTTGCAGTCCCCTGCAAGACAAAAAGCGCCAGCAGTCATATTCCCGCCAACTGTGGCATTGCCAGAGATCCAGAAGCTTGCGTTCTGAGCAGTGGCACTTTGGTTTTGGATGTAGTTAGCCGAGCCACTCGCAGGGGCAAACGCAGATGCATGCTGACCATCGAGGAGGTCTGCATTCAAGTTTGTTACAAGGGCAGAGGAAGAGACGACCAACGGGGGATTCGTAGGCTCAGTCGATACAAACTGCTTATTGGTCCTAATATTCCCGCCGACTACATCTAGGTGAGCCCCTGGCGTTGTCGTGCCAATACCAACAGGACCTTTAAACTTTGCAGACGCGGTAGTATCTGCTGGCTTCACATAATAGTTCGTATCTGATATATCCGCGAAAGAGGCTGCTATGGCTTGACCGCCCATCTTGCCAGAGCCACTGATCCAAAAGTTGGCTGTTTGCGCACTAGAGTTTTGGTTCTGGATGTAGTTCGGGCTTCCAGAGCCGGGCGCCTTATTATTGAATGTATTCCAGTCTGCACTGGAAAGCCAACCGTCTTGAGTGGCTGAAGCCTGAGTCATGCCTAAAGGTGATGCACTTGTTCCATTTCCCACAAAAGGATCACCTGCTCTTGTGGCTACTGACGAAAGCTTGGCGTTGAAGGTGCTCCAGTCAGCAGACGATAAATAACCATCTGAAGTGGCTGATGCCTGACTTATCGAGATCACTGGTGATTGACCAGCTGTGACCGATATAGGGGCAACACCAGATACAGAAAGGATGCCTGCATTAGAAAGGACGCCGCTAGAAGTGATGGAAAGACCAGTGCCAACCTGGACAACACCAAGGCTAGTTGTGGTCGCAATAGGAAGCCTTTCAACAGGCACTGTACCTGCATTTAGGTTACTCGCGTTACGATAAAACGCGCCATGCTGTCCGTCCAAGAGGTCCGCATTCAGGTTTGTAACCAAGGTGGTGCTTGAGATAACAAATGGCGGGGTGCCTGTGGCTACGGTATTCGTTAGCTGCCCCGACATCGTAATAGTCGTTATATTTTGCAGTGCACCCGTGGATGTGAGCCTCTTTGTAGAGGCGTCCATGGTGGCACCAGTGTAAAGGTCTTGTGTAACCAAGAGGTTACCAACCGTTGTATTGCCTGCCAAGGTCAAGTTTGGTGACAAGTGCTGGCTTTGGATTGCCGAGTTTGCAATATCAGCCCCAGTAACTTGTCCATCAACTATTTCGAATGAGCTAATGCAGTTTTGACAATCTACATCAGCGGCAGGCCCCCCCGGAAATGTTCCCATTGCCCACGAGAAACTTACCTCATCAGCACTAACACATTCGGTGCATTCAAGGTCTGTTGCAGCACTCAAAAGATTTACACACTCTTGCGCCCTTTCTGCCATGAATGCATAGCCAACGCTCGTAAGCGGTCTCCTAGGAAGCGGTGGGTCTGCAGCAACCTGAATCTCAAGCCATGCTTGGTTGTAGTCAGCAAAAAAGTTTTGCGGTATCGGTCCAAGATAAACATTGAAGACCCCACCTGTGATGTTCACGGTTGCCTGTTGCTCGTAAAGTTTGGTTCCACCAGTTTGTCTGTCATATATCCTGAATGTAAGGTCATATGTGCCATTTACTGCCTCACCAACGAAGTTTCTCAACACCCCTTGCACATTTAGTAGCCTCGGCACAGGTTGGGCAACTAAAGCGCTAGAAACCAAGATGCCCAAAAGCAAAACAAAGGCTTTTAGCGCTGGGGCTGACTTCATAGTCCCTCCTTTAAATACACACCCACGCACCAAAAAAATTGTCAACAAACCCTGCAAAAAATGCAAGGTGTTTTTGGACGCTTTTCCGACTTCTAGTCCTCAAAGCGCCCATGCCGAACTCGATGCAAAATTTGTTCCCACAATTGGATTTGACCATAATGGAATTTGGTCGTAATATTTGCCAGCCTTCTCGGAGAGATGAAGTATGCAAGGTGAAATGCTTCTTTTCTCTGGTTCTTCACATCCCGAGCTCACCTATGCCATTGCTCAGAGGCTGGGCATAAGCGTGGGCAAAAGCCAAGTGATAAGATTTTCCAACGAAAACCTTATGATTCGCATCGGAGATAATGTTCGCGAGAAAGATGTTTTTGTTGTGCAGACCTCTGCACCCCCGGTTAGTGACAAGATAGTGGAACTCCTTATCTTTTTAGATGCACTAAAATACGCCAGTGCTGCAAGGGTTACTGCTGTTGTGCCCTATTTTTTTTATTCCCGCTCGGATAAAAAGGATGAACCACGCATCTCGATTGCTGCAAGGCTTATGGCGGATCTTTTAGAGACTGCAGGTGCTTCAAGAATACTGACGATGGATTTGCATTCGCCACAAATTCAAGGTTTCTTTAGGATCCCTGCAGACCAGCTCCTCGCAGCACCGATATTCTTTGAATACTTCAACGAGGTACTATTCAAACAAGAGGCAAAAGAAGATTTTATCCTAGTGATGGCTGACCACGGCGCAGCTAAGCAGTTTTCATACTACCAAAGTGAACTAAAGCTCGATGTGGCGATAGTTGACAAGATTAGATATGACCACAATGAAAAGCCTATTATTAGAGACATCATAGGCATGAAGAAACAGAAATCCGCCCTTATCATCGACGACGAAATCGCAAGTGGAAGCACTCTTATAGAGATTGCGAAGTTCTTGAAAGAAAAGTTCGAACCCAAGAAAATTATAGCTGTAGCCGTACATCCTATCCTGTCAGGCAATGCTGTGAAAAATCTAGTGGAATCGCCAATCAATAAGATCGTTGTTGGAAATACTGTGCCTGTAAAAGAAAAGATCGCCCAGTATAAAGACCGATTCGAGGTGCTTGACTTATCGCCTTTGTTTGCAAGGGCTATCCAGTGCATACACAACGGGGATTCCCTGTCCGAGCTCTTCCCGCCATCGGTCAGGAGGCGACAGCCATTTTAGAAATGGAGTGGAACGCTGTCATAGTCCGATATGGAGAAGTATTCCTAAAAGGAAAAAATAGAGGTCATTTTATCGGTCGACTAAAGAAGAATATTGAAGCCCTTTTGAAAGGGGTCGGCGAGTATCGGGTTAGGGAGGTTCAAGGATTTTTGCTCATTCAGTCGAAGGGTCGCGAAAGGATCGGGGATGTGGCAGAAGTGACGGGGGCTTTGAGCAAGGCTTTTGGAGTTTCAAGTTTTTCTTTTTGCAAGACCGTGCCAAGGGAAATATCCAGGTTGGAAAAAGAGGTTGAAGCATTTGCTGAAAGAGTTGTGCTGGGAAAAAAGTCATTCAAGATCGAGGCAAGCAGGTCTGATAAGGAATATCCCTTGAACTCGATGGAGCTGAACAAAAGGCTTGGGGAGGTTGTTCTTAAAAAGACTGGATGTCCTGTTAGCCTTAGAAACCCAGAAATAACACTTTACTGCCATATCATGCACAAAAACGCTGCCCTATTTCTGGATGTGTGCAAAGGACCTGGCGGAATCCCCGTTGGATGTTCTGGGAGGGTTCTGTTGCTTCTAAGCGGCGGGATTGATTCGCCTGTGGCTGGGTATTTGGCGATGAAAAGAGGGTGCATCGTTGATTGCGTGCACTTCGATGCAGCTCCATACACGACTGCGAAAACAAGAGACAAAGTTATTGCGCTAGCAAGCATAATTGCCAAGTATGAAGGGAAGCTTAGACTGTTTGTCGTGCCCTTTGGGGGGATTCAAAGGCAAATTAAAGAAAGCGCACCAGCAAAACTTTTGGTGGTGCTTTACAGGCGGATGATGCTTAGGATAGCGCAGGAGTTAGCAAACAGGTATGGGGCATTGGCGCTTGTAACAGGTGAAAACCTTGCACAAGTGGCAAGCCAGACCCTTGAAAACCTGAGGGTAATAGAGGAGGCATGCGATATTCCTGTGCTAAGACCACTTTTGACCTATGATAAGCTCGAGACCATAGCCTTGGCCCGAAGGATCGGCACATACGAGACAAGCATACTCCCATACGAGGACTGCTGTTCGCTCTTTGTCCCAAAACACCCAGAGACTGGCGCCAAACTAGAGGTCGTGAAGAAGGTAGAGAGGAAACTTCCGATAGACCGATTAATCGAAGAAGCGGTGATGCTGGCAGAAGAGATCGAGGTATCGTAAAGATACATGTCATCTTTGGGTTACTTTGTAACCTTTACTGGGCGAGGAACACACGCCAAGTTTCGCATCTTTGGGCGGGGTGATGGTTTTTTGGGAGGGTTTTTGGCTAGGATGTTTTAGGGCTATTCTTCCCCTATCTTTGGGGGTGAGGCCGATGGCGAGGGAAGGGGGCAAGGGGGGAGAGGAATGGGCGGAGGAAGCTGTGGCGAGCATAGAAGCACAAAAATCTCTAATATTATTTTTTGGGCCGAGGTTCAGGTTTGACAGAAACCGTAAACTCAAATATTGTAAATAGCGTTTTCCTTGTAGGTATGGAAGCATGCGTGTCGTATTCCTTGTGATTCTTGGTTTAGTTGGTTGCAAAAAAGGGGAGCAGGAATCTCAAAAGGTCAACACAGTTGTTGTAGAGACGGTGTCGGATGTTAGTCCTGGGGAGCAAGGAAGTGAAAAGGCGCAAGAATCAAAAGAACTCGAAACCGCAAAACCCCAACAGCCACAGGTCGCTGAACAGATTGTTGAAAAAAAAGAAGTGCCTCAGCCTCCTAAGCCCAGACTCCCAGATGTGAGGCTTTTGCTTACGCTTGCGGATGTGCAGGAGATCGTCAAGGGCAAAGTGGAGTTCGAGCGCAAGCCTTTAGAAGGCTTTGAAACAGATGCAAAAAAGGATAGCGTTTATTTCGAGCCAAAAGGTAGTCAAGATTTCGGTTTTGCCCTGCAGGTCTTTGCTTTTGACACACCTCAGGCGTGTGCTCAGGAATACGACAGGTTTTTTTCGAGTTACCCTAACTCTGTTGACATAAAACCCGTTGCTGGAAAGACATTCTTTGCTTATTGGGATCAGGTTATGCATGTAGGCTTTGTCTCGGGTCAGGGTAAACTTATCGGTGTTGTTTCATGCGGTAGGAAGTTTTGTTCCTCTGATGACCTTTACGCCTTGGCATCCAAGGTAGCCACAAGAATGAGGTAAGGAATGAAGGTATTGGTCGCTAACAGAGGCGAGATCGCTTTAAGAATCATAAGGACTTTGAAGCAGATGGGACTTAGAAGCGTTGCCATTTATTCCGATGTTGATAGTGACTCGCCTCATGTATTCGCTGCCGACGAGGCGGTACACCTTCCTGGAAAGTTGCCCATCGAAACATACCTCGACATAGAAAAGGTTATCGAGGCAACAAAAAGGACGCAGGCGCAGGCAGTGCATCCTGGATACGGCTTCTTGTCCGAAAACGCCTTTTTCAGAAAGAGATGCGACGAGGAAGGAATCATCTTTATTGGCCCGCCAGCTCAAGCGATGCGCATCATGGGAGATAAGCTTCTGGCAAGGCAAACAATGGTCAGCGCAGGTGTTCCTGTGGTGCCAGGCAGTCTTGAAAAATGCCTCACATTCGAAGCGATTCGAGAAGATGCACGAAAGGCTGGCTTTCCTATCATGCTAAAGGCTTGCGCTGGGGGAGGCGGGAAAGGTATGAGATTAGTTCAGGATGAGGAGGATTTGCTGCCAGCGTTCGAAGGCGCAGCGAGGGAGGCAATGGCAGCCTTTGGTGACGCCTCTCTGTATGTGGAAAAGTTCATTGAAAACCCGAGGCACATCGAGGTGCAGATACTGATGGATAAATATGGGGAAGGGGTGCACCTGTTCGAGAGGGAGTGCTCTGTGCAGAGAAGGCATCAAAAGGTCATAGAAGAGACACCAGCAACAAAACTTAGCAAAGAAACGAGGGACAAGATGTGCATGGTGGCGCTTAGAGCAGGAAAAGCGGCAGGGTATGAATGCGCTGGTACCGTCGAATTCCTTGTTGATAAAAACGAGAATTTCTACTTCCTCGAAATGAACACGAGGATTCAGGTTGAGCATCCTATTACCGAGATGGTCGTTGGTGTAGACATTTGCGAGGCGATGACAAGGCTTGCGCTTGGCGAAAGGATGTTTTTGAAGCAAGAAGAACTGTTTCAAAGGGGGCACGCGATAGAATGCAGGCTTTATGCAGAAGACCCTTATAAAGACTTCCTACCTTCTCCAGGCAAACTTTTGAGATACAAGAGACCAAACATGCCTTTCGTTCGGGTAGATGATGGGGTCGAGGAAAACTTGGTGATCTCGCAATATTACGACCCTTTGTTTGCCAAGGTCATTGCATGGGGCGAAAACAGGGAGCAGGCAAGAAGGCGCTTGATCTGTGCATTACAGGAGTTTGAGGTGGTAGGGGTTATGCATAATATCCCGTTTCTCTTGGCAGTCTTGGAGCACGAGGAGTTCGTCAGGGGTGGTTACGATACATCACTCCTTGAAAGAGTAAAGATGCCAGAAGAGAGGATCGAGAAAGAAATGATCGCTGCCTCTGTGGTGGCACTGCTTCAAGGTGGGGCAAACAGGCAAAGTCCAAATGCGAGGGGCACGACGAAGCCCAGTGCATGGAGGATGATTGGAAGGATGCAGAGGTGAAAAGCTTCAGAGTTCGATGTAGAGACGGCAAGGTTTTTGAGGTCGAGGTAAAAAGGCTATCTTCTACTGAGGCAGAGTGTCTGGTGGATGGCGAGAAAATCACTATCAAGCGGGAGGGCGGGCGACTTGTGTTGCCTTCTGGTCGAGTGATTGTTCCAGTGGTTTTTAGCGAGAAAGGTGAAAAGTGTGTTGCTATAGACGGTATCCCGTTGTTTGTCAGCGAAGGACGGCTTGCCCTACATGGGAGCGCAGTCCAGAGGGAAAAGACAATCCGTGCTGAGATGCCTGGTAGGGTAGTCAAGGTTATGGTTTGTGACGGCGACCTGGTTAGGGAGGGACAGAGACTGCTAGTGATAGAGGCGATGAAGATGGAAAACGAGGTTAGGGCTAAGGTCTCAGGCAAAATAAAAAAAGTGTTTGTGAAGCCTGAAGACAAGATAGAGAGCGGGGCAACCTTACTGGAGTTTGAATGAGCGACCGTCTAAAAGAATGGTTTCGAAAGATTGGTGCTGACGAAACAGGCATTATAAAAGGTGATGGAGGGCAAGTACTTTCTACAGGCAAGGAGGTGCCATTCCTGTTTACAAAAGAAAACGCACCGATTTTGGGAGGAGATGAACTGCCAGGTGTACCCCCTTTCAGACGTGGTGTTTATCCTACGATGTATAGGGGGAGGCTGTGGACTATGCGCCAATATGCTGGATTTGGAACCGCCCAAGAGACGAACAAAAGGTTCAAGTATCTTTTGGAACAAGGACAGACTGGGCTCAGCGTAGCCTTCGATTTGCCAACGCAGATGGGCTATGACCCCGACTCACCCTTTGCCAGAGGGGAGGTTGGGAGGGTTGGTGTGTCGGTTTTTAGTATCGAGGACATGAGGGAACTTTTTTCTGGGATTCCTCTAGATAAGGTGTCTGTCTCGATGACCATAAATGCCACTGCCCCGATCCTACTTGCCATGCTCATCTGTGTTGCAGAGGAACAGGGTGTCCATAGGCGAAAACTTTCTGGCACCACCCAGAATGACATATTGAAAGAATATGTTGCCAGAGGTACCTACTGCTTTCCGCCTGAGCCAAGCCTTTTCTTGGCAAGCGACCTAATCGCCTTCTGCACGAGGGAGATGCCAAAGTGGAACCCTATTAGCGTTAGCGGCTATCACATAAGGGAGGCAGGTGCGGATGCGTGTCAGGAGCTTGGATTTACACTGAGCAATGCCCTTGCGTATGTGCGGGCAACGAAAGCGCTCGGTCTGGATGTCGACGAATTCGCTCCAAGATTTTCTTTCTTCTTTGGATGCCACAACCACTTTTTCGAAGAGATAGCGAAGTTCAGAGCGGCTAGGATATTGTGGGCTAAGCTTATGAAGGAGAAGGAAGGGGCCAAAGACGAGCGTTCTATGGCTCTGAGGTTTCACACCCAGACCGCTGGTTGCACTCTTACATCGAAAGAACCTCTCAACAATGTAGTACGGGTGGCTTTGCAGGCCCTCGCTGCTGTCCTCGGTGGAACTCAGTCTTTGCATACAAACGCCTGGGACGAGGCTTTGGCTTTGCCGTCAGAACAAAGTGCTAAACTTGCATTGCGCACTCAGCAGGTAATCGCTTACGAGTCGCATGTGGCTGATTTTTGCGATCCACTGGGGGGGGCATATCTGATAGAAGCGCTCACGGAAATGATGGTTGATGATGTGTTGGCGCTTATCGAAAAGATAGAAACGATGGGGGGCATTGTGGAAGCGATAAGGTCGGGGTTTGTTTCGAAGGCAATAGCTGATTCTGCTTACAGACAACAACGGGCTATCGAAAATGGGCAAGCAAAAGTCGTAGGCGTGAACTTTTTGGTGTCAAATGGAAAAGAAAAAGGGGTAAAGCCAGATACTAAGATTCACAATAAGCTTGAGGCACTCGAGAAAAAACAAGTAAAAAGGCTAGAACGGCTTAAGAAAACAAGGGATTCGATCCTTGTTCAAGAAAGCCTAGAAAAGGTAAGAGATGCCTGCTTGAGACGGGCTAATGTCCTCCCTGCAATAATAGAAGCTGTAAAGGCGAGGGCGACCTTAGGCGAGATTGTTCTTGCTATGGAGAAGGTGTTTGGTAGATACAGGCCAGAGAGTTCTGGCATCTAAGGGGGGGATTTGGCAACAGAAAGTACAGGATTTTTCGACGATTGTTCGCTTTTGATCGTGGTGGGGGAGGGGGGTGTTGGAAAGACCAGTATAGCAGCGGGACTTGCAGGTATTGCAGGATGCGAAGGTAAAAAGGTTCTGTGCGTGACGGTTGATCCGTCCAATCGGCTCAGAACTGCACTTGGTCTGAAAGAACAAAGCGGGACCGAAGAAGATGTGCCACTCAACGCTTTTGATTGCGGTGTGTCGGGGGGCGTTTTTCGTGCGATGGTGCTAGACAGTAGATACGAGCTAAAAAGACTCATATCTCGGTGTGTTGAGGACAAGGAAAGTAGGGATCGGATCCTGATGAACCCATTTTTCAACGAGGCGGCAAGGCTTTCTGGCACGCACGAATACATGGCGATGCTTCGGGTTTACGAGGCACTTCAGAGCGAAGGTTATGACCTTGTAATTTTGGATACGCCGCCAGAGGAACACGCGTTGCAGTTTCTAGATGCACCACAGCGGGTTGAAAACCTGTTATCAAATGAAGTGTTTGGACGCTTTGTTTCTGCTTCTTCTGGTGTATCAAAGATTGGGTTGAAAGTCTTGAAGTGGCAAAGACTTATAATCGGAGGTCTAGCAAAGATCGCTGGTCGTGATGCGATTTTTTCCGTATTAGATTTCATGTTGTCGCTTGCGCCGATCTTCGATTTGGTTCGAGAAAGGGCGAAGGCAGTGAGAGAGATGGTCTTGGGACCAAAGGCTTCTGCTGTGGTCGTGTTTCGGCCCTCACACAGATGTGAAGAGTCGCTCGTTTCGCTGATTTCCTTGCTCCGCTCGAGAGGCATAAAAGTGTCAGCAGTATTTGCGAACCAGGTGTATATGTGGGAGGGAGAACCCTTTTTGAATGTTGGAGTTGATATGATAAAGGACGCATTTGCGACTGACCCCGCCTTTGGGCTTCTAAGCCAACAAGAGGTGCAAAGATTGGCATCTAAGTGCGCTATTTTAGCTGCATTATATAAAGAACTTGCGGGGCGGGACCTCGCGAGGATAAAAGCATGCATGGAAAAACTGCAAGACACTACTTTTTTCGTGGTTCCTTTGCTGGAACACGGGGTTGGCGACCTTGAATCCCTTGCAGCGTTTTCAAAGACCTTGAAAAGGTCTATGCAATCTTTCGCAATCCATCGAGGGGGTTGAATCTTATTGCCCTTGTAGATGATACAAGGCACGATAGCCACACAACCAAGATCGAAAGGAAAGCGATGATTGCCACGTCGGATAGACCTAAGTGGGCTGGGAGGCTAGAGATATAATAGATGCTAGGGTCAAGCGGATACGAGATAGACCTAATCAATCCCACGATAAGAAGTCCTAAGATCACGCCAAAGGCAACCCCACAAGCCCCTAGCACAACCCCATGAGCCACAAACACCTTGTAAAGAAAGGTTCGAGAAGAACCAAGTGCCACCAATGTAGAGATTTCCTTGAGCCTTCCTTTCGCAACAACTAGCTGGGTCGTGACGATGTTCAGGGCAGCCACAAGAACGATGATCATGAAGAAAAGGGCAAGCACAACTTTTTGCGTGGCAAGTGCTGAAAAGAGGTTTTTGTTCATCTGCTTCCAGTCAATCACACGAAATCTCGAGGAAGGGACATCGCCAAGGTCAGAAAACATCAGTGCGTTTTGGACTGACAACACCTCTAGAACTATGTCTAGCAATGTGTTCTCTGTTTGCCCTGCGGAAGGTTTTCGCGATTCCAATCTTTCCATGTCCTTCCATAGTCGTGATACTCCCTGAAGCAAATCAATCAGCGTAAATGGCTCGAGAGTGGAGAGGATTCGCCTTCTTGCTTTGTCTGTTTCGAACAAATCTTGCAGTTTGACTTCAATCCAGCGCACAGCGGGAGTGCGGCCGAGGAACTTCTGTGCCGTCTTCAAATCCATGATCACAAGCCTTGTGTCGTATTCGTAATAACCAGATTCAAAACAATCTCGAATCGTGAACCTTCCCTCGACTGGTGCCATACCTATTGGACCTGGAAGTACGCCTCCGATGCTTCGAACAGGGTTTGTCAGGGTTATTGTATCTCCAACCTTCGCTTTCAGTTTTGACAAGAGTTTACAGCCTATTACCACGCCCATTTCTTCCCCTTCCTTGTATTCGATCGTCTTAAGGCTACCTTGTCTAGTAAGTGAACCTATGATTGAAACTTCATCGTTACGATTTATGTCAACGCCCTTCACCGCGACACCCGCAGATCCCTCGTCGCTCGTTATCATCATCTCGTCATAAGTGGAGGGGCTTGCACCCTTGACCTCAGGTAACGCACGGATTGCCTCTGTCACCTCCTCGAAATCCTGAAAAACATCGCCCTGTTCGAGCACCAAAATGTGTGGATATACGCCCAGTATCTTATCTCTAAGGACATGCTCAAATCCCGTAGTCACTGCAAGCACAGACATCAAGGTCGCAACGCCAACACCGATTCCCGTGATGGAAACAGCGGTGGCCACAGGAATACCTGTGCGCTTTTTTCCTCTGAATAGCATGAGACCAAGTGCAAGCGGCGCAGGAAGAACTTGGAGTGGCGACTTCATATCAAAAGCCCAGCGAATGTTTGCACATATTCACTCGATGGTCAAATAAAGATTGGTTCGCCCCTAAAAACAGGCATCTCTAGAACTCAATCGATTTGGAAAAAATGCCTCTGCAGAATTATGGGATAGCGAAGTATTACATGGCAAACAAAGAACGCAATGGCAACGAAAGCGGTAGTAAGGCTTACGAATATCGTTACATATTCATGCCATGCCTTCTTTCGGACGAAGACTCCGATGATGAGCAGAGCAATCCCAACTGATAGAAGGATGACCGCACCCAACAGCTTCAGGTCAATGACAAGCCATCCAGCGTATGCGCCAGCCCTTTCCACCAGCCTTTTAAAGATCAGAGTCTTGGATATCATAGGGAAAAAGATGAAAAAAACAAGTGCTGAAGCCCAAAACTGCGATAGAAAACCGGACGCGCATGGCACTTTTGGCGAGCCCAACGACGAGGGCCCGTGTGGTGAACCGATTTGGACATTTTGGACATTGTCCAAAGTTGTCCAAATGTCTAAAGTACCGCCTTTGGGAAAACCTCAAGGAAATCAAAGAGTTTTGGATTCGGTATAGTTGGCACGATAGTTGCATGGAAGTGAGATCGGAATCCGAGCCGTCCCGGATTCCAGTCGTCATAAGCGGCTTGTGGCGATAGCCTCGCAAGCCCTCCCAAAATGGGGGGCGCTGAAGGACACTGAAACCCCGCAACAAGCGAGGCGTGCGGGAGTGTATAGAGTGGTTCGGGACGAGGCAGGCAGGTCGGCGGGCACGGGTGGGCGTCCCAGCCAAACAGCGGTGGTGCGTGCTACCATCGCCTTAGCCCTGACCGTTCGCTTAGTCATTTACATTGTGTCGCCTTCACACTGGGCTGCTACAAGCAACCTCTCACGCATCCCTCTGGTTAGGTCGCCTATTACCCGAAAAAGAGCAGATGGGAGCTCGCTGTTAGTCCCTTTAGGTTTTTTTGACCCTTCATTTTGGACCGAAGGTGCGTGCAGGTTACCGAGGTGCAACGAACCAACTGGTTTTCTTTTCCGGGTTATAGGCGCTATATAACAAAGTTACGCTTATTGCTGATTTAGTATAAACCGCTTGACTGCGTCAATGTAGGCTTGATGAATCTTAGCGCCAGGACTAAGGCCCTGATGATAAGCCAAAAGGGGGTCTTTCCACTGCTCTTCTGTCAAGAGGTAGCCAAGCCAATCCTGAGTAAGCCCAAGAACAACGACTTCTTCATAACCCGCCTCCTTCAGCATATCGACCACTGGCTTCGAAAAAGCGGGGAAGGACTCCCCAGGGGTCGAGATGAAAAATAGGTTTCCGATCCTCGCGGCGCTGAACTCTGTCTTCATCTCTGAAAGCGGGTCATCAATATCTACCCATTCGAATGGAACAGGTGCAAGCTTCGCAGCCAGAAGCAAAGTACCGTTATCGGGATGGAAGCCAAACTTGGCATGCCAGAACTCTATGCCTGTCTCTTCAAGAGGCTTGGTGGCGAGGAGCGCTTGTTTCGTATTTTGGAATAGCTGATACCCTGTGCACGTAGTCCGCATGAAATCAATGGGTTTCAAATCAGGGTCTTTGAAGCCTTCAGGGAAGGCCTCCTCTTCAAGCCCGCAAGATGTTGGTCTATCTGGATATGTGCCCCCCAGATTTCCATTTAGAAACACTGCAATCCCACCGTATTCTTCTTCCATGAACTTCCTGAAAGGCCCAACATAGTCTGCAGTTATTCCGTTGTTCTTCGAGCCATAGGCAGTAGGATGCGAGTTCCATCTGGTAAGAGTAAATATCGTCCCGCCTTGAGGTCTTTCGGCTTTTATAACCCAAATGTCCTCGTCTTTGATCACTGGCTCGCTTCCCTCTGTTGAGTTAGGAGACGACCCAACCCCGTAGGTCAAAATCGCATCCTCAAGTGCTTCGAACGCCTCCACCGCACCTTGCGCCACCTGTTCTCTAAGGAAAGCAATATATGCTTCATCCCTTCCAGCCCCAAACATAGGACCCCAAAGCCCTGTAGTATCAGGTGCTCCGTGGCTATGACTCGAAGAAACAAAAAGTCTTTTCCCTTCAAAATAGATGCCGAGCTTTTCATAAACATACTTTTGAGCCAACAAATGAATGTAGTCGCAATCGAAATGCACAAGGCCAATAGAATCAACACCAGCAAAACCAATGCATTCCTGTTGCTCTGTGTCGCAAATCAAGGCGATGTTTGCATACAGGTCGTCGTGAACCCCTTCGGACATCCTGCACTTTTCTGGCACCCCGCCGCAAAACCCAAATCCCCCCATGTATATAGGATAATCTGGGGTTATCTTCTTCTTCACAGCCGATGCCGCATATCTTGTCGTGAATGTTTTACCTGGAGGCAGTCTTGGAAGGTCTTCAGAATCTTCGCTCACAATAGCATCAGGAACCTCCCCTCCAGCCTCAAAGGCGAGGTCTTTGGTATCGCCACCCACATTTGCATTGTTTGAACTACAACAAGCGGCAAACACAACAGCAAGAAGAAGTCTAAAACGCATCTCAACCTCCCAAGAAATCGCTTTATGAAGAAGCAAAAAGCCGTTTCAAGCTTATGGAAAACTATTTACAAAGTAAATGGTACGACAAGACTAAAAGTTACAACCAACACCACAAACTTCAAATACCTTCCTTCAACGAACGCATCATGAACAGATACAGTAAAAGGACAAGTGGGAGCACCAGAAAATGCCACAGTCCAGCCCGATACTCGAGGAAGTTATAAAGTCCGTGATAAACAATAGCCAGAGAGAGCCCCAGATACATGGCTCCTCGTTTCTGTTGAGACATTACAAGCCCATACCCAGAAAAGCTTGAGAAAAGGATGTGCACGAATGGCACGACCATCGCTCGCCCCACATCAGGACCCTGCCCAGCCCACATGGCATAGAAGTTTTCGGAAGCAGCAAAGCCTGCGGCTGATGCGGTTACAAGGACTGGGGCATCACGATAACTCAATCCTTTTGGACGAAGAAACAGGGTAAGTGTGGCTCCAGCTAGTTTCAAAACCTCCTCGATAGGTGCCACCACCAAAAAGAAGAATAAACCTTGTTCTTCTTCCGTGCCTCGCATCGCAACAAGTGGTTCGTAAACCCTGATATTTTCTAGGTGCTCAAAGATAAAAAAAGCAAGCGCAGCAAAAAACATCCCCAGCGAGAAACAGAAACTTATGTTCCCCTTTTGATGTCTGAAAGACCTTCCTGTCTGTTCAGCAAGGAAAACGAGAAAGAGGATGGGTGGAACAAAAGAATAAAGCAGTGTAAGCAAAAGGGGAAACACTCCCACGGTATCCAGCTCTACACCTTGTCGAGAAGGTGTCCAAGTTTTTGCTTCTTGGTCTCGAGGTACCGTCTATCCCGTTCGTTTCGCGGGGCAATCTCAATGGGCACACGCTCGACCACCTCCAGCCCATAACCCGAGATCCCGACGATTTTTCTTGGGTTATTCGTGAGCAACCTCATTTTCCTGACTCCCAGGTGTGCAAGTATCTGCGCTCCAATCCCGTAGTCTCTCATGTCTGGTTGAAAACCAAGCGCCAAGTTTGCATCAACTGTGTCAAGCCCTTGTTCTTGAAGGGCATAGGCACGAATCTTGTTGAGAATACCAATTCCACGCCCTTCTTGTCTCATGTAAAGCAAAACCCCGCCTTCTTTTGCGATTCTGCGCATTGCAGACAAAAGTTGCGGACCACAGTCGCACCTGTGCGAATGAAAGACATCGCCAGTCAAGCATTCCGAGTGAACCCTAACAAGTATAGGCTCATGAGGCTTTATTTCTCCGCTAATAAGGGCAAGGTGAGCCCCCCCAAGTATGGCATCTTCATAAACCACGCATCGAAAAGTGCCTTCAGGTGTGGGACAAATCGCCTCGCCAACTGCCCGCACGAGGAGTTCATTCTTCATTCTATAAGCGATAAGGTCAGCGACCTTGACCACCGGATAACCCATCTCGGAGCCGATTCTCAGTAAGTCATTGAGCCTCGCCATCGATCCATCTTCGTTCATTATTTGACACAAAACCGATGCCTGTTTGAGACCTGCAAGCCTTGCCAGATCAACCCCTGCCTCGGAATGTCCAGCCCGTTTCAAAACCCCTCCCGGCTGAGCCACCACAGGAAAAATGTGGCCGGGCGTCACAAAATCATCTGCAGTCGCAGAATCGTCAACAAGTTTCTGGATGGTCTTTGCCCTGTCGAATGCGGAAATCCCTGTAGTTGTGCCGTGTTTGGCATCAACAGAGACGAGGAAAGCGGTCTGAAACCTTGACTGATTTTGCTCGGTCATAGGGGGAAGCTTGAGCCTTGAGGCAATCTCTGGATGAAGGGCAACCATGACGATGCCACTTGCTACCTTTGTAATCTCGTTTATTATAGCTGGTGTTACCATCTCTGCTGCCACTGCTAGGTCGCCCTCGTTTTCCCTGTCCTCGTCGTCAACTATGATGACAGGGCGTCCCATCCTAAATGTTTCAATAGCCTTTTCGATCGAAGCAAACTTGTTTTCTTCGCTCATAGTATCAAAAGCCCTACAACCCCTATGGCAATACAATAAGGTGCAAAAAAGTATAACTTTTTTGAAGCCAAAACTTTCATGAGAACTTTCAATGAGATGACGCCGAACACGAACGCGACTAGACCACCAAAAATAATCTGTTCTAGCGTAAACGAGGAGGACGAAGGTGTGTAATGAGATAATGCAAGGACTAGAGCACCTGATATGGCAACAAGAAAAAGAAGAAAAGAGAAACGGGCAGAATCAAGGGGGTTCAAGCCCAAAAGGTTTCCTGCAGTAATAGTGCTTCCAGACCTAGAGATGCCCCTGAAGATTGCGAATGCCTGCACAATTCCAATAGCGAAACAAATGGCTAGCGAGCAAGAGGTAAGGTTATGGGTAGTTTTAGAAAAAACGGGTTTTGAACGATAGTTCAAAAGCAGTATGAGCCCGTTTACGATAAGAAGAACAGACACGATGTCGGGATCTTTGGATAAGTTCTCCATTGCATCCCCAAAGAAAAACCCCACCGCACCTGCGGGTAGAGAGGCTACCAAAACCTTTGCGACCAGCCACGCATTTTGGGCGTCTTGGGCTTCTGGCTTGTTTCCAGTAAAACGGCTTTTCACACATCGGATAAGTGATGCCACGATCTGAAATACTAGAGACCTAAAAAAGAAAAGAACTGCGAGCAGAGTTCCCACATGGAGTACTATGTCGAAGAATGTCTCTGGCTCTTGAATGCCAAGGATGTGTTCGAGGAGGGAAAGGTGGCCTGAAGAAGAGATGGGGAGGAACTCTGTTACACCCTGCAAGACCCCTAAGAAAAAGGCGTATAAATATTCCATACCGTGCTCATACAAGAAGGAGACCTATCTTTTCTCGCACCTGTTTCATGGTTTCTTTCGCAACACTCTGTGCTTTTGTTGCGCCGGCACATAAGACCTCGAGCACTTCGGAGTCGTTTAGGCGCAAATATCTTTCCCTTATCGGTTCAAGGCTTTTCGCCATATTCTCGGCGAGTATCTTTTTGCAGTCCGTGCAACCTATCCCTGCGGTCCTGCAATCAGATTCAATCGAAGAGACGAGCTCTTGTGTGCTAAACCCTTTATGTATAGTGAATATGTTGCAAATCTCTGGGTGTCCTGGGTCATGGCGTCGCAGCCTCGCTGGGTCTGTGTATGCCCCCTTGAGCAATGACGATATTTCTTCAGGGGCGGCAAGCAAAGGGATGTGGTTATTGCGAGACTTCGACATCTTTGTTTGCCCGTCCAGCCCCATAATTCTTGGGGTTTTTGAAAGCAAGGGCTTCGGTTCTGGGAAAAACTGCCCAAACCTGGAATTGAACCTCCTGCACACATCCCTTGTAAACTCCAGGTGTTGAACCTGGTCCTCGCCAACTGGCACGACCTCAGCCTTATAAAGGAGTATGTCCGCTGCCTGCAATACTGGATATGTGAACAAACCAGCAGTAGCGTGGCCTTTCTGTTCAGAGGACTTCTCCTTGAACTGTGTCATCCTTGAAAGTTCTCCCATGGTTGCAAGGCACATCAAGACCCAAGCAAGCTCCGTGTGTTCCTTTACATGTGACTGCACAAAAAATACGCTTTGTTGTGGGTCTATTCCACAAGCAAGCAATGCCTTTGCTAGTTCCAAAGTCCTTTGGGACATCTCCTTTGGCTCGTAGGGCGTGGTCATCGCATGGAGGTCGACAATGCAATAAAAGGTTTCATAGGACCCTTGTAACAATACCCAGTTCTTTATAGCACCAAGATAGTTTCCTATGTGCAACTCCCCTGTGGGTTGAATCCCTGATAAAAGCCTTGGCATAGCGCTCTCCAAGAGAAGGCGCTAAATAATATTCTTGCCTCGAAAAAGTGCAACTGAAAGAATGGCTTTATCAAAGTACCTTTTTTATTTTCGAAACAACTGCGTGAACAAGTAGCATTGCAATGACTGTGCTATAAAGGAAGGCAGGAACGAATAGGACAGGCAAATCCTCCCTTACTACCACTTGTTCAACTGCGACCTTTCTTGAGCTCACCTGATCGAGGATCACAAAGACGAAAAAAGCGAGCAAAAGGCAATCGAATACAAGCAGAACTAGTTCCGAGAACTTGCGCTTTAGCCCTTGCGCAAAGAACCTCAAGGCAACTAATATCCATGTGGTAAGCCCGAAAAGCACATACATGACAGGGTAGGGGAACGGGTTTGAAAAGACGATGATCCCGAGTATCAAGGTTGCCAACGCATGAACCGAAAGGACAGCAATCGCAAAAATACTCCGATACCTTGGGAGTGCGACAAGGATCGTCATCCTGTCGCTTCTAATACGTTCTTTTAGTCTTTTTTCCTCGTCTTCTATCTTTGACTGCACCTGCCTATTACCTTTATGTCATCCAAATACACGCCTTCGTATTTGTTTGCAAAACCATCCTTAGAGTCAAAGGAAAACCCAATGCGAACCTTCATGCCCGAGAAAGAGGCAAGGGAGGAGGAGATAGGTATGAACTGCTCGCCTGTGGAGGATAACGACATGGCTTCACTCGTCCACACTGTGGTCTCTTGAGCATTTGCAACAACCACCACCTCCAAGACATCCTCGGTGGCTGCTATCTCGGTGTTTTTGAACAGCATGAAGTGCAGTTCTGCGAGGGTAAGTCCCTGAAGGTCTATTTCTGGTGTCCAGGCGATTGCGCCTACAGGGTTGTTTTGCCCCGCATCGTAGGTGTGCGTAGTTGGGTCACCAAAATAGAGGCTATTGGGAGGGCTCGTGTATCTTCGAGAATCAACTACCCATGAGACTTGTGTGTCATAGATCTTTTCGACCTGCATACCTTGTAGTGTTCCATCATCAAAGTTAGCGCTGAAAACCTGTTGGACACAGCAACTACCACTTTCGTCTAGCATCAACACGCATTCTCCGGGTTTGTCTTGAGACCCTAAGCACACCCCTTTGATGCAAGGCTCATTTACACTGCAATCAGCATCACTCTTGCAGCAGGCCTTTGCAGGGGTATATTCGCACCTGTTGGATTTGCACGCAGCAGGTATGCATGGGCTTAGGGCAGGGCAATCCTTGCTTTCCACGCAACAGCCTTCTTGCCATTGCCACTCGCATGTTCGCTTTTCTGTGCAATAGCCTATGGTGCAAACATTGTTATCATCGCAGTCCTTATCATCGTTGCAGCATCCTGCATTCTCGTAAACACATCTTCCGTCAACACAAGCCTCTTTCGTACAAGGGTTGGAATCAAAACAGTCCAGATCCTTTTCACAGCAATCCCTTCCCGTGAGCTTTTGATAACTACACTTGTTCTGAAAGCATATGTCTAAAGTGCATTCATTGTTGTCATCGCAGTCGCTATCCTCGTGACAACACCCTTCGACTGCCCTGTTTACGCAGACAAATGACAGGCAGTAATCCTCTGTGCAAGGGTCGTCATCCTTACACTCTTCATCTTTGTTGCAACACCCTTCTCTTTTCCTGTGAACGCAAGTGCCTTGATCGCAAAAATCCGTGGTGCAGAGGTCATGGTCGTCGCAATCAATAGGCGTATGCTCGCACATGCCGTTTTTGCACGAGTCTATGGTGCATGGGTCTTGGTCATCGCAGTCCGTGTTTCGTGTGCAAACCGCGTCATTTCCTGGGTGGGAGGCATCATCCTGTCCTGCATCCACTTGAGGGGACCTAAAAGGAGAACCCGCAGAGCATGCAAACAATGCACCTAATAAAACCACAAATATTTTCATGTTCGACCTACAAGTCACAAATGAAATTATACCAGTCCTTTGGTGGTTTTTCCAACAAAAACCTGTGTTCGTTTACACAGGGACAGAGGGAGGGGCTTCGTCTTCAGGTCTTCCAGCATCTTTCAGGGGTCTAAAAATAAGATAGCCTATTATAGCCAGCATGAACAGAGCCGACCCTGCAATCCCAAGTTGCGCCACTGTTGGCAAGGAATAGAACTCTCCTCGGACGAACTTCACGCCTGCAACGACGAGTCCCGTGAGTGCCTCGCCGGCAATAAGCCCAGATGCGCAAAGGATGCCTGCATTTTCGACCCTCCTCGCTTGAGCCTCGTTGTAGCCCCGCCTTTTTACGATAAAATCCTGGAGTGCTTTTACCATGCCACCTACGAATATGGCAAATGTGGTCTCGAAAGGTAGATACATGCCGACTGCCACAAGCATGGGGCTTCTAACCCGCAAACAGATAAAACCGATTCCCATCAAGATTCCA
>Ga0197143_1001281_pt1 | contig 21664 bp, 24 predicted proteins | sample GBS70_MetaG_FD_148603 | JGI IMG/M metagenome (GOLD analysis project Ga0197143, IMG submission 148603) | Sediment microbial communities from Great Boiling Springs, Gerlach, Nevada, United States - GBS 70_MetaG | ecosystem: Environmental > Aquatic > Thermal springs > Hot (42-90C) > Sediment...
TTGCTCATCTACGACGGGGTGCAGAGGCCCCTCACGGAGATAAGCAGGAGGGTGGGGGAGATGGTGAAGAGGGGGATCCACGTCCCGGCCCTGGACAGGGGGAAGAGGTGGGAGTTCGAGCCCAGGGTGAAGAAGGGGGAGGAGGTGGAGGAGGGGGACGTGGTGGGGGTGGTGAGGGAGACGGAGCTGGTGGAGCACCGCATCCTCGTTCCCCCGGGCCTGAGGGGGAAGGTGGTGGAGGTGGAGGAGGGGAAGCACACGGTGGAGGAGGCGGTGGTGAGGCTGGAGGGACCCGAGGGGAAGGCGGAGGTTAAGCTCATGCAGACCTGGCCCGTGAGGAGGCCCAGGCCGTACAGGCAGAAGCTGGACCCCTCCGAGCTCCTCTTCCTGGGGCAGCGCATCGCCGACACCTTCTTCCCGGTGGCCAAGGGGGGAACGGCCGCCATCCCGGGGGGCTTCGGGACGGGAAAGACCGTCTTCCTCCACCAGGTGGCCAAGTGGGCGGACGCCAGGATAGTGGTGTACGTGGGGTGCGGGGAGAGGGGGAACGAGATGTGCGACGTGCTGGTCCACTTCCCGGAGCTGAAGGATCCCAGGACCGGGAGGCCGCTGATGGAGAGGACCGTCCTGATCGCCAACACCTCCAACATGCCCGTGGCCGCCAGGGAGGCCAGCGTCTACACCGGCATCACGCTGGGGGAGTACTTCAGGGACATGGGGTACGACGTGGCGCTGATGGCCGACTCCACCTCCCGCTGGGCGGAGGCCATGAGGGAGATCTCCGGGAGGCTGGAGGAGATGCCCGGGGAGGAGGGCTTCCCCGCCTACCTGGCCTCCAGGCTGGCCGAGTTCTACGAGAGGGCGGGGAGGGTCAGGACCCTGGGAAGGGAGGAGAGGTACGGCTCCCTCACCGTCCTGGGTGCGGTCTCACCCCCCGGCGGGGATCTCTCCGAGCCCGTCTCCGTCAACACCCTCAGGATCGTCAAGGTCTTCTGGGCCCTGGACACCTCCCTGGCCTACCGCCGCCACTTCCCCGCCATCCACTGGCTCACCAGCTACTCCCTCTACGTGGGGAGCGTGGAGGGGTGGTGGGCGAGGAGGGGGGGAGGGGACTGGAAGGAGCTGAGGGCGGAGGCCATGGCCCTGCTTCAACGGGAGGCCGAGCTGGAGGAGATCGTGAAGCTGATAGGGGCCGACGCCCTGCCCGAGCCGGAGAGGGCGGTGCTGGAGGCGGCCAGGATGGTGAGGGAGAACTTCCTGCAGCAGTTCGCCTTCGATGAGGTGGACACCTACTGCCCGCCCGAGAAGCAGGTGGGCATGCTGAGGCTCCTCCTGAAGTTCTACAGGAAGGCGGTGGAGGCGGCCAGGGCGGGGATCTCGGTGACGGAGATAAGGAAGCTCCCGGTGAGGGAGGAGCTGGCCAGGATGAAGAAGCTCCCCCCGGAGGAGTTCGGAGGGGCGGCGAAGGAGCTGGAGAAGAAGATAGAGGAGCAGTTCGGGGGGCTGGGGAGGGCTAAGGGATGAGGAAGGGGCTGGAGTACCTTTCGGTGAGGGAGGTTTCGGGCCCCCTGCTCTTCGTGGAGGGAGTGAAGGGGGTGGCCTACGGGGAGGTGGTGGAGATCCTGACCCCTGCGGGGGAGAGGAGGAGGGGTCAGGTCCTGGACGCCAGGGAGGGAATGGCGGTGGTCCAGGTCTACGAGGGGACGGGGGGAATAGACACCTCCAGGACCAGGGTGAGGTTCACCGGGGAGACGCTGAAGTTCGGGGTGGGGATGGACCTGGTGGGCAGGATCTTCAACGGGAGGGGGGAGCCCATAGACGGGGGGCCCAAGCCCATCCCGGAGGAGGAGAGGGACGTGCACGGCGCCCCCCTCAATCCCGCCTCCAGGGAGTACCCCTCCGAGTTCATCGAGACGGGCATCTCGGCCATAGACGGGATGAACACCCTGGTCAGGGGACAAAAGCTCCCCATCTTCTCGGGATCCGGCCTCCCCCACAACGAGCTGGCCGCCCAGGTGGCCAGGCAGGCGAAGGTGAGGGGGGAGGGGGAGAGGTTCGCGGTGGTCTTCTGCGGGATGGGGATCACCCACGAGGACGCCTCCTTCTTCATCAAGGAGTTCGAGAGGACCGGTGCCCTGGAGAGGGCGGTGGTCTTCCTCAACCTGGCCAGCGATCCCGCCATCGAGCGCATCCTCACCCCCAGGCTCGGCCTCACCACGGCGGAGTACCTGGCCTTCGGTCAGGGAATGCACGTGCTGGTGATCCTCCTGGACATGACCAACTACGCCGAGGCCCTGAGGGAGCTCTCCGCCGCCAGGAACGAGGTCCCGGGGAGGAGGGGCTATCCGGGCTACATGTACACCGACCTGGCCACCATCTACGAGAGGGCCGGAAGGGTGAGGGGGAAGAAGGGTTCGGTGACCCAGATGCCCATCCTCACCATGCCCGGGGACGACCTGACCCATCCGGTGCCCGACCTCTCCGGGTACATCACGGAGGGACAGCTGGTGATGGAGAGGGAGCTGCACCGGAAGGGCATCTACCCACCCATAAACGTCCTGCCCTCCCTCTCCAGGCTCATGAAGGATGGGATAGGGAGGGGCAAGACCAGGGAGGACCACTCGGACGTCTCCAACCAGCTCTACGCCGCCTACGCGGAGGGCAGGGATCTGAGGGCGCTGGTGGCGGTGGTGGGGGAGGAGGCCCTCACCGAGAGGGACAGGAAATACCTGGAGTTCGCGGACGCCTTCGAGCAGAGGTTCGTGAACCAGGGGAGGGAGGAGGACCGGCCCATAGAGAAGACCCTGGACCTGGGGTGGGAGCTCCTCAGCATGCTCCCGGAGGACGAGCTCACCAGGGTGGACCCCAGGTTCCTCTCCAAGTACCTGAAGAAATCGGAGTGATCACCCCAGCAGGGGAAGGAGGGAGAGGAGGGAGAGGAGGCCCAGCACCAGGAGGAGAAAGAGGAAGAGGCGCTGGAGCCCGAAGATCCTCAGGGCCCTCCTAGTTACCAGGTAAACCGCCAGGAAGGAGGCGAAGTAGAACCACAGGACGCAGGGAATGAGCACCTCCCTCTCCACCCCCACCAGCAGGAGGAGGAAGGCCAGGAGTCCGGCGGTCACGGTCACCAGGGAGAAGGGATAGAAGAGGAGGAGCAGGGGCAGGAACCTCTCGGGGGCCCTCATGGCAGGAAGAGGTAGTAGGTGGTGGTGGGGAGCCTCCTCCTCACCTCCCGGAGCTCCGGGCGGTAGATCACCAGCTCCTCCCCCTCCACCTTTTTCCCCAGCAGGGCGGCCACCGCCCTGCCCTCCGCCCCTCCCCTGATCCTCACCGCCCCCCTCCCCAGGCCCGGATCCAGGGCCAGGAGGATGGGAAGCCTCAGCCCCTCCCTCTCCCCCTCAGGAACCAGGGAGGCCAGCAGCTCCAGCTCCTCCCTCCTGAAGGAGTGGAAGCCCCCGTTGGTGAGGGGAACCCCGGGCCTGTCCGAGCGGAGGGCCTCCCTCAGGGAGATCCTCTCCCTGGGGAAGGGGGAATTAAGCCTGGCCAGCTCAGCCTTCAGGAACTCCTCCAGCCTCCTCCCTCCTCTCCAGCACGGCCTTGATCCTCTTCAGCCTGAAGAAGTGCTCCCTCTCCATCTCGTCCAGCCTCATGGCTATGAACTTCAGGGCGGCCTCCAGCCTGGGGATGAGGATGTACTCCAGGGCGTTCACCCTCCTCCTGGTCCTCTCCAGCTCCCCCGCCAGCGCCCTGGCCGTCTCCTCCAGCTCGGCCACCTCCACCAGAAGTTTCAGGGCCCTCTCGAACTCCTCCGAGGCCCTGTCCAGGAGGGAGGGGGAGAGGAGGGAGTAGCCCCTTCCCAGGGAGGTGCGGACGGTCTCCCCCACCTCCGCCACGGGGACGGGGACCCCCATCACGTACCTGAGGGAGGTCTCCAGGAAGACCCCCTTCCTGGTCTCCCTGGCCGCCTGCTCCGTCTCCAGCGTTCCCCAGGAGGCCAGGCAGAGGGAGAGCTGGGCGTGGGCCCTGGCCAGCTGCTGGAAGGCCCCCTCCCTGGCCTCGTAGATCCTCCTGAGCACCTCGAAGAACTCCATCACCAGCGCGTCCATCTTCTCCCTCAGGAGGTCGTGCCCCTTCCTGGCCAGGGCTATCCTCCTCCTGAGCCTCAGGAGCCCCATCCTGGTGGGGGAAACGGCCATCATTCCTCCTCCCTCCTCAGCACCACCTCCGCCCCCACCGTCCTCTTCACCATCTCCTCCAGCTCGTCCCTCTCGGGGCGGTAGCCCGTCCTATCGGGGATCCTGAGCACCATGGGGAAGGGCCCCTTCCCCCTCAGCATCCTCCTGAGCTCCTCCCCCAGCTCCTCCGCCACCCGGTGGGTGAGGAGGAGGAGGCCCACCCCCTCCTCCGCCAGCAGGCCCCTGATCACCCGCAGCGTCTCCTCCCTGGAGGAGTGCACGTACCCCCTCGCCACCCCCGCCAGGGAGAAGCCCGTGACCGTCTCCCTGTCCCCCACCACCACCACTTCACGCCTCAAGGGCAGGCACCCTCACCAGTTTTTCCTTGATGCGCTGGGGCTCCATCCCCTCCAGCTTAAGCCTAAGGAGGAGGTGCAGGTTCCTCACCTCCGCCTCCCTCCTCTTCAGGTAGGAGTAGAGGGGGGCGAGCGTGAAGGGACGGGTGAGGGCCATCCACCTGCACAGCCTCAGGTGCTCCTCCTCCAGCGCCCTCTCCAGCGCGTAGAGGTCCCCCTCCTCCAGCTGGGGCAGGAGGGGGGCAAGGATCCTGACGTAGGAGGGGGGGAGGAGCTCCAGCCAGGAGCGGAGGTCCGAAGCCAGCAGGAGCTCCCTCAGCCTCTCCCCCGTGAGCTGGTGGCCGGGGAGGAGGAGGGGTTCCACCTTCTCCGGGGGGACCCCCTCCCTCCTGAGCCTGAGGAGGAGCCTGAGGTTGAGGGCGTCAAGCTCGAAGCCCACCAGGGGAACCAGCACCGACCTCTGCCCCTTCATCCCCCTCACCTCCTCCCAGAGCCTGGTGTAGTGGTGCCTGTCCAGCGCGTGGAGGAGGGGGAAGAGCCCCTCCCTGCGGTACTCCTCCAAGTGGGCCGAGAGGACCCCGTGATACTCGCTCTCCCTGAGGAACTCCAGCAGCTGCTCCAGGCTCTCGGCGGAGGCCAGCAGCTCCAGCCTCTCCTGGGAGAGGGTGGGGCTGGGGAGCAGGTACCTCCTCCTCTCCTCCCGGGGCAAGCCCAGGTGGAGGGAGGTCAGAAGGGATTTGAGGTTCCAGATCTCGGTCCAGGCCAGGAGCCTCCTCACCACTCCCCTGGCCTCCTCCGGCACCATCCCCAGCATCTCCGCATACCTGCGGGAGGAGGCCCCCCTCAGGGCCACCTCCAGCTCCCTGGGATCCATGGTGGGGGGAAGGGGATACTCCTCCCCCAGCGAGGAGAGGATCTCCTCCGCCCCCCTGGCGTCCGCCAGCTCCAGCAGCCTGGACTCCGGGAGGAGCCTGGCTTCCCAGGTGCTCACCGCCGCGGCGGGGTAGAGGTAGCCCACCACCCTCCTGGCGTGCAGGGCCACCATCAGGAAGAAGAAGCCTACGAGCAGGAAGACGAGCAGCGGGAGGATCATGCCGATCCTTCGAAGAGGATCCTGGCCACCAGCACGCGCAGGGCCTCCCTCTCCCTCCTCATCCTGCTCTCCAGGGTCTCGTCCAGCTCCACCCTCCCGTCCGCCGACCTCACCCTCACCCCTCCCAGCGTCTCCAGGGACCTGCCCAGGGAAACCCTTATCCCCTCCAGCCTTTTCTTGAGCTCCCCTTCCATCTCCCTCAGTCTCTTCAGGTCCGCGGCGTTGGCCTCCACCACCACCTCCTCGGAGCCCAGCCTCCTGCAGGCCTCCACCGTCATCCTCAGGAGGTCCCTCTCGTACTCCCTGGAGGAGACGTGCTTCCTCAGCCTCTCCTCCGTCCTCCTGAAGACCTCCTCTATCAGCTCCTCCTTCTTGGCCAGGAGCTCCTTCCTCGCCTCCACCCTCCCCCTGGCCACCCTCTCCTCGTAGCTCAGCCTTCCCTCCTCCCTGGCCCTCTCCAGGATTCCCTCCCCCATCCTCCTCCCCTCCTCCTCCGCCTCCCTGAGCAGGGAGGAGGCCTCCTTCCTGGCCCTCTCCAGGATCTGCTCAGCCTTCTTCCTGGCCTCCTGCACGATGTCCTGGACTATCAGCTGGGCCCCCCTCTCCACCATCCCCCCACCTCCTCACAGGGCTCCTATGAAGGTAAGGAGGAGGATGGTGGCCAGGAGTCCCAGGATGGCGTAGATCTCCACCATCACCGTGTACATCATGCCCGCCGCGAAGATCTCCGGCCTCTTGGCGAAGGAGGTGGCGCTGGCGGAGGCCACCATCCCCTGCGGGTAGGAGGTGAAGCCCTGTAGGATGGCGGGGATGGCCGCGCAGAGCACCGCCAGACCCACCACCCCGGACTTGACCGCCGCACCCGCCGAGAGCCCCGTACCCAGGATGATGAGGAAGCCCGCCACGAAGCCGTAGAAGCCCTGCGTCCCGGGCATGACCTCGTACACGAAGACCCTGTACGCCTTCTTCGGATCCTCCCCGGCTATGGCCGCGCAGGTCACGCCGGCCATTCCCACTCCCAGACCGGATATGATCCCCGGCACGGCTATGGCCAGGGAGGCCGCCAAGACCACCCAGACCCCTTCGGCTACCATGCCTTACCTCTCCTTACTCGGGTGAACACCCTTTTAACCTTAAAGGGAGAGAACCTCTCCCCCCCTCCCTCGTAGAACTTGGAGAAGAACTCCACGTAGTGAAGGCGCATGGTGTGGATGAAGGCCCCCAGGCTCTGCACGAAGAGGTTGAAGCAGTGCCCCAGGAAGAAGACCAGGACCAGGACGGCTAGGAAGAGGATGACCAGCACGGGGGAGACGGCCTGGAGGGGAGGGGAGAGGCTCGCGTAGATCCAGCCCAGGATGTAGTTGATGGCGAAGGCTATGATGCTGGAGGAGATGCAGAGGGCGGTGAGCCTGGTGTAGGAGGCCGCGTCGGCCACCAGCCCCGTGATGCCGTAGGCGAAGTTGACGGCGCCCCCCACCCCCGAGGTCAAGGAGGGGGAGGTCAGGGCGGTTCCCGCCATCCCGGCCAGCAGCCCTGAGTAGAAGAGGACTCTGAGGAGCTGCACTAGGGTGGGGGCGGGGGAAAGGGGGTTGAAGGCGTCCACCAGGTTAAGCTTGGGAAACCTGAAGGAGAGGCCGAACTCCTGCAGGCCCAGACCCAGGGCGCAGAAGGAGAGGCCGAAGAAGCCCACCACCATCACCAGCTGGGGGAGGTGGACCAGGAAAAGGCGTTTCCAATCCCTCCTGAAGGCGTCCTTCAGGCAGGCCCCTCCCCCTACTCCCCATAGGATCTGCAGGACCCCCAGGAAGACGGCCAGCTTCAGGATGGGGATGGGATTCTCCAGGGGATCCACCCAGAGGGGGGGAGCCCTCCCGTAGAGCCCACCGAACCATCCCCCCAGCAGGGCCCCCACCACCACCGTGAGAAGGGAGCCAAGCAGCACGATCCTCCTGAGCCTTTGGGGGAAGATCCTGGCCACCCAGAAGCCCGAGGCCATCACCAGGGCCAGCAGGAGACCGTAGGCGGCGTCGGAGAGGCAGATGGCGAAGAAGAGGGGGAAGGTCACGAACAGGTAAGGGGTGGGGTCCACCTCGTCGTACTTGGGGAGGCCGTAGGTCTCGGTGAGGAGCTCGAAGTTCCTCACGCCAGGGGGGTTCTCCAGCTGCACCGGGGCCTCCTCCCCGGGCTCGTAGGTGCGAAGGATCAGCCTTCCGGAGGTCTTCGAGCGGAGGAGGGACTCCAGCTCCTCCCCCTCGGGCACCCATCCCTCCAGCAGCACCGTGCTCTCCGTGTATCCCAGCAGGGAGGCCGCCCTCAGCCTCTCCACCTGGATCTCCAGAAGCTCCAGGGTGGCCCCCACCTCCCCAGCCCACTTCCCGGCCAGCTCCCTTCTCCTCCCCTCCAGCTCCGCCCTCCTCTCCTCCAGCCTCCCCAGCTCCTCCTCCACCCTCCGGAGGGCGGCAGCAGGGGCCTCCTCCAGGGGAGGAAGCTCCAGGGGCTCCACCTCGAACCGGTAGAGGAGGGGGGAGAGCCTCTGCCTCTCCCCCGCCCGGCAGGCCACCACCACGATTCTCCTCTCCCCCTTCCCCGCGCTCCCCGCCACCACCCTCTCCCCCATCGCCTCCCTCACCTCCCTCAGGAAGCCCTCCACCGCCTGGGAGGGAATCCTTCCCACCACCACGTGGACCCCCTCGGTGGAGCGGAGGAGGGAGAGCGGGAGGTCCAGCTCCCTCAGCTCCTCCAGCAGCTGCTTCCTCTTCAGGAGCTCCTCCTTTTTTCCCCCCACCCCCTCCAGCTCCGACCTGAGGGCCCTCCACCTCCCCTCCAGCCTGGAGAGGAGCCTCTCCGCCCTCCTGGCCACCTCCTCCCTGGAGAGGGGTCCCACGTAAACGGGCCTGGGGGGAGGCCCCAGCACCTCCTGAATCTCCCTGAGCCTGAGCAGGAGGGAGGAGAGGGCCTGCAGCTCCCCGGAGGGTGGCCTCCTGCCCACCGCGGCCTCGGATACCTCCCTCAGCTGGACCGCCCCCCTCTCGTGCAGGGCCTCCAGCACCCTGTCCCTGAAGCGGAGGGGAAAGAGGGCCCTGAACCTCAGCATGCGGCGGGGCCTCAGCATCCTCCTACCCCAGGAGGGCCCTCACCACCTCCTCCACCGCCCTCCCCATCCTGCCCGAGGCCCCCTTCTCCAGCTCCCCCTTCTCCCTCGCGGTTTTCTCCCCGAGCTTCTTCAGTTCCTCCTCCGCCCTCTCCTCGAACTTCCTCTTCACCTCCGCGGCCTTCCTCTCCGCCTCCCTCCTCAGCTCCTCTTTTCTCTCCTCCGCCTTCCTCCTGGCCTCTTCCAGGATCCTGGCGGCCTCCCTCTCCGCCTCAGCCACGATCTCCTTCGCCTTTCCTTCGGCCTCGAAAATCTGGCGCAGCTCCTCTTCCAACTTCCCCCGACTGAGATGGAAGGAAAGCGGTAAAAAAGGTTCCCCCTGAGCGGGGGCCGGGTGGCCTTCCCTCTACTCCAGGTGGGTGTCGAAGGCCGTGAGGGTGATGGTCTTCATCACGTTGGGGAGCTTCCTGATGGCCAAGACCGCCTTGTCGATCTCCTCGTAGCTCCCCTCCAGAACGCAGACCACGTCGTACTCCCCGTGCACGAAGTCGGACATCTTCACGTTGGGAATCCTCTCTATCTCCGCCACCACCGAAGCCTCGTAACCCGGCCTCACCGTGACCAGCACATAGGCCCTCCTCTTGAAGGCCGCCAATCCTCCCGCCATCACCTTGTTTTTGGAGGCCCGCTTTAAAACTCTTGGGGTGCTCGGCACTCAACATCCTCATCACTCTTCAGTTCGGCTTTCCTCATCGCACCCCTCCTTCCAACCCGTAAAGGGTTAAAACTCCTGCCCCCGAGGACGGAGGATGAAGCTGGTGCTCTTCGGTCCCCCCGGTGCCGGGAAGGGGACGTACGGGAAGAGGCTCTCGGAGAGGTACGGGGTCCCCCACATAGCCACCGGAGACCTCATAAGGGAGGAGATCAAGAAGGGGACCCCCCTGGGGAGGAGGCTGGGGGAGTACGTGGGGAAGGGGCTCCTGGGGCCGGAGGAGGAGGTGATCAGCCTCATGAAGGAGAGGCTCTCCCAACCGGACTGCGCCAAGGGGTTCATCTTGGACGGCTTCCCCCGGACGATCCTCCAGGCGGAGACCCTGGAGAAGCTCTCCCCCCCCGAGCTGGTGCTCAACCTGGACGTGGGGGAGGAGGTGATCGTGAAGAGGCTCTCCACCCGCAGGATCTGCAGGAACTGCGGGGCCATCTACAACCTGGTCTCCATGCCCCCCAGGAAACCGGGGGTGTGCGACCGGTGCGGGGGGGAGCTCTACCAGAGGGAGGACGACAGGCCAGAGGTGATAAGGAGGAGGCTGGAGGAGTACGCCCGGCAGACCAAACCCCTGCTGGAGTTCTACGCGCGCAGGGGCATCCTCAGAACGGTATCTTTCCCGCAGGAGGTGGAGGTAGAGGAAGGCGTGGCCAGGGTGGTGAGGGCGCTGGAAGGGAAGGGCTGATCACCTCATCCCCACCCTGTCCACCCTAACATCCAGGAGGCGATCGAACTTCAGCTCCCTCTCCCATCCCGCCCTTTTCAGGATGCCCATGAAGCTGAAGCCCACCACCTTCCCCCCCTCCCCCAGCAGGAGGGGGAGCAGACCCTTCACCTCCTCCACCCCGACGCCGCTCCCGGGTAGGGCCAGGCCCCCCATCACCACCACCACATCCACCCTGCCAGGCCTCACCCTCCGGCCCGTCTGGAAGCCGTAGCCCCCCCTCCACCTCAGCTCCACGGTCCTCTCGACCCTTACCCCGGGACAGAAGTAGAAGGAATCCCCCAGCTCCCTGCAGGCGTAGGCGAGAAGCTCCGCGAAGGGGAGACAGGTTCCCTCCGAGCCCAGGAAGAGCACCCTCTTCCCCGGCCCCAGCTCCTCCATCATCTCCCTGAAGGCGCGGGTCATCCCCGCCACGCCCTTCCTCTCGGAGGGCATCTCCTCCCCTCGGCTCTCCATCTTATATCCTACGCCGGTGGGGATGGGGGGATCCTTGGTTCAGCCCAGACCGGGTCCTACGGGGCCTGCAACCCTAGTTCGACTCCCAGGGGGGCCCGCCCTCCTGGTCCTTTCCCCCTCCAACCAAAAGCTTATTTTTCGGGATTCCTGAAACAAGTTAAAATGGAGAGGCCCTGGCTGAAGTTTTACCCTCCGGGAGTTCCGCAAGAAATCCAAGTACCGGAGAAATCCGTGCCGGAAGCCTTCGAGGAGGCCTGCGAGAAGTATCAGGACCGGATTGCCCTCATCTTCTACGGCAGGAAAATAAAGTACCGAGAGCTAAAGGAGCACGTAGATAGGTTCGCCACCGCCCTGCACGACCTGGGGGTGAAGAAGGGGGACAGGGTGGCCCTCTACCTCCCCAACTGTCCCCAGTTCGTCATCTCCTACTTCGGGGCCCTCAGGGTGGGGGCCGTGGTCACTCCCATCAGCCCCGTCTACGTCTCCAAGGAGGTGGCCCACCAGCTCAAGGACAGCGGGGCCAAGTTCATCGTCTGCCTGGATGTGCTCCTTGAGAACGTGGAGAAGACCGGTCTGGAGATGAAGGGCATCATCGTCACCAACATGGGGGACTACCTCCCGGCCCTGAAAAGATTCCTGGGGAAGAGCCTGCTGGGGAGGCTCTATCGGAAGGCCATGATACCCTCCCCCAAGATCCCGAGCAGGGAAGGAATCTACCGGTTCAAGGAGCTCCTCAAGAAGTATCCTCCCGACCCCCCCAAGGTGAAGATAAACCCCTACGAGGATCTCGCCGCCCTTCCCTACTCCGGAGGCACCACCGGGATTCCTAAGGGCGTGATGGTGCCCCACCGGAACCTCATCGCCAACATGGAGCAGGTTAGGGCCTTCTGGCCCATCCTGGAGGAGGGCAAGGAGGTGGTGGCGGCCTTCCTGCCCTTCTACCACATCTACGGCCAGGTGGTGGCCCTCATCTTCGGGCTGTGCTTCGGCTCGACGCTGGTGCTCTTCACCACCTTCGACCCCGATCAGGTGCTCCGCTCCATCGAGAAATACCAAGTCACGACCTTCAACGGCGTGCCCACCGTTTTCGAGTTCCTGAAGGATCACGAGAAGACCTCGCGGGTGAACTGGAAGAGGCTGAAGCTGATCACCTCCGGGGCCGATGTGCTTCATCCCTCCACCTATCAGGACTGGGAGAAAAAGACGGGCACCAAGATCATCCAGGGCTACGGCCTCACCGAAACCAGCACGGTCACCCACAGCAACCCCTACCACCGATCCAAGATGGACTCCTTCGGAATCCCCCTCCCGAGCACCCTGGCCGCCATAGCCCATCCGGAGAAAAACGAGTTTCTGCCGGTGGGCAAGGTGGGGGAAATCGTGATCCACGGTCCACAGGTCATGAGGGGATACTGGAAAAATCCGAAAGAGACCAAGCAGGTACTGGTGAAGATAGGGGGGAAGGTGTGGCTCAGGACGGGGGATCTGGGGAAGATGGACGAGGAGGGCTACTTCTACTTCTTCGAGAGGAAGAAGGACCTGATCAAGTTCAAGGGCTTCTCCGTCTACGCTAGGGAGATAGAGGACGTGCTGTACGAGCATCCGCAGATCAAGGAGGCCGCCGTGATAGGGGTTCCCCATCCCCAGTACGGGGAGGTGATCAAGGCCTACGTGGTCCTCAAGACCGAGGCGAGGGGGAGAGTATCCGAGCAGGAAATCATCGAATACTGCAAGCAGAAGCTGGCCCCCTACAAGGTGCCCAAAATGGTGGAGTTCAGGGGAGAGCTTCCCAAGACCGACGTGGGCAAGATCTCCCACCGGGAGCTGAGGGAAGAAATCACCAGAGCATGACGGATTTCTTCAGGGTGGAGGGGCTGACGAAGAGCTTCGGAGGGCTCGTGGCCGTCAACAAGGTGAGCTTCCACATCGACAGGAGGGAGATCGTGGGGCTGATAGGTCCCAACGGGGCGGGCAAGAGCACCCTTCTGAAGCTGATCTCGGGCATCCTGAGGCCCGATGCGGGGAGGGTTATCTTCAAGGGTGAGGACATAACCGGGCTCAAGCCCCACGAGATCGTGAACAGGGGAATAGCCGTGACCTTTCAGGGGGCCAGGCCCTTTCGCCGCCTTCCCGTGATAGCCAACGTGATGGTTTCCTGCCTCTCCCCAAGAGCCGCCAGGAAGGGGGAGTGGCTGAAGATAACGGAGGCCAGGGCTAGGGACGCCCTGGAGTTCGTGGGCATAGCCGACATGGCCCTGGAGCCCGCCTCCTCCCTCTCCCACGGGGATCTCAAGAGGCTGGAGATAGCCAAGGCCATAGCGACGGAGCCCGAGCTCCTCCTGCTGGACGAGCCGCTCGGCGGGCTGAGCCCGGCGGAGACGGAACTGCTGGCGAAGTCCATCAGGAGGCTCCACGAGGGGGGGAGGTTCGGGAGACTTCACAGCGAGGGCCCGGCCATGCTCATCGTGGAGCACAAGCTCGCCGAGCTCATGAAAATAGTGGACAGGGTGATCGTTCTGAACTTCGGTGAGGTGATAGCGGAGGGCACCCCGAAGGAAATCGTCAGGAACAGGAAGGTGATCGAGGCCTACATAGGGATGGGGGAGAGCTGAATGCTGCTGGAGGTAAAGGACCTCACCGTCCACTTCGAAACGGCCATGGTGCTCAACAGGGTCTCCCTCAAGGTGGAGGAGAGGGAATCGGTGGGAATCCTGGGGCCCAACGGGGCGGGAAAGTCCACCCTGCTGCGGGCCATAACGGGGCTGCTGAGGTGGCAGAGGGAGAGCCTCAGGGGGACCAAGCACGGAAACATCAGGGTGGAGGGGGAGATAAGGTTCGACGGGAAGAGGATAGAGGGTATGATGCCCCACCAGCTGGTGAAGATGGGCCTGATCCACTGCCCGGAGAGGAGGAGAATTTTCAGGGAGATGACGGTGCTGGAGAACCTGAAGGCGGGTGCCTACTCCTACGGGGACAGGGGGGAGATGGAGGAGAACCTGGAGAGGGTCTACAAGCTCTTCCCGGTGCTGGAGGAGAGGAAAAACCAGGTGGCCGGCACCCTGTCCGGGGGGGAGCAGCAGATGCTGGCCGTGGGCAGGGCGCTGATGTCCAGACCCAAGCTCCTCTGCATCGACGAGCCCTCCCTGGGGCTGGCCCCCAAGATGAAGGGCAAGCTGCTTGAGGGCATAAAGGAAATCCAGCGCTCGGGGGTGAGGATCCTAATAGCCGAGCAGGACGTCAACTTTGCCTTTGCCCTGACCCGCAGGAACTACGTTCTCTCCCAGGGAAAGGTGGTGGCGGAGGGGACCAAGGACAGGCTGCTCAAAAACGAAACCATAAGGAAGAGCTACCTGGGTCTCTAGCCCCCGAGGGGGGCGCCGCAGACCCTGCAGCTCCGCCTGCCAGACGTGTTCCTCTTCTTGCACCTAGGACACTCCACCTCGACCCTGTCACGCACCCAGCGGAGCAGACCCTCCGGCATGAAGAAGAGCACCACTATCACGATGACGGCGAAGGAGAGGAGACGGAGCTGGGGGGCCAGGCGGAAGAACTCCAGCAGGGGGTAGAGGATGTAAACTCCCCCGACGGCTCCGTAGATGGAGGTTATCCCGCCGAAGACCGTCCATATCACGGCCTGGAAGGAGATGCTGGTGTCGAGGGTAAGCGGGCCCACCGCCCTCATGAAATGGGCGAAAACGCTCCCCGCCAGCCCCGCGAAGAAGCCGCTGAGGGAGAAGGCCAGCAGCTTGTAGCGGGAGGTGTTGATGCCGCAGGCCCTGGAGGCTATCTCATCCTCCCTGATGGAGTGGAGGATGATTCCTATCTTCGAATTGGCGATCTTCCACATCAAAAAGACGCAGCCCATCATTAGGAAGAGGGAGAGATAGTAGTCGTAAACCCTGGAGGGGGTGAGCCTGGAGAGGCCCGAGAGGCCAAACTCCCCCCCGGTGGTCTCGGGGAAGGCGAAAACGATGCCCGTCAGGATGATGGGGAAGGCCAGGGTGGCCAGGGCCAGGTAGGGGCCCCTCAACCTCAGGCAGGGAACTCCCACCAGTAGGCCCGTGAGGACGGCGACCAGCGCACCCGCCGGTATGGTCAACCAGCAGGGCCACCCCAGCCTCAGGTTGAGCAGGGCGGCGGAGTAGGCGCTCACCCCGAAGAAGAGGGCGTGGCCAAAGCTAACCTGCCCGGTGTAGCCCGAGAGGAGGTCCCAGCTGGCGGCGTAGATGGCGAAGAGGTTGGTTAGGACCATCACCTGTAGCTGGTAGGGGTTGCCAGCGAACAGGGGAAGGAAGAGGAGGAAGATACAGGCGAGGAAGACCACCGCCCTGGAGGGGAGGGAAAAGACTTCCTCCCTCAGGAAATCCCGGAGCCTCTGGAGGAAGGTCATAGTCTCTCCTCCTCGAAGGAGATTCCGAAGAGGCCCTCCGGCCTCAGCACCAGCACGATGAGCATCACCGTCAGGGAGGCCACCCCCCTCAGGAAGGAGCCCATGGGGACGAAGAAGACCACGGCCGTTTCGGTGTATCCCAGCAGGAAAGCCGCTATGAGGCTCCCCTTCAGGCTTCCCAGCCCCCCCAGCACCACCACCGCCAGGACCACCACCAGGAGCTGCAGCCAGGTCCAGGGACTCAGGGTGATCAGGGGGCCTATCAGCGTGCCGGAGAGCGCGGCCAGGGCCAGGGCCAGGGCCATCGTCAGCGTGCAGATCCATCCCACGTTGATGCCCACCAGGTTGGCCATCTCGCGGTCCTGGGCGGTGGCCCTGATGGCGATCCCCAGCTTCGTCCTGGTGAGGAGGAGCCAGAGGGCGAGGAGGGAGAGGAGGGCGATGCCCAGCACCAGCAGGTGACCCTTGAGAACCCTCACCCCGAAAACCTCCAAGTACCCCGCCGCGAAGCTGGGAAGGCTGCGGAAGGTTCCCCCGAAGAGCTGGACCATGACCTGCTGAATGAGGACCCCCAGGGCCACGGAGATCACCAGCACCGTGAGCTCGTGCTCGCGCACCGGATGCAGACACAGCCGGTAGAGGAGGGTCCCTATCAGCACCGTGAGGAGGATGGAAAGGAGAACGGAGAGGTAGAAGTTCAGGCCGTAGGAGGTCACGAGCGCGTATAGCAGGTAGGCCGCCAGCATGCCGAAGGCGGTGTGGGAAAGGTTTATGATCCTGGCCACCCCGAAGATGAGGGAGAAGCCCACCGCCAGCAGGGCGAAGACCCCGCCCGTGGCCGCTCCGTTAACGATGAGTTCTGGAATCATCCTAAAGAATGGAAAGCTTCTGCCTAATTAACTATCTCGCGTAGTAGCTCACTACCCTGGGGGGCAGCCGGTAGGGCACCGTTCCGGGGTAGGTCCCGAAGGCGGGGAGACCGGTCAGGGGACCCGCCGTGTCTTCGTAGGGGTGAACACCCACCAGTCCCCCGTTCCTCCACTGGGCGCCCAAACCCGTCACCAGGCCAGGCCCCCACCTCACATCGTGGTTGTTGTCGAAGAGGAGCCTTCCCGCCGTTCCCACCCCATCGGGGAAGTTCCTGTAGGTCTGCATGAGGTCTGGCCTGGTACCCGTCCTCTCCAGTTCCGCCACTATGGCGTCGACGTTTTCCTTACCCCCCACCCTGGTGATGGCCTCGGCCAGTAGGAACACGGCGTCGTAGGTGCCGGCCTCATAGGTGGGATAGTCGTTGTACCTGTTCATGTACTCCTCCACCCAGGGAACCGTGAGGTTCTCCACTATCGCCACGCCTGGGACGTAGGTGGTCATCAAGAGCTCATACTCGCAGTAGCCCTTGGTCTCCTCCCAGTAGCTCTTCTTCTGGGCCTCCACGTTTATTCCCACCGCGGCCGCGGGCACCTGCAGCTCCCCCCACTGCCTCCCGAAGGTTACCCCCACGGGGCCGGAGAAGACCGTGAAGATGATGTGGGCCCCGGTGTTCTTGATGGCCGTCAGCTCGGAGGTCAGGTCGGTGGCCACGTGTGAGGGCCTCCAGGCACCCACCACCTTCACCCCCAGGGAAGCCTCCAGCAGGCTCTTGTTCTCGTAGGGGGTGCCCGCGAATCCTTGGTAGGGCTTGGTGGCGAGATCCGCTATCCTGTCGGCCCAGGCCAGCTTTTCCGCCAGCACCGCCACCTTGGGCTCAGCGATGCCCAGGTTCTCCCTGATCTCCTCTACCACCGTGCGGAGGAGCTTGGTGCTGACGTAGAAGAGGTAGGTGGATTTGATGGGGGTGACCCTGAAGAGGTACTTGTACCTGTCGTAGTTGACCGGAACCGTCTGGGTACAGAGCTCGTCGGTGGCGGAGCCGCATATCAGCCAGATCTTGCGGTGGTCCATGGCGGTCTCCAGCATGCCCCAGACCGACTCCGTCCTGAAGCCCCCTATGCAGAAGTCCACCTTATCTACCGTGATGGCCCTCTCCACCGCGCTCTTGGCATCCGAGGCGCTCAGGATTTCATTGGTGTCCACCTTGACCAGCTCTATGGGAACCCTCCTGTCCCCTATCCTGACTCCCCCGGCAGAGTTGATGTGCTCCGCCGCCATGACGGCCCCGTGCCACATGTGGGCCCCCTGCGAGAATTCCATCGGACCGAAGACCCCTATCTTCACCCTCTCCTCCGGAATGGGTCCGGTCCACCCCGGAACGAAGGGTGGAGAGGGTCTCATGACCAGATAGGTCCCCACCCCAAGGAGGGCGATGATTATCACGATGGCGGCGGGAAGCTTCCAGTTCATCTCATCCGCCCCTCCCGGCCTTCCTCTCCTCACGCGGGCACCAGGGAATGGCCAGGGCTACCAGCACAAGGCCCACCATGAGGAGGTAGGAGCCCAGCTCCAACCCGATGCTGAAGGTGGGGGCCGGCAGGTCCTGGAAGGCCGTCCCCCCCTGCCCAAAACCGTGACCGGTGCTGAGCCCCGCCTTCAGGCTGTTGAGCCCTATGTCCTCACCTGCCTGCAGTTCCCCCAGGATGAGACCGAAGGAGGCCAGGAGAACCGACAGCACCAGCACCATCCTGCCCCACCACACGAGCTTTGGTTTCCATACCACCAGGGCTCCCACCACCAGCGCCAGCAAACCCCCCAGGAGGCTGAGGTAGATGAGGGAATACTCCCTCACCCAAACTATTTTCTTCTCCATGACCATGGCCCCTATTTCGCCGGTGGTGGTGAAGGAGTCAAGCAGTGGTCCCACCAACAAGAGAGCGCCGCCGATCAGGGCGAGTATTCCCGCCCACCTGGCCCCCATCGAAAAAACTTTCATTATCAATATAAAAAGGTTGTGTAAAAAGCGGAAGCTTTCCCCTTTACGCGTAACCCCCCTGGTCCACTGCATCCCTTCCCGAGGAGTCGTAGTTCTGAAACCCTTGGAGCCGGATTCCCACCCCCTTAATATCTCCCAGGGGTAGAGGGAGGGGGGCCCGTGGTCTAGCCTGGACAAGACACAGGCCTGCGGAGCCTGCAACCCGGGTTCGAATCCCGGCGGGCCCGCCATTACCCCAGCCGGACGATCTTCTAGAAAGGGCAAAGAGGGGATTGAGGGTGATGAAGTGCCGGTGCACCCGTTGCGGTGAGAACGTGAAGGAAGCGGCAAAGATAACCACCTGCTCGCGCTGCGGGAGGAGGCTCTGCCTCCCCTGCTTCCCTTAACACAGCTGCTAGGGAAAATGATTTAATTTTTTTCTTTCCACTTTTTGAGGGTGATCACCTGAGGGCTCCTCACCTAGGGGGGATGGTGGATGGGAATTCACCTGATAGCCGAGTTCATGGGGGTGGAAAGGGAGAAGATAGCCTTGGTAAGGAGGATGAGGCCGATAGTGGAGAGGGCCGTGAGGAAAAGCGGTCTGAAGGCCTTCTCCTCCTCCTACCACCAGTTCAGGCCCCACGGGGTGAGCTGCGTCTACCTCCTCAGGGAATCCCATCTGGCCCTCCACAGCTGGCCCGAGGTTAACTACCTGGCGGTGGACATCTTCAGCTGCGAGAGCGGGGAGGGGGCCTGGAGGGCCCTGGAGCTCCTGAAGAGGGAGTTCTCCCCCCGAAGGGTTAAGGTGAAGGTGGTGAGGGGGATGGAGTATGAGAAGCTCCTGCGGAGAGAGAAAGGTGCTGGAGGAGCTGGCGGGAGGTAGGAAGACCCTCTGGGAGCTGCTGGCCTCCTACCCCTGGTCCCTGGAGGACTTCGCCCGCACCCTCAACAGCCTCCACCGGCAGGGCAAGATCTCCGTGGAGGGGGGGTTCATCAGGGCCCTGGTGCCGGTCCGGAGGAGGACCCTCCGCTCCCTGCGCTGCCCGGGCTGCGGGAGGGCTACCGTGCTGGAGGGCCACCGGGAGCTGGAGAGGAGGTTCAGGGAGCTGGCGAAGGGGAGGCCAAGGCCGGAGCTGGGTTTCTCCCAGGGGTACATGAGGGCGGAGGACGTCTGGGCCCGCATCGCCCTCATGCACCACTACGAGGAGGTGGAGGGGAAGAGCATCGTCCTGGTGGGGGACGACGACCTGGTGGGCCTGGCCCTGGCGCTGACGGGGCTTCCGGAGAGGATCACGGTGCTGGACATCGACAGGAGACTTGGGGAGTTCCTGGAGGAGGTGAGCAGGAGGGAGGGGCTGGAGGTGGAGTTCGTGGAGTACGACGTGCGCGAGCCACTGCCGCGGGAGCTGAGGGGGAGGTTCGGGGTCTTCGTGACCGATCCCCCGGAGGACCAGAGGGGGCTGAGGGCCTTCCTCTGCAGGGCCGTCTGCGCCCTCAGGCCCTCCGGCTCCTCGGGGTACTTCGGCCTCACCTCCCTGGAGTCCCCGCCCGAGAGGTGGCTATGGCTGCAGCGGTGGCTATCCCGTAGGAACCTGGTGCTCACGGACATCCTCAGGGACCACTCCCTCTACCCCACCAGGGAGTACGGGATGGGCTTCCCCTACGAGGAGCCCGTCCTGAGGAAGCTGGAGTTCGAGTACCGCGAGCCCCCCTCCGTGGACTGGTACAGGTCGGCCTTCCTCAGGGCGACCGCGGTGGGGAGGATAAGGCCTCCGGCCTGCGGGAGGAGGCTTTCCCTCTAGGCCTCCAAAATCCCTTTTTTCCCTACCCTTCCAAGAAGGGGGGATGAGGCTGATCTACTCCCCCAGGTGCCTGGAGTACGGGAGCCCCTTCCACATAGAGGGCCCGGACAGGGTGAAGAAGGCCTACGAGATCCTGAGGGAGCTGGGGTACCGGTTCACGGAGCCCAAGCCCGTCAGGGAGGAGGACCTCCTGCTGGTGCACTCCAGGGAGCACGTGGAGAGGATCAGGAGGGGCAACTTCTTCGACCCCGACACCCCAGCCTACCCGGGCATCTACGAGTACGCCAGGCTGGCTGCGGGAGGGGCCCTGCTGGCGGCAGAGCTGGAGGGCTTCTCCCTCCTGCGCCCCCCCGGGCACCACGCGGGCAGGAGCGGTAGGGCCCTGGGGGCACCCACCCTCGGCTTCTGCTACTTCAACAACCTGGCCCTGGCGGTGAAGAAGCTGGACCTCCGCGCCCTGATCGTGGACATAGACGGGCACCACGGGAACGGTACGCAGGAGATCTTCGCGGGGGATCCCAAGGTGAAGTTCGTCTCCCTCCACCGGGCCGGCATCTACCCCGGGACGGGATGGGACTCGGGTCCCAACTTCGTGAACGTGCCGCTGGACGAGGTGGGGGACGAGCTCTACCTGAGGTACCTGGACAGGGCCCTGAAGAAGGTGGGGGCGGAGGACTGCGAGGTGATAGCCATCTCCGCGGGCTTCGACTCCCACGCCGGCGATCTCTCCTCCTTGGGACTGAGCACGGAGGGCTTCAGGAGGATAGGGGAGAGGCTGGCGGCGTACGAAAAGCCCGTCTTCGGGGTGCTGGAGGGGGGGTACATAGGTGAAAATGTGGGAAGGGACCTCCACGCCCTGCTGGAGGGGCTGCAGGGGAAGGCCTAGCCGAAGTGCTCGCTGAGGAGCTCCTCCAGCCTCCTGCTCCTCTCCCTCAGGGACCTTCTGACCCCCTCGGCGAAGCCCCTGGGATCGAAGGAGTAGAAGCAGGCTTTCCTCTTCCTCTCCGTCCTCCCCACCCTCTTCCTGATCAGCCCCATCTCCACCAGCGATTTGAGGTGCAGGCGTATGGCCCTCTCCGACCTCCCCGTTCTTTCCCTGAGGTGGGAGATGGAGAGCTCCCTCCCCACCTCCGCCACCGCCGCCAGCAGGAGCTGGGCGGTGGGGGGAAGACCGAAGAGAAGGGCCACCTCCCTAACCGCCCTTTCCCTCCTTCCCATCCCCTTTCTCCCTCCCCCCAACCTTTTTAGGGTGATGGTCCATCCTCTGTAAAATAATTTGCAGGGGAAGAGGATGCCACAGATAGTCCTCACCGCCGACAGGAACCTCATGTCCGACTACGGGGGGTCCATGTTCGTGGGCTTCGCCGCCTGCGCCCCCAAGCTCCTCCCCGATCCCCTCTTCCACCTCTTCCTCTGTCCCCCCCTCCCCCACAGGAACGGGGTGGCCCTCTTCGCCCCAGCCGGGACCAGGAAGATAGAGGCGGTGCTGCTGGAGGAGGGCTTCGACGTGGTGGTGGCCCATCCCGAGCACCTGCAGGGGGTGGTGGACGGGAGCACCAGGGCGGTGGGGATCACCACCAACGATCCTCTGGGGCTGGGTCCGGCCTCCTCCACCTTCAGCAGCCTGGCGGGGAGGGAGACCTACTCCGCCGTTCACTTCAGGGAGCTCCTCACCGATCCCGTGCTGAGGAGGAGGGACCTGAGGGTGATCGTGGGGGGGCCTGGGGCCTGGCAGCTGGCGGAGGAGGGGGTGATGGCCAAGTACGGGATAGACTGCGTGGTGGTGGGGGAGGGGGAGACCGTGGCGCCCGAGCTGTTCGGGAGGGCGGTGAGGGGGGAGCCCCTTCCCAGGGTGGTGGAGGGAGGAGCCACCCCAGTGGAGAAGATCCCCGCCATCAGGGGACCCACGATCAACGGAATAGTGGAGGTGGCGAGGGGATGCGGGAGGGGCTGCAGATTCTGCGTG
>Ga0197143_1001282_pt1 | contig 21662 bp, 21 predicted proteins | sample GBS70_MetaG_FD_148603 | JGI IMG/M metagenome (GOLD analysis project Ga0197143, IMG submission 148603) | Sediment microbial communities from Great Boiling Springs, Gerlach, Nevada, United States - GBS 70_MetaG | ecosystem: Environmental > Aquatic > Thermal springs > Hot (42-90C) > Sediment...
GTCAATGGAAAAGGGAGCGTAGTAGTTGACGCCGAAGAGAGATACTTCTTCGCCAGTGTCTTGCCATCGCAAAATCCCGTGTTCGTCAACGACAACCGTGCGGTCCGCCGGTCGCCAACTGGCTTGCGCGACAGCGAATGCCTGTGTAAAGGCAATGGGCAACAAAAGCCAATGAAGCCTCACGATCCTATCACCTCTTCAAATTTTGTCCATCCAAACGAAGAGTGTTCCAAAACTCCGAAACCTTCCCATGCTATGGGCTTTAGCCGTAGTTGATGACGCAAAATTTTAGCGCCAGCTTGGAACGAGGTAGGGAACACAATACACAAAAATTGTGAGAGCAAAGCACCCGCCGAACTCTATCTTGCTTCATTGCATTTGCTAATACAAATTGCAAACCGAAAGCCAGAGCAAAGCCTTTGAAGTGCGCTCAAAAACTCCTTGCTGTGCTTTTTTCTGCTGCTCTCGTTCAACACCGATTATAATCTGAGCGAAAGCCGAGGTAAAGACCTTGAGAGCATCAACTGTGTTTCAGTTGCCACAATGCGATTGGGACGGAAGGTTGTCTATGTTTCTTTCGTGCGTGTCAAAATGAAAAAATGGGAAACATGTGAACAATGATCCAAAGCTAAAAGCTGTTTGAGGGGTGATTTGGCGATGGTTCACTCTCTCGGAGAAGGCACAAGCCTATCAACGAAGCCAGTTGAAGAGCTGACATTTGATGAAGCTCGCCAGGAAGCAGAGAGGCTCCGCAGGGAAATTGAGTATCACAACTACCGATACTATGTGCTCAACGCCCCGGTCATAAGCGATGCTGAGTATGATGAGCTATTCAGGCGTTTGGTGAAGATTGAAGAGCGTTTCCCTGAGCTTGTAACGCCAGATTCACCCACACAGCGAATTGGTGCGCCACCTGCTGAAGAATTTGGTTCTGTAACGCATAGGATGCCCATGTTGAGCTTGGACAACGCCTTTAACGAAGAAGAACTAAGAGCGTTTGATGAGCGCATAAAGCGCATGCTCGGTATATCGCCATCTGCGAAGATTGAGTATGTGTGTGAATTGAAGCTTGACGGGCTCGCTGTCAACTTGACTTACGAAAACGGTATTCTCGTTAGAGGTGCTACAAGAGGTGATGGTGTTACAGGTGAAGATGTGACAGCCAACCTAAGGACGATAAGGAGCATACCGTTGCGAATGCTCATTGATGACCCACCGCCAATCATCGAAGTTCGCGGCGAGGTCTTCATGACGAAACATGACTTTGAACTGCTCAACAAAGAGAGGATAGAGAAGGGCGAACAGCCATTCATGAATCCAAGGAACGCTGCAGCTGGTTCGGTCAGACAACTTGATCCGAAGGTGACTGCGGGAAGAAGGCTTGACATCTTTTGCTATGGCGTGGGATATGTTGAGGGCATTTCATTTGAGACGCATTGGCAAGTGCTTGAATTCCTAAGCAAAGCAGGATTCAAGGTTAACCCAGATAACAAGCTTTGTAACGGCATTGATGAAGTGATACAACACTGCACTGAGTGGGTTCAAAGGAGGCACGAGATACCATATCCAGCTGATGGGATGGTCATAAAGGTCAATCAAATTCGCTACCATGAATTGCTTGGCGCAACTGCTCATCATCCTCGTTGGGCAATAGCATACAAATTCCCAGCTGAACAAAAGACGACATTGCTAAAGGACATCGTGGTTCAAGTTGGCAGGACTGGCGCTCTAACGCCAGTTGCAGTCCTTGAGCCAGTTGAAGTTGATGGGGTTGTAATAACGAGTGCAACATTGCACAACGAAGACCAAATAAGGCGTTTGGATGTGCGCATAGGTGACACCGTGATAGTTCAAAGGGCTGGTGGTGTCATACCAGAGATAGTTGGCGTTGTGAAGGAGAAGCGAACGGGCAACGAAAGGGAGTTTGTTATGCCAAAGCAATGCCCAGTATGCGGTGGTGAAGTCTACAAACCTGAAGGTGAAGTTGTAGCAAGATGCGTAAATCCATCTTGCCCAGCAAAGCTTGAGAACTGGCTCAAGCATTGGTGTTCAAGGGATGCAATGAACATTGAGCATGTTGGACCTAAGCTCATAAAACAGCTCATTGATAGAGGTTTGGTTAACGACCCTGCAGACTTGTATGCATTGACGAAACCAAAGTTGATGGCTTTGGAGAGAATGGGTTCAAAGTCAGCGGATAATGTTTTGAGCGAGATAGAGAAAAGTAAGACAGCACCGCTTGATAGGTTCATATTTGCCTTGGGCATAAGGCATGTTGGTGCAAGGACCGCAAGGGTGCTCGCAGAACACTTTGGGAGCTTAGAAAGGCTTTCAAAGGCTTCGCTTGAGGAGCTGATGAACATACCAGAGATAGGACCTGAAACAGCACGTAGCATTTACAACTACTTCAGAATGGAGACAACAAAGGAACTGCTTGAGAAGTTAGAGCGCTATGGTGTTCGTCCAACACCTGTTGTTAAGGCTGCTGTGCCAACCCAAACACCGTTTACAGGTAAGACCTTTGTCTTCACAGGCGAACTTGAATCGTTCACGCGTTCACAAGCCGAGGAATTAGTTCAACGCTACGGTGGGAGAGTGGCATCAAGTGTCTCGCGCGCCACTGACATTGTAGTTGTTGGGCAGAACCCGGGTAGCAAATATCAAAGGGCGCTTGAACTCGGTATAAAGACGATAAACGAAGAGCAATTCCTTGAGATGGTCAGGCAGGCAAAGGAGATAACTGGCGAGTGAACAAACACATACAAAGCGCAATCGCAATAACATACATCGGTTTGATAACCCTCGCTGAAATTGCACCTGTAAGGACAGCAGAGTGGAAGGTAGGCGCTTTAGGTCTTGATAAGCTTGCCCACACTGCTTCATACGCTGTTATGTTATTTTTGCTCTTCCCACTCTGTGGTAAGAAGCGATTGATTGCGGTATCGTTAACCTTCGCTCACGGTGTAGCCATAGAGCTAATTCAAGCGTATCTGCCATACCGAACAGCTGATCCATACGACCTCCTCGCAAACGTTATAGGCATTTTCCTCGTGATGGTGTTTGTCATTCCAACTCTAAAGCGTTTGTTAAGGGGTGGTTGAAGCGAATAGCGTTGCAATAAGAGAGGATTTGCTGGTATAATCAAAGAGGGTAGTGTTTAAGCCTCTTTTGTGAGGTGATGAGACAGCGTGAACCAAAAGAATGCTGATGCTGCAAGAGTGCTTGAGCAACTGCACGCTCAAATACTTGAGTGTCGTAAATGCCCTCTGTGGAAGACGCGCAGGAACGCAGTTCCCGGTGAAGGGCGATTTGATGCCGAGATAATGTTTGTTGGTGAAGGTCCCGGGAACCAAGAGGATAAAGAGGGAAGACCATTCGTTGGACCTGCTGGGCGCTTCCTGAATTACCTCTTGGAGATAGCTGGATTGAGGCGCGAGGATGTGTTCATAACGAACGTGCTTAAATGTCGCCCACCAGATTGGAGGGACCCTGAAAAGGTTAGGAGACCAACACAGGACGAAATTGATGCGTGTAGAGAATACTTGATGGCTCAGATAGCATTGATAAAACCGAAGATAATATGCTTGCTTGGTGATGTAGCATTGAAGACACTGCTTGACCGCTCAATGAGCATCTCAAAGGTGCATGCACAAGCGTTCGTTAAGAGCGGTATAGTTTATGTGCCACTATATCATCCAGCGGCTGCTCTTCACAAGGAATCGCTGAAGGAAACTTTGAGCAGCGATATGCTAAAGCTGAAGGAAATAATAGATAAGGTGATGAGTAGCAACGCCAGCGAAAAGTGCGTGGGCGTTGAAAATCACGCGATGAACATGTGATGCACACGCATAATCATTGCTTGTTGAAATGCCTAAGCCAAAGGAGGGGTGAAAGGATGGCTGGGCATTCAAAGTGGCACAACATAAGAGTAAGGAAGACAAAGCAAGATGCATTGAAGGGTAAGCTCTTCTCAAAACTCACAAGAGAACTCATAGTTGCAGCAAGACTTGGTGGTGGCGACCCAGAGGTAAACATAAGATTGCGTCAGGCTATAGAGAAGGCAAAGGAAGCTGGCATGCCACATGAGAGCATTGAGCGTGCAATAAAGAGAGGGACTGGAGAATTAGCTGGTGGTGAGCAACTCGTAGAAGCTATTTACGAGGGTTATGGACCTGGCGGTGTTGCTATACTCGTTGAAGCCGTCACCGATAACCGAAACAGAACAACGAGTGAGCTAAGGAAGCTGTTTGAGAAGCACAACGGAACGCTTGGTGAAAGAGGCTGTGTCTCTTGGTTGTTTGAGAGGAAGGCTCTTGTAACAGTTCCGCAAAACTCTGCTGATGAAGAGACAATAATGCAGTGTGCAATTGAGGCTGGTGCAGATGATGTAGTGTTAAGAGAAGACACATATGAGATAATCGCTGAACCAAAACAGCTTCAAGCCTTGAAAGATGCGCTTGATAACCACAACATTCAATACACATATGCAGCGGTGACCTATGTGCCAAAGCAGGTTGTGCAAATTGATGGCAGTGAAGCGAGGATGCTTTTGCGCTTGCTACAGGAGCTTGAAGAACATGATGATGTGCAGAATGTGAGTGCCAATTTTGATATGCCTGAAAGCTTGATGGAAGAATTCAGCAAAGCAGCGTAAGGCAGTTTCAGAAGAGGTGTTGCTCAATCATGAGCGCTGCAATAAAAGAGACACCTGTGGAGCAGCGCTTGAAGGAACTTGAAAGAACCGTAGAAGAGCTGAAGCGAGAGCTTAAGTTGCAAAAAGACCTCCTCAAGGCTACATCACTGATAGGCTCAAGCTTGAGTTTGTCTCAAGTGATAACGAATGTGCTTGATAGCGTCCATGAAATAGTCGGGAGCAAAAGGACGGCTTTCTTCTTGCTGGAGAAAGGCACTGATGAAATAGTTCTTGTTGGTGGTAGAGGCTTTGATATTGATGCAATAAAAGAGGGACGCTACAAGGTTGGTGAGGGCATAGTTGGTAAAGCGTTTAAGAGTGGCAGCGTTAAAACGATAACGGGTGAGAATGTTCGTGGTTGGCTCAAAGGTTTGGGGAACGAAGTGAAAGAGAGTTCTTGGGTGGTAGCAATACCTCTTATTGCGGATAAAACGGTTTTGGGAGTGTTATGTGTTGAAGGCGACGATTCATCAAAGCTCTCGTTTGACTCTGTGACACCTTTTGTAAAGATACTCGCAGAGAGCGCTGCTGCAGCTGTAAGAAATGCTCACTTGTATGAGGACCTAAACGCACGCACGGAGCAACTCGCCACTTTGTATGAGATTGGGAGCGCACTCACTTCCGTCCTCAACTTAGATAGGGTGCTTAACTTAATCGTTGACTCTGTTACAAGGTTGATCGGTGCCGAGATATGCTCAATCATGCTCCTTGATCCAACGAAACGCTATCTGAAGATAAGGGTTGCAAAAGGGCTTCCAAAAAGTGTCGTTGAGAAGACTGTGATAAAGGTTGGTGAAAGCATATCTGGGTGGGTGGCAAAACATGGGCGACCATTGCTCATCAAGGACATAGAGAGCCATCCACTCTTCAAGAAGAAAAGCGACAGCAAGTATACTACTAAATCGCTTTTGAGCGTCCCTTTGAAGGTGAAGGACGAAGTCATCGGCGTTTTGAATGTCAACAACAAAATACCGAAGGGCAGTGTCTTCGTTGAGGAAGATGCAAACCTTTTGATGCTCTTTGCCACTCAAGCAGCAATTGCAATTGAGAATGCACACCTATATGAAGAAGTTGAGAGGCTCGCTATCACTGATGGGCTTACTGGTTTGTATCAACATAGGTATTTCCAAGAGAAGCTTGAAAACGAAATAAGGAGAGGACTACGCTATAACCATCCGACATCGCTCTTGATGATTGATATAGACCACTTTAAGCTGTTGAACGACACATACGGTCACCAAGTTGGTGACGAAGTTTTGAAGCGTCTTGCTGGAATATTTAAATCTCAAGCGAGGGAACATGACACCGTAGCAAGGTATGGTGGCGAGGAGTTTGCCATCATCTTACCAGTCACTCCAAAAGAAGGTGCACTATCAGCTGCTGAGAGGCTTCGCAGAAGCATTGAAGCAACTCAATTTGATGTAAACGGATTAAACCTGCGCATAACCGTCAGCATAGGTGTTGCAAGCTGCCCTCAAGACGCGAAGTCAAGGGAAGAATTGATAGGTAAAGCCGATAAAGCGCTTTACGCAGCAAAGAGGACTGGCAGGAACGCTGTTTGCTACTTTGATGACAGGGGTAACTTGCAAGTGCTCGGGAGATGAGTGAAGAGAGAAACTAACATGAATGCAGGCGGTGATATTGGGGATGGAAAACAGAAGCTCACTAACAGCGCTTAAGCTTAAAAAGCTCAAAGCCTATGTTTTGAATTGGTTCAGCATAGCGATATTTTTGCTCCAGCTTTTCATCTACGGTTGTAGCCCACCTGTAGCCACTGTCAACGGTAAGCAAATCACGGTTAAGGAGTTCCGTTACACGCTTGAGCACACATATGGGGCGCAAGTTGTGCGATGGCTTATAACGAAGAAGCTTCTTGAAGAGGAGAACGAGCGTCTCAAGTTAGTCTCGGAAGCTGATGTTGATAGGGCGCTTGATGACTTTAAGGCAAGGCTTGGTGGAGAGGCACAATTCCAGCTCTGGTTAAGACGAAACAACAGGACAGAAAATGACGTGCGTGAGGACTTGGAAAGGGACTTGATAATGTTCAGACTGCGTGCGTCTAAGGTGAGCGAAAAACAGCTCAAAGCATTCTACGAACGCAACAAACAGTTTTATCAACAGCCACCGACTGTAAAGATCGCAGTCGTGGCATCGAGAAAGAAAGAGGATATAGAGAAGGCTAAGAAAGAACTTGAGGATGGCAAATCGTTTGGTGTTGTCGCAAGGCGTTATAGCGACATACGCTACATCAAAGCAACAGGTGGAGACATTGGGAACGTTCCAAACGGGTATTATAGGTTGCCAACGCATGTCTGGAGCACATTCTATAGCTCATCACCAGAAGCATTTGAGATAGTTAGGAATTTCAACGCCGATATATGGAGAGCAATAAACCAAGCACGAAAAGAGGAGCTCATTGGACCGATACACTCAAATGGGATTTGGTTTTTGGTGAAGGTGTTTTCAAAGACAGATGCAAGGCAACTACAGTTTGAGGAAGTCAGAGAAGAACTGCTAACGCGTTACTTGAACGAGGTTGGTCCGTCAGAAAGCGAGATTGAAAGCGAGCTATGGCGTAAGGCAAAGATACAAATCCACTGGGCTGAGTATAAGCCACTTGAAGACATTTACAAGGAAGCGGAATGGATGAAGCTGGAAGGTGAGAAGGAAAGCCAACCACAAAGAAGCACAAAGTGAAGAGCGCCCCAGATAAAAGGCTTCGCCTTAAAGAGGTGTTTTCGTGTGCACACAAATCGGCTTAAGCACTCACTGGTGCTCATGTTGTTTTTGATCTTTTCGCTTCAGCTTGGATGTAGAAGGGGTTCAATCATAGCCACAGTTAATGGGAAGCCCATAACACGGGAGGAATTTCAAAGAGTTCTTGAATCAAGGCATGGCGTAGCAGTGCTCATAACGCTTATAGACAGAAGATTGCTCTCGGAAGTGAATCGCTCAATGCGCCTCGTTGATGAATTCATGGTTAACAGGGAGCTGAAGAGAAGGATAGATGAGATGGGAGGAATGAACCAATTCAAGCAATGGCTGAGGATGACAAACATGACATGGAAGTTGGTCAAGGACGAAGTTAGGGAACAGCTTGTGCTTGACGAGCTACGCTCAATTGAGATGAGCAAGCTGAAGCCAAGCGATAAGCAGTTGCGTTTACTTTTTGAAACGTTGAAGAAAGTTTATTCAAAGGCACGATGGGTTAAGCTGAGGGTGATCGAGACACCTTCTGAAGAGGATGCTCAATCGTTTTATGAGCAATTGAAGCACGGTGCTTCATTCAAGTCACTTGCGGGCAGGTTCAACATAAGGGAGGAGATGCGCGCAAAGCATGGCGAGCTTGGTGCATTACCACTTGATGCGAGAGCTATTGATGATCGCTTGTTCAAGGCTGTGAGCAAGCTCAATGTGGGGCAGATAAGCAAACCATTTGAGATGGGTAACTTGTGGGTAATCGTTAAGCTTGAAGGTGTGATGAATGCAAAAGAGCTCACACTCAATCTGGCGCGCCCATTCGTTGAAGCTGAATACAGGCGCATAACAGCGCCAACCAATGCCCAACTGATACAGAATTTGAGACGAAAAGCGAGCGTGCATATCTTTGTCGATGCATACAAAGAAGTTGAGAAACTCTACGGAGGAAACGGAGGTAAGTGAGATGGCATCTGAGGGAAGTGGAGTGGGGAAGGAGTTTGAGGAACTCGTTTCAATCGTGGCTAAGCTGAGGAGCGAAGATGGCTGTCCTTGGGATAGAGCGCAAACGCTTCAATCAATGAAGCGGTGCATCATTGAGGAAGCATACGAGGTTACTCAAGCCATAGATGAAAACGATATGGAAAAACTTAGGGAGGAACTTGGTGATTTACTTCTTCAAGTTGTCTTTCAGGCACAAATAGCAAGCGAGAACGGTTCTTTCAACATCAAAGATGTCATTTGCGTGTTGCGCCAGAAACTCATTTCACGCCATCCACATGTTTTCGGTGAGGCAAAAGCTGAGACGCCAGAGGAAGTGCTAAAACAATGGCAAGAGATAAAGCATCGTGAGCGCATGCCAGAATCAACATCGCTCATGGACAACCTCACAACTTCAATGCCTGCTCTCATGCTGGCTGAAGATGTCCAGAAGCGAGCTGCAACTGTTGGCTTTGATTGGGAGAACGCAAAGGAAGCTTTGGCGAAGGTGAACGAAGAGATTAAAGAGCTTGAAAGGTTGCTCGAGCTGGGCTTGAAAGGTCCAGATGAGAAGCTCATGGATGAGGTCGGCGACATACTCTTTTCGGTTGTAAATGTGGCGAGACTACTCAAGCTTGATCCAGAAGAGGCGCTGAGGAAGACCGTGCAGAAGTTTGTAAAGCGATTCAGGGCTATTGAGGAAAGAGCAAGAGAAGAGGGGAGAAGCTTGTCGGAGATGAGCATGAAGGAAATGGATGCAATATGGGAGGAGTCAAAGTCACAGGAATAAAGTCGCAAACGAGGTGTAGAGAGGTTGCGTTTCAAAAGGGGAGAAAGAATGAGCGCTAAGGAACATATAAAGCTTGGCTCAAAGCTGCTCTCTGAAAGGCGTCTTGAGGATGCTTATAAACACCTTAAAACTGCTGTTGAGCTTGAGCCGACAAACCTTCATGGTAGAATTAACTTTGGTGTGGCTTGCTACATGCTCGGCAGATTGAAAGAAGCAATGGAGCAGTTTGAATATGTGCTCACATTTGATCCACAAAACCCAACTGCGATGATGAACATGGCTGCAGTATGCAATGAACTTGGTGAGCTAACCAGAGCGATTGAGCTTTTGAAAAGGCTCACAGAAGCGCATCCATCTTACCCTGATGCTCATTATTGTCTTGCCATCGCCTATTGCAAGCGTGGCGACATACCAGCAGCCATTGAAGAGCTAAATGCTGAGTTGCAGCGTGACCCAGAACATAGGTTGGCAAGACAGCTTTTGAAGCGGTTGATTGAAGCGCTTGAAAGAACACGCTGACAAAAACGCCTTTAAGGAGTGAGTTTGAGTGGGCAGGCAAAGGCAGAGCAAAGAGGCAAAATCAGTCACTGCCCTTGAGGAAAGGATCAAGGAGCTTGAGCGAGCACTTGAAGAAAAGGAGGAAGAGTTGCTACGCCTCAAAGATGAATTACGAAAGCGTGATCAGCAATTGAAGGATCTTCACCACGATGTTAAGACTCTTGGAGCACAGTGCATCACGCTCATGAAGGAAAGCGAGAGGCAAATAAAGCAACTCCAACTTTTGTTATCGCTTGCTGCAAAGATAAATTCATCGCTTGAGCTTCGTTCGGTCCTTGTAAGCATACTGCGAGCAGCTGAAGAGATAACTAATGCGGAAGCGAGTTCTATATTGCTTAAGAGTGGCGAAGGGCTGTCATTTGAGGTAGCTACGGGAGAGAAAGCTGACAAGCTGGTCAAACTCACATTGAAGCGAGGCGAAGGCATAGCAGGTTACGTGGCTGAAACTGGGAAACCAGTCATCATCAACGATACATCAAAAGATAGCAGACATAAGAAGGAGATTGATGAAGTGATCGGCTTTAAGACGAGGAACTTATTGGCAGTGCCCTTGCGCCTTAACGATGAGGTGATAGGTGTCCTTGAAGTGATTAACAAGCGTGACGACGAAGGCTTTGATGAGGCTGACAAGAGCGACCTTATGTTGCTTGCGGAGCTATCAGCGATAGCTATAGACAAGGCAAGGAGACATGAGGCACTTCAGGAACTTTTCCTCAACTCAATAAGGGCGCTCACTGCAGCATTGGATGCAAGAGATCCATATACCCGTGGTCACTCAGAACGAGTAACTCAGTTTGCGCTCGCCATAGCTGAGGAGCTCTCTTTGAGCGAGGAGGAGAAAAAGAACTTAGAGCTCGCAGCATTGCTACACGACATAGGCAAAGTTGGGATTGAGGACGCCATACTTAAGAAGCCGGGAAGGCTCTCACCAGAGGAATATGAGCTGATGAAGACACACCCTGAGAAGGGTTATAGCATACTCAGGTTCATAAAACAGCTTGAGCCATTGCTTTGTGGCGTGCGCTATCACCACGAGCATTACGATGGTTCAGGATACCCGGCTGGGTTGAATGGAGAAGAGATACCTCTTTACGCACGCATAATAGCTATCGCAGATATTTTTGATGCACTCACATCCGATAGACCATATCGCCCTCGCTTTACAGAACATGAAGCTATTAGGATAATGCGCGAGGAAGCAGGAAGACAGCTTGACCCGGAGGTATTTGAAGCATTTATGAGGGCATATGAGAAAGGCAAAATAAGAGCACAATCGTATCAAGATGAGGTGTAGAGCTATGCCGTTGGTAGAATCATACGAGTTTGGTCGAATCGTGATTGATGGTAAAGTATACACCAACGATGTAATCATCGCTCCAAACGGAGTGCTATCGCCATGGTGGCGAAAAGAAGGTCATAGCCTTTGCATGGATGACTTAAAGGATGCACTCAATTTCAAACCGAGCATAATGGTCATCGGAACCGGCTACTACGGTTGCATGGTTGTCCCTAACGAGGTCAGGAAGCTATTGGAAGAGATGGGTATCCGTGTGGAGATAGCTAACACAAGGGAAGCATGCTCCATTTACAACGAACTTAGAGAAAACACAGTTGTTGTAGCTGCCCTTCACTTAACCTGTTGAGGTAAACACGCTATGATGCACACCGATATGTTTCAATGGCTTATTTGCCCAGATGACGGTGGTGAAATAAACTCTGAGAGTAATGTGCTGACATGCATCAGGTGCGGGCGTTCCTTCAAATTTGAATACGGTATTGTGCACATGCAACCTCTAAGGCTTGAGAGACCAACTAATGATAGCGATTTGCAAAAGCTGCGTGAACAGCGCACGAGGGATGAACAGGCAGTATGGTATGATAGGCTCATAGGGTTGAAGCTTGTTGGAATATTTGAGCTACCGGTTTATAGGAGATTGCTTGGTGACTTTAACTATGATGTGGCGCTTGAAGTAGGTTGTGGCACTGGGCGTGTAACTGTTGAGCTTATAAAGCGATGTAGGAGGCTCTTTGCGCTTGACCTCTCTTATAGTTCATTACTCCGCTGCTCGGAACGCATAAGACAATCACAACACGGATCAAAATGCAATTGGCTTTTACTACATGGCGATGCAAACTCAATCCCGCTTAAGGAAGGAGTATGTGACCTTGTCTTCAGCGCACAAGCTATTGAACACATCCCGGGAAAGCAGCTTCAATGCGCTGCCTTTAAAGAAGTCGCAAGGGTGTTAAAGAAAGGAGCGCCTTTTATCTTCTCAATTTACCATTGGTCTTGGTTGATGAAACTCTTCAGCAGGCGAGAGGGCTTCCATAAAGGTGGCATATACTTTTACCGCTGGAGAGAAGATGAGTTAAGGGAAGCCCTATCAGCTCACTTTGAGGTTGATTACCTACGACCGTGCGCAGGATATATCCTCATTGCCAAGGCGATCAAAAGGTGATAAGTAGCATTAGCTCACTTCAGAACCTCGCCAGTGCGATATGACCAAAGGAGCAAGTCAAGCTCATCAATGCTTATCCCGATGCGTTGAGAAAACTCCTTCACCCTCTCTTCGGCTTCAATGTATTGCCTTTTCGTTTTCGGTTGCCTCTCATCCTTGAGAACACCAAGCTCGTTTAAACAACGCAAAACATGCCTATCAAGTATGGCATAGCCTTTATAGCCTATGTTGCGCAGGAAGTGTGAGGCTTCCTTGTAGCCGATACCTTTTATGTTGCGATCTAATGCCAAAAAATCACGCCTTTCATAGTGGTCAGTTATTGAGCTGAGCTTCTCTTTCAGCTTGAAACCGAATTCCCTCTTGAGGTATTCCCTCGTATGGACGATGTATCCTGCCCTGCTTTTAGCATACCGATGGAAGCTCATCATTTGCGCTATCTCGTTGACATCACCATCCATCAAAACCGGCTTTATCGCCTCAACACAACGCATAGCACCACGAGCCGAATAACCCGCAGCGCATATGCAAAATACAAGCTCTTCAAACAGCTCTAAGTCACTTGCTGACCTGCCAACCTCTTCAAACTCCTTAAGCTTCCTCATTATCTCTTCCCTGCGACTGTTGTAAAGCGAAATTAGCTTGCTCAATGTTAATGGCTCGTAGGAACGCATCTTAACTTGCCATCCCTCCTCTCCCAATAGTGCCATTAGCATTTTGTAGCAAAGGAAAGAGTCTGCGACAAACCTTTATTAATGGGTAGCGTTTGAAAGCGAAAGCTATGAAGTTGGAATTGGGCGAGATTAAAAACCCTTTCATTGATCGCATGGTGCGAGGCGATGGCAGAGCTGTTTATAGGCACATCAGGATGGGTTTATTCACACTGGCGCGGCTTATTCTATCCACACGGATTGGCTCAAGCACGCTGGCTTGATTTTTACTCGCAGAACTTTAAAACAGTGGAAGTCAACAACTCTTTCTATCGTCTTCCATCAAGGGCTACTTTTGAGAGCTGGTATGAGCAAACACCAGACGATTTCGTCTTCTCAGTGAAAGGCAACAGGTTCATAACACACATGCGTAAACTCAAATCTGTTGAAGAACCGTTGCACAGGTTCTTTGAAGCAGTGGAAGGGCTGCGAGATAAAACAAAAGTTATACTATGGCAACTGCCACCGATGCTTAAAGCCGATGCTGAAAGGCTACGCTCATTCCTAAGCCAGCTCCCAAAAGGATACAGATACGCAGTTGAATTCAGGCATCACAGCTGGTGGAATGACAGAGAAAGCATAAAGGTGCTTGAGGAATTTGACTGTGCCTTCTGCATACCGAGTGCACCAATGCTCCCAAAAGCTATAATCATCACAACCGATTTGAGTTACATACGCATGCACGGTTGGAATAAGCTTTATTCGGGCTGCTACCCAATTGAGGAGCTTAAATGGTGGGCAGAGCAGATACGCAAGATGATGGATAAGGGCATTAGCGTCTTCATCTACTTTAACAACGATGTGAACGCGTATGCTGTCAGAAACGCAAGGGAGCTCATTCAGCTTCTGAGTTGAATTTGTTGACGCTAACGAATTCAGAATTGCGTTGGGTCAAACCATTTCTTTGGCTCTGTCACAAGATGGTCAAACTTCATAACTTTTACATGTCCATCAACAAAACATGTGACGAACATCTCATTATGCCTTGGGACAACTTGCATATCGGTTGGTGCGCCAGCACTATAACCCCGACATGGCAAAGCAGTCCACTCAGGACCAATCCTATTGTCGCCAGTTGAGTCAGCAATCATAATCGTGCCAGATGCATCTGCTACCTCAGCCAAGCTCCTATAACCAAGGTAGCGACAATTCAATCCGTAATCGCTCCCACCTGGAACATGGTTATGCCATGACGCAGGACCACTTGGACAATGGAAAAGTTGTTGATTCTTTGTGTATGGTAAGAGCACGATTGGGAAAACTGTTTCAACTATCGCGTCGTTGCCGTGACCAGGGAAACGTTCATCATAATCTTGCGCATACATTAACATCGCATTCCCCATTTGCCTTAAATTGCTCATACAACTTGCCGTCCTTGCCTTCTCCCTTGCCCTCGCAAACACTGGGAACAATATCGCTGCTAAGATGGCGATTATTGCAATCACCACCAGCAGCTCAATCAGTGTAAAGCCAATTACACCTTTCGCCTTCTTCATCTCACATCACCACAAGTTTTGTTTTTTTACCTCTGTTTAATCACCACCTCCACTCCCATGTCCCTTGCTTTTAAAGGACATGTAATGGCTTTTTCTCACAATCATGTTTTAACCTTGTGCGAGGCAATAGACCGATGAAATTATTATGCTCACCAACTATTAACTGCCTACTGTCATTTAATCCATTGCTGGTGTGAAGTTACGAGTAGCAAAATTTTCTCGAGCACGCCATTTAACATGCCCGTCGTAAAAGAGAACATTGATACCCCCTGAATGCCTACCAAAAGTATCATAGCATGTGGTGCCACTCCCACAGGGTTTTTGAAGGCACATATGTGGCCAGTCACAATCACAGTTATTGCAGTTACCTTCAAACCATCCACCTTCATCCCAACAATCCATTGCAGCAATCGTGCCAGCAGTATCTATAACTGCTGCATCAGCAATGTTAGCAAGTTGGCTGTTGAAGTGATAGCTTGTGCCAGCTCCTGTTGTCTCGCTCGTCCTCATAGTCGTGGATGGACAATCCCAGATTTGAACATTCTTGATGTAAGGGATGAGACGACAATAGGGTTTGTAGCTGGGACCTGTAGTGCATGAATCCTGACCCCCAGGCATGAACCTTTCGTCGTAGTCGGTCATATACTGGCGCACGGCTAAACCAATTTGCTTCAAGTTGCTTTGACAACTTGCGGTCCTTGCCTTCTCCCTTGCCCTCGCAAACACTGGGAACAATATCGCTGCTAAGATGGCAATTATTGCAATCACCACCAGCAGCTCAATCAGTGTAAAGCCAATTACACCTTTCGCCTTCTTCATCTCACATCACCCCTTGAACAAGCTTTGTTTTTCTCTTACCATCCTTCAAGCTCACCAACCCATTACATGTCCTTTCCCATCACCCCCTTTTCAATGTTCTTTGTGTCCACTATCACAATTAAGTGTAGCAAAAAAAGTCATCTGTCAACCCTTACTGAGTGTGCCCGAAAACCATCTATGCCATTGGCTTCAGCAAATGAGGGACAAGGGGCACGGGACATGGGATTTGATGATGAATTCCTTAAGCACTGAATTCATTCGGTGGCTATAAGAACAAGCCTTCCAAATTTTCGCTGACTGAAGTCGGCGCTCATTGAACTCGTCATCAACTACGGCTAAAGCCCATAGCATGATTTGTTTTGTTAGATCGGCAACTTAGCCCGAAGCCCGCAACAGTGAGAGAACCAAATTGGGACTCTTAGAACGGACTTACCCTTATTGCGAGAGTGGCTTTAGCACGAACATAAAGTTTACGAGAACCTTTCTTCTTGCCTGAAGCGCCAAACGAATTTTCTCAAGCCAAACTGCATCATATCCTCTTGGACATCTTCTCTGTTGGCTCAGCGGGCAAGTAACATCATACTAAAGAGCGAACAACATTTACATGCGCCACCTTAGGAGGTGGTTCTATGGTTCGCACTGAAGACATACTCAGCACGATACGGATGATACATGAAGAGAACTTTGATGTGCGCACGGTCACGATGGGCATAAGCCTGCTTGGCTGCTCAAGTGATGATGTAAAAACGCTTTGTGAGCGCATACGCTCAAGGATTTACGAGAGAGCACGAAAACTGCAATCAGCATGTGAAGCACTTGAGGTCAAATACGGTGTGCCAATTGTTCATCGTCGTATTGCTGTCACACCGATAAGCATTGTTGCTGCTGGACACGGACAAGATGGATTTGTCAGCGTAGCGCATACGCTTGACGATGTAGCTCATGAATTAGGTATTGACCTCATCGGCGGTTACACAGCACTCGTGCACAAAGGAATGACAAAAGATGATGAAACACTCATACGCTCATTGCCTGACGCACTCAGCGAGACAGAAAGAGTTTGCGCATCGGTCAACGCAGCTTCAACTGCCTCTGGGATAAACATGGACGCTGTTTTGCTTGTTAGCGAAATGCTCCTCAAGGTTGCCGAGAGGACTGCGGACAGAAATGGCTTTGGGTGCGCCAAGTTTGTTATATTCGCAAACGCTCCCGAAGATAACCCGTTTATGGCTGGTGCATTCAATGGTGTTGGTGAAGCTGATTGCGTCATCAATGTTGGTGTTAGTGGACCCGGTGTGGTGAAGGGTGCGATTGAAAGGGCAAAGGAGATGAAGCCAAAGCTAACACTTAACGATATAGCCGAGGTTATAAAGACAACTGCCTTTAGGCTGACACGCATTGGAGAGCTCATTGGCAGGGAAATAGCGCAAGCAGTTGAAGCTAAATTCGGCATAGTTGACCTATCGCTTGCTCCAACACCGAAGGTTGGAGATAGCGTTGGTGAGATACTTCAAGCGATGGGGATTGAAAAAGTTGGTGCACCCGGCTCAACTGCAGCTTTGGCGCTCTTGACGGATGCTGTGAAGAAGGGAGGGCTATTTGCATCATCGGCTGTTGGAGGGCTTTCTGGAGCTTTCATACCTGTAGCTGAAGATAGTTGTTTATCACAGGCAGCAGCCATGGGTTCACTAACCATTGAGAAAATTGAGGCGATGACAAGTGTGAGCTCTGTAGGTTTGGACATGATAGCCATACCCGGCGATGTGGATGCAGAAACTATAGCAGCTTTGATAGCCGACGAGCTTGCCATAGGTGTGGTTAACCACAAAACAACAGCCGTTAGAGTTATACCTGTCAAAGGGAAACGAGCTGGTGAGAAGGTAAGCTTTGGTGGGCTCTTTGGCGACACAGTGGTCATGGAAATTCGTAATGCGGGTTGTAGCAAAGAATTCGTCAGACATGGTGGGCGCATACCGGCACCATTAACAAGCCTAAGAAATTAAGCGCTTTGAAGATAAAGCGCCTTCGCAGTTTTAATCCTGCCATATGCGAGACTAAAGTGTTGGCGTTGCAAGGGAGCGCAGATCGTGAGTTGCTTTGAATAGGTTCTCATGCTGGAAATGAGCAGAAAGCCCTATTGAGCGCCCCAGCTCCTCAAGGTCTTGCTTCAACTCCCTTGGGTCAAGTTCTGGCGGGACCGATAGTTCAAGCACCATCGTAAAACCGCCACCACTCGCCCTCCCATAAAGGTCGGTGATGTTGATGCCACGCGACGCAAGATATGATGCCATGCGGTAGATTATGCCGGGTTGATCCGCACCATACACAGTGAGTATGAATCTGTCATAGGATTCTGGCGTTGCGCTCATAGGTTCGCTTGGGTGACGCAGGCAAGCCATGACATGCAATTCACCCGGTGCACCGGTTTCCTCAATAGCCTTTATGACAAGCTCAAGCGGTGGTTGCGGGCTTGGAAATGTGGCGCAAACGATGATGGTAAAGTAACCTCTAACAACGGTCTGGCTTAGCTCCTCAATGTTGCCACCAAGCTCGTAGATTGCTTTACCTATGCCGGCGATTATCCCGGGTCTGTCACGCGCCATGACGCTGATTATGTATTCGGGTAGCTCAGCCATTCGCATCACCACGCTTCCATGTTTACTTAGCGTTCAAACAACCAACCATCCTTGCTCACCTTGACAGCAGTTGCGCCTTCGTATGAATCAAACAACTCTTCAGCCTCTTTGATGTCTTCAAAGAAGCCGATGACATGAGTTGATCCAAAGCTATCACCGACTCGCACCTTAATCCCACCTATCTCTTGAATCATGCACACATAGCCACGTTGGTGACACCACGCTTCATAAACGATTGGTGGATAAAGACACATACCAAGCAACCAAACACCGTTTCGCAGTTGGTAACCTCTTATAAAGCGCTTTGGCACTTTACCATCCTCACGCCTGTAGATGTAACGCTCATCTGGTGGGAAGTCCTCAAAGAAAGCATCAGCCGGTATGAAGCCATAATAGCTGAGGTAGACTTGTTTGAATGTATCTCCTTTGTTGTGCTTTATGTGTCCGGGCATGTCCATACGCAACAGAAGGCATTCAACATCGTTTGCGCTTGTCACTTTATCATAAGCTACGAACCAACGGACGCCATCTTGGAAGATAAGCCACTGCTCCCAACGAGAACCGCTTCTGTATGGTGGGCGTGAGATGTGCCATGTGAACCACTGATGGACTGCAACGAAGCCGTTTCCCTCAATCACTTCAAACGGTAGCTTTTTGGCTTGTGTGCATATTTGAGGTAGCTCAACATAGCGCTTTGGTATGTTGCCGTGAATTTTATCACCCCATTTGTAGCGCAACTCATTTGGTATTTCATCGGTGTCAATGCCCGGCTCAAGCAAAAAGTCAACAATCACAAGCCCAAAGCCAACATCACTTGAGCCAGTTGCTTTGTCAAAGAAGCTTCCACCCATGACGCCTGTCACATAGCCCTCAGTTTGAACTGCTGCACAATACCTATCTGTCTCAACTTGAATTACTGAACCACTGATGGAAACCTTCGCCATACAGCCATCACCGTGCAACTGCGCAATATTGTGTGAATGACGGCTCACGCAATTAAGCAAATTTCAAACTGGTCTTACTGTTTCCGTCTTCTCATCAAACTCCATCGTGCGCCCCTCAAGATAAGAACGTATGCCCATGTGAATTGCAGTCATAACATAGTAACCCAAGAAGGCATTACTCCTCGGTTGCTGGCGTGAGCGGATGCAGTTTAGGAAATCAAGCCAATGTTCCTCAAGCGATGCACCACGCTTTCGCTGTATCTCTTTTCTTGGTTGTTCACCAACGACTTCACGCTGTGGATGAACGATGGCTCCCGGTCCTTCAAAGGTGATAGTTGCCTTGCTACCCCTGATTATCATCGGGATGCCGAAGTTGTTTCCCAAGCAAGCAACGAGCAACACAGAAGGTCCATCTGGATACTCAACGAGCATCTGGAAGATGTCAGGCACTTCCCACCTCAGCTTGTGTTCTGGGACATACAAGCCACCAGATGCAGTCACTCGCTTCGGAAACTTAAGCCCCATTGCCCTAATAAGCGGTGTGAGTATGTGTGGAAACCAATCTGTTGCCAAACCACCAGAATAATCCCAAAAGATCCTGAAGGCAAAAAAGCGGCTTGGTTCAAAGGGGCGTTTTGGGGCGAGCCCAAACTGCCAACCAAGCCACATGTCCCAATCAAGGTTTTCACCCGGCTTTGCATCTGGGTCTATGTCCTTCTCACAACCACAAAGAACACCCCAATGCCCAGTCCTCATATCAGCAGCCTGAGCGTGTATCAAAGTCCCTACTTCACCTGCGCTTATCAGCTCAGCGACTTGTTCCCATATGCTATCGGACATGCCCTGAGTGCCAACTTGAAGGACTCGCTTTTGTCTTTGTAGCGTCTCAACTACTTTCTTTGGCTCGTCAAGTGATTTCCAGTATGTCATTGGCTTCTCGCAATAAACATCCTTTCCAGCCTCCATGGAATCAATAGCTATCTTGGCATGCCAATGGTCTGGAGTGGCTATGCAGACAGCATCAACGGATTTGTCATCAATGAGGTGGCGATAATCCCTGTATGGCTTTGCTCCGGTTGCCTTCGCCACAGCATCAAGGCGTTTCTGCCAAACATCACACACAGCAACAAGCTCAACAGCCTCACCGCGCTCTTTCAACCTCCGTATCGTGCTTATGTGTGCACCACCCATGCCACCACAGCCAACTACTCCAACACCAATCTTTTCATTCGCACCAAAAACAGATTTGCTGAGGAACATGGTTGAAGTGAGCGCCACAGCTTCACGCAAGAATTGCCTCCTCGTCTGTTCCATCCCATGTTCACCTCCAAGCGGGGTCAAAGCGCATAATTGAATTTGAAATGCTGTTCAGATTATGCCACCCGCAAGACATATATGACACTTTCTCATCGCTATGCTACCAGAGGCGATAACACAAAAATAAGTTTGTCGGCATCATAGAAATGCCTTCGCTTGAGCTGGCTCAACGAAAATGTAAGGACGATCTGTGTCAATGAGGTGAGCGGAGTGTTAGCCAAGATGAGCACTTTAGTGCTTTGCACACTCGTTGCGATATTTCTTCTCGGCTTTATTTTCGCACAGCGAATCAAAGTGACACATCTGCAGATACAGTTCAACATAAGTGCACCAATCCGCTTGGCTATACTGGGTGACCTTCACATTAGCGCTAATAGTCGCAGTGTGAGAAAAGCTCAAAAGTTTATCCGCACCACAAAAGAGCAACATCCAGATGCTATCTTGTTACTTGGCGACTTCGTCACGAGCAAAGAAGCAATACCATTTGTGAAGTCAGCCTTGCAAGGAATTCAAGCACCATTAGGTGTTTACGCTGTCTTAGGCAATCACGACCATTGGGCTGACGCTAACGAGATTATCACTGCGCTACAAGTTGATGTTAAAGTGTTGGTCAATGAAAGTGCTGTCTTGAAAAAGGACAAGGCAACTATCGCGCTCGTCGGCATTGACGACTTATGGTCAGGTAAGCCTGATTGGAAGAAGGCGTTTTCAAAGGTTCCCGAAGGCACGCCAATCGTTTTACTTTCGCACAACCCAGATGTAGCTCTCTTCTGGGTGAGGGAGCAAGAGCGGAAAAAGTTCATGACAAAGCATGCTGCTATATCTTCGGCTGACTTACAATGTTATGGGACATTCCTACAACGCCAACCAGTCAAGTTGATTTTGTCGGGGCACACTCACGGGGGTCATATCTGGATGCCACTTAACCGCTTGTTAAGCAGGTTGACGGGCTTGCGACTTGTGCCCGGAACTGAGTATGGATGGCATTATCCGTATGGCTTGCATGACATTGGGACAACTTTGATTTACATTACAAGCGGTGTAACAGCAGGTAATAAAGCACCACGATGGTTTAACTTGCCTGAAATCGCGATTGTTGAAATCCACTAACTGCAACAGCTACAAGGAGGGGAAAAGACATGAGGAAAACAGTTGTGGTTTCGTTGGTCGTCGGATTCGTAATGGCTTTAGCGACGATGGTGAAGGCACAAGTTGATGGGGCAACCGTCATCATTCACGATGCACCAACTCATGGGATTGTGATGGCGAAGGTGGATTTGAGTCAGGTTTTGAAGCGATTAAAAGTGCCCTCACTTTTGCCCGCAAGTTTGCAAGCACAACTGCCCGACGGTCGCAAACTCCCAACCCAATTCGTGCCAGAAAGCGAAAACGAGCCCGCTAAAGGTTGGCTGATCCTGAGATTGCCGAGAGGCGGAAATTGGACGGTGCAGTTGCGGGTGGGACAAGGGACAAGGGACATGGGACAAGGTGAACAAAACGGCACAATTCGCACGAAGCATTTCACTATCGCCCACGAAGCGAAGCGAATGGGAGGGCTGCCGTCT
>Ga0197143_1001283_pt1 | contig 21660 bp, 15 predicted proteins | sample GBS70_MetaG_FD_148603 | JGI IMG/M metagenome (GOLD analysis project Ga0197143, IMG submission 148603) | Sediment microbial communities from Great Boiling Springs, Gerlach, Nevada, United States - GBS 70_MetaG | ecosystem: Environmental > Aquatic > Thermal springs > Hot (42-90C) > Sediment...
GCTGCAAGTTGTGACCTTTCAGTTTTTGAAAATGTTATATGACCAAAAATTTCTTGTCCTTTAAATCTGTCAATTAAATATACAAGACCATTTGATGAATCGTCTAAATATGGATTATCAATTTGGTGAGGATCCCCGGTAAGAACAATCTTACTTCCTTCACCAGCACGTGACACTATTGTTTTTATCTCATGTGGAGTAAGATTTTGTGCATCATCTATTATAAAAAACTGGTTTGGTAAACTACGCCCACGTAAATAAGTTAATGCTTCAACTTCTATCAAACCTGACTCAAAATAATATTCCATAGTAGACTGTAATTTCTCAGTATCATATTTATACATTCTACCAACTAAAAAATCTAAATTATCGTATATAGCGCCCATCCAACTTGATAGTTTTTCTTCTTTTGTACCAGGCAAATACCCAATATCTCGTCCCATCGGTACAACTGGTCTACTTATTAACAATCTTCTAAAAGCTTTTTCTTCAATAACTTTGTGTAATCCACAAGCTAACGCTAGCAATGTTTTCCCTGCACCTGCTACACCTAATAAAGTTACTAGATTAATTTTATCATCTAATAAAAGTTCTATAGCAAACCTTTGTTGAACATTTAATGGTTTTATATTAAAAACAGAGATCTCATGTGATGGAATACGAACAATTTCTTTTTTTCCAAAGTCACCTTTTTTTATTCTACATAAAGCACTTTGTGATTTATCAAATTTCAGTATTAAAAATTCGTTATAATACAATTCTTCTGTTAAATTAATTTCTTTCACCAATTCATCTAACAAAATTTTCTCCAAACGAAAAATTTTGTCAATAAGCTCTTTACTTACTTCAAATTCTCTAAATCCAGAATATATAGTTTCAACACATACTTTAGCACGTTCATAATCTTGTGTTATAAGACCAAGTACTTCAGCTTTAATTCTAAGATTAATATCTTTTGTTATAAAAATTACTCTTTCTCCTTCTTTTTTAAGTTTTAACGCAACAGATAAAATCCTGTGGTCAGCTTTATCTTCAACAAACCCTTTTGGTAACTCTTTATCCCAATCAAGTTCAATTTTTATTATTCCACCATTATTAAGTTTAACACCTTCTACCAAATTCCCCATAGACCTCAGCATATCAAGTTTTCTTGAGACTAACCTTGAATTACGGCCAAGTTCGTCATTACGACGTTTCATCATATCAAGCTCTTCAATTACAGTCATTGGTATGACAACTTTGTTATCTGCAAAAACAAATAGTGAATCAGGGTCGTATAACAAAACATTTGTATCTAAAACAAAAGTTTTTTGTACCATAGGTTTCAATACATCATCCCTATATTAAAAACCAAATTTTTTGATTTTTCTGTGATACCTAAAAAAATTGCCGTAAAAAATTTTCGGTATTCATCCAAATCATAATTAATACCACAATAAAGATATGACTCAAATATTTCCGAACCAACTACTTTTTTATTGTGATCTTCATCTTCTTTTTTATTATTACCTTTTAAACCAAAATACAACCTAAAATTATCAGTTAAATTAAACCAACTGCTAAAAGAATAAAATAAACTTTCACCATATCTATACCTGTCTGGATTTACTGTGTTGTATCTATACCCTAAATTCATCAGAAAGTTAAAATAATGTTGTGTCTTTAAGACAAATTCTTTTTCAAGAAGCCATTGAACCATAACACCAATACCACCTGTACCAAAACCTCTTTTATAATCTGCAGTAGGAATACTAAAAGCAAGTTCTGCTGTGATTGTTGGCAGTGTTTTATTAGTTTGTTCTTTTAAAAAAGTATATTTTGAACCAAACAAAATATCTGAGATACCTTTGTCAATTTTGTCTATTTCACTACGAGTAACACCGCTAACCCACATACCTATTTCAAAATTATCAAACATTCCCCAGTACAAACTTACAGGTATTTGTAGTTCAGCAGTGTTAAGATCTATAATAGAATAATTCATTTGTAATTCTAATCCGTATATATTTTGAGGACAACAAACTGTCGCTTGATAAGGTCTAAAAAAGTTAAATAGATTTATCTGAGAAAATAACGGAAAAACATGAAGAGTAGTAAAAATAGTTAGAAAAATTTTTTTCTTCATTTTGTTAAAATATATAAAATTCTAGCGAACAAAATCAATCTTTGAAAATAAAATTTTAGTATCTTCAAATAATTTCACCACTAATAAGAATTCTACCGATATCATCATATACAACAGCATATTGTCCTTTAGTAACAGCTTTTACTGGTTGATCAAACATTATTTTAAGTTTACTATCATCAATTTTATTAACTTTGCATTTTACAGGTACAGATTTATATCTGATTTTACAAAATATCCTTAATTTATTTATCTTAGTAAGATTATCTTCATACAAAACGGGATTTGATATGTATAGTTCTTTTGAATACAAATCTTTTTCTGTACCAACGTATACAGTATTAGTCTGTGGTTCTATTTTTACAACATACATCCGTGAAAGTGAACCTTTAAGCCCAAGTTTTCTTCTCTGTCCAATTGTATAAAAAATATATCCTTTATGATATCCTAAGAACTTTTTTGTATGATAATCTAAAATTTTACCTTTGTTTACATTGTATCCTTTTGAAATGATAAACTTAGCATAGTCTCCGTCTGGAATAAAACATATATCAAAGCTTTCTTTTTTAGATGCTACTTTCAACCTAATATAATTAGCAATTTTTCTAACCTCTTGTTTTGTGTAATCACCTAACGGGAACAAAACATTGGGTAAGATATTTTTTGGAATACTACATAAAAAATATGATTGATCTTTAGTCTCATCCTTTGCTTTACTAACAAAATATTTACCTTTATAAAAAACAATTTTTGCGTAATGTCCTGTTGCAATAAAATCTATATTAAATAAAGTCTTAAGTTTATCAAAAACAACTCCAAACTTAATTTTTTCATTACACCATATACATGGATTAGGAGTAAAACCACAAAGATATTTTTCGCAAAAATTATTTATAATATGTTTATTAAACTCATTAGAAAAATTTAACACATAATGTTTAATGCCTAATTGAGAACACACAGTTTTTGCATCATAAATATCTTTTGGCGAACAACAAAGTTGCTTCTGTGATTCTAACAAATTATTACACTCCCATAATTTTAATGTTACACCTATCACACTATATCCTTTTTCTAATAGTAAATAAGCTGCAACTGACGAGTCAACCCCGCCTGACATTAATACTGCTACTTTCTTCTTCATAGTAAATATATATATTATTTTTAAAGAAACTACAATTATTGAAACGATTACAAAGTTTTGATATTTGTATTTTAGAAATGAAAGTATTGCTTATTAATCCACCGATATATGATTTTAGTGCTTATGATGTATGGTTAAAACCTTTAGGTTTACTTTACTTATCTAATATTTTAAAATCTTGTGGATTTGAAGTTGTTCTTATTGACTGTCTTGACAGAAATTTTTTTCCTCATCTTATTCCAAAAAAAGATGGTACAGGTAAACTTCCTTCAGTTGAAGTTGAAAAACCTGAGATATTAAAAAACATTCCGCTAAAATATAAACGATATGGTATTTCTCAAAAAGATATTTATAACCTTTTGTCTCTTCATAAAGATGCAAATTATATCGTAATCACTTGTTCAACAACATATTGGTATTTAGGAGTCAGAGAAATTATAAATTGTGTATACGAAGTTATACCGAAACCAAAAATTTTCCTTGGTGGCATCTATCCAATTCTATCTTTTAAACATGCATCTTGCTTGTTTTCTAATAAAACAACAAAAATTTTTTATACAACAGATTTTTCAGAACTGTTGGATTTTCTAAATATTCAACACAAAAAACAGTATAAAAATTTTGCTAAATTCCCACCTCCTGATTTTTCACATTACAAAAAAGTATACTACATCACAACACGTTTTTCATACGGATGTAGATATAACTGTGTATATTGTGGACAAAAAATAATTCATCCAAAGTATGAAACAAAAGATATAGAACAATTTGTCAACGAAATTAAGTTTTTATATGAAACAACAAAATGCCAAAACTTTGTCTTTTATGACGACGAATTGCTTAACAGCAAAGATATTACTACAACAGTTGAACTTTTTTCTAAATTGTTAAATCTAAGCCTGCCAATAAAATTTTATACTCCAAACGGGATTAATCCAAAATTTATAACAAAAGAAATTGCACAGTTAATGTACCAACTTAACTTTACAGATTTAAGATTAAGTTTAGAAACTATTTCTGATAAAGTACATAAAATTGTTGATAGAAAACTAACAATTTCAGATTTTGAACAAGCTTTAAATAACCTATTTTTAGCAGGGTTTAAACCATCTCAAATTTCTGCCTATATACTTTTAGGCTTACCAACAGAAACTATTGAAGATGTATATAAAACCATAGAATTTGTTTCAAAATATAAAATAAGAATACGATTGTGTGAATTAGCCGTTGTACCAAAAGCAAAGATGTTTAAACATATTTCAGAAGATATTGACCCTTTATTACACAATAATACAATATTTTTGTTCAACGGGGTACCCGGTGTAATAGAACCGTTATATAAATTTGATGAATTACAACAGTTGAAAACTTATGTTAACCAAACTAATAAACTTTTAACTAACTGTTATGTTTGACACACATGCACATTTGTTTGATAAAAAGTTATTAAGCAATATAGAGATACTGTTAGATAAAATAAATGCTGAAAATTTTCTTGGTATAGTATGTATTTGTGAGAATGAACAAGAAGTTAATTTATTTTTAGATTACTATACAAAATATAATTTTTTATACTGTAGTATTGGTATACATCCGCATAACGCTAAAGAATTTAGTTTACAAAAACTTCAGCATTTATTTGACAAAACAGTTGCAACTAATAGATTGGTTGCTATTGGCGAAACAGGATTAGATTTTTATTACAATTTTTCTTCTGAAGAACAACAAATTAAATGTTTTTTGGCACACATTGAATTTGCGAAACAATATTCCTTACCCCTTATCATTCATTCAAGGAATAGTGAACAAAAAATTTTTGATATTTTAAAATCAAATAAAGTTGAAAAAGGTGTAATTCATTGTTTCAGTAGTGACTATAGTTTTGCAAAGAATATAATAGATTTAGGATTGTATTTAGGTTTTACAGGAATTATTACATTTAGGAAAAACAACAAATATAAGGAATTAATTGCTTCACTTCCTGAAGATAGGATAGTCTTAGAAACAGACACTCCATATTTAACTCCAGAACCTTTTAGAGGAAAAATTAACACACCACTAAATCTTATTTATGTATTACAAAAAATGTCAGAGATAAAAAATAAAGATTTTAAAGAGCTAGAAAAAATTTTTGATAAAAATTCTCTAAGTTTATTCAACATAAAATTATGAAGAAACAATTTTATCTTATTTCGACACTAATTTTATTCTGTTTCACTATAATCTTTTTTAATAAATTAGTTTTTTTTGATCTTACATATTTTCAACGTGATATTATGATACAGTTTAAACCGTGGAAAGTTTTTATCAACTATCATTTAAAAAATTTATTTAAACAAGATTCTATATATTTAGATTTTCTTCCTTTATGGAATTTTTATAACCACTGTGGACATCCTTTAGTTGCAAACTTACAATCTCAAATGTTTTATCCTTTCAGTATAATATTTTATGTGATAAAAGATTTTGTAGTAGCGTATAAAATTTTTTTAGTTTTACATTTTTTTCTTTCTTCGTTATTTATGTTTGTTTTGCTGAAAAGAAAATTAAGTTTTATACCATCTTTATGTGGAAGTATAATTTGGTCGTTTAATGGATATATGATTAGTAGAACAGAATTTTTAAGTGTCTTTTCAACTGTCACATGGTTACCATTAATAGTTTATTTACTATCTTCTATTTCAAACAAGTTTGAATTAAAAAAAATTGTTTTTGTTGCAATAGTGATCAGTATACAATTTTTAGCAGGACATGCACAAATATGGTTTTATTCCATAATTTTTTTGTTTCTATATTCTATTTACCAATCGTATAGATACCGCTCCTATTGTCCTATTTTAAGTTATTTTCTTAGCATGTTTTTATCTATTTTAATCTCAGCAATACAGTTTTTCCCAACAATAGAATTTTTGTTTAATTCAACACGTATTGGCGAAGGAATAAAAAATATTGCACAATTCGGTATAAGTTTCAAAGAAGCTACTTTAGGTTCACTTAATTTAAAACAAATAATAAATTTTTTTTATCCTTTCAGTTGGCAATTTAATATCAAAAATTTTTATTCAACAAATGTTTTAGTTCTTTCAAACTATTGGTGGTATACATTTTATATAGGATTTATAGCTACGGGTTTATCTATTGTTGGGTTCTTCTATTTAAAAGATTTTAAAGAAAAAATTTTTTATATAACTACTTTTTTTCTTTACCTTCTATATTCATTTGGAGAAAATTTTGTCTTATTTAAACTTTTGTTCAAATTTTTACCATTTTTAAGGTTCTTCCGTTATCCATCAGTTTCAATTTTTATACCAATTTTTATTCTGAATTTATTAGCGAGTCGTGGTACAGAATTTATAATTTCAAAATTTAGAAAATATAAACAACTTTTATTTTTTATACCCTTGGTTTGTTTTATTGAATTGTATATATATTCTTCTAAAATCAGTATTTTACTTCCCAAAACAGTATTAGATAAAAAAACTGAAACAATAGAATATCTAATTAAAAAAAGTTCTCAAGATAAATATCCATATCGTTTTGCATTAACACCAATAACACAAAATTTAGCAACAACTGTCAAAGGAGAAACATTATACAAAGCAAAGATAAATTATCGTGACAGATTATTTGGCAATATCAACTTAGAATATTTACTATTTAATTTTCGTGGACAAGATATAGAACTTAAAAACTACTACAAATTTTTAGATTTTGTATACTCTTGTCATTCTTTAGACGAAGCATTACCATTATTTTCTATATCAAATGTAAAATACATAATCTCTATCATACCACAGAAAACAAAGTTTGCAAAATTAATCAAGAATAATGAACTTAAAATTTATGAAAATCCTTTTGTTTTACCTCCAGCGTTCTTTGTTATAAAAAAAATTGAGAATACAAATTTAGATATTTCTTTAAAACTGATAAAAGAACTAAAATTTGACATTTTTAAAACAGTTATACTACATTGTGAAAACACACCAACTATAGTTCTTGAAAAGTTTCCGACTATTTTAAAACCAAAAAAAATTCGCTATTACAACAACAAAATATATATAGAAACTGATTTCCCACAGGATGGATTTTTAGTATTATCACAAAACTTTTATCCAGGTTGGCAATGTTTAGTAAATAAAAGAAAAACAAAAATTTACCATTGTAATATATTTATGAGTTGTATTTATTTACCCAAAGGAAGAAATGAAATATGTTTTTTTTACGATCCTGTAAGTTTTAAAATTGGTAGCATTATTAGCTTATCCTGTTTATTTTTTGTTATTATATATTTATATGAAAAATATTATACAATAGTCTCTTCAGTTTCAATATCAAAAAGATGAATTTTGTCAAGGTTAACAACTATCTCTAGTAATTGTCCTTCTCGAACATTTGTATGTGGATCAGCTTTAACAACAAAAGTATTTTTCCCAGCACTTAAATGTAAATAAATTTCTGAACCAAGTAGTTCAACAAAATCTACCGTAAGTTTCATAACAGAACCTTCTGGAACTTGGCCAGGATATGATAATATGTCATACATATGTTCTGGCCGAATACCCAAAATCATTTTTTTACCAACATAAGGTTCAACTTTGTCATAAAATTTTTTAGGTAGTTTCAACACAAAATTACTTTCATAAATATATATTTCATCAGCTTCTTTTTTAATATCTACTATTACGAAATTCATTGGCGGTGAACCGATAAATCCTGCTACAAATTTATTCTTTGGTTCATCATATAACTTAATAGGAGTATCTACTTGTTGTATAACTCCGTCTTTCATCACACATATTTTATCCCCTAAAGTCATAGCTTCAACTTGATCATGGGTAACATAAATTATAGTCGTTTGCAAACGCTCATGCAATCTTTTAAGTTCAGCACGCATTTGTACCCTAAGTTTTGCATCAAGGTTTGATAACGGTTCATCAAACAAAAACACTTTTGGTTTTCTAACAATCGCACGACCTACAGCTACACGTTGTCTCTGTCCGCCAGAAAGTTCTTTTGGATACCTATTAAGAAGATGTGAAATACCTAAAATTTCAGCAGCTTCACGAACACGTCTATCAATTTCGCTTTTTGGATACTTACGTAATCGTAACCCAAAAGCCATATTATCATAAACTTTCATATGAGGATACAAAGCATAATTTTGAAACACCATCGCTATATCTCTATCTTTTGGAGGAACGTTATTTACAACTTTTCCATCAATGTATATTTTACCTTCGGTGATTTCTTCAAGACCTGCAATCATACGTAATGTTGTTGTTTTCCCACAACCAGAAGGTCCTACAAGAACACAAAATTCTTTATCTTTAATTTCAAGATTCAAATTTTTAACTACTACAACATTACCAAATTTCTTAGTTACATTTTCTAAAATTACTTCTGCCATACAAATTCATCCTCCTTAAGTCTTTAAAATCCGGGGACGACGAGATTTGAACTCGCGATCTCTGGCTTGACAGGCCAGCGTGTTAGACCAGGCTACACCACGTCCCCGGATAAAATTGTTATTTTAAACCTGGGCGGTAGAGGATTTGAACCTCTGACCTTCCGGGTGTAAACCGGGCGCTCTCCCGCTGAGCTAACCGCCCATTTTATTGCTGGGGTGGTTGACGGGACTCGAACCCGCAACAACCTGGGCCACAGCCAGGTGCTCTATCCAGTTGAGCTACAACCACCAAAAATAAACCCACGCGCCTGGCGGGAGTCGAACCCACAACCCACGGCTTAGAAGGCCGTTGCTCTGTCCTGTTGAGCTACAGGCGCAAAAAAAAATTTGAGCCCGGAGAGATTCGAACTCTCGACACCCGGCTTAAAAGGCCGGTGCTCTACCAGCTGAGCTACGGGCCCAATAACATAATCTTTAGGATAAAACAATTAAATTCTAACTGTATAGCCTTTCGAACTTAAGAATTAAAAATGTTCTATCATCCATCAACTGATACTACTTAGCTTTTTTTACTAAAATAATTTATTAACAATATATAAAATTGTCAAAAAAAATTTCAAGTATATCTTAAAAAATTTTTGAAAGTATAATTTGACATCAATATAATATCCAAATCCTTAGAAGAAACTTTATATTCTTTCTTTTGGCAAAAAATATATATCTGTAAAAAAAACAACAAGAAAAAAACAAACAAAAATGCTAATCATAAACTATTAAACCCTTTTTCAAACAACAACTTTGTTTCTGCCTGATTGCTTAGCTTTGTAAAGTTTTTTGTCTGCTTCTTCGATCAAAGTTGTTATATCTTTTCCTTCTTGAGGATAAAAACTTATCCCACAACTTATTGTTATCTTAATTGTTTTACCTTGAAATTGAAAAATATGATTTTCAACAGTACTTCTTAACTTTTCAGCAAGAAAAACAACTTGTTGCTGAGATTGATATGGTATAAAGACTAAAAATTCTTCCCCACCCCATCTTGCACAAAGTCCTTGTTCTTTAAATTCTTCTAATAAAATTTTGGCCAATTCTTTTAAAACAAAATCTCCAACTATATGTCCATAAGTATCGTTTACTTTCTTAAAAAAGTCAATGTCTATCATTATAAGAGAAAAAACATTGTTATATCTTGTAGCAAGAAGAAGTTCGTTATTTAAATAAGCAGTGAAATATCTCCTAAGGTAAAGGCCAGTCAAACCATCAATACGAGAAAGTTCTTCCACTTCTTTAAACAACACATTACGAACAAAACCAATTTTTGTTTCATTAATAAAAAATTTAAGGTGTGGTAAAAGTTTTTCAGGTAACTTATGTTTAATAACAAAAATATATTCATACAAATTTGAATAAATTTTTTCTGCTAATATTCCTTCAATATTTACAAAACTTTGTCTTTCTAGCCATATATTTTTAATCTCTTCTAATAAACTTTCTTCTACTGGTGAAAAAGATATAATTTCTATCACATCTTTCTTTTTTACTATTAATATACCAAAGAACTCAATATAGCTAAAACCAAAATAATCAACTATAGCTGAATAAAATTTCTCTGCTGCTTTTGTTAATTCAATATTTTTGTTAACCTCTTCAACTAAATTAAATAACTTTATATATTTTGAAAGTTCATTAGATACATTATCATACTCAGATTTTAATTCTGCATAATCTTGTTCTAAAGTTTTAATTTCTTCCTTTAAAGAAACAATAACTTTAAAATTTTGACCACTAATTCTCTCTAGTGAGATCATATAATCTTCAAAAATTATTATCCATAATAAATATATAACTATTGTAATAAGAACAAAAAATTTTTTTTCTAATAAAAGATATAAAACTGCAATCGATATAAAAGAAAAAAATAAATAAAACAAATCACGATTCTTCTTAACAAAATTAAATAACTTTTGATTTTTCAAAGAGATGGAAATCAATAAAGGGAAAACATTTATAAATATAAAATTAACAAAAACTGTATTCATAGAATTTACTCCCAAACAACTTTATTTTTACCACACTGTTTAGCCTTATACAACAGTTTATCTACATAATCAATAAACTCTTCGATTGTTGCAAACTTTTCAGAATACATTCCTACTCCACACGATACAAAAAATTTTACTCTCTTAACATTTAAACTAGAAGTTATATTTTTATGAACGACTACAGGTTCCTTTATAACCAAATTACGTATCTCTTCACAAATATTTTTTGCTTTATCCAAATCTGTATTAGGAAAAACCACTACAAATTCATCTCCTCCATATCGTGCTATAATATCCGTTTCTCTTAACCTAGAAGTTAAAATACTTGCAAATTTTATAAGTACTTCATCTCCAACATTATGTCCATAAGTATCGTTTATCTGTTTGAAATTATCTATATCAAACATAGCAAGTGAAATTGGTTTTTTATAATATTTGTATATTTTAATTTTTTCATTTAACAATTCTTTAAAATATCTTTGAACATATAGTCCTGTAAGTGAATCTGTAATTGCCAATTCTTTTACGCTTTCATATAATCTAATATTAGATATTGCAATCTCAACATAAGAGGATAAAAACAACATCAATCTGTAACTTTCTTCTTTTATTTTGTATTTTGAATAAAAAATCAAATATCCTAAAATGGAATTCCGTTTTTCATTATATAGTTTGATACAAACAAATGATTGTATTTTGTTTTTAAGTAAATATTGTTTAATCTGATAAAACTCAAAAAATTTATGTGGCTCTAAAGAAAAAGGAGAATATGTAGATAGATCAAAAACATATAACACATCTTTTTCTAACAGTGATAAAATTTTTTGTTCTACTTCACTAATTTGTTTAGTGTAGTTCTCAATACATATTTTACAAATACATTGTGGGAACAATTTAATAAATATATCAGACAAAAATGAAGTTATTTCTTCAAAAGTAGTAAAAGAAGATAATTTGTTAATTATTTCTTCAACAATTTTATAATTCTGTATTTTTATCAAATTTTTTTGTATTTCTGCTTTTAAGTGCTCAATGTCATATTTTATTTTTCCTATGTTTTTTTCTAAATTTTCTTTTTCTTCAAAAAACAAAATTTGTTTTTTTTCTCTTATTCCATCAAGATACATTAACAATGCATACCATAAAATAAGTATCAACATCTCCATAATTATAATATGTGCTGATGAAGTAAAAAAATAAATACATAAAAATCCTATAAAAATACTAACAAATAAAACTAATATCTCAAAGAATAAAAATCTACTAATATGAAATAAAAGCAAACTTATTCCAAACAAGAGATACAAACTCCCAATATAATCAGGATATTTTAGGATCAACCATGTAGTTAAAATGGTGAGACAAAAAGCGACTAGATCTGAAAGGATTTGAATGAATTCTTTCATAAAAAATAAAAAAGCCGGCGAAGGGATTCGAACCCCCGACCTGACGCTTACAAGGCGCCTGCTCTACCACTGAGCTACGCCGGCTTTTCTATTCTTCAAAATATGTAAATTCTACACCAGCAATTTCTATCTTATCACCATTCTTGATTCCTTGTTTTTTTAACATTTTTTCTATCCCTAATTTTTTAAAAATTTTCTGTAATCGTTGCACAGATTCTTCTGAAGAAAAATCTGTCATACTTACTAAATCTTCTATCTTTTTACCTTTGATAACAAATCTATCCGTCTTGTGCTCAACTATATACTCAGGTTCATATTTAAAAACAAACTGATTCTTCGTTTTTATAATAGGCTTCTCAATTTGTCTTTCTTTATTTAATAATTTTACAACTTTTTTAAGTAAAATATCAAGAGATTGTTTTTTAATAGCTGAAATAGCAACCACAGGATGTTTATTTTTTAATTTTTTTTTAAAACTTTTTAAAATTTTTTGTGTTTCTTCATCTAATAATAAGTCCGTTTTATTCAATACAACAATCATTTTTTTCTTTACCAAATCTTTTGAATAACTTTTTAATTCGTTCATAATTATTTTATAATTCTTATAAATGGTTGTCACATCTTTACATGAAATATCTATCAAGTGTAACAAAATTTTTGTTCTTTCAATATGACGTAAAAATTCTATCCCTAATCCTTTACCCTTATGTGCATCTTCAATAAGTCCAGGAATATCAGCTAAAACAAACCTAAACCCTGAATAATCACACACACCTAAATTTGGCGATGTTGTAGTAAAAGGATAGTCAGCAATTTTAGGTCTCGCTGCAGTCAAAACTGACAACAAAGTAGACTTTCCAGCATTTGGTAATCCAATAATACCAACATCTGCAATAAGTTTTAATTCTAAAACCAATGTTACTTTCTCTGACGGTTGACCAAGCTCAGCAAATTTTGGTGCTCGATTAGTTGACGATTTAAACGCAGCATTACCTCTTCCACCCCTACCCCCTCTTGCTACTAAAAGAGTTTGGTTTGGTTGGTTCAAATCACCAAGAAATATCAGATTATTATTTTCATCAATTTTGTACACAACAGTCCCACAAGGAACATTTATATACAACGGTTTACCATCTTTACCATTCATATTTTTTCCTTTCCCATGTTCACCATCTTCAGCTTTATAATGAGGATGTAGATAAAAATCGTATAATGTAGTCATCTGTGGATTCGCTACAAGATACACATCACCACCCTTACCACCATTGCCACCATCCGGACCACCAAACGGAACAAATTTTTCCCTACGAAAACTTACACAACCGTTCCCCCCTTTGCCTGACTCTACAAATATCTTTACTTTATCTACAAACATATTTATTATTACAATGGTATAACATCTACAGATTTTTTATTCTTATCTAAATATCTAAAAAATACTTTTCCTAAAATTTTTGAATGAATAGTGTAATCTTTACCAAGATACACATTTCTGCCAGGAACAAATTTAGTCCCTCTTTGTTTCAAAATTATCTGTCCTGGTTTCACAACCTCTCCTTCATATGCTTTTACACCAAGGTATTTAGGATTGCTATCCCTACCATTTGTTACATGAGCCATAACATCACCTCCTTTAACAAGCTAAATTAATCCCAAAATATTTCCGTTAGAATTTTCTATATATAAATTTTCCCTTATTATATTATAACAATTATCTTCTTCTAGCATAAAAATTTTGTTTACAACAAACTCTGGTTTCAATGTTTTATTAGGAATCATTCTTAAATACAAAACTACAATTTTTTTATCAATAAGTTCAATGTTTTTAACGACTTCATGCAAGTTAACCTTAGTAATTGTTGATGAACCAAATTTTTGTTTTTCTATGACTATATCTTTTGTTTCAAAAAAATTTTTCAACATATCTTCATTTACTTCATTTTCACAAAAAATTATATACTCAGCTAAATTAACAACATTGTTTAATGCAGGGATTTTGTTCAAAGGTGCAAAAAAAATTTTTGCTGCTAATAAACTAAAACCATAAGGTAAACATTTGTCTATCTTCTCTTTAACACTTTTAACATCAACTGGATAAAAAAGTTCTACATCAACATATTCAGAATTACTTTCATAACCTACAGGAGTAGGTGGCGCAAACGACATTTTTATTTGTGGATTAAATCCTTGACTAAAACACAAAGGTAAATTTGCCATCCTTAAAGCTCTTTTTATGATTTCAATTTGGTCAAGATGTGATATATACTTTAGCATCCCTTTTTTTGAAAATCTTAATCTTATAGTACAAATATTTGAATAAGCTACATCTTGCTTGGGTTTAGCTGAGACATGTGCATCTTTTATAATCTCACAAGTTGGAACGAAAGAATGTTCTAATGACTTAATTTGATTTATAGAACTTAAATATTTTTGATAAAGTTTTTCTTTACTTACAGAATATTGAACATCATCCCATACAAATTTTTCTACATCATTATATTCTGTAAATATATATTTTTGCAAATCAATTTGTTCTGACACAATTTTCTCTATCCATAGATCAACATTGAAACATTCACTCCAATTATCAAACCTTCCTCCCGCAGACCATACAGATTCTATCAACCTTCCAACATACTTATCACCACGAGAAATCAGTCCTTCAATGAAAGAAGCATAAATTTTTGATTTTATAGATTTTATTTTAAATTCTTTTCTTAAACTTTTTGCTAAAAACAAAAGTTTATTATTTAAATTCTCATATGAATCCATTTTACAAAATTGAAAAGGTGTATGTGGTTTTGGTACCAAAACCGATATGCTTACATTAAAACTCATTTTAGGAAAATATTTTTCTAATGTTTTCACCAACTTAGGTATTTGTTCAATATCTTCGTTAGTTTCTGTTGGAATTCCTATCATGAAATATAGTTTTATTTTAAAAAAACCAAATTTATACAAAAGAGATATTTTTTTAAAAATTTCTTCGTTAGAAATTTCTTTATTTAAAACTTTTCTTAACCTTTCAGTTGCAGCCTCCGGCGCTAAAGTAATAGTTGACTTTCTCGGATATGATAATCCTTTAAGCAATTCTTCATTAATATCTTCTATCCGTAAAGATGGCAACGAAATAGAAACATATTTATCATCATATCTCTTATGCACAAAATCTATAAGTTCTGTCAAATAAGGATAATTTGTTACACAAAAACCACTAAATGCAATTTCTTCAAAACCAGTATTATTTAATCCTTCTTCAATTAATTCAAATAATTGTTGTTTCTCTCTAAACCTCAAAGGTCTGTTTATAAAAGTAGACTGACAAAAATTACACTTATATGCGCACCCACGAGTAACTTCTATATTAAGTCTATTATGTGTAGTTCTAATAATCGGTACAGTTGGATTTTTTGGATAAAAACTTTTCTTAATATCTACAACAGCAGGATAAACTTTTTTGCTATACCCTGGAAGATACACTTCGTTGTATTTATTAAGTTCGCAAAAAAGTGTAGTCTTATTAGTTATATTTTTTATTTTAAACTCTTGAATAGTTTTAACAACTTTTATTAAACTTTCTTCAGCTTCCCCTAAAATAAAAAAATCTATATACTCTTCAAGTACATGTGGGTTACAACTACATGGTCCACCTGCTATAATCAACGGAAACAAATTTTTTCTTTGTTCTCTTCTAAACGGTATATTAGCTAAAGATAAAACTGTAAAAATGTTAGTATAACACAATTCGTGTTGTAAAGAAAACCCTATTATATCGAACTCTTTTAACTTATGTTTTGTCTCTAATGAAAACAACTCAATATTTTCTTTCCTTAATTCCTCTTCCATATCAATTTCTGGCACAAAAATACGTTCACATAAAATATCATCATGTGAATTTAATAATTTATAAAGTATCTCAATACCAAGGTTTGACATCCCAATAACATATTTATCGGGGAAACACAAACATATTTTAACAACATTTTGTTTGTTCCACTTTGTATAAATGGAAAAAGTTTCTGAATTATACTCCGAATTTATGTATTGTCCAGGCGTTTTAACTTTTTTAAGAATATAGTTTATTTTATTATCCATAATGTGTGAAATATTGGGAAGATTGTGCTTTAGACTAATACATATATCTTCTTATATATATAGAATTTAATATCCCAACCGCCATATACGAAGAAACTAAATTGGAACCACCATAGGATAAAAATGGTAATGGAATACCTACAACAGGAAACATTCCTAAACACATACCTATGTTTACAATAAAATAAAACACAAACATACTTGTTATCGCAGCAGATACTAACCCACCATAAGTGTCCCTACAAGAAAGAACAATCTTAATCCCTTCAAGAATAAACAAAAACATCAATACTAACACAACCGTTGCTCCAACAAAACCTAATTCTTCACAAATTAAAGAAAAAATAAAATCTGTATGTTTTTCTGGTACAAAACCTAATTTGGCTTGTGTACTTTTGAATAAACCCTTACCAAAAAACCTACCACTACCAATAGCAATTTTTGTTTGTATCACTTGATATCCAGAACCGGTAGGATCAATATATGGGTCCAAAAAAGAAATAATTCTTTTTTGTTGATACAATTTTATAAATTTATGGCTTATAGTTACACAACTATAACTTAACCAAAAAACAAATATCGTTAACAAAACAAAAATTGGTTTTATTCTAAACATTAATTTTTTAAGCAACCACGAAATAAAATATACTATCAACAAAATTACTAATAGCATTATAAAAAATTGATAAGTAAATCCTTGCAAAGATAAATACATAAATTTTAAAAACCATCCTGCAATATATTCTTTGTTAATAGTAACATATATTTTTATTAAAAACAATACAATTGTAGTAAAGAAAAACAAAAGTAAGTATGTCAACAATTTTTTATTTACACCAGCAAGATAAAAACTTACAACAAGTATAGGAAAATATACCACAACTGCAGAAAAATCTGGCTGTAATAAAATTAAAAAAGCTATTACTAAAAATGACAATAAAGCAACAAGAAATTTTGATATCTTAACATTTTGAAAATTTTTATCTAAATACCCGCATAAGAATAAAATATAAAACACTCTCACAATTTCTGACGGTTGTAATAAAAATAATTTAAGATTTATCCATGCGCGTGTCCCCCTGTATACGCTACCAAACAAAAGTGTCAAAATAAGCAAAAATATACAAACAATATATATTTGTCGATAATATGGCTGAAACAATTGGTAATTTATCAAACTAAACAAAAACATAATAAAAAGACCTAACAAAAATGCAAATAACTGCTTCATTACAAAAACACTCTCTGATGTAGAAAATGTAGCTGAATAAATCATTATGATACCAATTAAATTCAAAAGTAAAACAAAAATTATCATTCTCCAATTTGAACTATTTATTAACCTCTTAAAAATATTTTTTTCTTGTACTACATGTAATTTTATAACAGGTTCAATCACCATATTCGTAACTATTAGACAAATGAGTTTCTTGAAAAGATAAATTCATGCTTTTTGATTTATTTATATAAGCTGTAAATATCTGTTTTGCGATAGGCGCAGCAACAGCCCCTCCTTTCCCACCATGTTCAACTACTATTGATAAAACAAGTTCTATTGGAGCATCTTTTTTTACAGGACCAAAACATATAAACCATGCATGATCTTCACCAAACGGATTTTGTGCGGTCCCTGTCTTGCCGGCAATTGGGAACGATGGTATATAAGCTGCATACCCTGTACCACTCTCCACTACAGATATCATTGCCTGATGCAAAAAATCCCATATTTCTGGATCAATATCTTTTAGTTCTTTTTTTACAGGTGTATGAAGATATAAAACATCGCCATTAACATTAGTAATTTTTGATACAATATATGGCTGGTATATCACACCTTTGTTTGCAACAGCTTGTGCAAAAACTGCAAGCTGTATAGGTGTAGTTGTAACATATCCTTGACCAATACTAACAGAAATTGTATCTCCGTCAAGCCATTCAACACCAAATTTTTGTTTTTTCCACCTCCTTGAAGGAACAATACCGACAGCTTCATATGGCAAGTCTATTCCTGTCTTTTCTCCAAAACCAAACATTTTTGCATATTTTTCTATATTATCTATTCCAACTTTTAATCCAAGATTTATAAAATAAACATTACAAGATAATCTAATAGCGTCTAATAAGTTTACATATCCATGCCCTTTTTTCTGCCAACATTTAAAAGTTTTGTCTCCAAACTTAAACTCGCCTGGACAAAAAAATATAGTTTTTGTTGAACATTTTTTTTCGTTTAACGCTGCTATTGTAGTCAAAATTTTAAAAGTAGAACCTGGTGAATAGACACCTTGTATTGCTCGATGAAACAAAGGGATATTTATGTCTTTAAACAGATCTCTCATTTCCTCAATTGATTGTGTAGTGAACACATTGGGATCAAAATTTTTATATGATACTAAAATACGGACGGCACCGTCTCTCGGGTCAATACCTACAACAGCACCGTTTTTAGCAGTTTTTTTTAACGCTTCTTCAGCAACTTTTTGTAAATCTTTATCTATAGTAAGATACAAATTATTACCGGGTCTTGCTGGTAAACTTTTTATTATTTTTGTTATATTACCTTTTGCATCAACTTCTGCAAATAATGCTCCGTTTATACCTCTTAAGTAATCCTCGTATTCTTTCTCAATACCAGTTTTTCCTATAAAATCGTTACAATGGTACCCTTTTGACCTTAATTTCTGATATTCTTCATATGAAATTTGTCCTACATAACCTATCAAGTGTGAAAACAGTTCGTTATATAAATATCTTCTTTTGAACTCTGTTGAAATATAAACATTTTTAATCCTATGTTTTAAACTTAGTAAATAAAAAATTTTTTCTCTATTAACATCTCTTCCTAATGTAATTATCTTACCATATTTTATTGTATCAAAAATTTGTTGTCTGCTTGTAGGGAAGATTGACAACAATTCCTTAATTTCTTCAGAAGAAACTTCATCAGCAGGATAATAAAATACTGTTATTGACGGTCTGTTATCTGCTAATATTTCATTGTTAACATCATAAATAACTCCCCTTGGCGCATTGATAACAAACATACGTAACCTGTTTTTTTCTGCAATGTTGTAATAATAGTTACCTTGGACAATTTGATAATAAAAAATAACAAAATAGATAAATAAAAAAGGCAAAATTAAAAAATATTTTATTATAGAAAAAACACTAAAAAAGCGTTTTTTTATAACAGAAGATATATTTTCCCAATCCATAAAGTTTTTGTTATATCAGGTTATGTTTTTTATATAACATAACTAAAATCTGAAGTGCTAAAAAACCTACTATAAAGGTACTGAAAACTGATAACAAAATCAAAAAATTATATTTGGTTGTGTTAAATAACTGTGAAATTAAAAAATATAGTGTATTATAAACGATACAACTTAACAATATTGACAGCATTTGAACCTTATATAAACTTTCATTAACATGTTTGTTTAACCAACCAAGTAAATATCCAGTTGTGGTTAGTAAAAAAGTATTAATACCAAACAATGTTAAATGTAAAACATCATAAATTAAACCTGATACAAAACCAACAATCACGGCTTCTGTATGGTTCAAAAATAATGCAACAAATGTAATATATACCAACCACAAATTTGGCCTTAGATAAAAAGGACAAAGTTTGCTAAATAAAACATCAAAAATAATAATAAAAAACAACACAACTAAAGTGACAAAAAATTTTTTTATTTTCATTATGGAAAGATTATTATCAAATTTTTCAACGCATTTATATTATAACTTAATTTAACGACTGCTTTTTTAAACCCTGTAGATGAAATATCTATATCTATCACTTTACCTATTTCTATTCCCTCAGGTATATTACTGATACCACTTGTCACAACAATATCTCCAATTTTAACATCGTCTTCTAACAATAGGTAATCCATTGATAACTTAACCGACGATTCTCCAATTAATACGCCGTAAACAGGTTTATTTTTTATCTTAACAGGTAACATACTTAATGGATTTGAGACTAACAAAACTTTTGCAACATTTTTTTCTACATCCCATATTCGTCCAACAAAGTAAAATTTATCCGGTGGAAAATAAACTACAACTGGTAAATCTTTAGTAACAGAAGAAAAATTTTCTATCAATATTACGCACTCGTCATACCAACTTTTATAGTCACGTGATATAACTTTTGCAGGACATAGTTTATAACCAGTTTTTTTAGACAACTTATTTACTGTTTGTAAAATATTTTTTTCTTCAATGAGAGCATCATAATATAATTTATCAACGTACAATTTTTTAACAAGCTGTTTTAATTTTAGGTTTTCTTCGTACAAATACGAAAGTTGAACAAATTTATCAAATGTATCGAAAGGATAACTGACAATTTTGTATACAGGTAAATAGGAAGCAGAAAAAAAATAAATCAAAAAAACTCTTATTGAATGAACTTGTTTTGTTATTGTTTCTGTTGATAAGAAAATTATGGAAAGTAAAGTAAAAAAAATGAATAAAGATGTTGGCTTATTCTTTCTTAAAAAATCCCTTATTGTCATTAAAAGAATTTTCTTTTTTTAACATTATCAAGTTCTTCAAGATATTTCCCTGTACCACGAACAACACATGTCATAGGATCATCAGCAATTCTTACTGGCAACCCTGTTTCTTTATTTATAAGTTTGTCAATACCACGTAATAACGCGCCCCCACCTGCTAATGTTATACCTGTTTCAACTAAATCAGCGGCAAGTTCTGCTGGTGTTTCTTCAAGCGCACTTTTTATCAACGATATAATAGACGAGACAGGTTCCATTAAGGCAGCTCTAATTTCTTCAGAAGTGACCACAATTGTTTTTGGCAAACCAGTGACTTGGTCCCTTCCACGAACTTCCATTGATAACTCTTCTTCTAACGGATAAACAGATCCAATTCTTATTTTAATTTCTTCTGCAGTATTTTCTCCTATAAACAAATTATATCTACGTTTAAAATATTGTACAATAGCTTCATCAAGTTCATCACCAGCAATATCAAGTGATTTTGTTACCACCATACCACCTAAAGAAATAACACCAACTTCTGTTGTCCCACCACCAATATCTACAATCATTGAACCACGGGGTTGGTATATCTCAATACCAGCACCAATCGCTGCAGCCATAGGTTCTTCTATGAGATAAATTTCCCGAGCGCCTGCTTGTGCAGCAGATTCTCTTACTGCGCGTCGTTCAACTTCAGTTATACCTGAAGGAACACCGATAACTATCCTTGGATGTAAAAGAGTTTTTTTGTTGTGAACTTTTTGAATAAAATATCTTATCATTTTCTCTGTAATCTCAAAATTTGCTATTACACCATTTCTTAACGGTCTTACTGCAACAATATTTGCTGGTGTTTTACCAAGCATACGTTTAGCTTCAGCACCTATTGCAAGAATCTCATTTGTTTCTTTATCCACAGCTACAACA
>Ga0197143_1001284_pt1 | contig 21659 bp, 18 predicted proteins | sample GBS70_MetaG_FD_148603 | JGI IMG/M metagenome (GOLD analysis project Ga0197143, IMG submission 148603) | Sediment microbial communities from Great Boiling Springs, Gerlach, Nevada, United States - GBS 70_MetaG | ecosystem: Environmental > Aquatic > Thermal springs > Hot (42-90C) > Sediment...
CCAGGTCAGGCCACAGGCCTCTCAAGCCTGAAGCAGGGGTTCAAATCCCCTTGGGACCATAATTTTTTTATGAAAGGAAAAATCAGGATAGGACACGCTGAAGACTTAAAAGGGAAAACGGGATGTACTGTTTTTATATTTGAGGAAGGGGCGGTAGCAAGTGCGGACATAAGGGGTGGAGCAACTTCGACAAGGCAGTTTGATTCGCTTTTGCCATTTCACATAGGAGAAAGGATAAATGCGATTCTATTCGCAGGAGGTTCAGCCTTTGGATTGAATTCAGCCCAGGGGGTGATGCAGTTTCTTGAAGAGGAAAAAAAGGGGATGAAATATTCTGCCGCTTTGATTCCTGTGGTTCCAACCGCGATCATATTTGACCTTTTTTTCGGAGATTACAACGCCCGCCCTACTCCTGAAATGGCATACACCGCCTGTAAGAATTCAAAATTTGTAGATGAAATCTCTCAGGGAAGCGTTGGAGCGGGATGTGGAGCCACAATTGGTAAAGTGCTTACAGTTAAGAATGCAACGAAGGGTGGATTTGGAATAGCTTGGGATTTTGAAAAGCCATCCTTGATTGCCTGTGTGGTAGTAAACTGCTTCGGCGATGTTCTTGATGAGACTGGAAAAATAATAGCGGGTGCGAGAAAAAATCCTGAGGGTTTTGAATTTCTTAACACAGAGAAATTCCTGGAAGAAAACGGGCTTCCCTTTCTCCAGAGTTCTCAGGAAAATTCAACCCTTTCCATTTTGATTACCGATGGCAAACTTACAAAGAAAGAGTGTTTTTTTGTAGCCCAGATGCTTTCTTCTGCTCTTTCAAGCAGTATCTCCCCTTTTAATACCCCGGTCGACGGCGATGTAACTATCTGTGCCTCCTGTGGAAATGAAAAATACGATGTTTTTTCCATAGGAATGAAGGGAAAAAGGCTTATAAGAAACGCCCTCTGGAATGCGGTCAAAAATGCAGACGGTTTCGGGATACTTCCTTCTTATCGCGATATATTTAAAAAATGAATGAGAACCTTCTTAAAATTCTTATACCCCTTTTAAAGGATCCCGACGAAAGTGTTAAAAAGGCTGCGGCATATGCAATTGAACAGATTGAGAAAAAAGCGAAAATAATTCAACTTGCCAGTTCAATAAAGGGACAGGATAAGGTCACAAGGTTGAGGATTGTGAATGCGATGGCAGGAATAAAGGATGATATTGTGCGGGAGGCTTTGAGGGAGGCTGCAAACGATGAAGAGCCCGAGATAAGGGCAGCTGCAGTGAAAGGACTTGCGATGATGAAGGATTCCGAAAACATAGAGATTTTTGTGGAGAAATTGAAAGACCCTGTGAAAGCAGTGAGGCTTCATGCAATTATGGGACTCGGACTTTGCGGGGATAAGAAAGCCACCGAGTTTCTCATTCCCCTTCTTCTCGTTCAGGATATAGAAGTCGTTGATACTGCCTTAAAAGCAGTTGCAGAGTTAAAGGACAAAAGGGTTCTTGAATATGTAGGGAGACTTTTATCTCATCCCCATCCCCTTATAAGGGCAAGAGCCTGCATGGTTATTGGGATTCTGGGAAGTGAGTAGGTGAAGAGATTATCAGACACTGCAAAAAGGGTTCTTGAAGCAAGATATCTTTTAAGGTCAGAGGAGGGGAAAATTATAGAATCTCCAGAGGAGATGTTCAGAAGGGTGGCAAAATCCATAGCAAGTGCAGAATTTCAATACAGAGGCTATAAAGAGGCTGAGAAAAAAGAAGAGGAATTCTTCTTTCTTCTTTCCAATCTTCTCTTCCTGCCCAATTCCCCTACATTAATGAATGCAGGGACATCACTGGGACAGTTATCAGCCTGCTTTGTCCTTCCTGTGGCGGACTCTCTGGATAGTATATTCAAAGCCCTTTCTGATATGGCTAAAATTCAGCAGTCAGGGGGAGGCACAGGTTTCGATTTTTCAAAACTTCGTCCGACGGGAGACATAGTCAAAAGCACAAGGGGAATTGCTTCAGGACCCGTTTCTTTTATGAAAATTTTTAACTCTGCGACAAATGAGATAAAGCAGGGAGGAAAGAGGAGGGGAGCAAATATGGGAATTTTGAAATACGACCATCCCGACATCGTGGAATTCATAAGGGCAAAACTGAAGGAGGGAGAACTTACAAACTTTAATCTCTCGGTAGCGGTTACAGATGAATTTATGGATAAGTTAAAAAAGGACGAATGGGTTTTTTTAAGAAACCCGAGGACCGGAAAAAGGGCAGGAAAAATAAAGGCAAAAGTGCTCTTTGATGAAATAGCGGACTCAGCATGGAAATGTGGGGACCCAGGTTTAATTTTTCTGGATACAATTAATAAGGCAAATCCCACCCCGGAACTCGGTGAAATAACTGCCACGAATCCCTGCGGTGAGGTTCCATTGCTTCCTTACGAATCCTGCAATCTCGGTTCTATAAACCTTTCAAGATTCGTAAAGGGAAAGAGGTGGGAAGGGAAGATAGATTATGAAGGGCTTTCAAAAGCAGTTCACACGGCTGTGAGGTTTCTTGACAACGTCATTGATGTAAACAAATATCCCGTTCCAGAGACAGAGATGATAACAAAGGGAAACAGGAAAATAGGGCTTGGAATAATGGGCTTTGCTGAGATGCTTATAAAGATGGGGATTTCCTATTACTCCAGAGAGGCTTTGAAGGTGGCGGATGAGGTTATGAGATTTATAAAAAAAGAAGCTTTTAAAGCCTCTGTGCTTCTTTCCAGAGAAAGGGGAAGTTTTCCGAATATACAGAAAAGCATTTACAGACCTCCGTTAAGAAATGCTACAAGAACGAGCATCGCTCCCACCGGTTCCATAAGCATAATAGCAGGAACGACAAGCGGGATAGAACCTCTTTTTTCCGTAGTGATGAAAAGGGAGGAAATACTTGAAGGAGAGAAGTTTGAAGAGATAAATCCATTGTTTGTCCAATACCTTAAGGAGCGCCGTCTTAACCCTCGTTCTGCCACAGATGAGCTGAAAGAAAAAGGATTTTTAGGAAATACGAGCCTTCCGGAGGATGTGAAAAAACTCTTCATAACAGCCCTTGAGATTCCTCCTGAATTTCATGTAAAAATGCAGGCAATTTTTCAAAGACATACTGACAATGCAGTTTCAAAGACAGTTAATATGAAGCCCTCTGCCACAAAGGATGATGTGAAAAAAGTTTACCTTCTGGCACATTCACTCGGATGCAAGGGGATAACGATCTACAGATATGGAAGCAGGCAGTCACAGGTTTTGAAGATGGATATAGGTGATGAATTTGACCCCTCTCACCTCTTTAAATGTGAGATAGACTGCTGTTGCCCGGTGATGTGAGAAATGGGAATCAAAGCCTCGGGGGAGGAGGGAATTTTTGTATCCTGTCTCAAAAAGACTTTTTTATCTTAACAACAACTATACGGTATTTTTTCGATGTACCTCAAGAATTTTGGGAACGACAAAGTAAGTGTTCCCTACTTTTACGACTGTTAAGATATCCCCGTAGACCCTTTTCAGAACATCCTCGCTTAAAATTCTTGACGGCACATCGATGGATATAATTCTTCCTTCTGCTATAAGCATTATCCTGTTAGAAAAATTTGAAAGAAGATTTAAGTCATGCGAAGCAATAACTACTGTCTTTTTCTCTTTTTCCTGAAGGTTTTTTAAGAGGTTCATGATCTCAATTGCGGATGAGAGGTCAAGGTGGGCTGTGGGTTCATCAAGGAGCATCACCTCGGCTTCCTGTGCAAGAGCCCTTGCTATGGCAACCCTCTGCTTCTCACCACCGCTTATTTCAGTTACCACTCTTTCTCTCAGGTGGAGGACCTTGCATTTTTCCATTGCTTTTTTGGCAATTTCGTGGTCCCTTTGCCCCTCTATTCCCAAAATTCCAAGGTGTGGATACCGCCCCATCAAAACTGTTTCCTCAACAGTAAAAGCGAAGGGAAGTTCGTGCTCCTGAGGAACATAGGAAATTCTTTTTGCAATCTCTTTTCTTGTGAGTTTATGAATTACGGTTTTTTCGTAATAGACCCTTCCTTTTTCTGGCTTTAAAATTCCATTCATTATTTTAAGAAGGGTTGTCTTTCCTGAGCCGTTTGGACCAGCAATTCCAAAGAATTCTCCCCTTTTTATTTCAAAGGAAATGTCTTTCAACACCGGCAGGTTCTTGTAGGAGAAGAAAATTTTTTCTAATTTGAGAACGATTTCTTCCATCTCATTTCCTTTTCCACTTAAGGAGGTAAAGGAAAAATGGTGCTCCGAAGAACGCTGTTATTACCCCTATAGGAATTTCGGAGGGAGAAAGAATGGTTTTTGCTATTATGTCGGAAAGAACCAGAAAAGATGCTCCTGCTATTCCTGAAACAGGGAGGAGAAGTCGCACATCAGGTCCAAAAACTATTCTGATGAGGTGTGGGATGATGAGTCCAACGAATCCTATCACTCCGCATCTGGACACTATTGAGGCAGTAAGAAATGAAGAGAGTAGAAAAAAGGCTGTCAATGTAGATTTTGGGTTCACTCCAAGTGCGGATGCCTCTTCCTCTCCTGCAGAGAGGAGGTTTAAACGATGGGAAATGATAAGAATGGGAACAGAAGCGATAACCACCCACGGGCTCACTTTTATGACATCCTGAATATCTGCAGAAGAAAGGTCGCCGAGAAGCCAGAAAAAGATTCCCTGCAGTTCTTTTTTGGGAAGAAGGGTCAGGATAAATGTTATACAGGCAGAGAAGAATGTTCCCAAGATTACTCCTGCCAGAATCATCCTGCCGGTGTTCAGTGTTCCGTTGACCATTCCCATGTAATAGACAAATGCAATAGCACAGGAGGCAAAAAGAAAGGAAAACAAAGGGAAGCCCATGAAAGTTATTTTTAACGATATAAGCCTGTCTATGACCGCGCCGAGGGCTGATGCAGACGCTACTCCAAGAACATAGGAATCGGCAAGAGGGTTTCTCAAGATTCCCTGAAAGACTGCACCCGAAAGACATAGCGACCAGCCTGCTATTGCTCCCATGAGAAATCTCGGAAGTCTTATGTAGAAGATAATTTTTGAAACCTCTGATTCATTGGGCTTTAGAATGGAAATCACTGCCGATTTCAATCCAATTTTTATGCTTCCTGTGGTTATGGATAAAAAGAAAGAGATGAGGAGCAATAAAAAAAATAAGGAAAGAACTTTTATGAGTCTGGAAAGTGTAAAGGGTTTTCTATTCTTCATCAGGGTGTAAAATTTTAAAAATTTCTTCCAAACCGTAAATAAGCCTCGGACCCGCTCTGTTCACGAGGTCTCCTTTTACATAAAAAACCCTTTCTCCGAACACTTTTTTTATATCTGTTAAGTCCTCCGAACCCGGTTTCATTTTCGTAATTATTACCACATCCGGTTTTCTTGATATAGCGGTTTCAAGGTTTATTTTTGGATATTTTATGGGAGAGTCAGACAGGACATTTTCTCCCCCAGCCATTTTTAAGAGATTATCGGCGAGTGTTCCGGGTCCGGCTCCGATCATCGGCGCTGTTTCATATAACAATAAAATCCTTTTTTTCTTTCTTCCCTGAACCTTCGTGGTTATTTCCTTTGCAACTTTTTTCATTTCTTCAACGAGAAGGATGCCTTTTTCCTTTACCCCGAGGAGTTCTGAGAGGACCAAGATAGTTCTCGCAACTCCTTCCAAATCCATCGGATATATCACGAAAACGGGAATTTTAAAGTTTCTTAGCCTTTCAATTGCGACAGGGTTGTTGCCATCTTTTGTGGCAATGACAAGGTCTGGTTTTAAAGAGATAATCTTTTCCACATTTGGATTTATAAACCCGCCTATTTTTTCTTTTTTCTTTGCTTCCTCGGGGTAATCACAAAAATCTGTTACCCCAACCAGTTTATCTCCCATTCCGAGGGCGAAAATAATCTCTGTTATATTTGGGGCAAGTGATACTATTCTTTCTGCCCTTGCCACTTTCACTTCATTTCCCAGTTCATCAATAAAAATTTTTCCCTCTGGGAAACAGAGCATAAAGGAGATAAGGACAAAAACTCTCATCTTTTCACACCCATTTATATGTTAATTTTTCTGGCGTTTGAATCAAGGAAGGTATCTCATACCTTAATATAGGGAATCATCCCCTTTTATGATCCAATATATGGTGAATACCATTTTGGCTTTTAAAAATCCAAAGAGACCTCTGAAAAAGTGGGGCTATTTTTGAGAGTTTTTTGGGAGGATTTTTGATTTTTCTTGACATTTGATTTTTGTTATTTTCTAATTGTAAAAAGAGAAATTAGAAAGTATAAGAGGATAATGAAGTAGATAAGGGAAAACCTTTTTCCTGCGCGGCATAGTATATCAATTATAATAGACCTTATTGAGGGTGAACTCCTTTCCGGTCTTGGATTGAGCCCTGCGGATGAATGGGATAGATTTAATCCTCCAGAGACTATAATACCTTCTGAGAAACTTACTACAATGGAAGTGGGATTTGTCTTTGATGCATACGATGATTACGATAAGGGGAATACAGTGAGATATGCATGGAGGCTTGATAAGGGATTATGGACACCATTCGTTTCTCAAAAATCCGCAACCTTTTCATATCTGTATGAAGGGAATCACATGCTTGAAGTGCGAGCAGTGGAGTCTGAAGGAAATAGGTACCCAACTCCTGCAGTCTATACCTTCGGAATTGATTCCCTAGGACCGTCTATAAGAATCCATGGTGCTGGAGACATGAACATAGTAGCAACATCATCACCTACATTCTACATTGAAGCGAAGTATGCCCAGACTCCTGATGAGCCTGTGACGATTTCCTACAGGGTGGATGATTCTGACTGCACGCCGTTCACATCGGCGAGGGTGATTACTTTTTCTGGACTTGAGGAAGGTCTTCACAGGCTTGAGGTTGGGGCGAAGGACGATGTAAGGGAACATCTCGACTGCATCAATGGTCTTCCAGGGATTAACTGGAGCAATTGGATGTGGATGCTCGGTTGTTAAGACATCAGGTCCCGTGCTCGGTGTTATTTTCCTCTTCCTTCCTCTCATTCTGAGGAGAAAATCATAACAGTTCTTTTTCGTGCTGATAAGGGGGGCGAAAAGCCCCCTTTTTTATTTTAAAGAGAAAAAAAATTTGTTTTTGTTGAAATGTGAAAAATTTTTTATTATACAGATTCTAATAAAAAGGAGGTTGAAGATGAGATTTAAAGGTCATCTGGTTGCACCAGGACCTACAGAAGTTCCACCCGAAGTGCTTCTTGCGATGGCAAAATCTGTTCCCCATCACCGTTCAGACGATTTCATACCCATTTTTGAAAAAGTGAGAGAGGACCTGAAATGGTTGTTTCAGACAAAGAACGATGTTCTCATTCTCGCATCATCGGGAACCGCTGCAATGGAAAGTGCTGTTTCCAACTTCCTGAAAAGGGGTGATAAGGCGATCGTAGTGAGAGGGGGAAAGTTTGGCGAGAGATGGGCTGAGATACTGTCAGCATACGGATGTGTGCCCATTAATATAGATGTGGAATGGGGAAAGGCAGTAGATCCGTCTGAAGTTGAGAGGGCTTTGAAAGAGAATCCCGATGCAAAGGCTGTTTACATTCAGGCATCAGAGACTTCAACCGGGGTTAAACACCCTGTAAAAGAGATAGCCGAACTTGTGAGGAACAGGGAAAATACAATAATGGTTGTTGATGCCATAACTGCTCTTGGCGTTTTTGATGTTAGAACAGATGAATGGGGTCTTGATATAGTGGTGGGCGGCTCCCAAAAAGCGCTCATGCTTCCACCAGGGCTTGCTTTTATATCCGTGAGTGAAAAGGCATGGAAGCTTTCCGAAACCTGTGACCTTCCGAGGTATTACCTTGACCTTAAGAAAGAGAGAAAGAATCAATTAAAAGCACAGACAGCATATACGCCAGCAGTTTCTCTTATAGTCGGGCTTTCAAAGGCACTTGACATGCTGAAAGAAGAGGGTCTTGAGAACATTTTTAAAAGGCATAGAATTCTTTCAAAAGGAGTGAGGGAAGGGCTGAAGGCTATGGGTTTGAAGCTTCTTGCAGAAGATTCGCCATCAGAGGCTGTTACTGCTGCAATCTGTCCCGATGGGATTGACGGTCAAAAGGTGGTAAGGTATTTGAGAGAAAGGTTTAAAATAATAATTGCAGGCGGACAGGACAGGCTGAAGGGAAAGATATTCAGAATTGCTCACATAGGATATTATGACCCATTTGATATGATACTTACCCTTTCAGCTGTTGAGATGGCTTTGAAGGATATGGGTTTTGAAATTTCCCTCGGGAACGGCGTGAAGAGGGCAATGGAAGTATACTGGGAGGCAATGAGAGATGGAAAAGATTAGAGTGATAGCTACCGATGGTCTTGCCCCGGAGGGAGTGGAGGTATTTGAAAGGTATAAAGACCTTATCTCCATAGATGTGAGAAAGGGAACAACCAAAGAAGAACTCCTTGAACTCATAGGCGATTACGACGCTTTAATTGTTAGAAGTGCGACAAAGGTGACGAAAGAGGTTATTGATAGGGGAAAGAGGTTAAAAATCATCGGAAGGGCGGGGATAGGACTTGACAATGTTGATGTCCAGTATGCTACGAAAAAGGGAATTATTGTCATGAACACTCCTCTTGGAAATACAATAACAACTGCAGAGCACGCCATAGCATTGATGTTCGCTTTAGCGAGGAAGATTTCCCTTGCTGATAGATTGATGAAAGAAGAGAAATGGGAAAAGAAGAAACTTGAAGGGGTTGAACTTTTTAACAAGACCCTTGGAATAATAGGACTCGGAAACATAGGTTCGGTTGTGGCAGAAAGGGCAATTGGATTGAAGATGAATGTGATCGCCTATGACCCTTATATTCCAGAAGAAAGGGCGAAGAAACTGGGCGTGAAAATGGTATCCTTTGACGAGCTTTTGAGGACATCCGATTTTATTTCAATTCACGTTCCCCTCACAGAGGAGACGAAAAATCTTATAAACAAATCAGCGATAGAAAAGATGAAGCCTTCTGCGATGTTAATTCACTGCGCACGGGGAGGCATTGTGAACGAAGATGACCTTTACGAAGCACTGGTTCAGAAAAGGATAGCAGGTGCTGCAATTGATGTATGGGAAAAGGAGCCTCCCCTTGACTGGAAACTTGCAAAACTTGAAAATGTGGTAGCCACTCCTCATCTTGGCGCTTCAACCGTTGAGGCGCAGAGGAAGGTTTCCATAGATATAGCCAACCAGATAGTTGACTATTTTGTTAAGGGAGTTGTGAGAAATGCCTTCAATTTGCCCTCTATTTCAGAAGAGGTTTATGAGGTGATCTCTCCATACATGGAACTTACCGAGAGACTCGGTCTTCTTGTCTCCCAGATATTTGCGGGACCAATTCACACAGTTGAAATAACTTATGAAGGGGAGGTTGCAAAACTTTCTACAGATTATCTCACAAAGTCCTTCTTAAAGGGATTTCTTCTCCGCTCGGTTGGCGAAAATTTGAACCTGATAAACTCCACTTTTATAGCAAAAGAAAGAGGAATTAATGTATATGAGAGAAAGGCAGATGTGTGTGCCGATTATGCCTCACTTGTGACAATAAGGGTGAAACTTGATTCAAAAGAGGGCATCGTTGCAGGCGCAGTTTTTGGAAAGAAGCATCCGAGAATAGTGAGGATTGATGATTTTCATCTTGAAGCAATTCCAGAGGGGACAATTATAATTCTTAGAAACTGGGACAGACCAGGCGTTATAGGGAATATAGGAACTACTCTGGGAAAGAACGGAATAAATATAGCGCACATGCACATAGGGAGGATGTCTCCTGGTGGGCAGGCAATAGCCCTTGTTCATATTGATACACCCGCCCCGAAAGATGTTCTTGAGGAATTGAGCAGACTCCCCAATATAATCTCGGTAGTTCAGGTAAGATTGTAAAAATTTCTGTCCGTCCATTTTAAAAGAGGTTCTTTCGAGAGAGGCAACCCCTTTTCCGTGTATAAATGGAAAGGAAGAAATTTTTTATAAAGGTTCCCCCTCCATTTTTTTAAGTTTTCTGCTAAAACAGTTCAAGATGATTTAATCAAGGATGGGGAAATTTTCGGTTAAACAAACTTAATGAATTCTTTGAGGTTTTCAATCTGCCGGATTCCTTGCTTTGTTGAATAATCAACTTTACAGTGTGGGGGTTCTTAAATTGAAAAAGGAGAAGGAAATAGGAAAATGGGAGAAAAAATCCAGAAAGAAAAACCAGAAATAAATCCAAAACAAAACCCTTTAAAATTAAACCAGGGGCTTTTCAGAGAGCACAGCACAAGTTTCTTGACAATTACCTCTAAAAGAGATACTCTAATAGAGGTATTGAAAGGAGTGTGATATGGCTGAGGGTGCAAAGATAGTTGAAAGAAAACCCCTTGAGGCATTCAGAACAATGGCGATGAAATGTGTTCGGTGCAGGATGTGCGGGATGACGAATCCTGAAAAATTAAAGAGCCATAGATTTTCTGATAACTGTCCATCGGGCACGAGGTTTGGATTTGAAGCATATTTTGCATCAGGAAGACATGAAATAATAAGGGCATTGCTTCAGGATCCTCCAGAAATTCCCATAACTGAAAAACTCGTTCACATAGCATTCACCTGTACCCTGTGCGGCAACTGTTTCGCTATATGCAATCCCACAAAGGGACTTGAACCCGTAAGTGCTATAATGGCTTTGAGGGAGTTTCTGGTAAAAAAGGGATATGGACCACCCAGAGAGCAACAAGCTCTTATTAAGAGTATTGAAAATTATGACAATCCCTGGATGAAGCCGAGGACAGAAAGGGACAGGTGGGTGAGGAAGATGGGTGTTGCAGTGAAGGAACTTCCAAAAGAAAAAGCAGAAGTTCTTTATTTTGTGGGGTGCACAGGCTCTTTTGATCCCACATACAGGAGTGTCTCAGAGGCAACGGTAAAACTTCTTTCACTGATGGGAATTGATTTTGGAATTCTGGGGAAGAACGAGGTATGCTGCGGGTCTACAATAATGAGAATCGGAGACATAGTAGCATTTGAAAAGCAGAAGAGGAAGGCTCTCGAGGTGTTGAATTCTCTCGGGGTTGAGGTTATAGTTACTGCCTGCGCTGGGTGTTATTCAACCTTCCTTCATTCATATGAGGAAGAACTCAAGCCGAGAGTGGTCCACATAATTGAGTTTATTTATGGAACACTTAAAGACAAGGGTCTTCCGTTCAAGAGAGAAATAAACAAAAAGGTGACCTACCATGACCCATGCCATGTAGGGAGGTACGCAGGCATATACGATCCTCCAAGGGAGGTTTTGAAGGCAATTCCAGGGGTAGAGTTTGTGGAAATGGAAAGGATAAGAGAATGGTCTTTCTGCTGCGGGGCTGGCGGAGGTGTGAGGACAGCTTATCCAGATTTTGCACAATGGGTTGCAAGAAAAAGGATAGAGGAGGCAATGGCTACAGGGGCGGAAATCCTGGCGAGTGTATGTCCCTTCTGCGAACTGAACCTTTCACCTGCTGCTGAATCCCTCGGAGGGAGGATAAAGGTCATGGATGTTGAAGACCTTTTAATTTCCTCAATGGAGGTGCAGGATGAAAATAAAAATTGAAACATTGAAGTGCAATGCATGTGGAATATGTGAATACGCCTGTGGATATCACCGAGATAGGGAGTTCAATGCGATGAGTTCATCAATAATGCTTCACAGGGCGGAGAAGAAGAACTACTTCGGAGTGATTCTGAAGAGGGAGAAAGACTTGTATCTGGCAAGACCTGAGGGACCAGAGATCTTGAAACCGGGTGAGTCAACGGGTGGAGGTGCTTCAAGTAAGCCGATTGTTATGAGGGAACCTTGTGACCTCTGTAAGGGAGAAGAGTTTGTTTTCTGTGTAGCTGCATGCCCCACAGGATGTGTTCAAATAGAGGAGGTGTAAGATGGAATTCTGGAACGGAAAGGCTTTACTCGTTGACCTGAAGGAGAAGAAGGTTGAAGATTTAGAGATTGAAGAACTGATATCTTCTGTTAAAGGGGGCTATGAAGCTGGTGTGGAGCTTATGAAGAGGTATCCGGATGGTGATCCGATGGTGATCGGGACAGGGGTATACACTGCGAGCTTCTTTCCTTCTGGTTGTATGGGATTTGTTCTCTGGAGGAGAAATGAGAAGCATTTCTGTCTTCCGGTAAACTGGTTTTTCCCCGTTGAATTCAAACTCACCGGATTTGATTTTCTCATTATAAAAAATAGTTCTCCCTCTCCGGCTCGTCTCTGGATAAGGGATGGAATATGCGACATCCTTCCCGCAGAAGATTTAATGAACAAGAATGTGTGGGAGACAATGGATTTTCTCAAAGAGGATCATGGTGATGAGAAGGTTCAGGCTCTCATAGCGGGGAACAATTTCCTTTCGCAGGGCTACTGGGGTGGGTTCGATTCCATCGGATGCGGGCAGGAATTCAAAAAGAAGAACCTGAAAGCAGTGTGTGTAAGAGGAATGGGGTCCATCTCAATCTCCGAAGAATCTTTCAAAAAGATGTTGAAAGTTCCAAGGGGAAAGGAGGTTGAATTGAATCTTTCCGATGAGGCGAAAAAGCTGATCCACAGGAGGACTGCCTGTTTCAATTGCAGTTTGAACTGTTACCCGTTTTTTATGATAGAAGAGGATCCGAAAATTTTGAAAGAGTCTGAGAAGAAAGAACCGGGGTTTATTTCCCTTGACCCCGTTTATCTGAAAGACGGAAACCTGAAAGCAACGATGGAAATGCTGAAAAAGGGTGAGCATCCCGAAGGTGTGAAAGAAGAAGAGATTCCGCTGTCGTTTTTGAAATTTGTGGAAGTTGATATCCCTGTGGTAAGAGAATGTATGAATTTCGGTGTGTGTCCTCTTTTCTTTAATAAAGTTCTCAAGGGTGACAGTTCTTATTTTAATTTTTGAAAGGGGTTGGTAGAATAAATTTCATGGACGTGTTTTCTGCTATGATGAAATTGAGAGAAGGAGAGAAGGTCTTTATGGACGAAATACAGGGTTTTTTTTCTGCTGATGCGGATGCCCTTCAAGCTCCTATGGAATTGAAAATTCCTTCCATAGGAATCTACACGGGAAAGGGTGCTTCACACTCATGGCTGTGGGCAGTTGATACCTTTGAAAAATATGGTCTTGATTTAATTTTTCCCTTTAATGAAGAAGAACTTCATCTTGTTTCCTATTTCGAGTTTCTCTTCGTGGCAGGGGGTGATACGTTTGCCCTTGCCGAAGGACTGGGAAGGGATGGGGCAGAAAAGATAAAAAAATTTGTTAAAGAAGGAGGAATCTACCTTGGCTCCTGCGCGGGAGCATATCTCGTTTTATATACTTCCAAACCTCCTCTCAACCTCTTCAATTTTGTTCCTGTTCAGATTGCCAATTTTGAGAGCGAGCTTCCACCTGTAAGAACGATGAGAGAGAAGGCTTTTAACAGATATGCCTGCTGTTTCATAATCCATCCTGTTCGGGATGAAGTTGTGATTGAGACATCTCCATTTCCTCCGCTCTTTTTGAACGAAAAGGTTTCAGCCCCAATTTTTGGCGGTCCAGTTTTCAAAGAGCCGGAAGGGAGGGGGAGGGTTCTTGCAAGGTTTTTCTCTTTCACTGACCGGACGGTGTTTCTTTTTGACAGAGAAGTAGCCGAAAGGCTCCTTCCTGAAAAGCCAGCAATAATTGAATGGAGAACCGGCAATGGTGCGTTTTATCTTTTTGGACCACATCTTGAGCATCCTTCTTTCAGATTTGCAAATTCCGTGCTTCTCAAGATCATAGCCTACAACGTGGGAAAGATGAGGAAGAAAGATTCCCTTCCAGATGTTTTTTTTAAAGGTGTTCCACTGAGGCTACCAGAGTCCATAAGAAGACTTGTATCGGACATGTTCATAAAAGCGCTTTCCATAGGAGATATGAGGGCTTTCTGGAAGATAGGTGAAAAGTATTACGTGCCCGAACACATACCCGTATTTGTGAGGGCTATTCACAAGAGGATGTTCAAAAAAAGGATTTTTATTGAAAAGGAGGAAATGGAGATTATTGAAAACGACTTAAAAATTTCAAAAGACATCCTTTCCCGAATAAGCCCTTCCACTCCGGAGGAGAAAGTAGAACTTCTCATTACTTCACTGAAGGATGCTCTGAGAATATTCCTGCGGGCATATTTTAGAAGGGTTGGGTATGAAGCTCATAGTTTATCTCAAGTATCTTAAGTTTGGTGTTTACTTTGTACTCCTTCTCGGCATTTCTTCTCATCTTCTTGTATGGGTTAGTGGATTTCCCCGGGAGGGAGAGGGATGGCTCAAGGGATTTTTAAAAGGAATTTTTTTGAGGATTCCCTTTCAGACAGGGATAATGAAATTGGGCATTTTGCGATGGGTAGCCCATTTTCTAATTTTCATTTCCTTTTTATGGTTTCTATTTTTTTACTGGTTTCCATCTGTTTTGAAATTTTTCCATTTTGAGCAAGAGGTTCTTTTTTTTCTTCACGACCTTTTTTCAGCATTTTTCATCAGTGGAATACTCATTGCTATTTTCAGGAGATTTTTTTCAAGAAAGGATACAAGAGGTGAGTTTGAGGATTTTTATTCCCTTTTCATGCTTTTGGGCGTCTGGCTGAGCGGTTTTCTCCTTCAGGTGTCAAAGATTCAGAGCATTGAGGAAGGGGGAAGGAGGTCAGAATTCTTTCTGGGGAACTGGGTAGCGAAGATGTTTGAGGACCTTCATATCATCCTTCCCTTTGTCCCCCTTCTCTACATCCACGTGATAATTGTCCTCATATTTGTGGCTTCAATTCCATGGACTAAACTCGTTCATATCTTTACCCTTCCATTAAAAGAGATTCTCGCAGGAAGAAATGGCTGAGTTTTCTTTTTCAGAAAACCTTTCCCTTTCCGACCTCCTTAACATATCTGCGTGTGCGAGATGTAAAGAATGCTATTTATACTGTCCTGTATATGATGTGGACAGGAGAAAGTTTCTCACTCCCGGAAGCAAATTGAAAAAATTGGCTTCTATCCTGAAGAAGGAAAGGGGTTTACTCGCATTCTTTTTTGGACCAAGAGTAAAGGATGAAGAGATAAGGGATTTTTTGTCCGCACTTTACGAATGTTCGGTGTGTGCTCAATGTCGGGAAGTTTGTCCCGCGGGCATAGATACGCCCAAGCTGTGGGAAAGGGTAAGAGCGAACATGGTTTCCAGGGGATACGGTCCTCTTCCCCAGCAGAAGACAATTTCTCAGAGCATAAAAAATTATGACAATCCCTGGATGCAGCCAAGGGGAATGAGGGGGAAATGGGCTGAGAGGGCTTTTAAGGAAGGAAGGATTTCGAAACCCGTTCAAGACATAACAAAAAACAGAGCCAAGGTTCTTTATTATGTTGGATGCACGGCTTCATACGACCAGAACATTACAGAAGTGGCTATTAATTTTGTAGAACTCATGAACATAGCGGGAATTGAATTCGGAATCCTCGGTCCGAGGGAGAAATGCTGCGGAAGCACGCCGTTGAGGATAGGAGATTATCAAACCTTTGAGCAGCAGGCTATCGCAAATATAAACCTCTTTACAGAGTTGAAGGTTCATACAGTTGTTTTCTCCTGCTCCGGGTGTTTCAAGACAATGAATCAGGACTACAGGGAAGTTCAAAAACTTCCTTTCAGAACCCTTCATCTCGTTCAGTTTCTTCTTGAGTTGATGGAGGAGAAAAAGATTGTTCCTGTTAAGGAGGTTCCAGTAAAGGTGACCTACCACGACCCCTGTCATCTTGGAAGGCACAATAAACTTTACGATGAGCCGAGGGAAATATTAAGGAGAATTCCAGGAGTCGAGATCGTTGAGATGAAGAGGTCAAGGGAGTTTTCAAGATGTTGCGGGGCTGGCGGGGGAGTGAAGGCTGGTTTTCCTCACATAAATACTGCGATGACTGACATGAGGATTGAGGATGCTGAAAGCACAGGTGCGGAGGAACTTGTTACTGCCTGTCCATTCTGTTATCAGAGCCTTCAGCTCGGCATTCAGAGGAAGAATTCGTACCTGAAAATAAGGGATGTTACGGAACTGCTCATCCGGTCCGTAAAATGAAAGGAATGAAAGACCTCATCGTTGAGCTCCAATCCCTGGGGTTGAGGAGCAATTTGAGACTTTCTGGAAGAAAAGGGGGGGCTGGACCCTCTGAAGGTATTACCATTTTTGTGATGAAAAACGGTGAAGAGGTTCCGGTGAATGTTCCCTTTTATTCTCATTATGTTGCCAGTTCTCCATATGAACTGATTGGGGGTGAGAATTTAAAAATCTTAAAAAACGGAGAGGATACAGGGTTAAAAGTTAGATTGAGACCTGAGCCGAATTATTATGACTTTAAAACAGAAGAAGGAATTCCTCTGTGGAAGATAGCCCTTCTTCACGGAAAGGATTGTATAGGGACAACTCTTTTTCAGAGGTGTGTGTATTATGGAAAAGAGGGGGGCTGTAAATTTTGCGGGATAGAACTTTCTTTAAATAACGGAAGGACAGTGCCTTATAAGAAGCCAGAGGATATATACTTTACTGCAAAACTGGCTTTTGAGATGGATAATGTGACACATATAACGATCACTACAGGAACGCAAAGAGACAGAAGAAAAGAGGTTTTGACCCTTGCAAGAGCGGGGTATTTTGCAAAGAAAGCAGGTTTAAATGTTCACATCCAGTTCTCTCCTCTGGATGACCTTAAAATTTTTGATGAGATAAAGGATGCGGGGATTGATACCATTGGAATCCATATAGAATCTCTTGACGGAGAGGTTTTAAAGAGAATATCTCCACATAAGGCTGAAATTGGTTTAAAAAATTTTTTGAAGAACTGGGAAAAGGGTGTTGACCTCTTCGGATGGGGACAGGTTTCAAGTTTTGTTCTTATAGGTTTGGGAGAGGATTTAAAAAAGACTATTGAGGGGATAAAACTTCTCTGTTCAGCGGGAGTTTTTCCCTTTATCCTTCCCTTCCGTCCCGTTCCGGGAACTCCACTCTATGGAAGGCTGGTTCCGCCCGATCCGGAATTTATAAAAATAATATACGAAGAGGCGGTTGAGCTTATGTGGCTTTTCAGATTGGATTTCCGAAATTTCAAAGCGGGATGTGTCCGCTGTGGAGCCTGTTCGGCTATTAGATTTTTTTATAAATAAGAGAAAACAGGAAAAAGAAATAGAAGAGAGCCCTCGTAGTGTACCGCACAGATAGGTCATGACCGGGTTGTAAGTGTTCCATTTTTGTTTTTTCTCTTTCTTGGCGAATGGGATATGCGGTAAAGTGGAATTATTTTATCCAGTATAATTAAGGAGAGATGGCTATGTCTTCTTTCATGTTTGGGAGGGGGGATTTTAATTTTTCGTAAGACCTATTTCCGTTCATATATCTTCTGAAGCGTGCTCTCTTTAAGTTGTAGATATACACCTACCTTAAGGCATTATTTAAAAATTCTTCTTCTCCTTATCCCATTTAACCCAAATCTCCAATTCTCCTATTAACCATGTATGTGTGATTCTGCAATAAGACCTATGAAAAAGTGGAACTATTTTTTGAGAGTTTTTTGGAGGGATTTTCGGTTTTTTGACACTTGATGTGTGATTTCTGTTATCTTCTAATTGTGAAAAGGGAAATTAGAAAGTTTAAGAGGATAGTTAAGGAGATAAAAGAAAACCTTTTTCCAGCCCGGCGCAGTATATCCTCTCTACATAAAATGTGGTAAGAAGGGTTTACAGGCATATATTGAGGGAAGGACTTCATAAACCTGAAAATTATGGCAAATGGACCATAAATTATAGAGATTAAAGGAAGGGAAGAAAAGAGAAGAAAAATGGAAAGGAGAAGAAAATAGGAAAATGGGAGAAAAAATCCAGAAGAAAAACCAGAAATAAATCCAAAACAAAACTCTTTAAAATTGAACCAAAGGTTTTTCAGAGAGCACTACAATAGTTTCTTGAATAGTTTTTAAAAAAGTTATAATTTATAACAGATGAAGGAAGCATTGAAAAAAATTGAAGAGATATCAAGAGCAATAGCAGAGGGGAAAGGTTTTAAAGTGAAAGGAGTATTTTTTATAAAAGAAAAATTTGGAAATGTGGTGAGAGTGGTTATAGACAAAAAAAATGGCGTCACAGTGGAAGACTGTGCTGATTTTTCAAGGGAGTTGAATCACATCCTCGATGTAGAGGACTTAATCGAGGGCAGATATTTTTTAGAGGTTTCCTCGCCAGGGGTTAATAAGTTGATAGACAGAGAAGATTTTACAGAATCAATTGGAAAACCTATAAAAGTGAAATTGAAATTTCCTGTGGAAGGGAGGAAAACCCTCCGGGGGACCCTTAAACTGGTGGGTGACGAAAGTTTTTTGTTGCAGGATAATTTTTCGTCTTTTAATATAAATTTTAACAATGTAGAAGAAGCAGAAATAGAAGAATAGCTGATAAAGGATAAAAAGGAGGTTTTGAAAAATGGGTTTTGAGATAAAGAGTATAATAGATCAGATAGAGAAAGAGAAAAAAATAAAAAGGAAAGAAATTATTGAGGTCTTAAAAGAGGCGCTACTAAAAGCAGCTGAAAAATCACTGGGGAAAAACAGAGATTTTGAAATTTATTATGACGATGAAACAGGAAATCTTGAACTTATTGAAAAGAAGGTTGTGGTAAAAGAGGTAAAAGTTCCAGAGAAAGAGATTTCAATAGAAGAGGCAAAGAAATATGTAAGTGATGTGAAGGAAGGAGATATTCTGGAATTGATGGTGGACAAAAAGCAATTGGGGAGGATCGGAGCGTATGTGGCAAAAGATTTGCTTATTAACAAACTCAGCAAAGTGGAGGCAGATGCTATTTATAATGAATACACAAAGAAATTATGGCAAATCGTTGAGGGAAAGGTAAAGAAAGTTGACAAGGAAGGAAATGTGATAGTAGACCTCTCTGGAGTGGAAGGTATATTAAAGGCAGATGAGTTGATTCCTAAAGAAAAGTTCAGACCAAACGATGAAGTGAAAGCCCTTGTGATTTCTGTTGTAAAAGACGAAAAGAAGTCTCTCGTGAAAGTGTTTCTTTCAAGGACTCATCCGGACTTCGTAAGGAGGCTTTTTGAAAAACAGGTCACGGAAATAGGAGATGGAAAGGTAGAGATCAAAGGTATTGCAAGAGAACCCGGTATGAGGACCAAGATAGCGGTATATTCTTCAGATCCCGATATTGACCCTGTGGGGGCTTGTGTAGGGCTAAAAGGTGCAAGGGTCCAGACTATTGTGCAGGAACTGAGGGGAGAAAAAATTGACATAATCCCCTGGTCCCCTGATCCCCAGAAGTTTGTGGCGAGGGCTCTTTCTCCTGCTCATATTTCGAGGGTGACTGTATATGAAGATGAAAAGATGATGGAAGTAGTTGTCCCCGATGATCAGCATTCGCTTGCAATAGGTAAGAAAGGACACAATGTGAGGCTCGCAAAGAAGCTTACAGGATGGGAAAAAATCCAGATAAGAAGCGAGTCGGAAATAGAAAGGATGAAGAAAGAGGCTTACGAGAAATTTGGTAAATTGCCCGGAGTGGGACAAAAGACCGCAGAGTTTATATTTTCGAGTGGGTACAATAGTATTCTGGAAATAGCCAAGGCAAGTGTAGAAGACCTGATAAAAATACCGGGTATAACCAGAAAGGAAGCAGAGGAAATCATAAAAGCAGCAAAGGAAATGATTGAAAGTGAATCCTATAAGTCCGGAGAGGAGAAGACTTAACAGGTGATGGATGAGGGTTCATGAACTGGCAAAAAAATTAGGAATCTCCTCACGGGAACTTCTTCTCATACTGGAGGAGTGCGGGATACATAAAAAGACCGCTTCCAATACCATCGAAAAAGAAGAGTTAGAGAGATTACGGGAGAAGAGACCGGATCTTTTTAAAGTGGAAGAGAAGCCTCCGGAAGTAGTAGAAGAGACTAAGGTTTTCAGGGTGATAAAGAGGGAGGAGAAGGAAGAGGTAGAAAAGACCAAAGAGGTAGAAGCTGAAATTGAAGGGGTTTCACCGGGAGGGGAAGTCAAAATTTCTGAAGAGGTCATTCCAGCACCCAGAGTAGAAGCCGTAGAGGTTGAGAAAAAGGAAGAAGTGGAAAGAAGGGTTGAGGAAGAAGTCATGAGGGAGGAAGTTGAAGAGGTAAAGGAAGAAAAAGTGGTTGAAGAGGTAAAAGAATTGGGGGAAGAACTACTGGTTGCCCAAGAAGTAGAGGGAGAAATTCAAGAAGAGGAAATTGAAGAGGAATTAAAAATTTTCAAAAAGGAGGAGATAAGACAGAAGATAAAAGAACTTGAGGAACAACTGAAGAAGAAAAAGGGTGTAAAACGCCCCGAGAAAAAAAGGCGAGAAGTTTTCACGATGGAGGATATTTATGACGAGGTAGAACTGAAGCACAGACTGGAACTTCAGAAAAGGAAAAAAATTAAAAAGGAGGTGAAACCGCCCTCAATAATACCTAGGAAACCGGAGAAAAGGGTGATAAAGCTGGAAGAAGGAGAATCCCTTACAGTCGTTGACCTCTCAAGACACCTTGGGGTTAAGGTAGAAGAGATTATTAAAAAAATAGAGGCTCTCGGGTTAAAGGTAAAAAAGGATGAACCACTGGACCTCGATGCTCTCTCTGTGGTAGCCGCGGATTACGGATACGAGGTTCAGATAATTGAGTTTAAAGAGGAAGACTATATAGACAAGGGCATATCTCCTTCTGACAGGATGGAACCTAGGGCTCCAGTGGTTACTGTGATGGGACATGTAGACCACGGCAAAACTACATTGCTTGACAGAATTAGAAGGACAAATGTTGCAGAGAAGGAGGCAGGAGGGATCACCCAAAGCATAGGAGCGTCTACCGTTGTGTTGAACGGGAGGAAAATAGTATTCATAGATACGCCCGGGCATGAGGCTTTTACTGCAATGCGTGCAAGAGGTGCAATGGCTACCGATATCGTGGTCCTTGTGGTTGCTGCTGATGATGGAGTAATGCCTCAGACGGTTGAGGCTATTAACCATGCAAAATCGGCAAACGTTCCCATTGTAGTTGCTATTAACAAAATTGATAAACCTGAAGCCAGACCCAATCAGGTGAAACAACAGCTAACTCAGTACGGGTTAATACCTGAAGAATGGGGTGGGTCCACGCTTTTCGTAGAGATATCGGCAAAAACAGGAAAAGGGCTGGACAAGCTTTTTGATGCTATTTTCCTCCAGGCTGACCTTCTTGATCTGAAGGCATCCAGGGATAAAAGAGGGATGGGAGTTATTATAGAATCAAAACTTGACCCCACAAGAGGACCTGTTGGCAGCGTGATCGTGAGGAACGGGACTTTTCGGGAGGGCAACTATTTTGTAGCAGGAACTTGCTGGGGAAAGATAAGGACGATGTTTGATGATAAAGGAAACAGAGTGAAGGAGGCGGGTCCCTCTTCAGCAGTTGAAATTATAGGATTTCCCGAAGTGGTGCCGGCAGGAGAGGTAATATATGGGGTGGATAATGAGGAGATAGCCAGGAAAATTGTTGAAAAAAGAAAGCTCGCTTTATCTGCTAAAGAAGTAGAAGAACCTGTTACCCCACTGGATAAGATCCTTC
>Ga0197143_1001285_pt1 | contig 21649 bp, 17 predicted proteins | sample GBS70_MetaG_FD_148603 | JGI IMG/M metagenome (GOLD analysis project Ga0197143, IMG submission 148603) | Sediment microbial communities from Great Boiling Springs, Gerlach, Nevada, United States - GBS 70_MetaG | ecosystem: Environmental > Aquatic > Thermal springs > Hot (42-90C) > Sediment...
GGGGATTCGCGCCGGCATCCGAGAGAACCTGCGGGGGAGAAAGAAGGCCCGGAAGGGGAGGCCTCGTTGCTTCGATGAAAAAGCGTATCACGCGATCCGGAGCAGCGTGGAGCGGTTCTTTGCGTGGTTGAAGGGAGGGTTTCGGCGGCTTTCCTTAAGACACGAGCGACTTCTCTCCACGTTTCAAGGCTTCGTCTACCTTGCCTGCTTCCTCATTGCTTGGAGAGTTTTGAGATGAGTTCAAAATCAGCACGGAAGTTCGAAACCATCGTTAAAGCTCCTGCTCCGGCGCCCGGTCATCGGCCGGGCTTTTTTAACTCCGTCCCCTGGGCGCTCGACTACCTGGATTCATCGCCCTCGACCCGGGCCGGCCGATAAACTCGGCGCAGGTAGGCCTCCACGTCGTCCCGCCGGAACCGGACCGCACCGCCGATACGCAGGTGGGCCAGCTCGCCGGCGGCCGCGAGCTTATACACCGTGGCCCGGTTTACCCCGAGGAGCTGGGCCACCTCCCGAGCTGTCAACGTTTCGGCCATCTTCATCTGCCACCTCCTGGCGTAGAGTTTCCGCCTGCAATATAGCGGCCCCTGACCGTACAATCAATAGTGATCCGTTACAAACCGTTCCACTATGCCGTTTGACTGGACAAGGAGCTTCCACCCCACCCAAGGAGCCCTGGGGTGGGTTCTGGACTGGCGACCGGGGGGCCGGCAGCGGCCGCCGGCGGCCGGGGGGACGCTCCTCAGCCGCCTCACCGCCCTGTGCGAGGTCGCCCCTGACCCCGAGAGCTTCCTCGCTTTTGCCAACCAACATCTGCGCGGCCTGGGCGGGGCAGGCAGGCGCCCGGTGTACGACTACGACTTGTGGGATGTCATCGGGGCGCCCCTCCCGCGCCGCATTTATCAGATACGGGAGTCGCCCTTCTGGGTGCGGTGGGGCCAGGTGCTGTTTGCCCTGGCCTACGTGGTGCCGTGGGTCGCCTTCTGGCTCTGCCTCAGAACCAGCCTCGGTTACGCTAAGGTCAAGCCTTTGGTCCTTTCCGACCCCCAGGATGGGAGAGGCTGGCTGCACGTCAGCGGGTTGAGGTCATGGGACGGCAGCTCCTGGCGCTGGCTGGCCCCCTGCAGCCACGCCCCCGCCTGGCCGGCGGACGGTAGTAAGCCGGTGTGCGGCCGCGAGGATTGTGAGTACGGTAAGGCAGAGCTTGGCTGGCTTGGGTTGTGCCCGGATAGGGTCGCTGACCAGTTCCCAGGTCGGGTCGAGTTTTACGTGCCGCTGTTCGCGCTGCCCACCCCGTGGCGGCGGGCCCCCGAAGACCGTCTGCGGTACGGCTTTATCAGGGCGATAGGGTACCTGGGGGACCGCCTGGAGCTGGGCAGCCTGCAGGTGGAACCGTCCCCCGGAACCCCGGGGATCACCCTTGTGCCGACCCGGACCGATGTGGCGGCCTGGGTCTACAAACAGCTAGTCGACTTGATGAGGCTGGACATGGGCGAGCCCGAGGCGCGAGTTTGTCCCGGGTGCGGCAGGCCGTTTGCCCCTTCCCGGTCGGACCAGAAGGTTTGCAGGCCCAGCTGCCGGGTGAGGCTCCACCGCCGGCGCCGGGCGCATTAAACCTGGGGAAATCCTCCGGCGAAGGGGGCAAATAGGGCAACACCGGCTACAAGATGTTGTGGACGGGGGCGACCTGGTAAACAACATATAGTGCAGCAACACCCTTCCGGGGATGTCCTAGCCGCGCGTCGGGAGTTCGAGTCACCCGGGGGCGCCGACTTGACCGGGCAGGCTATTTTTGCCTGCCCGAATTTTCTCTTCGGGCCGTCGTCAGCAGGACGGCACGGGGCTGTAAAATAGTGGCGACGGACCGTGACACAACCGAACAACCCCGCCCCTCCCCCAACCCACCGCACCACCCGGCTCCTGCTGGCGGCCCTGGGCATCCTGGTTTTCGTTTTAGTGGCCGCCCCTACCGTCCTCCTTTTCCTGGCCGATGAGGCAACGGTCCGGGCCATCGTTTCCCGGGCAGGCATCTGGGCCCCCGTGGTTTACATCCTCCTTCAGGCCGCCCAGATCGTCTTCGCCCCCATCCCCGGCCAGTTCATCACCCTCGTCGCCGGCCACGTCTTCGGCCCCTTCTGGGGCTTTATCTACAGCCTCATCGGAACCGCCCTTGGCGCATCTGCCGCCTTCTGGCTGGCCCGCCTTTTCGGGCGCTCCCTGGTGGAGCTCCTCGTCGGGGCCGACCAGCTGGCCGAATGGGAGCGCCGCTGGCGGCCGGACCGGCCCGTCCTCTGGTTCGGCATCCTGCTTTTGCCGGTGCCCGACGCCGTCTTTTACCTGGCCGGCCTTACCAGGATCCGCTGGCGGTCTTTTTTAGCGGCGGCCCTGCTGGGGCGGGCGCCGGGGCTCCTTCTGGCCACCGTCTTCGGCTACGTCCTGGGCGAACTTCCCTGGTGGGTGCTCATTCCGGCGCTGGCCATTCCCCTCGGGGCTTACTGGCTTTTGCAAAAGCCCCTGGCCAGATACCGGCGCCGGCTCCTCCGCCGCTGGGTCCGGACGGTGGGCCGAAACCGCCCCAGGCTTTAGGGGCTGTCCGGCAGCCGGTAGGCCTCCGGGGCCGGCCGGTAGGGCCGCAAAAGCCAGTAGGGGCGGCGCCAGGGCCCCCGGGCCGGCCGGGCCAGGCGCAGCCAGCGCCGGTAGACTTCCAGGGACCGGTTGGTGTCCACAAAGATGTCCCCGTAGCGGTCCTCGGGCCCGGCCCTTTCGAGCCGCACCTTCTGGTGCCAGCAGTGCTGCCCGCTTACCGGGTCCGGCTGGACCGGGAAGGTAAGGTTTTGATTCACCCCGGCATCCGCCCACCACAGGCGTTCGGTATCAGGGTCGGGGCTTTTGAAGGGCCTTACCCCCTCCCGCTGGCGGACCCGCCAGCGGCCCGGCCCCTCCGACCGCAGCTCCACCAGAGCGCTGGCAATCCTGTTGGTCCCCACCTCCGGGTCCAGCCGCCAGCGGCCGATGTGGTGGGAGCACCCCACCACCCCCGGCCGGATGCCTTCGGTTACCCAGGCCCGCAGGACGAAATACCCAATCTCGGTATGGACTCGGACCAGGTCCCCGCTCTTAATCCCCAGTCGGCGGGCATCCTCGGGGTTGACCCAGAGGGGGTTGCGGTGGCTTATCTCCACCAGCCACTTGGCGTTGGCGCTCCGGGTGTGGATCAGGGTGGGCAAGCGGAAGTTGGGCAGTAGCACAAATTCGTCCGGGCCTAAGTTTTCGGGGTGGACGTGGCTCTTTATGTAAGTTGGGACGGCGTACTCCGGCCACCCCCAGTCCCGGAGGGTGGTCGAATAAAACTCCAGCTTCCGGGATGGGGTGGGGAAGCCGGCGTAGATTTCGCCGTCCACCTCGACCCCCACCGGCCGCCGGCCGGCCTCGTCGGCCGGAAAGGCCGGCCTGGGCACCAGGTTGGCACCCGGCTTCGGGGGCGTCCGGGTGTACACGATCCTGGTTTTGGGGTCCACCTCCGCCCCGGCCAGCTCCTCGGCCGGAGGTTTTGTCAAAAACTCCGGGTTCGGCCCCTGCCGGATTAAAAACGCCCCGTATTTTCGCATATACTCCAGGGGCGTAAGGCCTTCCCGGGCGGCCGCCTCCGGCAGACCCGGAATGCTGTTCTCGAAAATCCACCGGTAGTACTCGTCGACGGTGACCTTCTCCCCGGGCCGGTAGGGGGATTCGTAATACTGGCGGATGCCCAGGCTGCCGTCGGGGTCGATGCGCCAGGAAAGCTCGATCCAGAACTCGTCCTCCTCCCAGACCTCCCCCGGATTGGCCTCGTAGGTGAAACTTACCGGGCGGCCCGCCCGGGCCAGGGCCACCCGCCTTACCGGCTGGCGGAAACCTACCCAGGTCCCAGCGTGGGTCTCCTGGCTCATCAGGTCGTGGCGTTCGGTGGCGTGGCCCATGGGCAGGACGTAGTCGGCAAACCAGGCCGTCTCCGACCAGGTAGGGGTAAGGCCGACCACCAGGCCGAACTTCGTTTCATCCTGGAGGGCCTCAACCCAGCTGAGGCCGTCGGGGTTGGTCCAGACCGGGTTGTAAACCCGGAAAAAGTAGACCGAAACCCGCCCCCGGCCCTCCTTAAGAAAGTGGGGCAGAAGATAGCTCAGCTCGAAGAAGGCCAGCGGGTACTCCCGGGGCCACAAAAGTTCGTTCCAGACCCGCTGGGGGGGCGGAACCTTAAAGGGGCGGGCCACCCACTTGTCCCAGGCGTTGGCCGAAACCCCGCCCGGCCGGCCGATACTGCCCGTAAGGACGTTCAGAAAGAAAAGACAGCGGGCCACCATCCAGCCGCCCAGGTTGCCGGCGGCGGCGTTGCGCCAGATGTGGGTCGAAAGCCGGCCGTCGCAGTCGGCAATAACCTCGGCCGCCTCCCGGATGAGGCCGGCCGGCACCCCGCTCTCCCGTTCGGCAAACTCGAAGGTGAAATCTTTATAAAGCTGGCGGAGGCGGCCCTCAAAGGCCTCGAAGGTCAGGGGGTCTTCGGGGTGCTCGGCCCGCAGGTATTCGTCCCAGTTGACCCAGCGCCGGACGAATTCCCGGTCGTAGCGGCCGGTCTGAATGAGGTGGTTGGCGACGGCCAGGAGGACGGCCGCCTCCGAACCGGGCCAGGGGGCGAGCCAGTAATCGGCCTTGGCCGCCGTATTGGAAAGGCGGGTGTCCAGGACGATAAGCTTTGCGCCCCGCTCTTTGGCCTCCATAATCCGCTGGGCGTGGGGGTTGAAATAATGGCCGGCCTCCAGGTGGCTGGAAAGGAGCAGAATTACCCGGGCGTTGGCGTGGTCCGGAGAAGGCCGGTCGTAGCCCATCCAGAAGGCGTAGCCGGCCCGGGCCGCCGAGGAGCAGACGTTGGTGTGGCTATTGTGGCCGTCCACGCCCCACGACTGGAGCACCCGCTCCATGTAGCCGTCGTGGCCGGGTCGGCCCACGTGGTAGATAACCTCGGTGTAGCGGCCGGCCTTAAAAAGCTCCCGCATCCGGCCGGCGATGTCGTCTAAAACCTCGTCCCAGGTTACCCGGACCCATTTCCCCTCCCCCCGCCGCCCCGCCCGCCGAAGGGGATAGAGAATCCGCTCGGGGTCGGCCACCTGGTTCAGGGTGGCCGGGCCCTTGGCGCAGTTGCGGCCCCGGGACCCCGGATGGGCGGGGTTGCCCTCCAGCTTTTTAACCTCAAAGGTCTCTTTGTCCACGTAGGCCAGCAGACCGCAGGCGGCCTCACAGTTAAAGCAGATGGTGGGAATGAGCTGGTAGCGGCGGGGAACCCGCCGGGGCCAGGCCTTCGGGTCGAACTCAACCCAGTCGTCCCAGCGGTCCGGGGGCGGGAAGGATTCAAGCCTTAAACCTTCGGGAGTCCGGCGGGGAGGAAGGGACGTAAATCCGACCACGGCCTTAACCTTAGCTGTTAGGAATCTCCTGGGGGCCCATCACAAAGGCCCAGTTGTAGGCCAGCAGGCCGATGAGGCTCAAAAGCCCGCCCAGGGCCCAGAAGCCGGGGCCGGGCAGAAGGGCCAGGACCCCGGCCAGCAAAACTCCGACCCCCACGGCCCCGGTCCAGAAGAGGCCCCGATACGGCCCCCTGACAATCCGCTCGGCCCCAAGGCGTGCCTGGGCCGTCGGGTGGGGGCCGAAGAACTCCGAGCCGACCAGCACGGCGTGGACAGCTAACGCCCCAAGAAAGACCGGCCTGAGCAGGCCGGCCTCGGACGCGTCCAGGAGGCCCAGGGGGCCGCCCAGAAGCAGAACGCCGGCCCCGGCCAGGACCGCCTCGGCCAGCAGGTGGGGCAAAAGGACGGGCGACTGCCAGAGGTCCCGGCCTTCGCACTGCCCGAAGAGAAAGGCCGTGTAGCCGGCGGCGGCCAGGGCGAGCAGGGCCCCCGGCCAGGCAAGGCTGTCAGATAGGGCTTTCAGCCCCAGGAGACGCAGGGCCCACCAGAGGCCGACCCAGGCCCCGAAAACCCCCAGGATATACCCGCCGAGGGCCAGCCAGGAGCGGGGCTGGGCCTTGAGCAAAACGTACAAAAAGCGGTCGGGCCGGTCCAGGTCGACCACAAGGAGGAGGGCGGTGACTGCTACCAGCAGGGCCGAGACGAGGCCGGCGACCGTGCCGAAGAACATGTCCGACCGAAAGAGGCCGAGGGCCAGGCCCAGGGCGGCCAGGAAGTAGACCCCGGACCCCGCGGCCTTGGTCACCAGGTAGAGGGGCACCGGCCAGTGCCAGGGCCGCCCGTGGGGGACGTCGTAAACCGTCCGGGCCGGGGACCCGGCCAGGGTTTCGGGGGCCGGGGGCCCGGTGTAGGCGGTTGGGCCCCACTCGGCAAAGATATACTGGTCCCGCCGGGCGGCCTCCGGACTCAGGGAAGCCTGGTCGGCGTCGATGTAAAAGAGCTTTGGCCGGGTTCCCTGCTCCGGGCGGCGGACCGAAACGTCCCGGGCGGCCAGACGGCGGGAGATTTCGCTTTCGGGGTCGTCCAAATCCCCGGCGATGATGGCGTGGGTCGGGCAGACGATGACGCAGGCCGGCTCCAGGCCCAGGTCGGTCCGGTGACTGCAGAAGTGGCATTTGGCGGCGGTGTGGGTTTCGGGGTCGATGTAAATGGCGTCGTAAGGGCAGGCCTGCATGCAGGCCTTGCAGCCGATACACCGCTCCGGGTCGAACTCGACGATGCCGTCGGGCCGTTGGTACATGGCCCGGGTCGGGCAGATGTAAACGCAGGGCGGGTTGGCGCAGTGGTTGCAGCGGGTCACCTGGAAGTAGCGGCGGGTATCGGGGAAGGCGCCCTTTTCGACGTACTTGACCCAGGTGCGGAAGACGCCCAGGGACACGGCGTTCTCCAGCTTGCAGGCCACGGTGCAGGCGTGGCAGCCGATACACCGGGACTGGTCGATTAGAAAGCCGTAATTGGGCATCGGGCCTCTTGCAGGAGTATACCCGAGTTGGGGGACCGCCGGCAGAGCCTCAGTTCAGAACGCAGGGGACCGGGAAAGTTTCGGCTCCCCGGGGCGGGCCGAGGTGGCGGGTAAGCTCCCAGCAGTGGACGTCCGGCGGGATGTCTTCGCTGCGGACGCCGGCGTCCACCGGAATCAAAAACCAGATTCGGATAAGCCTTTCCTGGGCGTGGCCCCGGGGCGGCGGCTCATAGCGGCATACCGGCCGCCAGACGGCCCTGGACGGGTCAACATCGGCCGGAAGAAGATATTCCGCAATCTGCAGGCAATCCGGTATCCCGGGCCCAGGCGGTAGAACTTTGGGAAGGTCGGCTGTCCCGTAGGTCAGAATCTCGACCCGGTAAAGATAAAGGACCTCGCCCTGGCCCCGGACAAACTCAACCCTTGTGGCTACGGTGATATCGATAACGCAGCCCTGGGCCCGGGCCGGGACCTTGCCGACGGCCGAGAGGGCGACCATGTTTTGCACCCCCTCGGGTTTACGTTGAAACAAGTCATCTAACACCCTCCGCTATTCTGAGGCATTCGGCTTCGGGTAGGTTCCGGCAGGCTACCTCCCAGATGCTGATCTGGTCCCGCATAATGACGGTCATGGGCGCTCCCAATATGAGCGGCTCAACGCTGACCGCCGGCCGGCCCCCGACCAGGGCCGGACGCCAGGTACTCCCGGGGCGCAACCGCCGGCACCAGGGGCGGCCCGGCCTGGCGCAGAATGTTTACAAAGGCCCGCTGAGCCTCAGCCCCCTCAATCACATACATGCGGCCCACGCTTATTAACCGTTCCTCACAGGCCGAGGCCCGGGTCCCAAGGAGTCTTGCCCCGGGCGGCAGACACCCGGGCGTAAAATTCAGCTCGGACCGCGCAGCCTCTTCTTCCGTTGCGTCCCGGATATTGCTCCCGGCCCCGGTCCGGCGACATTTGGCGGACCGCCGTGTTAACAGGGCGTCGTGGTCGAAATTGGCCGGGTCAAAGAAAGTAAAACCGTTAAGCTCGCCCACGAAGAAGGGCTTGCGAGAAAACTCCTCAAACCGGACCCGGGGCTGGGCCCGGTCCAGCTCGGGCGGCTGAGCGGTGGCCGTAAGGCGGAGAAGGACCAACCCGACCGCTCCGGCCAGCACCAGCCCAACAAGGGCCAAAAGGACCGTCCTTTCCCGCCGAGCCAGGGGCATTCTTGCCTCCCGCCCACGTTCTTGAGACTATTTTAAAACGCGCCAACTGCCCATCAAATCAAACCCGGCAAAACAATCTGCCGGATCCGGCAAATTGTTTCGGTAAATGGAGGTGCCGGCCTATCGCCTGAGGGTGAAGCGACGAGTGCAATCCGCCGGGCTTGGCTGAGGCGAAAACCTCAGGAAACCGTCTGGGCGTCGGCATGCCCTGTGTCCCCTGTTTTAAAGACGTCAGCGATTCCCAAAGCGCTCACCCGGTCAAAACTGGCCGACCCAGGCTAAGCGGAACCTGCTCCCGCCCGGCCGGCGGGTTAAACAGGAATACCCGGACCCGGCCGATTTGGCCGCATGGGCAATCGAAGCTTGCGCCCCGGGGCACTGGCCCGAGGCAACACAGGAGGACGCCTATCGCGCCATTCGCAAGGCCCAAGGCGTGTGGTGTGGATGCATAGACCTTTTGCCGCGTCCGTTGACGCAATACGGCCGGCGGAGACTACGCCCGACCTGGGGCGGGGCCGGTGAGAAGGTCGTCGATGATTTGCCGGAGTACCTCTTCGGGGACGGCCCCCGGGACCCGCCGGCGGCCCCCAAAGACCAGGGCGGGCGCGGCCCGAATTCCCAGCCGGCCGGCCTCCGCCAGGTCGGCCTCCACGGCGGCCCGCGCCTCCGGCCCCCGTACGTCCCGTTCCCAACGGACCAGGTCCAGCCCCACGTCCCGGGCACACTCCCGCAGGACGCCGAAATCGGCAACGTTGCGGGTTTCGACGATGTGGGCCCGCTGAATCCGGTCAAACATGGCCCAGTGGGCCGCCGGTCCGCCCTGGAACTCGGCCGCCTTACAGGCCAGGAACCCGGGCATCGATTGGGCCCAAAGCATCTCCAGCTCGGACGCCGGCCTTAACCTAGAAGCCGCGGCCGAGGCCGGCGAAAAGCACCGGTGCTCCACCCGGACCCGCTCCCCGTAGTCCCCGACGACCCGCCTCAGCCTCGCCGAGGCCAGAAAGCGCAGCCCTCAGAGGAGGTCGTGGTAAAAGGTTATGACCAGCGGCCCGGCCATCTATTGATTATCCCCAAGGCTAACCCGTTGCGGGGGCCAGACCAGCAGGCCCTCCCACCGGGGCGGGACCTTCCGGAGCCGAAAACCCCCGTCCGCCGGCTCGGTCAGACGGGAAAGCAACCGCAGGAGGCGGGCCTCCTCGGGGCTTCCGGGGAGGATATAGAGCCGGTGCCGCAGGGCTTCCAGGGCCGCCTCCCGGCTGGGGAAGGGCCGGGGCGGCGCCTGCTGGACCATCTCCAGGTCCGGGTAAAGGCCCAGCTCCCACACCACCGGCAAAAGCAGTCCCAGGCCGGGCAGTCCCACCCGCCGCTCCCGCCGAACCAGACGCCAGGCCCGGCCGAAGGCGTTCACCGGGGCCTCCATGAACATTAAGATGAGCAGCCGCCGCCGGGCGTGCCCCGCAAGCTTTTTTATAAACAGGTCCACCCGCTCGACCCCGTACAGAACGTGGGCGCACAAAACCACGTCGTGGGGGGCGACCTCGGCCTCCTCCCAGGTGGTCTGAATTACCGCGACGTTGTTAATCCCGGCTTCCCGCCGGCTCGCCTCAAGGGCCTCGACCATGCTGGGGGACGGCTCCACCACGGTAACCTGCCGGCACCTCAGGGCGAGGGGGAGGGCAAACCGCCCGGCGCCCCCGCCCACATCCAGCACCGTGTCCTCCGGCCCGACGTGCCGCAGGATGGCCCCCAGGGCCGGGTCCGGGGGGCGGTGGGGGTCCTGGCGGAAGAAGGCGACGTGGGGCACCCAGAAGTCGGCCGGCTCCCCGGCCATGGCCCGGCGCGACTGGGCGTGGTGCGCCCGGACCTGGCGCACCCACCGCCGAAGGGCCGGACCGCCCGGCAAGGCCTCCCTAACCACCGGCCTCTCCTGTAAAGCTTCTCCCCAAATTTACCGCCGGCCCCCGGCCCGCCGTCAAGGCCGGGACTTCCCCGGGACTTGGCAGCCGGCGGCCAGGCCCATTAGAATTTGACCGAAACACAGCCGGCAAAGGAGAAGCCCGCCATGCGCGCCGTCACCCTCCGCCAGCACGGCGGACCCGAAGTGCTTACCCCCGAGGAGGTCCCCACCCCCGAAATCCGCCCGGACGAGGTCCTCGTCCGGGTAAAGGCCTGCGCCCTCAACCACCTAGACCTCTGGATCCGGCAGGGGGTGCGGGGCTACCGGCTGAACTACCCCCATATCCTCGGCTGCGACGTGGCCGGCGTTGTCGAAAAAGTCGGGGAACTGGTCACCTGGGTCCAGCCCGGCGACGAGGTAGTCATCGCCCCGGGCATAAGCTGCGGCCGCTGTTGGGCCTGCACCCACGGCCAGGAGTCCCAGTGCCCCGATTACTCCATCCTCGGGGCCGGCCCCTATTGGGGCGGCTACGCCGAGTTCGTCAGGGCCCCGGGGGTCAACATCCTTCCCAAGCCCCCCGGCCTAAGCTTCGAGGAGGCCGCGGCCATCCCCCTCGTTTTCCAGACGGCCTGGCACATGCTGGTCAAGCGGGCCGGGGTCCGGCCCGGCGAGACGGTGCTGGTCCAGGCCGGCGGAAGCGGCGTCGGCAGCGCCGCCATCCAGATCGCCAAGCTCTTCGGGGCCTGGGTGGTTACCACCGCCTCCTCCGAAGAAAAGCTCAAAAAGGCCCGGGAGCTGGGGGCCGACGAAACCATCAACTACGCCGAGACCGACTTCGTTGCGGCGGTCCGCAACTTCACCGAGGGCCGGGGGGTAGACGTCGTCTTTGAGCACGTCGGGGGTGAGGTCTTCAGCAAAAGCATCCGGGTCCTGGCCCGGGGCGGGCGGCTGGTCACCTGCGGGGCCACCGCCGGGGCCACCCCCGAAATCGACTTACGGTACGTCTTTTCCCGCCAGCTGGCCGTCCTGGGGGTATATATGGGCTCCCGGGCCGACCTGCTGGAGGTCCTTCAGCAGGTGGAGGCCGGCCGGCTAAAACCGGTTATCGACCGGGTTCTTCCCCTGGAGCAGGCGGCCGAAGCCCACCGGATTTTGGCCGACCGGGCCCAGTTCGGCAAGGTGGTGCTGGTGCCCTAAGAGGCCGCCTCGGCCCGGTGCCCGAGGCAGGCCAGGATGCCCTCAACCATGTGGTCCGTCTGGTCGAAGAGCATCACGTTCACCCCGTGAATTCCCTCGGTCCGGCGCAGGCCGGCCACCAGCTCGGTCAGAAGCTCCAGGCCGGCCGCCCGGGGGTCCGACGCCCGGGCAAGCCGCTCCCGGACGGAGGCCGGCACCGGAATGCCCAGGTTCCGCTCCACCCGGCCGATATCCTGGACGTCGAGGACGGGCATCAGGCCGGCAATAAGATAAGGGCGCCGCTCCCCAAGGTCCCGGAGTCGGGCGGCCAGTTCGGCGATGGGCCCCAGCTCGAAGACGGGCTGGGTTTGAATAAAGTCGGCCCCGGCCTCCACCCGGCGGCGGGCCTGCCGAAAGGCCTTCTCCGCCGGGCCCGAAGTCACGTCGACGGCCGCGCCGACGAAGAAGCGGTGGCCCTCGGCCTTCTGCTCGGCAAAGAGGCGGATGAGGTCCAGGGTCGACAGGTCGTGGACAGCCTTAGCCTCCGGGTCCGGTCCTTTTTCAATGGGGTCCCCTTTAACGCAGAGGACATTCTGGACTCCCAGCACCCCCGCGGCCAGGATCTGACTGCTGATGGCCAGCCGGTTGCGGTCCCGGGTGTTCACCACCCAGATGGGGTCGATGCCGTGCAGCCGCAGGATATACGCGGCCACCAGGCTCTCCAGCCGGGGCCGGGCGGCGTGGTTGTTGGTCACCGTCAGGGCCACCGCGAACCGGCCCAGCCGCCGGGCCCGCCGGATGAAGCCGGTCAGGCGGGGCCGGCGGGGGGGCGAGACCTCCGAGGCGACCACAAACTCGCCCGCCGCCAGCCGGGCTTCCAGCGGGCTCGGCCCGCCGAGGGGTCGGGTCAAGACGGGCAGTTCCAATCCGCTGACCTCCCGAAAAAGCCGCAGGGTTCAATCCGTTATTTTACCAGCAGCCCGGCCGCCCTGCACCCGCTACTCCCGGGGAATGATGGGCAAAACCACGTGGGAGGGCCGATTCCGGTCGTGATAAACGGTGTTCACGGCCACCTGCCACCGCCCTATCGGCCCGAGGGGGTCCCCGGTGTTCGGGTTAACGTCGAACCGGGGCCAGTTGCTGCTGGAGATGTCGAGGCGGATGCGGTGGCCCTTTTTAAAAACATTGCTGGTCGGGTAGCAGGTTATGGTGAACTCGTAGACCCGGCCCGGCTCCATAAGCTCGGCCCTTTCAAAGCCGTTGCGGTAGCGGGCCCGGATGATGCTGTCGGTCAAGTTAAGGGCGTAGCCGTCGGGGTAGTCCTCGCTCGGGGGGTAAACGTCGATGAGCTTGGCCGTAAAGTCCGTATCCACCGCCGAGGAGCTGGCCCAGAGCCGGACGACGATGGGCCCCGTCACCTCCAGGTCGTGGGGGAGGGGGTCCGTCTGAAAAACCAGGACGTCGGGGCGGGTGGCCAGGGGGGCGGTGTCCTTGCAGTAAAAGAGCTCCCGCCGGCCCCGCTGGTCGAAGCCGCCCGGGGGAATCACATCCCCGGCCGCCGAGATGCTCCCCCCGATGGTGGGCACCGGGTCCAGCGGGTTGAAAAGAAAGCGGTCCGGGGGCTCTTCGCCCGGCGGCTCCGGGCTGAGCCTGCCGCCGGCCCGAAGGTAATACGGCGTCCATTGGGTTCGGGCCAGGGGCCACTCCCCCTCAAACCGCCAGTAGCCGCCGTGGAAGAGGCGGCCTTCGGGGGTTCGGTGGCCGTCGCCCGTGCCCATGACGAAGATTCTCACCGGCGGCTCGTCCATGACGCCGGTATCCAAGCCCTTAAGCCAGTAATCAAACCAGCGCAGCCGGAAGCCGTCGTAGTCGTCCAGGATGGCATCGGGCCCAAAGTCGACGTCGCCCGACCACGACTGCCGCAGGGTCGCCACCCCGTGGACCCAGGGGCCCATCATCAGCTTCATCGGGCTCCGCTTGCGTCGGCCGAACTCGACGAAATTTTCGGTGCTGGCCCGGGCATAGGTGTCGTACCAGCCGCTCAAAAAGTAGATGGGCACGTCGGCGTGCTGGTCGTAGTACTCTTCGACGGTATAACCATACTGTTTCCAGTAGTCGTCGTACTCCCCGTGGGTAAGCACGTCAAAGACCCACTGCTCGTAGGTGGGGAGGTGCCGGAGGGGGGTGGTGCCGGGCCGGAAAAGGGTCGGCTTCAGCCAGTAGTGGATTTTCTGGTAGGCGTCCAGCAGCATCTCCCGCAGGGCCCGGTTTCGCATCGCCTCCGGGCTGGTGGTGGCCATCCGGAAGGCGTAAACCACAAACCGGAGCTCCATCGCCCCGCCCTGGCGCATGGCGCACTTGTGGTAGTTGGACATCCCCTCACTTACGAACATGGCCGCCAGGCCCGGCGGGTTAAGGATGGCCAGAGCGTGCTGGTCGCTGGCCGTATACGAGAGGCCGATGGTCCCCACCCGACCGTTGGACCACTCCTGCCGGACGACCCAATCCAGGGTGTCGTAGCCGTCGGGGGCCTCCCGGGCGAAGGGATACCACTCGCCCCCGGAAAGCCCCCGGCCCCGCACATCCTGGATGACCACCACGTAGCCGTGGCGGGCGAAAAACCTGCCGGTGGAAACCAGCTCCAGGTTGGACTTATCGTAAGGGGTCCGCTCAACCAGCACCGGAAACCGGCCGGGCGCGGGCCGGCCGTCCAGGGCGGGCCGGTAAATGTCGGCCGCCAACCGAACCCCGTCCCGCATCGGGATGAACACATTACGCTCCACCACCACATCAAAAGACTGGGCCGACCCCTGGTAAGGCGTCTCCCGCATGCCGAGTTTGGCCTCCTTCGGTCGGTTTAAGCCTGGAAATCGGCCACCAGCTGTGAGTAGGCCTCGGCCAATTCGAGGGCCCGGTCCGGGTCCTCGCTTTCGGCGATGATGTGGACGATGGGCCGGTCGGCGTCGGGCAGAATCAGCACCCAACCGGCCGGCAGTTCCAGCTGAAAGCCGTCCACCTGGCGGGGCGAAAACTCGGGGAACCGTTCGTGAAAGCGGCGCATCACCCGCCCCTTCTTATCCCAGGGGCAGGGCACCCGCCGCCGGACCATATGGAGGGAGGGTATTTGGCGCACCAGCTCGCTCAAGGCCACCCCGTGCCTGGCCAGGAGGTCGGCCAGCTTGGCGATGGCAAAGAGGCCGTCCACGGCCGGCTGGAACCTGGGGAAGATAAAGCAGCCCTCGCCGTCGCCGGCAAAGGCCACCTGCTCGTGGGTGGCGGCCGCCATCAGGGCCTGGTGGCTGGCCCGGGTGCGCTGGACCTTAACCCCAAATTCCGCCGCCACCAGCTCCACCGCCCGGGTGGCCGTCACCGGCACGGCGACGACCCCGCCCGGGCCCTCCCGGAGCACCAGGGCGACCAGGGCCGTAAGCAGTTTCATCCCGTCGACGGGGAGGCCGGCATCGTCCACCACCCGGAGCCGCTCCCCCCCGGGCTCCAGGTGCACCCCGAGGGCCCCGCCAATGGCCCGGACGATGGCCGCCAGCCGCTGGATGGCCTGCTCCACCAGCTCCGGGGGCTGGGCCAGGCGGGCCTCATCCAGGGCGGCATTGAGGCTGATGACGTTAAGGCCGAGGCGTTCCAGAAGCTGGGGCAGGACCAGAACGCTGCTGCCGTGGGCGTAGTCCACCACCACGGGCGGCCGCCCGGAATCCGGCAGGCGGCCGTCGAAGGCTTTGATAAAAGCTTCCTCGTAGCGACCGACCAGATGGGGGGCGTCGACGATGCTGCCGATCTCGTCGAAGAAGACCCGCCGGACGTCCCCCCGGAAGAAGGCGTTTTCGATTTTACGTTCGGTTACCTGGTCGATATCCAGCCCCCGGGCGTCGAAAAACTTTATATCCACAACCCGCGGGTCGAAGGGGGAGAGGCGGACGTGGACCCCGCCGGCCGCGTCGGTTACGGCCGTAAGAAAGCGGGCCACCGGGGTGGGGGCGCTTTTAATGTCCAGGACGTTGATGCCGGCGGAAGGCAGGCCGGCGATAAAGGCCCGCTTGATCATCCGGGGGATGCGGTGGGGGTCCCGGTTGATGATGACCTTGGCCCCCTTGGGGAGGACGGTGCCGTAGGCAGCCCCCAGCTTGGCCGCAAATTCCGGCGTGAGCTCCATGTTGGCCAGGCCGCTCACCCCGAACCGGCCGAAGAGGGTCTTTCGGACCCTTGGGGCCCAGATGATGCTCTCCGAAACGATGGCCCCGCTTTCGATCTCCTTTTTAGGCCAGATTTTCACTTCGGGCTGGATTACGGCGTCTTCGCCGATAATGGTTTCATCCCCCACCACCGCCCCCTCCATCACCATGGCCCGCTTGCGGACGTTGACCTGGGAGAGGAGCACCGCCCCCCGCACCTGGGCCCGGGGGGCGATGTAGCAGTCCCGCCAGATGATGGCCCGGTGGACCTCGGCCCCCTCGTCGACGATGGTGTTGCGCCGGATCACCGCCGGGCCGATGACGGTGGCCCCCCGCAGGATCCGGCAGCCGCTGCCGATGTAGACGGGCCCGACGATGTTGGCCCCGGGGGCGAGCTCCACGTCCTCGGCCTCAACCCAGATGCCGTTCCCCAGGTCGAGGCCGAGGGGCCCCAGGTTCACCTGCCCGTTCAGGAGGTCGAAGCTGGCCCGAATGTATTCCTGGATGCTCCCGATGTCGGTCCAGTAGCCCCGGACCACGTGGCCGAAGAGGCGCTCCCCCTGCTGGAGGAGCTTCGGAAAGAGGTCGGCGCTGAAGTCGTAGGGCCGGTCGGGGGGAATGTGCTTTAAGACCTCCGGCTCAAGGACGTAGATGCCGGTGTTTACCGTATCGCTTATAACCTGGCCCCAGTCCGGCTTTTCCTGGAACTGCCGGACCCGGCCGTCGGGGCCGGTCGCCACCACCCCGTACTCGAGGGGGTTGGGGACCCGGTAAAGGGCGATGGTGACCAGGGCCTGACGGGCCCGGTGGGCCTCGACCACTTCGGTCAGGTTAACGTCCGTTAAGGCGTCGCCGCTTATGACCAGGAAGGTGCCGCTGATGTCCCGCTCGGCCAGCTTGACCGACCCGGCCGTTCCCAGCGGGGTCGGCTCCAGGCTGTAGGTTATCCGCAGGCCGAAGGCCCGGCCGTCGCCGAAGTAATCGAAGATGTGGGAGGCCAGGTAATGGACGGTGATGATAACGTCCGTAAAGCCGTGCTCCCGGAGCAGGGTAAGCACGTGCTCGAGGCAGACCCGGTTTACGACGGGGACCATCGGCTTCGGGCGGTTTAAAGTGAGGGGGCGCAGTCGAGCCCCCTCGCCGCCGGCCATCACGACTGCTTTCACCAGAACCTCAGCTCCCGGACGGGGTCGAACGGCCTAACCGGCCCACCCAGAAACCACCGGGGGTTTCAACCGTAGTCTAGCCGAATCCCCGGCCCACCGTCAAACCGAAAAAGCTTACCTTGATGCCCGGAAAAGGCCGATGCCGCAGACGGCCGTGAGTAGGGTGATGATAACGGCCGAGGCAACGCACCAGACGCACCACGCCCTGAGCACGAAGGCCTCGACGGCCGTAAGGTACATTGAAAAGACCCAGCTCCCGAGGGCCAGCCCGAAGGCCAGGACCCTGACCCAGACGGCGGCCCGCAGGCCCGGAAGAAGCCCGGCAACGCCCAGACCGGCCAATGCGAGGTAAGCGGCCAGACCCCAGAGGGCAACCGGCAGGCCGAGGAGCTCGGAGAAGCGGCTGGCATTGACGAGGTCGCAGCCTTGAAGCCCGACGCACACGGGCGTTTTGCCCGTAAGCCGGGTCCAGCTCAGGTAGCCGGCTACACCCGCCCCGGCCAGGGCCAGGCCGACCTGAACGAGGCCCAGCCTTTCGGCCGGGTCGGCCTTAGCCCCCACCGAGGAGCTGTTCGATGTACCGGTCATAGGTACCCAAGTCGTACAGTCCCTCGAAAATCCGGCCGTTTATGACCACCGTGGGCGTGGACCGGATGCCCCGCTGCCGGGCCTGCTCGGCCGACGCCGCAACAAACCGGGCGTAGCGGCCCGAAGCGAGGCAGGCCCTGAAACCCTCCACGTCGGCCCCGACACTCCGGGCAAAATCGGTAAGCCGGCCGTCGCTCAGCCAACCCCGGTTCTCACCCCGCTGGTTGGCAAAGACCAGATACTGGTATTCCCAGAACTTACCCTGCTCGGCGGCGCAGGCCGCCGCCTCCGCCGCCCGGAAGGACTCCGGGCCGATGAACGGAAAGTAGCGAAAGACGACGTAGGCCTGCCCGCCCTTAACATACTTGGCGTCCAGCTTCGGGGCGACGTCCACCGCATACCGGGCGCAGTAAGGGCACTGGAAGTCGGCAAACTCCTCGATGACAACCCTGGCCCGGGGATTACCCTTGTATGGATAGCCGTCGGGGGTGAGGCCGGTCGGAAAGTCCACCGGGGGCGGCGGCCCGAAGGCGGGAGGGGCGGCCGTCTGAAACTGAATGGCCATGAGGCCCACAGCCCCAACCACCGCGGCCACCACGACGACGGCCGCCAGCGGGGGGATCCGGCCCTTCCGACGCCTGGCCACCATGCTGTCCGGCCTATTTTAGCACAAGTTCGGCCCGGCGGCCCAGTGTATAATTCTTTACGGCAGGACGCCCCAGACATGTTCGAAACCCTTTCGGAGAAACTTCAGGAAGTTTTTCGCAAGCTCGGCGGGCGGGGCCGCCTTACCGAGGCCGACGTGGATGCCGCCCTGCGGGAGGTGCGGGTTGCCCTCCTGGATGCCGACGTAAACTACCGGGTTGTTCGGGATTTCGTGGGGCGGGTCCGGGAGCGGACCGTCGGGGCCGAGGTTTTAAAACACCTTTCTCCGGCCCAGCAGGTCATTAAAACCGTCTACGAGGAGCTGGTCAACCTGCTGGGACCGGCGGCGCCCCGCCTGGAGCCTCCCCCCCAGCCCCCCGGGATCGTCATGCTCGTCGGCCTTCAGGGCTCGGGCAAAACCACGACGGCGGCCAAACTGGCCCTCTACCTGCGCCGCCAGGGCCAGCGCCCCTATTTGGTCGCCGCCGACCCATACCGGCCGGCGGCCGGAGCCCAGCTGGAAACCCTGGGCCGCCAGCTAGATATCCCGGTTTACCACGATTCGGCGGGCCGGGATGCCCTGGCCATCGCCGAAACCGGCCTGCGCCGGGCCCGGGAGGCCGGGGCCACCTGGGTGATCCTGGATACGGCCGGCCGCCTCCACATCGACGACGCCTTAATGGCCGAGCTCGAGGCCCTCAAGGCCCGGCTGCGGCCCCACGAGGTGCTCCTGGTGGCCGACGCGATGACCGGCCAGGACGCCGTCCGGACGGCCGAAGAGTTCCACCGGCGGGTGGGGCTCACCGGGGTGGTCCTGACCAAGCTGGACGGCGACGCCCGGGGCGGGGCGGCCCTCTCCATCCGGGCCGTCACCGGGGTGCCCATCCGGTTCATCGGGGTCGGGGAAAAGCCCGACGCCTTAGAACCCTTCTACCCCGACCGGCTGGCCTCCCGAATCCTGGGGATGGGCGACGTCCTTACCCTCATCGAGAAGGCCCAGGAAGCCTTCGACCGGGAGCAGGCGAAGGCCTTAGAAAAAAAGCTCCGGACGGCCACCTTTACCCTTGAGGATTTCCTCAATCAGCTCCAGCAGGTGAAGAAGATGGGACCCCTCCAGCAGCTGCTGGAGATGATTCCCGGCTTCAGCCAGGCGGCCAAACACCTGCCGGCCGAGGCCTTTGACGAGCGCCAGCTCAAGCGGGCCGAAGCCATTATCCTCTCGATGACCCCTGAGGAGCGGCGGCGGCCGGAGATAATCGACGGCAGCCGGAAGCGCCGGATCGCCCGGGGCAGCGGCACCTCCGTCCAGGAGGTTAACCAGCTTCTCAGCCAGTTTTTCCAGACCCGCCGGCTGATGAAGGAGCTGATGGCCGGGGGCGGTCGCCGGCCGGGCCTCCGGTTCCCCTTTTAAACCCCGCCAACCGGCTTAAATGACCGAGACCCTGACCATCAAAGAAGACGATATCTTCCTGGTCTCCGACCGGCTGGGGGACATCCCGGCCGACGGCGGCCTGGCCGTGGGCCTCTTTTACCGGGACACCCGCTATTTATCCCTTTACGAGCTTTCGATTAACGGCCAGCGGCCGGTGGTTTTAACGTCGTCGGCCGAGCACAACTTCATGGCCAACCTCCAGTTCGCCACCCCCCGCCTGGACCTGCCCGACGGCCGGGTCGTCCTGCCGGCCACCATCAGCGTCTGGCGCAACCGCTTCATCGACGGGGCCCTCTACGAGCGGGTGGGCTTTCACAATTACAACCTCTTTCCGGTGACCGTCCGAATCCGGCTGCGGCTGGCCGCCGACTTCCGGGATATGTTCGAGGTCCGGGGCTTTGTTCGGCGGCCGGAACCGCCCGGGGGCCGGCCGCCGGTCGCCCACCTGCCGCCCAGGGTTGAAGGCCGCCGGATAACCCTGGCCGCGGTCGGCCAGGACGGCCTCGAAAGGCGAACCGAGGTCGCCTTTCTGGACGGCGACTTCGAGCCGGAGGTCTCGGTAAATCAGGGCCTTCTGCCCGTGGCCGTCGCCCCGGCCGCCACCGTCCCCGATGCCAGCGTCCCGGCAACGACCGTCCCCCAGCCGGTCTGGGTGGTGGAAGCCGCCTTCGACCTGGAGCTTCCGCCGCGCCGCCCCGTTTTCTTCACCCTTCGGGTGACCCCCGAAGGGACCCGGCCCGAGGGCGAGGAGCCCTTCGAGGCCCGGGTCCGGCGGCTCCAGCGGGAATACGACGCCTGGCTGGGGGAGGCCACCGAGGTCTGGTCGGACCATGAGGTCTGGAACCGCCTGGTCAGGCGGAGCCTGGTAGACCTGCGCCTCCTGGCCGAAGCGACCCCCTTCGGGCCCATAATCCACGCCGGGATACCCTGGTTTGCCTGTCCCTTCGGCCGGGACCTGGCCATCACCGCCTGGCAGACCCTTATGTTTAAGCCCGAGCTGGCGGTGGCCGCCCTCCGGCTGCTGGCCCACTATCAGGGCCAAAAGGTGGACGACTTTACGGACGAGGAGCCCGGCCGGGTCATGCATGAGCTCCGGCGGGGGGAACTGGCCAACCTGGGCATCATCCCCCACCGACCCTATTACGGCTCCGTGGACGCCACCCCCCTCTTCGTAATCCTGCTGGCCGAAACGGTGCGCTGGACCGGGGACATCGGCCTGGGCCGGGAGCTTTTCGAAAACGCCACCCGGGCCATCGAGTGGGTGGAAAACTACGGGGATAAGGACGGCGACGGTTATGTCGAGTACCTGACCCGCTCGCCTTTGGGGATCAGGCACCAGGGCTGGAAGGACAGCGAGACCCCCATCCTTGACGAGCGGGGCCGGCCGGTGGACCCTCCCATCGCCCTGGCCGAGGTCCAGGGCTACGTCTATGCCGCCTACCTGGCCTACGCCGACCTGCTGGAGTGGCTGGGCCGTCCGGGCGCGGCCGAGTTCCGCCGGCGGGCGGCCGACCTGGCCGAGCGATTTAACCGGGATTTCTGGGTCGAAGAGGAGGGCTTCTTTGCCGTCGCCCTGGACGCCGGCAAGCGTCCGGTCCGGACCCTGGCCTCGAACCCCGGCCACTGCCTCTGGGCCGGGGTCGTCGCCCCCGATAAGGCGGGCCGGTTTGCGGACCGGCTTTTGCGGCAGGATATGCTGAGTGGTTGGGGTCTGCGGACCCTGAGCCGTGAGGTGCCGGGCTTCAACCCGATGAGCTACCACAACGGCAGCGTCTGGCCCCACGACAACTCCTTAATCGTCGCCGGCCTGAAGCGGTACGGGTTTAGCGAGCAGGCCAACCTGGTCATCAGCCAGATTTTCGATGCGGCCCAGACCTTTCGCTACCTGCGGCTGCCGGAGCTCTTCTGCGGCTTTACCCGGGACCGACGGTATTACTCGGCCCCGGCCGAGTATCCTTTAAGCTCCAGCCCCCAGGCCTGGGCGGCCGGGTCGGCCCTCTCTTTTTGTCAGACGATACTGGGCATCCGGCCGGACGCAATCCGGAACCGTTTAGACCTTAATCCGACCCTGCCCCCGTGGCTGAGCGAGGTGATGGTGCGGCGGCTGCGGGTTGGGCGGGCGGAGCTGGACCTCCGGTTTCGGGGGGTAGACGGCCGGACGACTACCGAAGTCCTGGGCATCCGTGGTACGATCGACATTCGGTGGCCGGCATCCGAATCCTTCTGACCGTACTGGCCCTGGGCCTGGCGGCGGCCGCCGCCACACCGGGCCAGCCGGCGGGTTTCCCGGCCGCCCAGCAGACCCCGACCCCGACGGCGCCGCCCCGGACGCCCGGGCCGGCCAGTCCGACCCCTACCCCGGCCGTCCGGACGCCGGTGCCCCCGAGCC